>Ga0207990_1000024_pt1 | contig 84905 bp, 84 predicted proteins | sample ETNtaG_8_FD_185780 | JGI IMG/M metagenome (GOLD analysis project Ga0207990, IMG submission 185780) | Marine microbial and viral communities from oxygen minimum zone, Eastern Pacific Ocean - ETNP201406SV75 (SPAdes) (version 2) | ecosystem: Environmental > Aquatic > Marine > Oceanic ...
TAAGCAACATGCTCCGCCGCTTGTGCGGGCCCCCGTCAATTCCTTTGAGTTTTAGCCTTGCGGCCGTACTCCCCAGGCGGGGCACTTAATGCGTTAGCTACGACGCGGAATCCGTTGACTGGATCCCACATCTAGTGCCCACCGTTTACGGCGTGGACTACCAGGGTATCTAATCCTGTTCGCTCCCCACGCTTTCGCTCCTCAGCGTCAGTATCGGCCCAGAGTGCTGCCTTCGCTGTTGGTGTTCCTCCTAATATCTGCGCATTTCACCGCTACACTAGGAATTCCACACTCCTCTACCGAACTCTAGTCACAGCAGTATCAAGTGGCGTCTCGAGGTTGAGCCTCGAGTTTTCACACCTGACTTACTGAACAGCCTACGAGCCCTTTACGCCCAATAAATCCGGACAACGCTTGCCCCCTACGTGTTACCGCGGCTGCTGGCACGTAGTTGGCCGGGGCTTCTTCTGCAGGTACCGTCATTTTCGTCCCTGCTGAAAGAGCTTTACGACCCGAAGGCCTTCATCACTCACGCGGCGTGGCTGCGTCAGGCTTTCGCCCATTGCGCAAGATTCCCTACTGCTGCCTCCCGTAGGAGTCTGGGCCGTATCTCAGTCCCAGTGTGGCTGATCGTCCTCTCAGACCAGCTACCCGTCGAAGCCTTGGTGAGCCGTTACCTCACCAACAAGCTGATAGGCCGCGAGACCCTCCCAAAGCGCCGGAGCATTTCCTCAGTCGGCCATGCGGCCATCTGGGGACATCCGGTATTAGCCCGAGTTTCCTCGGGTTATTCCAGTCTTCGGGGCAGGTTTCTCACGTGTTACTCACCCGTTCGCCACTCAGTCATATGACCCGAAGGTCGACTGCGTTCGACTTGCATGTATTAGGCCCGCCGCCAGCGTTCGTCCTGAGCCAGGATCAAACTCTCCGTCAAAATCTCGGCTGTCGCCTACCGAAGCAGGCGCCGGCGTCGAAATCAGTGGTTCCGGTGCTGCCCAAGGGCCGCACCGGCACGAGCTTGACATCGGATCGGGACCGAGGTCCCATCCGTATGGCATCAGGTCAGGGGCCGTCGACCCGTCAGATGACGGCTCGACGCCCTTGTCCGTTTGCATATGAATTGTCAGGGTCTGGCCAGTGGCGACTCGTGATCGCCGGTGGCCAGCCCGCACTGGCATTCATCGTCCTCTATTCCGTTTTCAAGGAGCACCTGGCGGCCGTGGGCCGCCTGGCACACGCCCTTCCCCTGAGGGAAGGCGTCTGTACCCTGGACACCGCCCGGTGGGGCCCGAATGGGACGTCGCCGGGAAGGCGCCTGACCACGCTACGGCCCGGTGACCTGACGGTCAAGGGAGCAGCGCGACTCGCAACGCTAGCGGTGCCGGAAGATGCCCCCAACCCGTGATCCGCCATATTCAGGGGAAACCCGGTGGCCGGGCGCCGGCACCCCCCTAACCCGCTACGAGCAGGTGGCGGGAGCGCTTCCCCTTCTGGAGCAGGACATAGCGTCCCCCAACGAGCGCACCATCCGCCAGGCGGGTGGCATCGCCGTCCTGGCGGACCCCGTTGACGGAGACGCCGCCGCCGCCGATGGTGCGACGGGCATCGCCCCGGGAACTGCACAGCCCGCTGGCGACCAGCGCATCCACCAGGGACTCGTCGCCCTCGAGGGCTTCCGCGGACACCTCCGTCTCCGGCACGGTGCCGCGCAGGGCCTCGAGCACCTCGAGCGTGGGCGGCGACCCCCCGAACAGTCCCTCTGCAGCCAGTCGGGCACGAGCGGTCTCGTCCCCACCATGGACCAGGGCGCAGACCTCGTCGGCCAGGCGCCGCTGGGCGAGGCGCTCCTCAGGGTGGGCCACGTGGTCGGCCATCACCGCTGCCACGTCGTCGACGTCGACCAGCGTCAGCCGCAGCAGGTACTGCTCGACATCACGGTCGTCCACGTTGCGGAAGTACTGGTGCATCTCGAAGGGCATCGTCCGCACGGGATCGAGCCAGACGGCCGCATCCGCGGTCTTGCCGAACTTGGCACCGTCGGAGCGGGTGAGCAGCGGGAGCGTCAACCCGTGGGCGGTCGCCCCCGCCCGGCGCCGGATGAGATCGATGCCGGCGGTGATGTTGCCCCACTGGTCGGAGCCTCCGACCTGCATCTCGCAGCCGTAGCGGTCGTGGAGCTCGAAGAAGTCGTTGGCCTGCAGGAGCATGTAGCTGAACTCGGTGAAGGAGATGCCCTGCTCGCTCGACAGGCGACTCCGCATCGACTCCTTGGCCAGCATCGTGCCGACCGTGACGTGCTTGCCGACGTCGCGCAGGAACTCGAGCAGGCCGACATCACCGGTCCACTCCCGGTTGTCCACCAGGATCGCAGGTGGACCGTCGAGGCCCCCGTCGCCCTCGAAGCGCAGCAACGAGCGCAACTGGCCCGACACGGCCTCCACGTTGGCATCGAGGGTCGCCTGGTCGAGGAGGTTGCGCTCCTCCGAGCGCCAGCTGGGATCGCCCACCATGCCCGTGGCGCCACCCGCCAGCGCAACCGCCCGGTGGCCGGCGTCCTGGAAGCGCCGGAGCAGCAGCAGAGGTATTAGATGGCCGATGTGCAGGCTGTCGGCCGTCGGATCGAAGCCGCAGTAGACGGTGATCGGACCCTCGTCGAGGCGCGCCCGCAGGGCGTCGCGGTCGGTGCAGTCCTGGATCAGGCCGCGGGCCGCAAGGTCGTCGAGGAACTCAGCACCGTTCACCCCATCACCATTGCCGCTGGAAGCGCCCGATACCAACCTTTTCGCCTTCTAAAGCATCACCGACTGACGCCCCTTCGCCCCGACTGGCGGCCAGACTGTCGGTGTGTCGCAGCAAGCCACCCACCGGATCAGGGCCGGCGCATGCCTCCGCCGCCCCACGGCGGCGCTGGCTGCGGTGGCTTTGATCGCCTCCGGCTGCTACGCGTACGAGACCCGCACCTTCGAGATCACCATTCCCGAGACTGCCGAGTCGTCGGTCGTCGTGGCCGGGGACGGCACCCTCATCACCACGCTGGTCGCTCCACAGAACCGCACCAGCGCCCGCCTTCTCGACGAGATCCCCGATCTCGTCCGCAACGCTGTCATCGCCATCGAGGACGAGCGCTTCTACTCCCACGACGGGGTCGACCTCAGGGCGATCATCCGGGCGGCCCGCACGAACCTCGAGGCGGGCGGCATCAGCCAGGGCGGCTCCACGATCACCCAGCAGTACGTCAAGTTGGCGATCATCGAAAACACCGAGAAGACGGCCTCCCGGAAGCTCGAGGAGGTCTGGTACGCCCTGCGGCTCGAGGACCAGTACGGCAAGGACTTCATCCTCCTCCAGTACCTCAACACCGTGTACTTCGGACACGGCGCCTACGGCATCAAGGCGGCGGCCCAGACGTATTTCAACAAGGACGTCCAGGACCTGGCCGTCAACGAGGCCGCGATGCTCGCCGGCCTCATCCAGGCACCCAGTCGCTTCAACCCACTACGCAACTACGCCTCGAGCCTCCGGCGCAGCCACCTCGTGCTCGACCGCATGCTCGCCAACGACTTCATCACCGCCGATGAGTTCGCCGACGCCCGGGCCACCCCGCCGCAACTCGAGGAATACTCCAGCCGGCTCGACACCCGCTATGCGGCCGGACACTTCGTGGAGGAGGTCCGCCGCTGGTTCCTCGACAACGAGGCCTTCGGGGCCACACGTGCGCAGCGGGAACTGTTGCTGTTCGAGGGCGGCCTGCGCATAGAGACCACCATCGACCTCGCCCTCCAGGCCGCCGCCGAGGCCGCCGTCGAACGGCACCTCCCGGCAGGGCAGGGCCATCCTGATGCCTCGGTCGTCGTCATGGACCCGCAGAACGGCCACATCCTCGCAATGGTCGGCGGACGGGACTTCTTCGACGACGACGACGACGCCAAGGTGAACCTGGCCGTCGGCAACGGTCGTCAGGTGGGCTCGTCCATGAAGCCGATAGGCCTGGCTGCGGCACTGGAGGCCGGGTGGGAGGTCACCGCCACCTACCAGGCCCCGAACGTGATCGAGTTCGATATCCCCGGAGCGATCGAACCGAACAACATCTGGCGCGTCAGCGGCGGCGCCACGGGCCACACCATGCCCGATGTGCCCCTGGGCGAGGAGTTGCCGGAACCCGAGTGGCTGACGCTCGTCGAGGCCACCCGGCGCTCGATCAATACCGTCTACGCCCAACTTTCGATGGCCATGGGCGCCCAGAGGGTCGCCAATATGGGCCGTCGCCTCGGGATCGTCTCCCCCATCGAGGAGGTCAACTCGAACATCCTCGGCACCTCCGACACCACCCTGCTCGACATGACCACCGCCTACAGCACCTTCGCCAACCGGGGTGTCCACAACCCACCTGCCTACGTCACCCGCGTGGTCAACGCCGACGGCACCACACTGTGGCGTTGGAAGCGGGAACAGACCCGCATCCTGGATCCCCGCCTCACCGACCAGTTGTCGTGGGTGCTGGAGGGCGTCCTGAATGCCGGCACCGGGCACCGGGCGAAGCTCGAGGATCGCACGGCCGCCGGCAAGACCGGCACCACCCAGAACTATGCCGATGCCCTCTTCGTCGGATACACGCCGCAACGGACGACCGGTGTGTGGGTGGGCTATCCGGAGGGCCAGATACCGATGGTGCCGCCGACCACCGACCGCAAGGTCTTCGGTGGCACCTATCCGGCGCTCATCTGGAAGGACGTGATGGAGGTGGCCCACTTCGGGCTCGGGGAGGAGGTGTTCGCCACGCCGCCGCCGTCCTCGACCACGACGACCACCAGGCCGCCGTCCATGGCCGTGGAGACACCGGTCCTCGTCGGCCTGTCGATGGACGAGGCCCAGGTGCTCCTCGCTGCGACGGGCGAGGCTCCGAACCGCCTGCCGGACGGTTCCGAGATGCCCGGCCTCCCACCGATCCGCATCACCAGCGTGATCGAGATCCCGACCAACGACAGCGTTCCGGGGGTCATCATCGGGCAGTCGCCCGGCGTGGGCTCGACCATCCTGCCTGCCGGATCGATGGTCGTCGAGGTCGCCGTGCAACCACCACCGGTTCCGGTCCCGACCGTCGTCGGGCTCGGTGTCGACGCGGCCGGGACCCTGCTCGCCGAGTCGGTCCTCGGCTACGAGATCACCGAGGTGGCCAACCCGGACGACCCGGAAACACCGCCCCAGACCGTCTGGCACCAGGAGCCGGTGCCGGGAACCGAGGTCCCCGAAGGATCGGTCGTGATCCTCCAGGTCACGCCTCCCGCTCCGCCGGAACCCGAGCCCGACCCCGAGGCTGATCCGGAGGCCGAACCTGGACCCGAAGCCGACGGGCCACCGGCTGCCGACACCCCGGAGGGTGGCTGACCATGGCGTCCATCGGCACGACCGGAAGGCCCCACGCAACGCTCTCCCGGGTCGCCGCACTCGTCCTGTTCCTGTCCATGGCCGTCTTCTGGGGGTGGGCCTTCCTGATCTACGACGCACCCGGCAACCCCGATCGGCTCGAGGACCGCTCCTGGGTCGCTACTGCAGATCAGCGCTGCTCCCTCATGGCGCTTGCCGTCGGTGACCTGCCCGCCGCTGCGGATTCTGCCTCGCCGGCCCACCGGGCCGATGTGCTCGACGACGCGACGGACCTGCTCGACCAGTTCGTCGCCGACCTCAGGGGTATGCCCGGGGGCACGACCGACGACCTGGTCCTCGTGGCGGGATGGTTCGACGACTGGGACATCTACCTCGCCGACCGAAGGTTCCACGCCCAGCGGCTTCGAACCGAAGGCGATGTCCGCCCCTACCTCACCGCCCTTCCATCGGGGGCCGGCAGCCACGTCGAGCGCATGAACGGCTTCGCCAGGGTGAACGACATGGAGGGTTGCCTCGACCCGGGAGACCTCTAGGCGTCCCCTGATCCAGCCTCCAGCCGATCCAGGGCTCCCAGGGCCCGGTCCGCCAACCGCAGGAGCCCCCCGTCGACCCCGAGGCCCTCCAACTCGTCACGGTGGACCCATCGCAGCGCCTCGGACTCGTTGTTCCCGACGGGCACGGCCCCCGTGGGTGCCACCACGAGGAACCGCACGTCGTGGTGCTCGTGGGCATCCTCGGCCGGCGGATCGACCACGTGGACATCGAGGTCGACCGGCGGTTCGAGAACTCGCAGACCGGTGATCCCCGTCTCCTCGGTGGCCTCCCGCAGGGCGACCCTGGCCAGGTCGCCATCGCCGTCGGCGTGGCCGCCGGGCTGGAGCCAGCGCTGCAACTTGGTGTGGAACAGGAGCAGGATGCGCCGATCCGCCGGATCGACCACAAGGGCGGATCCGGTCAGGTGGCCCGGCCGGCAGGTGCGGTCCAGGGCGTCGTCCCATCCCTCCAGGAGTTCGAGGATCCGGTCCCGCCCGGCCCCGGGAGGGCCGTCCGACACGACCGCCCGGGGATCGACGCCGGAGCGTCCAGCCAACTCGTCGAGGCTGGGCAACCCGTTCACGCGCTCAGGTGGGCACGGACCTCGTCGGGGGGCGGGATCGGCCGGTGTTCGCCGATGGTCACGCCGACGTAGGTCACCTTCGCCGTCATCACCTGACGGTCACCGACCGACAGGTCGAACTCGACGTCGAGGGAGGTGGTGCCCCAACGCACGACCTCCACGGTCACGTCGAGGACATCGCCGACGCCTGCCGGCCCGTGCCATTCGATGAACGCCGCCTTGAGCATGATCTCCCAACCCAGGTCCTCGAACCGGGGGGTCAGCTCGCGTAGCCAGTTGTCGAAGACGTCGTCGATGTACGCCAGATAGTGCGCGTTGAACACCACGCCTTGCGGATCGACCTCGCCGTAGCGGATCCGGACCTGGGCGTGGTGGGCCACTCTTTCGCTCAGATCCGCTCGGCCTGGGCGGCCAGCCGGTCGGCAAACCGCTGCCGCTGTTCGGCGACCGGTTCGGGTCCGGCGCCACCCGGTGTGGTCCGTCGAAGAACGGCGGCGCCCGGCACCAGCAGCTTCGCTGCCTCGGGACCGAGCCGTTCGTCGGCGGCGACCAGGTCGGCGAGGGTGCCACCACCGGCGAGCGCCGTGCGTACATGGCCGCCGATGACGGCGTGGGCCTCCCGGAACGGCATGCCGGCAACCACGAGGAACTCGGCGAGGTCGACGGCGGACGCATACGGGCTGTCCGCAGACTCGGACATCCGGTCGGTGTCGAACCCGAGGGTGGCCACCATGCCGTCCAGGGCCAGCAGGGTCAGCCGAATCGTGTCGCAGGAGTCGAACAGCGGCTCCTTGTCCTCCTGCAGGTCCTTGTTGTACGCCAGCGGCAGCCCCTTGAGGGATGCCAGCAGGCCGGTGAGGTTGCCGATGAGGCGGCCGGCCTTGCCCCTGGCCAACTCGGCCACGTCGGGGTTCTTCTTCTGCGGCAGCATGGACGACCCGGTCGAGAAGGCGTCGTCGAGCGCAACGAAACCGAACTCGTCGGTCGACCAGAGGACGATCTCCTCGCCCAGCCGCGACAGGTGAACGCCGAGCAGGGCCAGGGCGAACAACGCTTCGACGACGAAGTCCCGGTCTGACACCGCGTCGAGCGAGTTCTCGAAGCGAGTGGCGAAGCCGAGGTCGTCGGCCACCCCGTCTGGATCGAGCGGCAGCGAGGAGCCGGCGAGCGCGCCTGCCCCGAGTGGCGACACGTCGGCCCGATCCCGGGCGCCCAGCAGTCGGTCCACGTCGCGGGACAGCGCCCAGCCGTGGGCCAGGAGGTGGTGGGCCAGCAGGACCGGCTGGGCCTGTTGGAGGTGGGTGTAGCCGGGCAGGTATGCATCTCCGGCGTCGTCGGCGCAGGCCGCCAGCGTCGCCTGCAGGCGGGCGACGAGCGCCGCCAGCTCAGCCATCTCCCGCCGCACCCACAGCCTCAGGTCGGTGGCGACCTGGTCGTTGCGGCTCCGCCCGGTGTGGAGCCGGGCGCCTGCGTCGCCGGCCAGTTCGGTGACCCTCCGTTCGACCGCCGTGTGGATGTCCTCGTCCGAGTCCACGAAGGCGAACGAGCCGTCGGACATCTCGGTCTCGACGGCATCGAGGGCTACGAGCACGGTCTCGACGTCGGCGGCTTCGAGCAGGCCGACACGGGCCAGCATCCGGACGTGTGCCCGTGAGCAGGCGATGTCCTCCCGGAACATCCTCTGGTCGAATCCGATGCTGTGGTTGAGCGCCTGGAGGGCCTCGGCGGGGCCTTCGGCGAACCGTCCGTGCCAGAGCGTTGGCATTATCCCTCCCCCTGTACCCGGGCGGCCCGTCGGGCCGCCGTCCGGAGCCGGAGTGCGTTCAGCCGGATGAAGCCCTCGGCATCCGACTGGTCGTAGGCGCCGTCGTCCTCCTCGAAAGTGGCGATCGCCTCGTCGAACAGGGTGTCGGCGGATTCCCGGCCGACGACCTCGACGTTGCCCTTGTAGAGCCGGATCCTGACCCGTCCGTTCACGAAGGCCTGGCTGTGGTCGATGGCGGCCTGGAACATCTCGCGTTCGGGGCTGAACCAGTAGCCGTTGTAGATGATCTCGGCGTACCGGGGCATCATCTCGTCCTTGAGGTGGGCGACACCCCGGTCGAGGGTGATCGACTCGATGGCACGATGTGCCTTGAGCATTATCGTGCCGCCGGGTGTCTCGTAGGCGCCCCTGGACTTCATTCCGACGTACCGGTTCTCGACGATGTCGGTGCGGCCGACGCCGTTGGCACCACCCACCCGGTTGAGGTGGGCCAGCACCGTTGCCGGCGACATCGGGGTGTCGTCTATCGCCACGATGTCGCCCCTTTCGTAGGTGAGGTCGAGGTAGGTGGCATCGTTGGGGGCGAGTTCGGGGCTGACCGTCCAGCGCCACATCTCGGAGGCGGGTTCGTTCCAGGGGTCCTCGAGGGGGCCTCCTTCGAAGGAGATGTGGAGCAGGTTGGCGTCCATCGAATAGGGCGACTTGGTGCCCCGCTTCATCTCCACGGGGATGCCGCGCTTCTCGGCGTAGTCCAGCAGGCTCTGCCGTGACCCCAGTTCCCACTCCCGCCAGGGGGCGATGATCCGGATATCGGGGTTCAGGGCGTAGGCACCCAGTTCGAACCGGACCTGGTCGTTGCCCTTGCCGGTGGCACCGTGGCTGATGGCGTCGGCGCCGGTCTCGGCGGCGATCTCGACGAGCCTCTTGGCGATGAGCGGCCGGGCGATCGAGGTACCCAGCAGGTACTCGCCCTCGTAGACGGCGTTGGCCCGGAACATCGGGAACACGTAGTCGCGGACGAACTCCTCCCGGAGGTCCTCTATGTAGATCTCGGAGACACCCATGGCCTCGGCCTTGGCCCGTGCCGGCTCGAGCTCTTCGCCCTGGCCGAGGTCGGCCGTGAAGGTCACGACCTCGCAGCCGTAGACCTCTTCCAGCCACTTCAGGATGATCGAGGTGTCGAGCCCGCCCGAGTAGGCGAGCACGACCTTGTCGACGCTCGGTTTCATGTCACTCATGTCCTGTTTCCGTTCCTTCCACTGCCACCGTGAGGTCCCGCTCACTGGCCGGCGAGCGACCGCAGGGTAGCGGCGAGCCTCAGGCCGGTCGTGCCCTCGACGGCGAGGACGAAGATCGTGTCGTCGCCGGCCACGGTGCCGAGGATCTCGTCGTGTCCGGACCGGTCGATCGCCGAGGCGACCACGTGTGCCGACCCCGGAGGCGTCCGCAGGACCACGAGGTTGCCCGAGTGCACCACCTCGGCCACCCATTCGCCCATGACCCGCCGGAGGTGGCTCTCGGGGGCTACCTGGTCGGCGGGATGTTCGGGGATGGCGTAGGCGCTGCCTCCGCCCGGCAACCGGACCTTGACGGCGCCGAGGTCGCCGAGGTCCCGTGAGGCCGTCGCCTGGGTCGCCTCGATTCCCGCTTCCGCGAGCAGGTCCACGAGTTGTGTCTGGCTGTTGACCGGTTGGTCGGCCAGCAACTTCGCCACCCGGTGCTGTCGCTGTGTCTTGTTCATGCGCTGATCCCATCGCTCGCTGCCTCGCCCAGCAACCAGGCCAGCAGGCCCCTTGCGGCGTGCATCCGGTTCTCGGCCTGCTGCCAGACCCGGCTGGCGGCCCCGTCGACGGCTCCGCTCGCGACCTCCTCGCCCCTGTGGGCGGGCAGGCAGTGCAGGAAGTGCACCTGGTCGCCTGCGGCGGCGAGCAGCCGCTCGTCGACCTGGTAGCCCTCGAAGTCGGAGAGCCGCTGGGTGCTTTCTTCCTCCTGGCCCATCGAGGTCCAGACGTCGGTGTACACGATGTCGGTGCCCGCGACGGCCTCTTCCGGCCGGTCGAACCCGGCCACGACCACGCCGGCGGCAGCCAGGCGGTCGGTGTCGACCCCGGTGGGCCGGTAGCCGGGCGGGCCGGTGAAACGGACCTCCATGCCGAGCATCCCGGCTGCCAGGGCGAGCGACCGGAAGACGTTGTTGCCATCTCCCACGTAGGTGACGCTCCGACCCTCGAGGGTGCCGAGGAGTTGCCGCATTGTCAGCACGTCGGCGAGGGCCTGCAGCGGGTGGGCGGCGTCGGAGAGCATGTTGACGACGGGCACCAGGTCGAGGGCCGCCATACGCTCCACCGTCGAGTGGGCGAAGACCCGGGCGCCGATGGCACCGTGGAAGCAGGCGAGGGTGTTGGTGACGTCCTCGACCGACTCCCGGGTATCGAGGCCGACCTCAGAGGCCTGGATGTACATGGGATGCCCACCGAGTTGGACGACGGCCATCTCCATCGAATTGCGGGTGCGGGCAGAGGGCTTTTCGAACAGCAGCGCCATGCCCCGGCCGTCGAGCACCTGTGGCGGTGCCGGCTCGACGGCGAGGTCGAGCACCCGCGAGAGTTCTGCGGGGGTCAGGTCGTCTACTTCCAGCAGGTGCCTCATGCGATGGCCTCCCTGTCTCCGGCAAGCACACTGCCCAGGATCGCCACGCCCTCGGCCAGCTCGTCGTCGGTCACTGTAAGGGGCGGTGCCAGCCTCAGGGCGGTCGACGTGATGCCGTTGACCACCAGGCCGACATCGAGGCAGGCCCGTGCCACGTCGGGGCCGGTGCGGCCGTCGAGTACGTCGGGGTCGAGTTCGGCAGCCAGGAGCAGGCCGAGGCCCCGGACGCCGATGACGCCCGGCAGGGCCTCCAGGAGGACGGTGAGGGCCGCACCCTTGGCCGCAGCACACGCCGGGGCGTCGATCTCCTCCATGACCCGGAGCACCTCCCTGGCCGCCGAGGCGGCGAGGGGCTGTCCACCGAAGGTGGAACCGTGGTCGCCGGGTGAGAATGCCGCCGCCACTTCGGCGGTGGCCCAGACGGCGCCGATCGGGACGCCGTTGCCGAGCGCCTTGGCGACGGTGACGATGTCGGCCCGGATGCCGGCGTGGTGGAAGCCGAACCACCGACCGGTGCGACCGAGGCCGGTCTGGACCTCGTCGAGGATCAGGAGGATGCCCCGCTCGTCGCAGAGCCGCCGGATGCCTACGAGGAAGTCGACGTCGGCCGGGTTGACCCCTCCCTCGCCCTGGAGGGACTCGAGCAGGATCGCCCCGACGGTGGGGTCGAGGGCCGACTCGAAGGCTTCGAGGTCGTTCCAGGCGGCGTGCCGGAAGCCCTCGGGCAGCGGCTGGAAGGGTTCGTGCTTCTCGGGCTGGCCGGTGGCGGCCAGGGTGGCGAGGGTCCGTCCGTGGAACGACCGGAAGGCCGACAGGACGACGTGGCGGCCCCTTCCCTGGTGCTTGCGGGCCAGCTTGATGGCGGCCTCGTTGGCCTCGGCGCCGGAGTTCTGGAACAGCACCCGGCCCGGCGTCGCCTCGCCGGTCCCCGACCGGACCAGGGAATCGAGCCGTGCGGCCACCTCGAGGTGCGGTTCGGTGTCGAACAGGTTGGAGACGTGGAGCAGCGTCCCGGCCTGGGTGGCGAGGGTCGCCGCCACCCGTGGGTGGCTGTGGCCGAGGCTGGTGACCGCCAGGCCGCAGAGGAAGTCGAGGTACCGCTTTCCGGAGTCGTCGAACAGTTCGGTGCCCTGCCCCCGGACGAACGTGACCGGCGGGTCGCCGTAGTTGTCCATGAGGAGTCGTTCGCCGCTCATGACGGCGTCCCTTCACCACGGGCGGGGGTGTCGGGTCCGCCGCCCACCGGGAACACCATGGTCCCGATGCCGGCGTCGGTGAACAGCTCGAGTAGCAGCACGTGCGGGATTCGCCCGTCGACCATGTGCGCCGAGCTGACCCCGGCGTTGACGGCGTCGAGGCATGCCTGGGCCTTGGGTGTCATGCCGCCGTTGATGGTTCCGTCGGCCATGAGCACCCCGAGCCGCTCGACGTCGAGCCTCGAGATGAGGGTGTCGGGGTCTTCGGCGTCGGCCCGAAGGCCCTCGACGTCGGTCAGGTAGAGGATCCGCTCGGCGCCGAGTGCCCCGGCCAGTGCGGCCGCCACCGTGTCGGAGTTGATGTTGTAGGCCTGTCCGCTCATGTCGGCTCCGATGGTCGAGACGACGGGGATGAGGTCTTCGGCGAGGAGCCGCTCGACGATGCCGGGGTTGACCGATTCGACGTCGCCGACGAATCCAAGTTCGGGGTCCCTGGCGGTCGCCCGGATGAGGCCGCCGTCCTCGCCCGACAACCCGACGGCGAGCGGACCGTGCACGTTGATGCCCGACACGATGTCCCGGCTGACCTTGCCGACGAGGACCATGCGGGCGACGTCGAGCGTGGCGGCGTCGGTGACCCGGAGGCCGTCCCGGAACTCGGACTCGAGGCCCAGGCGTTCCATCAACTCGCCGATCTGCGGGCCGCCGCCGTGCACGACGACCGGCCGGATCCCGACCGAGTGCATGAGCACGATGTCCTCTGCGAACCGGGCCGCCAGGTCCTCGTCGACCATGGCGTTTCCGCCGAACTTGACGACGATGACCGAGCCCTTGAACCGTTGGATGTAGGGCAGGGTCTCGATGAGGACGGCGGCCCGCCGCTCGGGGGAGAACTGTTCGGTGCCGGGGTTCATCTCAGTTCTCCTCAGGAGGTCCGCATGTTCTCGTCGATGTAGGCGTGGCTGAGGTCGGTGGTTACCACCCGTGCCGTGCCGGTGCCCTGGCCGAGGTCGACGTCGAGGTCGAGGGTCCGTCCGGCCATGTGCGACTCCAGGGCGACGGCATCGACGGCCCGGGCCTGGCCGCCGGCGTAGACGACCTGCCCGCCGTACGAGATCGTGATCGTGTCGGAGTCGAAGGCGATGCCGGCGGCGCCCATTTCGGCGGCGATGCGACCCCAGTAGGGGTCCTCGCCGTACCAGGAGCACTTGACCAGTTGGCAGTTGGCGGTGTCCCTGGCTCCCTTGGCGGCCTCGGCGTCGCTGGCTGCACCGGTGACGGTGAGGAACACCGTCTTGGTCGAGCCTTCGGCGTCGTCGGCCATCTGGACCGACAGCGACAGGCACGCATCGGCCAGCGCCGCGCCCAGTGCGTCGGGATCGACCGGCCCGGCGGTCCCGTTGGCGAGCAGCAGCACCGTGTCGTTGGTGGACTCTGCGCCGTCGACGGTCAGGCAGTTGAAGCTGGTGCCGACTGCCGTCCGGAGTAGTTCGGTGGCGGTGGCGGGGTCGACCTCGGCGTCGGTGGTGAGCACGGCGAGCATCGTGGCCATGTTGGGTTCGAGCATCGCTGCGCCCTTGGCGATGCCGCCGACGGTGAAGCCTTCGCCGACGACGACGGCGCTCCGTGGCACCGTGTCGGTCGTCATGATCGCCGTGGCGGCGGCCGCTCCCCCGTCGTCGGCCAGATTGGCAGCTGCGGTGGTGATCCCTCCCAGGATGGCGCCCATCGGAAGCGGGTAGCCGATCCAGCCGGTCGAGCAGACGAGGACCTCCTCGGTGGCACAACCCAGCTCAGCAGCCGTGGCGGCAGCCATCTGGCGGGCGTCGGCCATGCCCTGCGCCCCGGTGGCGGCGTTGGCGTTGCCGCTGTTGAGGACCACGGCTGCGGCCTTCCCGCCGGTCGCCGCCAGGTGCTCCCGGCAGACCAGCACGGGAGCAGCGGTCATCTTGTTCGACGTGAACACACCGGCAGCGGTGACCGCTGCGCGGTCAGCGGTGGCGACCAGCGCCAGGTCGGGGACGCCCGAAGGCTTGATGCCGCAGGTGGCGCCGCCGGCCACGAATCCCGGGGTGCTGGTGACGCTCACGGGTAGAGCCCTATCGACGGGAGGCCGGCCGCCTCTTCGAGGCCCAGGGCCAGGTTGGCACACTGCACGGCCTGTCCGGAGGCGCCCTTGACGAGGTTGTCGATGGCACACAGGACGACCAGCAGGCCGGTCCTGGGGTCGACCCGGGCGGTGAGGTGCGCCGTGTTGGCACCGAGCGTGGCCTTGGTCGAGGGCGACCGTTCATCGACCACGATGAACGGCTCGTCGGCGTAGAAGTCGGCCAACAGTCCCAGGGCGGCCGAGGTATCGAGGGCGCCGGTCGGCCTCGCGTAGCAGGTGGCCAGGATGCCCCGGTTCATGGGTGCCAGGTGCGGGGTGAACAGGACCGACACCCCGTCGACGCCGGTGCCGTCGGGCCGTGTGCCGACCACCTGTTCCATTTCGGGCGTGTGCCGGTGCCCGGACAAGCCGTAGGCGGTGTAGTCCTCGTCGACGGCGCAGAAGGTGGTGTGGGGCTTCGGGGGCCGTCCGGCGCCGGATACGCCGCTTGCGGCGTCGACCACGATGCCGGCGGGCTCGACGTGGCCTCCCCACACGAAGGGTGCGAGGGCCAGGGCCGCCGATGTCGGGTAGCAGCCGGGGACGGCGACCAGCGACGCCCCGACGATCGTCGACCGGTAGAGCTCGGGCAGCCCATAGGCGAAGTCGGCAAGCAGGTCGGGTGCAGTGTGCGGCTCGTCGTACCACTCGGGGTACAGGGAGGCGTCCCGCAGCCGGAAGTCGGCCGCCAGGTCCACCACGTGTCCGACCCGGGAGGCCAGGTCGGGGACGAGGGCCTGCGAGGCGCCGTGGGGCAGGCCGAGGAACACGAGGTCGCAGCCGTCGGCCGTCGCGGCGTCGACGGCGGCGAACGTCAGGTCGCCGTAGTGGGCGGCGAGGCTCGGGTAGAGGTCGGCCACGGCCGTGCCGGCCTGGGTGTCGCCGGTGGCGACGACCACGTCGAGGTCCGGATGGGCGGCACAGAGCCGCAGCAGTTCGGCCCCGGTGAACCCCGAGGCCCCGATGATCCCGACGGAGGCCATTTCACAATCATACGGCGCGCCGTATCATCATGCAACATCTTCATGCATCTGACTGCATGAACCGTCTCGGTCAGCCTCCGGCGGACACCACGACCTTTCCTACCACCTGGCGGTCTGCGATGTCCTGGATCGCCCTCGCCGCATCGGTGAAGCCGTACACGGGATGCAGGAGCGGGTCGACGGCGCCCGTCTCCGCCAGGGCGAACAACTCCCCCATCTGGCGGCCCAGGGACTCGGGATCGCGGGCCAACGACGCCCCCCAGTGCACGCCCACCACCGAATAGTTCTTCAGCAGCACGTGGTTCGTGGCGATCTCCGGGATCCCGGCCACGAAGCCGATGACCAGCAGCCGGCCGTTCCATGCCATGCAGCGCCGAACCTGCTGGAACACTTCGCCACCCACGGGGTCGTAGGCCACGTCGACACCGCCGCCGCCGGTCAACTCGCGCACCCGCTCGACCAGGTCGTCGACCTGGCGGTGGTCGATCACCTCGTCGGCGCCCAGCGCAGCACACGCCGCCACCTTCTCCGGCCCGCCCGCCACGGCGATCACCCGCGCCCCGGCTGCCAGCCCCAACTGGATCGCCGCCGAACCCGTCCCGCCCGAGGCGCCCGTGACCAGCAGGGTCTCGCCCGGCTGCAACTGCGCACGATCATGCAGGGCGTACCAGGTGGTGCAGTAGTTGGTCGGCAGGGCCACCGCCTTCTCCGGGGCCACCCCGTCGGGCACGACGAACGCCGTGCCGGCACCCACCACTGCCTGGTCGGCCAATGCACCGCCGAGGCTCACAACCCGCTGGCCGACCTCGAGGCCCCCGACGCCATCGCCAACGGCGGCCACACGGCCGACCACCTCAGCGGCAGGACTGAAGGGCAGCGGAGGCTTCACCTGGTACTCACCCCGGCACTGCAGGACGTTCGGGAAGGCGAGGCCCACCGCTTCGACATCGAGCACCACCCGTCCGGTTCCGGCCTCCGGCACCTCGACCTCGTCCAGGACGAGGCGATCGATCGGGTCACCCAGTTCATGTACCTGCCAGCAGCGCATGGGCCGAACGTAGTCGTCGCCCACAGCGGGGAATTGGTCGGGCATCAGCCCCGTAGGGTGGCAGGCAGCAAGCCCTGCACCGCTTCTATGCAGCGCTGGCGCAGTTCGGCCACCTCGGCATCGGTAAGCGTCCGGTCCGTGGCCTGGAGGCGCAGGGCGAATGCGAGGCTGCGCCGCCCCTCTCCCACGGCTTCTCCCCGGTACACGTCGAACAACGACAGGTCGACGAGCAGCTCGCCCGCCGACTCCCGGATGCAGCGGCCCACGGCATCGGCTGGGGTGCCCTCGTCGACCTCGAAGGCCAGGTCGATGTCGGACGACGGGTAGCGGCTGAAGCCCGCATAGGGCCTGTCCCCGTGGGGCAGGTCGAACAGCCTGTCGAGGTCGACCTCCAGCCAGGCCACCCGCTCGGCCACCCCATAGGCCTCGAGGACGCCGGGGTCGACCTCGCCAACGTGGCCGACCGGGGTGCCCGCCACGTCTATGCGGGCAGTGCGGGAGGGGTGCAGGCCGGGTACGGCCTCGGCGACCAGCGAGTAGTCGCGTGCGGCCAGGGCGTCTGCAAGTGCCGACCAGACCGCCACGGCATCGCCGGCCCCATGGCCCGCCAGAGCCACGGCCAGGTACTCCCGCTCATCGGGAAGGGGCTGTTCGGAGGCGGGTTGCCGGTAGACGTGGCCTACCTCGAAGATGCCGAGCCCGGTGAGCCTGTGGGAGGCGTTGTAGGCCAGCGTCTTGAGGATCCCGGGCCGTAGCGATGCCCGCATCACCGACTCCTCGGCGACGAGGGGGTTGGTGACCGTGATGCCGTCCGACGTCAGGCCCGCCGCCTCGAGGTCGCCGGGTGCGAGGAACGGCACGGGCATGACCTCGTCGAGGCCCAGCCCGGCCATGGTGGAACGGACCGTGCGCCGGTCGACCTGGTAGGGCGTGAGGTGGCCGGTGAGTGTCGACCGGGGCACCGTGCGCTCGATCCTCGAGTAGCCGTGGACCCGGGCAACCTCCTCGATCACGTCGATCTCGGTGCTGCTGTCGGGCCGGAAGCTCGGGATGTCGACATCGAGGTCGTCGCCGGCCGGTTCGGCCCCGAACTCGATGGACTGGAGCACGTCGGCGATCCGGTCCCGCCCCAGGTCGGTACCCAGGATGGCATTGACCCGGTCGGTGCGGACCCGGATGGTCTCGCGTGCCGGCAGGTTGCCCCGTGCATCGACGAGGTCCGGGGCCAGCGTGGCGCCTGCGGGCGCCAGCAGTTCGGCGAAGCGCCGCATGGCCAACTCGACGACGCCCGGGTCGCAGCCCCGCTCGAAGCGGGCGGAGGCCTCGCTGCGCAGGCCGAGGCGACGGGCACTCGTGGCGATGGTCATCGGATCCCACCAGGCCATCTCGAGGGCCACGGAGGTGGTCCCATCGTCGATCTCGGTGTTTGCACCGCCCATGATCCCCGCGATGCCGATGGCCACGTCGTCGCCGTCGGCGATCACGCCGTCGGCGGCCGTGAGCGTGCGTTCGACGCCGTCGAGGGTTTCGATGAGCTCCCCGTCGGCGGCCCGCCGGATCCGGAAGGCACCACCGGCGACCCGTGCGAGGTCGTAGGTGTGGTTGGGCTGGCCCAGCTCGAGCATCACGTAGTTCGAGGCGTCGACCACGCTGTTGATGGGCCGTTGTCCGAGGGCGTTGAGGCGGTTGGCCAGCCAGCGGGGCGAGGTGCCTACCGAGACCCCGTCGAGGATCCGGAGTCCGAAGCGGCCACAGAGGCCGGGGTCGAGGATCTCGACCGAGACGCGGCCGGCAGCAGCGTCACCCGATTCGGGGACATCAGGCTCGGGGATGGCGAACGGCAGGCCCTGGCGGGCCGCCAGGTCCCTGGCAACGCCGGCAACGGACATGGCATCGGGCCGGTTGGGGTTGACCTCGAGGTCATAGAGCACATCGGACCGCAGGTCGAGCGCCTCGGTCAGTGCGGAACCCGGAGACGCTTCGGTGTCGAGGAGCATGATGCCGTCGTCATCGTCGCCGAGACCGATCTCGGTCGACGCACAGAGCATGCCGTTGGACCATTCTCCCCGCATCTTGCGACGGGCGATCTCCATGCCACCGGGCATGACCGTGCCCAACGGGGCCAGGGGCACCAGGTCACCCACCGACATGTTGAAGGCGCCGCAGCAGACCTGGAGCGCCTCACCGTCGCCGACGTCGACGTCGACCAGTTGGATCCGGTCGGCATCGGGGTGGGGGCGCAGGCCGAGCACCCGGGCCACGACGATGCCGTCGAGACCCTCGCCCAGCACCGACACCTCCTCGACCGCCAGGCCGAGGTCGCTGAGCTGGTCGCCGACCTGCCCCGGGTCGCCCTCGATGGGGGCGAAGTCGCGCAGCCACGACAGCAGGACCCTCATGCGGTAGCCCCCATCAGAACTGCCCCAGGAAGCGGTGGTCGTTGCGGAACAGCTCGCGCAGGTCGTCGATCCCGTGGCGCATCAGGGCCAGGCGGTCGAGCCCGAAGCCGAAGGCGAAGCCCGACCACTCCTCGGGGTCGAGGCCACAGGCGCTCAGTACCTGGGGATGCACCATGCCGCATCCGCCCAACTCCAGCCAACTGCCGTCCGGGCGGCGTATGTCGAACTCGGCCGACGGCTCCGTGAACGGGAAGTACGAGGGCCGCAGGCGTGAGGTGAACTCGGACCCGAAGTAGGCGGTGGTGAACGCATCGAGCGTGCCGGCCAGGTCGCCGAAGGTTATGCCCCTGTCCACGACCAGGCCCTCGATCTGGTGGAACACCGGCATGTGGGTGGCGTCGGCGGTGTCGCTGCGGAACACCCGGCCCGGCATGATCGAGTAGATCGGCGGCTCCTGTTCCTCCATGACCCGGATCTGGACCGGCGACGTGTGGGTGCGCAGCAGGGTGCTCAGCGGTTCGCCGTAGTCGACGTAGAGCGTGTCGTACATGTCGCGGGCCGGGTGGTCGGACGGGAAGTTGAGGGCACCGAAGTTGTGCCACTCGTCCTCGATCTCAGGCCCCTCGGCAACCGTGTAGCCCATTCCGACGAACAGGTCCTCGAGTCGTTCCCAGGTCTGGGTGACGACGTGGCGGTGGCCGGGGCGGCGACCCCGGTCGAACTCGGTCAGGTCGAGGCGCTCGGCTTCGAGCACCACGGAACGTGCCCCGGCGGCCACTTCGACGCGACGGTCGGCGACCAGGCGTTCGATCTCGGTCCGCACCTCGTGGACCCGGCGACCCATCTCCTTGCGCTGGTCGGGCTCCATGTCGCCCAACTGGCTGCGTACGGTTGCCAACAGGGACTTCCTCCCCAGCAATTCGGCGTCGATTGCGGCGAGGGCGTCGAGGTCTGAAGCGTCCGCAACGGCGGCGGCGGCATCGGTGAGGTGTGCGTCGAGGTCCAGGTCCATCAGGGGCAATCGGCTGCTGCAACGGTCGCCGCGAGGCTAGGGCAGACGGCCACCCCGGGGGATGACCATTGCCAGAGGTCCGGGACGGCGGTCATCGGGTGGCGAGGGCGTAGAGCAGCACCGAACCGGCGACGGCGACGTTCAGCGACTCGCCGACCCCGGTCGTGGCAACGGTGACGAGGCCGGCGCAACGGCCGACGACGGCCTCGGACAGGCCGTGGGGCTCGTTACCGAGAAGGAGTGCCACGCTCCGGTCGTCAGGTACCTCCGTGGGTGCTACGCCACCCTCTGCAACGCTCCCCCAGCATTGACGGCCCGAGGCCTCCAACCGCTCGAGAGCCTGCCCGACGGCATCCTCGCCCTCGATCACGGCGAAGGGAAGCCGGAACAGCGAACCGGCCGTGGCCCGGACGCACTTCGGGTTGTAGGGATCGACACCACCGGCGAAGACCATGCCCGATGCACCGAAGGCCTCGGCGGACCGAACGAGGGTGCCGGCGTTCCCCGGGTCGGCCAACTCGGCCAGGACGACGACCACCCCGCCGACAGGCAGGTCGGCGACGGGCACGTCGTGGCGCTCGACCACGGCCAACGCCGGTTGCGAAGAGCGCGTCGTGGTCAGGCCGTCGAACAGGGCGTCGTCGACGAGACTGCACGGAACGGCAGATCCCTCGGCTGCTGCGACGACCTCGGATGGGGCCGCATCAGCGGGGACGAGGACCAGATCGACACCGAGTCCGGCTGCCAGGGCTTCACCGACGAGCGTCGGTCCCTCGACGAGGTAGGTGCCCTCCCGGCGTCGAAACGCCCGATCACGGGCCAGGCGGCGGACGCGCGACAGGGCCGGGTTCCGACCACCGACACTTTCGGTCACCGGTCGGGTCCGGTGACAGCCTGCAGCCTGCTCAGGCAGCGTCGACCGAACCGACAGCCGACTCGACCAGCGAGGCGAACGCCTGTGGGTCGGTCACCGCCAGGTCGGCGAGGACCTTGCGGTCCACCTCGATGCCGGCCTCGCGCAGGCCCGACACGAAGCGGCTGTAGGTCGTGCCCTGCTGCCGGCAGGCGGCGTTGATGCGCTGGATCCAGAGCCGGCGGAACTGGCCCTTCCGGGCCCGGCGATCGCGGAACGCGTAGTTCCCCGAGTGCATGAGCTGTTCGTTGGCGGCGCGGAAGGAACGGCTCTTGTTGCCGTAGTAGCCCTTTGCCTCTTCGAGGATGGCGCGGTGCTTCTTCCTGGCGTGGACGGCTCGCTTGACCCTGGCCATGGTGTGACTCCTTGTTGACGGGGTGTGATCGTGGGGTGGGACGGTCCGGCGGCAGTTGCCGATTGCCGTCGTGTCGAGTTCGGGTATTCAGATGCCGAGCTGCTTGCGCACGGTCTTGGCGTTCGACGGGTGGACGTCGCTCTCCTTGTTGAGGCGCCTCTTGCGCTTGGGTGCCTTCTTCTCGAGCATGTGGTTGAGGTTGCTGTTGCGTCGCTTGAGGCGACCGGTTCCGGTCACCTTGAAGCGCTTGGCAGCGCCACGGTGGGTCTTCATCTTCGGCATGTGGTGCTCCTTGTCGTGGTTCGGGTGTGCTGTGCGTCTTGCTCAGGAGGCCTCGGCGGCGTCCTCTGCTTCGGCGACTTCGGCAACCTCGGCAACCTCGGCAACCTCGGCGGCTTCGGCAACCTCGGCGGCTTCGGCTTCGGCGGCCTCTGCCTCGGCGGCTGCCCTGGCCTCTGCCTCGGCGGCTGCCCTGGCCTCTGCCTCGGCATGCTCCCTGGCAACGGCCTCCTCGCGCTGGCGGCGGGTGGCCTGACCGGGACCGAGCAGCATCGTCATGTTGCGCCCCTCCTGCTTGGGATAGGTCTCGATGCGACCGACGTGCTCCACCGCCTCCGCCACCCGGTCGAGGATCCGACGTCCCAACTCGGGGTGCTGCATCTCCCGGCCACGGAACATGATCGTCACCTTCACCTTGCTGCCGTCACCCAGGAACTCCTCGACCTTCCTGGTCTTGGTGTCGAAGTCTCCGGGACCGATCTTGGGCCGGTACTTCATCTCCTTGACCAGGATGTGTGTGGCCTTCTTGCGGGATTCCTTGGCCCGTTGGGACTGCTCGTACTTGTACTTCCCGTAGTCCATGATCCGACAGACCGGTGGATCGGCCTTGTCGGCCACCTCCACGAGGTCGAGGTCGAGGTCATGGGCCATTGCGATCGCCTCCGGGAGGGGACGGACGCCGATCTGGTCACCTTCGGGTCCGACGAGCCGCACCTCGCGTGCGCGTATGCGGTCGTTGATCCGGGGCTCCTGGTTGGCTGGCGTTGCTATTGCTCGTCGCTCCTGTGCGTCACGCAGGTTCCTTTCCTGGTGGGATATGGGAACGCCTCCCCGGCTCCCGATGTCGAACATGTCGACGCCGAAAACAGAAGAAGGCGGGTGTCGGAAAGCCGACACCCGCCCGTTGCACCGGGACCGACCAACGCCCCGGACACAGGAGATGACCTGCGATTCCGTGGGTGCCTGTCAGCCACCGACTGCATCGGCGGCGAAGAACCCGGCTCACCGTGGGTGGCCGGGTGGGGAGAACCCCGCTTTCCGCTCTGTTGTGGCCTCCTAGAGTACCAAGGTCGCCTCCGACATGGAACCGGAGGCGCGCCGCCACCTCCGACCCATGACTGGACGCAACCCATGAGCACCCTCTGGACCCCCGACGGTGAGCATCCCGTCGGCTCCGAAGCAGCCCCTTCGGATGATCCCTCCCGCGACCCCCTGTCCCCAGAGGAGGCAGAACGCGCCGAGGCCCTCGCACGCGAGATGGCGGCCGTGCAGGAACAGCTCGCCGACACGCCAGCCGATGTCATCGTGTCGACCCACCTCATGGGGCTCTTCGAACTCGGGGCCATCCACCTGTCGCAGCAACCCCCGAACCTGCCCCAGGCGGCACTGGCGATCGACGCCATGGGAGCCGTGGTCGACCGCCTACAGGGCCGCCTGGGTGAAAACGAGGAGACGCTGCGCGGGGCCCTGAACCAGATACGGCTCGCCTACGTCAGCGTCCAGCAGGCGGAAGATGCACCCGAGGGCGAAGTCGCCCCCGAGGAGGACACCGATCCCGCCGACGCCTGAGCCCACTCCGGGGCCCGCCGGCCTTCAGTGGACGATCTTGGACAGCGGCAGTTCGAGGATGTCGGTGGCCCCGGCATCCCGCAGGTCCGGGATCAGCACGTTGATCTCGGTCTTGGCCACGACCGTCTCGACGGCATAGCCGGTACCGCCGAACAACTCGTTGACGGTGGGCGACTTCATGGACGGGATGAGCTCGATGATCCGGTCGAGTCCCTCGGCCGGCACGTTCATCTTCACCAGGACCTTGCCCCGGGCCTCGAGGGCACCCTGTAGCAGAGTGAGGAGCTGCTCCATGGCGTGGCGCTTCCCGGGGTCGGCGTGGGCTGCCGGGTTGGCGATGAGCTCCGTGTAGCTCGTGAGGATCGTGTCGACCACCTTGAGGCCGGCTGCCCGCAGGGCCCGGCCGGTCTCGGTGATGTCGACCACAGCGTCGACGATGTCGGGCACCTTCGCCTCGGTGGCACCGTAAGAGAGCCGGATGTCGGCATCTACGCCCTGTTCGGCGAAGTATCGGCGTGTCAGCTCCGGGTATTCGCTGGAGACCCGGACACCGTCCGGGAGGTCGGACACCGACTCGTGCGGAGAGTCGCCGGGGACGGCCACGACGATCCGGACGGGGCGCGCCGTCGCCTTCGAGTAGCGGAGTTCGCCGAGCGAGACGACATCGCTGCCCGTCTCCTCGATCCAGTCGCGGCCGGTGATGCCGAGGTCGAAGAGGCCGTCGGCCACATAGGTCGGGATCTCCTGTGGACGCAGGATGCGGACGTCGTCGACCCGCGGGTCGGCGATGGACGCCCGGTAGTCCACCGAGGAGCTCCGGTCGACCGCCAGGTCGGCGGCCTCGAACAACTCGAAGGTCGCCCTTTCGAGGGAGCCCTTGGGAAGCACCAGTTTCAGCACGGGACGAACCTACCCGGCGCCATGGGCGCTACCCCCGTGGATTTCCCGTCCGACCCCGAAACGGCTCAGGACCCGTCGAGGACCAGGTCCAGCCGAAGGTCGTCGCCGAGTGCGGCCACCGAGGCGAAGCGCCCCCGGCGCAGCTCGGCCATCGTGGGTGCACCCGGGCCGGCCAGAAGCGGCAGACCGTCGTCGCCGCCCAGCAGTGCCGGGGCGACGTACACGACGTAGCGGTCCACCAGCCCTGCCCGGTGGAACCGGCCGGCGACATCGGCACCGCCCTCTACCAGCAACTGGAGGACGCCTTCGCCCCCCAGGCGGTACAGCAGGTCCTCGAGCGGCCCCTCGTGGGACTCGGCCGGCTGGACGCCGGCGTCATCGGACACGGGGCCGAGCACGATACGCCGGGGATCGTCGGCCGGTCCTCCCTGTTCCGGCGACCAGTCGCGGACGGTGAGGGCTGGATCGTCGGATCGGATCGTGCCCGCTCCCACACATACGGCATCGCTCTCGGCACGGAGCCGGTGGACGTCGGTGCGCGCCTCCCGGCCGGTGATCCAGGCGCTGGAACCGTCCGGTGCTGCAATGCGGCCGTCGAGCGTCGACGCCAGCTTGAGAACCACGTAGGGGCGGCCGGTACGGCGCTGGTGCAGGTAGGCCGCCAACTGCTCGGTGACATCTGCTGCTGCGATGCCCTCGACGACCTCGACGCCGCCCTCGCTCAGGTGCGCCAGGCCCCGTCCGCTCACCTCGGGATCCGGGTCGGCCACGCCCACCACGACACGGGCGATGCCGGCCCCGAGGATCGCCTCGGTGCACGGGCCCGTACGGCCCTGGTGGTCACACGGCTCGAGCGTCACGTAGAGGGTCGCTCCCTGCGCCGAGGTTCCTGCATCTGCCAGGGCGTGGACCTCGGCATGGGGTCCGCCCGGTGGGCTGGTTGCACCAGCGCCGACCACCGAACCGTCGGCGACCACCACCGCTCCGACCCAGGGGTTCGGCGACGTGGAGTGGCGCACCCCGGCCGCTGCGGCCATCGCCTGGAGCATGAAGTCCCGGTCGGTGGGCGTCGTCATGGGTTCAGTGGCCCGGATGGGGATCGGCGTTGTCGACCAGGAGGCGCACAGCGTGGGGAACCACGTCGACGACGGCCTCAAGGCACTCGACGCAGCCCCGTCTGGACCCCGGGGTGTTGAGCACGAGTGTGGTGCCGATGGTGCCGGCGACACCACGGGAGAGACGCCCCAGGGGGTTGGCGAGCCGCATCGCCTCGGCCAGGCCGGGCGCTTCGCGGTCGAGCACCACCCGGGTGCCCTCCGGCGTCAGGTCCCTCGGCCCGAATCCGGTGCCCCCGGTCGTAACGATCACGCCGTGGAAGCCCTCGGCCAGTCGGGAAATGGTCGAGGCGACCGACTCGATGCCGTCGGTGCACACGGCCCGTTCGGTGATCGTCCAGCCCTCGTCGGACATGCGGGCCTCGAGGGCGGCCCCGGAGAGGTCCTCGCGGGTTCCGTGGACGACCCCGTCGGAAACGGTGAGGACCTTGGCCGCCATCGCCGGCCCGTCGGGTTCGTTCATGCCGCGAGGGTACCGGGGCGGCTTCGAACGCCCGATTCCACCACTACCGTGCCTGCAATGGGCGTCGACGAACTGGCCGGCTACTCGATCGACGAGTTCGCCCACGGCGGCGTCTCCCGGACCGTGCTGCGTACCGGTGAGGGCCCTGCGGTCATCGTGATGGCCGAGATGCCCGGAATCACCCCGAGCGTCGCAGACTTCGGCAGGCGGGTCGCCGAGATCGGCTGCACGGCCGTCCTTCCCTCCCTGTTCGGAACGATCGGCCGCAAGCCCTCGTTCGGCTACCTGCTTTCGAGCCTGACGAGGGGTTGCGTCTCACGCGAGTTCACGTCGCTCGTCCGACGACGCACCTCTCCCGTCACCGACTGGCTCCGCGCCCTCGCCGCCTACGAGCACGGTCGGTGCGGGGGCCCCGGCGTCGGCGCCGTCGGCATGTGCTTCACCGGGGGCTTCGCCCTCGGAATGATGCTCGACGAACGGCTCATCGCCCCGGTCCTCAGCCAGCCGTCGCTGCCACTCCCCATCGGGAGGCGGCGGCGCAGCGACCTGGGCATCTCCGACCGCGACCTCGAGGTGGCAAAGCACCGGGTCGACGCCGGCGCCTGTGTGCTGGGCCTACGGTTCGCCCTCGACTCGATGGCTCCCGGCGAGCGCTTCGAACGTCTCGCCGAGGAGTTCGGCGACGGGTTCATAGGGATCGAGATCGACAACAGGCCCGGCAACGCCCACCGGATCGGACCCCGTGCACACTCGGTGCTGACCGAGGACCTGGTCGACGAACCCGGACACCCGACCCGGGACGCCCTCGATGCGGTGCTGGGCCATCTGGCCACCCGGCTCCTGCCGGCCTGACGCTGCTCAGGCCCTCAGCCCGGTCGGTACCGGAATACGGCCATGCCTTCGCTGTCGAGGTCCTGTGGCAGCAGCAGGCCACCTGAACCGAACGGGCGCCATGGAGCACCGGGAGGGTCTGCGTGCAGGTCGGCGACGGACCGGATGCGCTCGTCGACCCCGGTCGTCTCGGCGGCGGTGACCGTGCACACGCTGTAGAGCAACCGACCGCCGGGCCGCACCAGGGTGACCGCCGCCTCGAGGAGCCCTACCTGCAGGTCGGCGAGTCGCCCGATGTCTTCGCGCTCGATGCGCCAGCGTGCGTCGGCCCGTCGCCGCAGGACCCCGAGACCGGAACACGGGGCATCGACGAGCACCCGATCGAACGACGCCCGGCGGAACGGGGGCCGGGCGCCGTCGGCCTGGACGAGGTGGCAACCGACCCCCAGGCGTTCGGCGTTGTCCCCCACCAGACGCAGGCGGGACAGCCGCAGGTCGGCTGCGACCACCCGTGCTCCTGTGCCCGCCATGGCGGTGGCCTTGCCTCCGGGTGCGGCACACAGGTCCAGGACGGTTCCGCCTCGGGGGAGGTCCTCGACGGTGAGGGCGGCCACCAGCTGGGAGGCCCGGTCCTGGTGGTATCCGTCGGGCCTGGTGACGGCAGGTGACGCCGTATTCATGGTCATCAGCGCCCCGAGGGCGTCGGCTTCGCCCAGGTCGGCGACGAGGCGATCGATGATCCAGTCCGGGTAGCTCAGCTCGATGGCGGGAGACGGCCACGTCGGATCGTGTTCGGCCAGCCGACGCAGGACGGCGTTGCACAGGCCCCGGGCCCGCTTCGGTGCGACGTCGACGGTGGCCGAGACCGCTGCGTGAGGGGGCACCCCGGCCCACCGGAGCTGGTAGACGCCGAGGCGTAGGACGCGACGCACGTCGGGTTCGACGTCGTCGTGCAGGAAGCGGTCGATCAGGTGGTCGCAGGCGCGGCGCATCCGTGTCGTGCCGTAGACCAGGTCCGTGCAGAACGCCCGGTCCCTGCGGTCCATCCCGGAACGATCCAGGGCGGCGCCGAGTGCCAGGTTGGCGTAGGCCCCTTCCTCGTCGATGCGGCGCAACACCTCGTGTGCGATGCGGCGGGGATCACCGGCGGCGTTCACCCCAGTCGCTCGCCGGGCTCCGGGCGGGCGCCCGCCCGCCAGGCGTCGGCCTGCATTCGTCGACGGTTCTCGGGCTGAACCTCGATCAGGCGGAGCCCTCCCCCGCCCGTCACCACGATGTCTCCCCACAGCGTTCCCTCGTCACCGGTGGGCCCGGGCTCGACCGCCCCTGCACCCCACACCTTGAGGCGGGCTCCCCGGAAGGTGGTCCACGCCCCGCCGATCCGGACCACCCTCGCCAGTTCGGTGGCGGGACGGGTCCAACGCAACTCGAGGTCGGCTGGCTCGATCCGATGGGCATAGGTGGAGGCACCTTCCTGCGGGGGGGCATGCCCAAGCCCCTTCGTCAACACCTCGACGAGCAGGGCACTGCCAGCGACCATCAGGCGGCCGCGGAGCGCCTCCGCCGTGTCGTCGCCGACCTCGATCACCTCGCGGGCATAGACGCCGCCGGTGTCCAGTCCCTCGTCGACGGCCATGACGCACACGCCGGTCTGTTCGTCGCCGGCGAGGATCGCCCGCTCCACGGGCGCCGCTCCACGCCACCTCGGCAGCAGCGAGAAGTGGAGGTTCACCATCGGCAGGACGTCAAGCAGGTCGACCGGAATCAGCCTGCCGTAAGCCACGACCACGCCGAGCTCCGCGCCGCAGGTGGCGACGTCGTCGAGGTCATGGGAGACGGGTACGCCGAGCCGTTCGGCGGCTGCCTTCACCGGCGTCGGGTTCCGGTCGTTGCCTCGACCGCGTCGTCGATCCGCTCCGGTGACGACCAGGGATATGTCGAAGCCGGCCGCGTGCAGCGCCTCGAGGGGTGGCACGGCGGCGTCCGGCGTGCCCAGGTACGCCAGCCGACGGGGATGCACCGGAGGCGGTGCGATCAGAACAATCGCGGGCCTCCACCAGCCGGTGCCGCCATTCCGGCGGCGAGGGTGCGCTCTCGCAACGCCCGCTTCGCCTCTCGTAGTTGATCCTCGTCGAGGTGGTCGACGATGAGGATGCCGTCGAGGTGGTCGAGTTCGTGCTGGAACAGGCGCGCCTCGAGCTCGTCCGCCTCGATCGAGACCTCGTTGCCGTCGAGGTCGATGCCGACCAGGTGGATCCGTCTGGGGCGCACGATCTCGAACGAGAGGTCGGGTACCGATAGGCAGCCCTCGTCGAAGGCCCATTCGCCGTCTGACTCCACGACCTCGGGATTCACGATCACCCCGTCGTCCTCGCCGTGGTCGTAGACGAAGAACCGCTGCCGTACACCCACCTGGGGAGCGGCCAGCCCGATTCCCGCCGCCTCGTACATTGCCTCGAACATCTCGTCACACAGGCGGGCGAGGGCTGCGTCGACATCGGTCACCTCGTTGGAGCGCGTCCGCAGGACGGGGTCGCCGATCAGTCGAATCTCACGGGCTGCCACGAAAGCAAGGCTACCGTCGGGGTCGTGGAGGATTCGAACGGCGGCGACGCAACCGACCACTACTGGAGCGACTCGCCTGACATCGGGTCGCGCCCCCGCCAGGTCGAGTTGCTCCTCCCCGACCTGGATCTGCGCCTCACCACCGACCGCGGCGTCTTCGCCGCCGACCGGATCGACCGGGGCACCCGCTACCTGCTTCGGGAGGGGCCACAGGTCCGGGAAGGCGCCGTTGAGTTGCTCGACCTCGGGTGCGGTTACGGACCCATCGCCACCGTGCTGGCCCTACGCAACCCCGGGGCACGCGTCTGGGCGATCGACGTCAACCCCCGGGCACGGGACCTGTGTCGGGCCAACGCAGCTGCGGTCGGTGCCGACAACGTCGTCGTGGCCGAGCCCGACGAGGTGCCCGTGGACCTGCGCTTCGACGCCTGCTGGTCGAACCCGCCCATCCGCATCGGCAAGGCCGCCCTGCACGGACTGCTCGCATCCTGGCTGGACCGGCTGGTGCCGGACGGCAGCGCCCACCTGGTCGTCCAACGCCACCTCGGCGCCGACTCGCTTGCCCGCTGGCTGGACGGTCAGGGATGGGCGACCGTTCGGCGTTCGTCCCGGAAGGGCTACCGGCTCCTCGACGTCGCAGCAGGAACGGATGCACCCCGATGAGGAACCTCGACGGCACGGGACTCAAGCGACTCCACCGGGACTGGCGGCGGCGCGCCGACACGGACGTGGCTCTGCTCCTCGACAACGTCCAGACCCCCTACAACGTGGGGGCGATCCTGCGCACCGCCGCTGCATACCGCGTGGCGCACCTCTGGCTGGCCGGAGCCACGGCTCCCCCGAACCATGCCAAGACGCAGAAGACCGCGCTCGGAACCTCGCGCTACCTCGAATGGACCACCTGCGAAACCGCCGAGGAGGCCGTTCGGTCGATACACGACGCCGGCTACGGGCTGGTCGGCGTCGAGTTGGCCGACGGTGCAGTCCCGCTCCATGAGGCCACGTTCCCCGAGCGGACCTGCCTGGCCCTCGGGCACGAGGACCGCGGCCTCTCCGATGCCGTGCTCGAGGCCTGTGACCCGGTGGTGTTCATCCCACAGCTCGGCAGGGTCGGGAGCCTCAACGTGGCGACCGCCTGCGGCATCGCCCTCTACGAGGTGCACCGCCGGCTCTGGTGAGGCGCGCCACCCGGACGGCTTCGCCGATCTCAGATCCTTGCCGGGTCGACCTCGATGCGGAGCCGGCCGGGCGGGCGTCGCACCGCCGCCAGGGTGTCCGCAAGGGCTGCCGGATCCGATGCACGGACCAGCCACGATCCGTCCTTCGGGCCGAGAACGTCGATCCCCTCGGGGGTGCCCAGGCGTTCGATGAACTCGGCTGCGACGGCACCCGACACCTGCGCCATTGCGGAGTAGGGCGGCAGTCGGAGGAGCCGACGGCGGGCAGCCTCGGGCCCGGCCAGGCGGCCCGGGTCGGCATGGAGGACCGCCTGGAGCACTTCGTGGCCGGGCTGTCGGGTCTGCACCACGAGGCGGCCACCTGCCGATCGGGGCCCCACGAGGCGCGCCGCCCGTACCAGGAGCGCCAACGCCTGTTCGGCCGCCCGCATGCGGGGGGCCAGCAGTTCCTGGTCGATTTCGAGGAAGACCACGCGTGCGGCCCGATCGACCCGGTGGAGGACCGCCTCGGTACCGACGTACACGTCGGCGTCGGCGACCTCGTCGGCGTCGGCCGTCACCTCGACCACCGGGCGTCCGGCCAGCGCTTCGAGTTCCTCGCGGACCCTCGTGACGCCGGCACGCAGGTTTCGGAACCGGGTGCTGCCGCACTCGGCACACACGACGGGGCGACGGCCTCCGTCGACCGGGCACTCGAGTACGTCGTCGTCCGCCATGGTCAACGGCACCCGGTGTTCCTCGCAGCGTGCCAGTTCGCCGCATCCGGCACAGGCGAGGAGCCTCGACCGGCCCCGCCGGTTCAGCACGCACACCACGGGCAGGTGCGCCGTTGCCCCGGGTTCCTCCCAGTCCCGCCGCAGGATCGGCGCCAGGGCCTCGCCCAGCAGGCCGCCGTGCACCGGATCCTCATCGCGCCGGTCGATCACGTCGAGGACCGGCCAACCGGCCCGTTCCCGGGACCTCGGTGGAACCTCTTCGCTGCCCCACGCCAACGCCTCGAGGCTCGGACAGGGTGAGGTGAGCATGCAGGGCACGCCTGCCCGGCGGGCGCGTTCGATGGCGACGTCGCGTGCGTTCCATGTCGGTACCCGCTCCTCCCTCAGCAATTCATCGTGCTCGTCGATGACCATGACGACGGCCAGGTCGCGGACCGGCGCCAACGCAGCCGCCCTGGCCCCCAGGACGAGGCCGCCGGACGCCGCCCCGGCCCAGTCCCTGGGAACGACCGATACGGGCAGCCCGGTTCGGCGGAGCCGTGCCGCCAGGCGCCCGACCATGGTGTGGGTCGGTGCGACGACGAGGGCGTCGCCCCTGCGGGCAGCGGCGAGGACCAGGGGGAGGATGTCGGAGTTCGGTGCCAGGCGCACCACCGACCTGGGTGTGTCGAGTGCCGCTTCGGCCCAGAGGGTCGGCCCGGCGGGAACCGGTGTCGCTCGTGGCACTGCCGGCAGGGCACGCACCCGGTTGGCCGACGAGGCCGTGGTCAGCAACGCAGCGGTGCGTCCGGCCCACCGGTGGGCGGCCCAGCGGGCGAGTTCGATCACGTCTCCGTCGGGCCCCAGGCCCCCGAGGTGTGCGAGGGGTAGAAGCGACACCCCCTGCGGTGGTTCGACGTCGACCTCGACCACCCATGCTCCTACCCGTCGACCGGCCAGGACGATGCGGACCTGGCTGCCCACCCGGACCAGGTCGGCCCGCCCGTCCTGCTCCCATGCCTCGGGGACCAGGTAGTCGAAGGTCCGGTCGATGGCCGCTATGTCGGGCAGGACGCGCACGACGCGGCCGGCGGGGAGCTCCGGTTCCCCTGCGGTGGCCGCCTCGGGGGCTTCGCCGCCGAAGGGCAGTCGGCCCTGGTCCCCGGTGGGGCCGGTCACCCGGATGGCCGGATCAGGTCAGGCCCAGGAAGGACCGGACGTCGTCCACCCGGTTCGTCTGCTCCCACGGGAACCCGTCGCGTCCGAAATGCCCGTAAGCGGCGGTCGGCAGATAGATCGGTCGCTTCAGGTCGAGGTCTCGGATGATCGCTGCGGGACGCAGGTCGAACACCTCGTTGACGCAGTCGGAGATCAGGTCCGGGTCGACCGCCTCGGTTCCGAACGTCTCGACCAGCACCGAAACCGGGTGGGCCATGCCGATGGCGTAGGCAACCTGGACCTCGCAGCGCTGTGCCGCCCCGGCGGCGACGAGGTTCTTGGCCACCCAGCGGGTGGCGTAGGCGGCCGAACGGTCCACCTTGCTCGGGTCCTTGCCCGAGAAGGCCCCGCCGCCGTGACGGGCCATGCCGCCATACGTGTCGACGATGATCTTGCGGCCGGTGAGGCCGGCGTCTCCGACGGGGCCGCCGATCACGAAGCGTCCCGTCGGGTTGACGTGGACCTCGTAGTCGTCGTCGGCGAACTGTTCGGGAATGATCGGGAGGATGACCTGTTCAATGAGGTCGGGACGGATCATCCGGTCGCGGTCGATCCCGTCGTTGTGCTGAGTGGAGATGAGAACGGTTGCCAGCCGGACAGGCCGGTCGTCCTCGTATTCGAAGGTGACCTGGGTCTTGGCGTCGGGCCGCAGGTACGGGATGGTCCCGGCCTTGCGGACTTCTGCGTGTCGTTCGGCCAGTCGGTGCGCCAGGTGGATCGGCAACGGCATGAGTACGTCGGTCTCGTCGGAGGCGTAGCCGAACATCATTCCCTGGTCTCCGGCGCCCTGGCGGTCGAGGTCGTCCTCCTCGCCGGATGTACCGGACCGGACCTCCTCGGAGTCGTCGACACCCTGTGCGATGTCGGAGGACTGGGCGTCGAGGGCGACCATGACGCCGCAGGTGCCTCCGTCGAAGCCGTAGTCCTCGTTGTCGTAGCCGATGTCCCTGATGGTGTTGCGGACGATGATCGGAATGTCTACGTATCCGCTGCAGGTGACCTCGCCTGCCACGACGACCAGTCCGGTGGTCACGAGGGTCTCACAGGCGACCCGGCTGTCGTTGTCCTCCCTCAGCATGGCGTCGAGGACGGCGTCCGAGATCTGGTCGGCCATCTTGTCGGGATGGCCTTCGGTGACCGACTCGGAGGTGAAGGTCCGGTTGCTGCTCACTCTGCTTCCCCGTTTCCGGCATTGCGCCGATGTCGAATGTCGATGGCTGCGTCGAGCACAGCACGGGCGATCTCCCGCTTGCCGGCCAGTGGGACCACGGCCTCGCCGCCGTCGGCATCGAGCAGCACCACGGCGTTCGTGTCGTGGTCGAACCCGATGTCCGGGGCGGTGACGTCGTTGGCGACGATGAGGTCGGCCCCCTTGGCGGTCAACTTTGCTGACGCATTCTGCCGCAGGTCGGCCGTTTCGGCGGCGAACCCGACTATGACCTGTCGGGGGGTCCGTGTGCGGCCCAACTCGGCGAGGATGTCGGTGGTGGGCTCGAGGCGGATCTCGGGCGGACCGTCGGCCTTCTTGATCTTCTGGTCCGCCACCCCGACCGGGCGGAAGTCGGCGACCGCCGCCGCCATGAACACGTAGTCGGCTCCGGGTGCCAGGCGCTCGACGGCGTCGGCCATCTCGGCGGCGGTCTCGACACCGACCACCTCGATCCCCGGCGCTTCGGGGGCGCCCTGGGGCACGGTTGACACGCAGAGCACCTTGGCACCTCGTGCTGCCGCCTCGACGGCCAGGGCATGGCCCTGCTTGCCGGACGAGCGGTTGCCGATGTAGCGGACGGGACAGATCGGCTCGCGGGTTCCGCCGGCGGTCACCAGGACCGTGCGACCCTCGAGGTCGCGGCCTCCGCCGACCAGCATGCGTTCTACTGCGTCGACGATCGCCGAGGGTGCGGCGAGTCGACCGGCCCCTGTGTCGCCACCGGCGAGGCGGCCCACGTCCGGGCCGACGATCTCCACGCCCCGTGCGGCCAGGACCTGGACGTTCTCCTGCACCGCCGGCTGCTCCCACATCTCGGTGTGCATGGCTGGACACAGGACCACCGGCGCCCGGGTTGCGAGCAGGGTGGCCGTCAGGAGGTCGCCTGAGCGGCCCGAGCGGTAGTCGGCCAGGAGGCGTGCCGTTGCCGGACAGACCACGATGGCGTCGGCACCCTGGCCGAGGTGGGTATGGGGAATCGGATGGTCCTCGTCCCAGAGGGAGGTCTGGACGCGTTCGGATGCCAGGGCGTCGAAGGTGGCCGCTCCGACGAAGCGCAGTGCGCCCTTGGTGAGGACCGGGGCGACGTGGGCTCCGGCGTCGACGAGGCGGCGACAGACGTCGACGGCCTTGTAGGCGGCGATGCCACCGGTGACACCGAGGACGATCCGCCGTCCTGTGAGGTCGCCCATCCGGGGCAAGGGCTCAGGCGCCCTCTTCGGGGGCACCGTCGGCCTCTTCGGCGAGCTCCATCGCCGCGATCGCCGCCAACTCCTCTTCGGTGGACTCGGGCTCGTCGGGGGGCTCGATGGCGATGATCTTGTCTGCTGAGATCTCCTCGAAGGCGATCGACAGGGGCTTGCGGGCGGTGGAGGTCACCTGCGGCGGGATCGAGGAGCCGAGGCCCTCGCCCAGTTGGCCGAAGTAGGCGTTGATCTGGCGCGCCCGGGTGGAGCTGAGGGTGACCAACCGGAACTTGGAGTCGGCCCGGTCGAGCAGCCCCTCGATCTCGGGGTTGACCATGGTGCTGTGGGTGTCGTGGCGTTGCACAGGGGACCTCTTCGAAAGGGGACCGCCATCGGAAGCCGATGCCGTTCGGATGGGACATCACGGTACCAGCGCGGCGCGCCGAATCGGCGGGCCCCAACGGTTGGCCGATCCCGGAAACGACGGTCAGGAGCGCCGTTCGGCGAGCATCGCGGCGATCACGGCGACCGCCCGGTCGAGGTCGTCGTTGACGACGGTCTCGTAGCCGATGGCAACCGCTTCGGCCCGCTCACGACCGGCCTCGACAATGCGGGCCTCGGTCCGCTCGGGTGCCTCGCCACGACCCAGCAGCCGACGCCGCAACTCTTCGTCGTCCGGGGCCTCGACGAACACGAGGAGCACATCTGGCCGGTGGTCCAGGACCTGGCGGCCCCCGGCCACGTCGATCTCGAGTAGCAGGTCGCCGCTGTCGTCGGGCATCGGAGTCCCGTAGAGCTCGCCCAGGAACTCATTCCATTCGAGGAAGCCGTCGGCGTCACGGTGTGCGAGAAAGGCGTCGCGCCCGACGAACCGGTAGGCGTCCGGGGCATCGTCGACCCGGCGGGGACGGGTCGTCCAGGAACGGCTCAGGGCCAGGTCCGGGTCGTTGGCGACCAGCACCTCGGCGATCGTCCCCTTGCCCGCCCCACCGGGCCCAGAGAGGACCAGCAGCACGTGGTCGCACTCAGCGACGGCGTCAGCCAAAGCGGGCGAGCAGTTCGGCACGCTGATGGCTGCCGAGTCCCCGGAGGCGGCGGTTCCCGTTGATGCCGATCTCGTCCATGACGCGACGGGACTTGACCTTGCCCAGACGCGGCAGTGATTCGAGAACGCTGACGACCTTCATCTTGGCGATGATCTGGTCGTCGTCGGCACGCTCGAGGAGGGTGGTCAGGTCGAGCGACCCGGCCTTGAGTTGCTCCTTGATCTCGGCTCGCACCCGGCGTGCCTGGGCGGCCTTTGCGAGTGCCTGCCGTCGTTGTTCGTCGGTGAGCTCTGGAGGACCTGGCACGGGAGGTGACCCTAGCCAAACCGCGGCACCTGTGCGAACTGTCGGGAGGCTCAGCCCAGCAGGTGCCCGACCAGTTCGGCAGCGGCCAGGATCGGCTCGTCGGCGGCGGTGACGGCCCGCCCGACCACGAGCAGGTCGGCGCCGGCCTCGATCGCCTGGCGGGGCGTGGTGACCCTGGCCTGGTCGTGGGTGTCGGCACCGGGGAGTCGGGTCCCGGGCACCACCCGTACCAGCCGGTCCGCCCAGGGGGCGGTCACCTCGAGGTCGGTGGCGGCGCAGACGATGCCCGTACAGCCGGAGTCGACGGCCAGGGCGGTTCGGCGTTCGAGTTCGGACCGGTCGGCGGTGGCGTCGCTGGTGAGCACGGTGACCCCGAGGATTCCCGGTGGTGGCAGGCCCACGCCCTCGGCTCCCGCAGCGGCCCCCGCAACGGCCGCCCGCAGCATGTCGTCCCCACCCTGGACGTGGACGGTGAGCCAGCGGGCGCCGAGCGATCCGACGACGCGGGCCGCCTTCTCGACGGTCGTCGGGATGTCGTGCAACTTGAGGTCGCAGAAGACGTCGAAGCCGGCGGCCGTGAAGCCACTGACCGTCTCGGTGCCGGTGGCGCAGAAGAGTTCGAGGCCGACCTTGAGGGTGCCGAAGAACGGCTCGAGGTCGAAGGCCAGCCGTCGGGCGGCGACGACGTCGTCCACGTCGAGTGCCAACGCGAGGTGGCTCCTGATCTCAGCCGGCACCTCACCCTCATCGGCGATCTCGTCGTGAAGTTCGTCTGGTTGGGACTCTTCGGTCACCCGCTCACCTCTCTGTCATGTGCTGCACCGACCAGTTCGGACACGGAGCGCACCCCGTACCGGTCGCACCATCTTCCCAGATCGGCCAGCACCTTTGCCGGGGCCGCCGGGTCGGCGAAGGTCGCCGTGCCCACCTGTACCGCCGACGCCCCTGCCAGCAGGAACTGGACGACGTCCTCGGCGGCGGCGATCCCGCCCACGCCTATGATCGGCAGCGCCGGATGGGCCTCGTGGGTGTCGAAGACCGCTCGAACTGCGACCGGCCTGATCGCCGGCCCCGACAGGCCGCCGCGCCCGGCGCCCAGGAGTGGCCGACGTGCTTCGACGTCTATCACCATGCCGAGGAGGGTGTTCGCCACTGTGACGGCCTCGGCACCGGCAGCGGCAGCGGCAGCGGCTATATCCGGCAGTTCGGGGGTGTTGGGGCTGAGCTTGGCCCACCGGGGACGGCCGGCCGCTGCCGCAGCGTCGACGACCTCGCCGGTCGCGACGGCCGAGTGGGCGAACAGGTTGCGTCGATCCTCGAGGTTCGGGCACGAGGCGTTGACCTCGACCGCCACGACCCCGGAGGGCGCCCCGGCGAGGAGGTCAGCAGCCCTGGCGAACTCGTCGACCGTGCGCCCCCAGATGCTGGCGACCACCCGTGCGCCGGTCGCAAGCAACGGAGGCAGGTCGTGTTCGAGCCAGGCGGCCACGCCCGGCCCCTGGAGGCCGACGGAGTTGATCATCCCGGCCGGTGTTGCATGTACCCGTGGAGCCGGATTGCCCGGCCACGGCTCGGCATGGAGAGACTTGACGACCACCGCTCCCAGCGTGGAGGGGTCAAGGTGGCGGGCGAGCTCGTCGCCGTGCCCGGCGGTACCCGAGGCGGTGCACACGGGGTTCGGGAGCCGGACGGATCCGATCACCGTGGACAGGTCGACCGTCGGGGTTCGGCGGCTCATGGGGCGGATCCCTCGGGGTCGCGGGTGATGCCCCGATGGTATGCCTGCAGGGTGCGCACCTCGAGCGGGAAGTGGCGCCAGTCGGCGAGGCCGCGTGCTGCAGCCAGCGCAGCCGCCGCCGTCGTGAGCAGCGGGATGCCCTCCGCCGACGCAGCCGCACGGATGTGCTCGCCGTCGGCGCGGGGGCCTCGTCCCCGTGGGCTGTTGACCACCAGCTGGATGGCGCCCGACCGGATCATCTCTACGGCATCCGTTCCGTCTTCGCCGAGCTTGGCGACGACCCCGGCCACGGGAACCCCGTTGTCGCGCAGGTGCTCGGCGGTTCCGCTCGTGGCCACGATGGAGAGTCCGAGGTCGGTGAGGCCGCCGGCGGCCTCGAGGCCGGCCCGCTTGTCCCGGTCGGCGAGGGAGAAGAACACGGTGCCCATCTCGGGGAGGTCGCTGCCTGCGGAGACCTGCGACTTGTAGAAGGCCAGGCCGGGGGTCAGGTCGATGCCCATGACCTCGCCCGTCGAACGCATCTCGGGGCCGAGCACCGGGTCGGCCTCCGGGAACCGGTTGAACGGCATGACCGCCTCCTTGACGGCCACGTGGTCGCCGACCACCCGGTCGACGAGCAGGCCCTCGGTGCGCAACTCGGCCAGGGTTGCGCCCAGCATGACCCGGCTGGCGACCTTGGCGAGTGGAACCCCGGTGGCCTTGGCGACGAAGGGGACCGTGCGTGAGGCCCGGGGGTTGGCCTCGATGACGTAGACCTCGTCGGCCTTGACTGCGAACTGCACGTTGACGAGGCCCCGGACTTCGAGTGCCTCGGCGATCCGGCGGGTGTATGCCTCGATCATTGCGACCACCTCGTCGGAAAGGTGGGGTGGTGGGATCACGCAGGCGCTGTCTCCGCTGTGGACACCCGCCTCCTCGACGTGCTCCATGACGGCGCCGATCACGAGGTCGCCGTCGGCGTCGCGGATGGCGTCGACGTCGACCTCGGTGGCGTCCTCGAGGAAGCGGTCCACGAGCACCGGCCGTTCGGCGGAAAGTCCGCCTTCGATCCCCAGGCTGCCGAAGCCGCTCAGTTCGGACATGGCCCGCTGGAGTTGGGTGTCGTCGTAGACGATCTCCATGGCCCGTCCGCCCAGCACGTACGACGGTCTGACCAGGACCGGGTAGCCGATGTCGGAGACGACGGCCCGGGCCTGTTCCAGGTCGACGGCTGTGCCACCCGGCGGTTGGAGGATGTCGAGTTCCCTGCAGAGCGAGTTCCACTGCTCGCGGTCCTCTGCCAGGTCGATCGACTGCGGGCTGGTCCCCGCTACCAGCGCCTCGGGGAGCAGACCCGCCAGCTTGAGCGGTGTCTGGCCGCCCAGCGAGACCACGATGGCCACGGGCTGTTCGGCGGCGACGACGTTCATCACGTCCTCGTACGTCAACGGCTCGAAGTAGAGGCGGTCGCTGGTGTCGTAGTCGGTGGAAACCGTCTCGGGGTTGCAGTTGACCATGATCGTCTCGTAGCCGGCGTCGCTCAGGGCGAAGCTGGCGTGGACACAGCAGTAGTCGAACTCGATGCCCTGCCCGATCCGGTTGGGTCCCGAGCCCAGGATCATCACCTTGGGCCGTTCGGAGGGACGGACCTCGTCCTCCTCCTCCCATGTCGAGTAGTGGTAGGGCGTCTCGGCGGCGAACTCGGCGCCGCAGGTGTCGACCGTCTTGTAGGTCGGCATCACGCCGGCCGCCTCGCGGAGTTCGCGTACCGACGACGGGTCGACGCGCCACAGGTAGGCGAGCTGGGCGTCGGAGAACCCCAGTTGCTTGGCCCTACGCCAGTCCCGCCGTCCGAGTCCGTCCGGTTCCATGGCCTCGATTGCCAGGCGTTCTTCGGCGATGGCGAGGACCTGGTCGAGGAACCAGGGGTCGATCCCCGTGACGTCGTGGACCTGGTCGACGGTTCGGCCCCGGCGCAGCAGGGCCTCGACCTGGAAGATCCGTCCCGGCGTGGCGATCGCGGTTGCGGCGGCGAGCACCTCGTCGTCGAGTTCGTCCAGCGCCCCCTCTGCCGGATCGGAGTTGAGGCCGAGGCGTCCGTTCTCGAGCGACCGGAGGCCCTTCTGGAGGGATTCGGGGAACGTCCGGCCGATAGCCATGACCTCGCCGACCGACTGCATCGATGTACCGAGCACGCCCGACGCTCCGGGGAACTTCTCGAACGCCCACCGGGGGATCTTGGTGACGACGTAGTCGATGGTCGGTTCGAACGCCGCCGGCGTCTTCTCCGTGATGTCGTTGGGGATCTCGTCGAGGGTGTAGCCGACCGCCAGCCGGGCGGCGATCTTGGCGATCGGGAACCCCGTGGCCTTCGAGGCAAGGGCCGATGAGCGGCTCACCCTCGGGTTCATCTCGATGACGACCTGCTGCCCGGTGGCCGGGTCGACGGCGAACTGCACGTTGGAGCCCCCCGTCTCGACCCCGACCCTTCGCAGGCAGGCGAACGCCGCATCGCGCATCTGCTGGTACTCCACGTCGGTCAGGGTCTGGGCGGGCGCCACCGTGATCGAGTCGCCGGTGTGTACACCCATGGGGTCGACGTTCTCGATCGAGCAGACGACGACGCAGTTGTCGGCCCGGTCGCGCATCACCTCGAGCTCGAACTCCTTCCATCCGGCGATCGAGCGCTCGATCAGGATCTCGTGGATCCGGCTGGCTTCGAGGCCCTGTGCTGCGACCTGTTCGAACTCCTCCGGGGTCGATGCGATGCCGGTGCCCCGCCCGCCGAGGATGTACGCGGGCCGGATGACGACCGGGAGGCCGATGTCATCGACCACCCGGCGCGCCTCGTCCATGTCGTGGGCGACGCCGGAGGCGGGAACCTCGAGGCCGATCTCGAGCATCGCCTCCTTGAAGCGCTCGCGGTCCTCGGCCGTGGCGATGGCCTCGGCGTCGGCACCGATGAGCTCGACCCCGTACTCGTCGAGGATGCCGGCCTCCACCAGCTCCATCGCCAGGTTCAGGGCCGTCTGGCCTCCGAGGGTCGGGAGCAGGGCGTCGGGGCGTTCCTTGTCGATGATGCGGGTGAGGACGTCGAGGCGCAGCGGTTCGACGTAGGTGGCGTCGGCGAAGTCCGGGTCGGTCATGATCGTCGCCGGGTTCGAGTTGGCGAGGATGACCCGGTAGCCCTCCTGGCGCAGCACCCGGCATGCCTGGGTGCCGGAGTAGTCGAACTCGCAGGCCTGGCCGATCACGATCGGACCGGAGCCGATCAGCAGGATGCTCTCGATGTCGGCCCGGCGGGGCATCAGGCTCCTGCCCTTCCACCGGCTGCTGCCATGAGCTGCTCGAACTCGGCGAACAGGTAGCGGCTGTCATGCGGGCCGGGGCCGGCCTCGGGGTGGTACTGCACGCTGAACGCCGGGACATCGCGGCAGCGGAGGCCTTCGACCGTTCCGTCGTTGAGGTTCACATGCGTGAGGTCGGCCGACGGGATCGACCCCTCGGCGACGCAGTAGTTGTGGTTCTGGCTGGTGATCTCGACGCTGCCGGTGGCGAGGTTGCGGACGGGGTGGTTGCCGCCGTGGTGGCCGAACGGGAGCTTGAAGGTCTCGGCTCCGAGGGCACCGGCCAGCAGTTGGTGTCCGAGGCAGATGCCGAAGACGGGCACCCTGCCCAGGAGGTCGGTGATCTGGCCGCGGATGCCGGTGAGGGGCTCCGGGTCGCCGGGGCCGTTGGAGAGGAACACGCCGTCCGGGCCGAGGGCCAGGACCTCGTCGGCCGATGTCGAGGCCGGAACCACCGTGACCTCGCCCAGCCCGGAGAGGTGCCGCAGGATCGTGGCCTTGATGCCGAAGTCGTAGGCCACGATCCGGCGCCCCCCTCCGGTGGACGGCACCGAGTGGGGCTCCTCGCAGGTGACCGTGGCGACGAGGTCGATGCCGTCGGTGCCGACGGCGCCCACGGCTGCGGCTCGCAGCGTCGCCTCGTCGGCGGTCCCGAAGGCGCCCGGCATGGCCCCGAGGTCCCGCAGGTGGCGGGTCAGGCGGCGGGTGTCGATGCCTCCGATGCCGGGGATCCCGTGCCCGCGCAGCAGGCCGTCGAGGTTGCCGGTGGCCCGCCAGTTGCTGTGCCGACGGGCCAGGTCGCGCACGATCACGCCGCTGCAGAACGGTCGGCGGCTCTCGTAGTCGTCGGGGTTGACGCCGTAGTTGCCGATGTGGGGGTAGGTGAAGGCGATGACCTGTCCTGCATACGACGGGTCGGTGATGACCTCCTGGTAGCCGCAGAGCACGGTGTTGAACACCACCTCGCCGGTCTGGACGCCGTCGGGTGGAGGTGCCCCGATCGCCTCGCCTTCGAAGACGGTGCCGTCGGCGAGGACCAGCAACGCCTCGGCGATCCCGTGGACGGGTTCCGTCACCGGCGGGCCTCCCCGTCGACCACCACGGGCTGTCCCGCCAGCATCGTGTGTCGTACCCGTCCCCGGAGCGTGCACCCCTCGAACGGTGAGTTCGAGCTCCGGGAGGCCATCGCCCGGCCGGAGACCACCCAGGTGGCATCGGGGTCCACGACGCACAGGTTGGCGGGGTTCCCCGGTTCGATGTCGGTGCCGTGACGGTCCGACAGGCCGGCGATCGCCGCCGGCCGCCAGGACAGGAGCGCCAGCACCTCTGGCAGGTCGAGGCCGAGCCCGTCGAGGGCCAGCGGGAATGCCGTCTCGAGCCCCAGCATTCCCGGTGGTGCAAGGTCGAACGACAGTTCCTTGGCGTGGTCCGTGTGGGGGGCGTGGTCGGTGGCTATTGCGTCGATGGTCCCGTCGGCGAGGCCCAGGCGGACGGCGGCGACGTCGGCATCGGTTCGGAGCGGCGGATGCACCTTGAACACGGGGTCGTAGGTGGCGCAAGCGGCGTCGGTGAGCGTGAAGTGGTGCGGGGTGGCCTCGGCGGTGACGGGCAGGCCGGCGGCCTTGGCGTCGCGGACCATGGCCACGCTGGCGGCGGTCGAGAGGTGCTGGAGGTGCAGGTGGGCGCCTGTGAGCCGCACGAGGGCGATGTCGCGCATCACCATGAGGTCCTCGGATTCGCCCGGCTGGCCGGGGATCCCGAGACGGGAGGACCACTCCCCCTCGTGCATGTAGCCGCCCGCCGACAGAGCGGTCACCTCGCAGTGCTGGGCCAGCACCACTGGCCGGCCCAGGCGGTGCGAGAGTCCGGTGCTGTACTCCATGACCCGCCGCATCAGCCGGGGGTCCTGCAGGCCGGTGCCGTCGTCGGTGAAGATCCCGACACCCATGTCGACGAGCTCGCCCAGGGGCGCCATGTCCTCGCCCCGACGACCGACGGTCATGGCGCCGGTCGGGATGACCTCGCAGGATGTGCCGCGTCCGAGGGTGCGGACCAGCTCGATGACAGCCGGACAGTCCATGGTCGGTTCGGTGTTCGGCATCGCCACCAGGGCCGTGTAGCCGCCCAGGGCTCCACCCCGGGTGCCGGTCTCGATGGTCTCGGCGTCCTCCTGGCCCGGCTGGCGCAGGTGCACGTGGAGGTCGACGAAGCCCGGCGAGACGACACAACCGGAGGCGTCGAGGTCGGTGTCGCCTGAGAGTCCGGTCCCCACGGCTGCGATCAGGCCATCGTCGCCGACCTCGACGTCGGCGACACGCTCGCCGGACCGGTCGACGACCCGGCCTCCACGCAGGACGATGGTCATGCCCCGACCTCCGATTCGGACCTCTCGAGGAGCTCCCTGCCGGAGCCGAGGAGCAGGAACAGCACCGCCATGCGCACCGAGACCCCGTTGACGACCTGGTCCAGGATCACGGACCGCGGATCGGCGGCGACCTCGGCGCTGAGCTCGACACCCCGGTTGGTGGGGCCCGGGTGGCAGATGAGCGCCTCGGTGGGGAGTCGGGCTGCCCTGGTGGCGTTCAGCCCGTAGTCGGCCACGTACTCGCGCACCGAGGGGATCAGGCCCTCGGTGATGCGTTCGCTCTGCATGCGGAGCAGGTAGCAGGCATCGAGCGTGGGCAGGACCTCGTCGAGGTCCTGGCTGACCCGGACCGGCCAGCCGACGAGCGACGGCGGCAGCAGGGTCGTGGGGGCCACAAGGGTGACTTCGGCGCCGAGGGCCGAGAAGGCCAGCACGTTGGACCGGGCCACCCGCGAATGCCGGATGTCGCCGACGATCCCGATGTGCATGCCGTCCAGGGATCCACGGTGCTGTCTGATCGTGTAGGCGTCGAGCAACGCCTGCGTGGGGTGTTCGTGCGAGCCGTCGCCGGCGTTGACGACCGAGGCGTCGGTCCAGTCGGCGATCCGGTGCGGGGTGCCGGCCATGGGGTGGCGCACCACGAGGGCGTCGACGCCGTACGAGGCGATGACGTCGACGGTGTCGCGCAGGCTCTCGCCCTTGCTGAGCGACGACGAGCCGGCGGCGAAGTTGAGCGTGTCGGCGGAGAGCCGCTTGGCCGCCGTGTCGAACGACACCCGCGTCCGGGTGGAATCCTCGAAGAACAGGGTGGCCACCGTCCGTCCACGCAGTGCAGGGACCCTGGCGATCGGGCGTCGGCCGACCTCGGCGAAGGTGTCGGTCAGGTCGAGGAGTTCCTCGATCTCGGCACGGTCCATGCCGTCGATGCCGAGCAGGTGGGCGGTCACGGCGACCTCCGGTTCGCCGACGGAGACTGGCTGGTCACTTCTGCATGACCCCCAGGTCGACGCCCTCGAGGTGGACGTCGACGACCTCGTCGCGGCGGGTCGGCAGGTTCTTGCCCACGAAGTCGGGGCGGATCGGCAACTCCCGGTGGCCACGGTCGACCATGACGGCCAGTTGGATCGCCCGGGGACGACCGAAGTCGCAGACGGCGTCGAGCGCCGCACGGATGGTGCGGCCCGTGAACAGGACGTCGTCGACGAGGACCACGATGCTGTTGTCCAGGTCGACCGGGATGTCGGTGGCGGCCTCGGGAACGACGGGACGCAGGCCGATGTCGTCGCGGTGGAGGGCGACGTCGAGGCGGCCGACGGGCGGGCGGCTCCCATCGATCTCCTCGAGGGCGTCGGCCAGGCGATCGGCGAGTGGCACGCCTCCGGTCTGGAGTCCGATCACGACCACCAGGTCCAGGCCGTGGTTGCGTTCGATCACCTCATGGGCCATGCGACGGACGGCACGGGCCATGTCGTCGGCGTCCATGATCCGTGCATGGGCAACGAAAACGCCCCCGAATGGGGGCGTCTGGCGTCGTTCTCGTTCGGCCACGGGCCTCTACTCCTGGTTCCGTTCGGGCCTCTCGGGACCCGTTTCACGGTCCCGGCGATGCTAGCAGCCCCCGGGGAGCGCGCGTTCAGCGATGTTCGCCACCCAGGCTCCCGTCCGGCCCGAAAGCTCCCGGAAGCCCGCCCGTTCGGCGACCTGGACGGAGGCCGGGTTGTCCGGTCCGATCTGCGCCACCAGGGCGCAGAGCCCGAGCCCGTCGTGTGCCCAGTTGGTGAGGAGGCGGGCTGCGGCCGACGCCACCCCGCTACCGCGTGCGGAGGCCATCGTCCACCATCCGATCAGGGCGGCACCGCGGTCTGCGTCGAAGGACGAGAGACCGACCTCGCCGAGCACGCGGTCGTCGGCGTCGACCACCACCAGGTCCAGGGCCAGCCCGAGCCGGCGGCGTTTCGCCTCGCCGGCGATCCAGTGCGCCGCACGTTCGACCGTCGGGTCGTCGGGGACGGGCAGTCGCCGGGCGATCTCGGGGTCGACCCAGGCGGCGGCCAGTGCCGGGGCGTCCCCGATGGCCCAGGGTCGGAGGAGGATTCCGGGATCGCCGACGAGGGGCGGATCCGGGAAGGGGAGCCCACCCGGCGGGAGTCGCCAGGCGCTCACGCCTCGTCGGGGGTCGGCCGGTGTTTCTCGGCGATGCGCGAGACCACCCCGTTGACAAAGCGGCCGGAGCGCTCGGTCGAGTAGTCGGCGGCCAGCTCGACGACCTCGGCCAGAACGGCTTCGGTGGGCACGTCAGGTCTGTGGATCAGCTCGAAGACCGCCATGCGCAGCAGCGCCCGGTCGACTGCCGGCATCCGGTCCGTGCGCCATCCCTCCGAGTAGGAGTCGATCAGGGCGTCGAGTTCGTCGGCGTGGTCGGCTACGCCGCGGACCACGTCGTCGGCGTAGTCGGGAGGGGGCACCGGCTGTGCGGCCAGGACCTCGGCGGGGTCCTCACCCCGGCGGTCGGCGGAGTAGAGGATGCCGAGCGCCGTCTCGCGGGCCTCACGGCGGGACCCGATGCCGCTGCCCGGTTCCGGGTCCGGACGTCCTGCGCTCATGCTCCCGTCCCGGGTCAGCCCCGGCTCAGGTACTCGCCGGAGCGGGTGTCGACCTTGATCGTCTCGCCCTGTTCGATGAAGAGCGGCACCTGGACTATGAGGCCCGTCTCGAGCGTGGCCGGCTTGCGGGCGCCGGACACCCGGTCGCCTGCCAGGCCCGGTTCAGTCACGGTGATGACGAGTTCGACCGCTGCGGGCAGTTCGACGCCGATTACCTCGGTGCCGTACATCTGCATGATCGGTGCGCTGCCGTCGACCAGGTAGTCGACCGCCGGGCCGAGCGCCTCCGGCGGGATCGAGATCTGCTCGTAGGTCTCGTTGTCCATGAACACGAAGTCCGGTCCGTCGCGGTACAGGTACTGCATCGACCGCTTGTCGATCATGGCCCGCTCGACCTTTTCGCCGGCCCGGAAGGTCCGGTCGACGCTGCTGCCGGTGCGTGCGTTGCGCAGGGTCGTCCGTACGAAGGCGTGGCCCTTGCCGGGCTTCACGTGCTGGAATTCGACGACCGTGAAGAGCCCATCGCCGAGTTCGAGGGCCATGCCGTTCTTGAGGTCGTTCGTGGTGATGGTCGCCATCTGGTCCTCCGTGGGCGCTCAGTCGGCCCTGGGTGCACGGGTGAGTGCCCGGTGGCCGTCGTCGGTCACGAGCACGGTGTCCTCCCAGCGGACGCCACCCAGCCCGGCGAGGTAGGCGCCCGGTTCGACGGTGACGACGTGGCCGGTGCGCAGGGTACCAGTGGCCGAACCCGACAGGGTCGGGGCCTCGTGGATGTCGAGGCCCACCCCGTGCCCCGTGCCGTGGAGGAATGCGTCGGCCAGGTCGGCATCGGCGAGAACCCCCCGGCATGCGGCGTCGACCTCGGCCAACGGCACGCCGTCGGCCACGCGGGCCAGCCCTGCAACCTGTGCGGCGCGGACGGCATCGCGCATTTCGTCCTCCTGTCCTCCGACCCGACCGCCCACCCGAAACGAGCGGGTCATGTCGGAGCGGTAGCCGTCGACGACGGAACCGAAGTCGCAGACGACGAGGTCGCCTTCCCGGAGGGTCCGGTCGGTGGGTCGGGCATGGGGCAGGGCGCTGTTGGGGCCGGCGGCGACGATCGTCACGAAGGCACGGTCGTCAGCGCCCCGGGTGCGGATGCCATGGTCGATGGCCGCTGCCACGTCGCGTTCGCTGACCCCGACGGCAAGCAGTTCGACGGCGTCGGCGAGGGCGGCGTCGGCGATGGCTGCCGCCGCCTCGATGCGGGCGACCTCGCCCTCGTCCTTGACCTGTCGGAGTTCCTCAACCAGGCCTTCTGTGGCCACCAGGCCTGAACCGTCGAACCAGTCGGCGAGGCGGCGTTGCTCGGACCAGGTCACCGAACCGGCTTCGAGGCCCACCCGGTCGGATCCCCTGAGGCTGTCGACCACCAGCGACCGACGGTCCGTGCCTGCGATGGCGACCTCGGTGCCCGACTCGGCGACCTGCGTCGGCGCCTGCTCGGCGTAGCGGCCGTCGGTGACCAGCAGCGCTGCGTCGGCGCCCACCAACAGCTCCCCCGCCGAGCCCGTGAAGCCGGTGAGGTACCGGATGTTGGTGGGGTTCGTGACCACGAGTGCGTCGACCCCGGCGACATCGAAGCCGACCCGGAGGCGGTCGAGCCGCCCGGCCACCTCCGGCGGCGGAAGGCCGCCCGTCAACGGCCCAGCAATGCGACCGCGGCCTGCACCGCCAGCCGGTAGCCGTCGGCGCCGAACCCGGCGATCGAACCGGAGGCCACCGGCGCCACGACCGAGGTGTGTCGCCATGGCTCCCTGCTCGCCGGGTTCGACAGGTGGACCTCGACCACGGGTCCGTCGAAGGCAGCCAGGGCGTCGTGGATGGCCCAGGCGTAGTGGGTGAAGGCTCCGGGGTTGATCACGATGGCGGCGCACCGGCCCCGGGCAGAGTGGATCGCTTCGACCAGCTCGCCCTCGTGGTTCGACTGCAGGTGCTCGACTTCGAGCCCGTGGTCGGCCGCCGCAGCCTCCACGACCGCAAGGTGGTCGGCCAGCGTTTCGTTGCCGTAGACGTCGGGCTGGCGCTCACCCAGCAGGTTCAGGTTGGGGCCGGAAAGGACCAGCAGGGTCTGGTTCGTCATGTTGGCTCCTGTTTCTGGATTGGTGATGCTCAGCGGACCCGGTCGAGCACCTGCTCGACCAGAGACACTTCCACGCCGGCGACCACCTCGACGCCGGCCGGGCCATCGAGGACGAACGTGAAGCCGTCGACGGCCTTCTTGTCCCGACCCATGGCGGCGAGGAGTTCTGCGTCGTCGGCATCGTCGGGGATGCCGGTGGGCAACCCGTATCCCTCGACGATCCGGCGATGTTCGGCCATCCGCTCGTCGTCGATGCGGCCCAGGGCCCGCCCGAGCTCTGCTGCGTAGACGAGCCCGATGGCCACCGCCTCACCGTGTCGCAGGCCGTAGCCACCGGTCGCCTCGAGGGCGTGTCCGAGCGTGTGTCCGTAGTTGAGAACGGCCCGACGCCCGGCCTCCCGCTCGTCGTCGGCCACCACCCGTGCCTTGATCCCGACGCAGAGGGCGATCTGGTCTTCGAGGTCGAGGCCGGCGAGGTCGTCACCGCCGAGGAAGTGGTACTTGGCCATCTCGCCGAGCCCGCAGCGCATCTCGGCCTCGGGCAGGGTCTCGAGCGCCGTCGTATCGCACAGCACGGCCGAAGGCTGCCAGAAGGCCCCGATGAGGTTCTTGCCCTCGGGCAGGTTGACGCCGGTCTTGCCACCGATGGCGGCATCGATCTGTGCCAGCAGCGAGGTGGCCACGTGCACGACGGCGACACCCCGGTGGTACGTGGCTGCAGCGAATCCGGCCACGTCGGTGACCACCCCGCCGCCCACGCCGACGACGACGTCGCCCCGGGTGAGCCCCCACCCGGCGAAGGAACGGCAGAGGCCCTCGACGGTCGCCATCGACTTGGCTGCCTCGCCGTCGTCGATGGCGAAGACCTCCTGGTCCAGGCCGGATTCCACGGCGTGGCCGATGTTCGACTGGGTCACGATCGCCGCACGCCGGGCCCGGCCCGGCAGGACCTCGGCGAGGTGCGCTGAAGCGCCGGGGCCCACGAGGACCGGATACGACCGGTTCCCGGGCAGGGTGACGTCGACGCGGATCATGCCGGGGCTCCCTGTCGGCCTTCGAGGAAGACGCTCACCTCGTCGGCGACCTCGTCTGCGGACCGGTTGTCTGTGTCGACGGCGAGGTCCGCCGCCGCCTCGTAGAGGGGCGCCCGCTCCTCGGCGAGGCGGCGCAGGACGTCGACCGGCGAGCCGTCCTCGAGGAGTGGTCGGCCATGTCCGTCGCCGACCCTTGCGGCGGCTGTTTCCGGGGTCGCCCGCAGCCAGACCACGTACGATCGGGTGCACAGGGCATCCCGGTTCGACGATCGGCCGAGTACGCCGCCACCGGTGGACAGGATGATCGGTTCGAACAGTTCGAGGGCCCGTTCGAGGCTGGCCTGTTCGGCGTCGCGGAAGCCCTCTTCTCCGAGTTCGTCGAACAGCACGCCGATGCTGCGTCCGGTGTCGGCCTGCACCCAGCGGTCGAGGTCTATGTGGCGGCGGCGGACCCGCTCTGCCACGAGGGCGCCTACGGATGTCTTGCCGGTGCCCATGCCTCCGACGAGTGCAAGGTGGGGTCGCCCTTCGGTGGCCATGGGGGCAGGCTAGCGACGGGGCCACTCACGGCCGGGTGAATAGTGGCAGGAGCGGCGCCGATGCCGGCTCACGGGCTCCACACCGTGACGAGCAGAGTCGCCGTCAGCAGGCCCGGGCCGAACGGCAGCGGCCCCGTTCCGAGTCGCCCCCTGCGGACGATCAGGCCGCCGGCGACGGTCAGCAGGGCCGCCAGGGCCGTGACGGCGGCGATCCCGGTGGCGATCTCGTCGCCGGTCGCCCATCCGACCTGGATGCCCAGGGGTACCGCCAGGCGCACGTCGCCGCCACCGAGGGACAGGGGTGAGGCCAGGTGCAGCCCGAGCAGCAGACCGCCGAATACCAGTCCACCGACCAGCGCCCAGCCGAGGCGTGCGCCGTCGCCACCTGCGAGCACGTCGATTCCGTGGATCACGACCAGCCCGACGGCGAGGGCCCAGATCCACCGGGTGGGCAGGCGCTGCTCGCGGAGGTCGATGCAGGCGAGGAGGATCGAGCCGACGAGCAGCCAGGCCAGGGCGACGACGGCCACGGAGGTGTGTTGTGTCAGACGGCCGGGCGTGCGGCGAGCGCCACACGGGCGGCCGCTTCCATGGCCGCCACCGGTGCCTCGACCCCGGTCCAGAGCGAGAAGGCACGGGCGGCCTGGAAGAGCAGCATCGAGAGGCCGCCGTGGGCCTCGATCCCCTGTCGGCGCAGGGCCGCCAACCAGGGTGTCTCGAGCGGGTGGTAGATCAGGTCGACGGCGACCTGTCCGACCCTCAGCGCATGCGGGTCGACCGGCATTTCGCCGTCCGGCCCGCCCGACATGCCGACAGGCGTGGCGTTGACCACCACGTCGGCCTCGGCGATGGCAGGTGCCACGAGGTCCGGCGCGACCACCCGACCGACGGCGCCGGCCAGTTCTGCCGCCGACCCGGCACGGTCGGGGGTCCGGTTGACCACGGCTATGTCGGCGGCTCCTACTGCACCACATGCCTCGACGACGGCCCTGGCTGCTCCTCCGGCGCCGATGACGACCACGGACCGGCCCTCGACGGTGATCCCGGCATCGTGGGCCAGCCCGTCGAGGAAGCCGCCGCCGTCGGTGTTGTGGCCGGTCAGCCGGCCGTCGACGGGAACGAGGCAGTTGGCTGCTCCGAGGCGGGCCGCTGCGTCCGTCAGTTCATCGGCGAGCTCCGCCGCAGCCGCCTTGTGCGGCATCGTCACGGACAGACCGGCGAGGCCGAGGGCCCGCATGCCGTCGAGCGCCCGGGCAAGGTCGCCATCGGCCACCTCGAACGCCGTGAACGTCCAGTCCAGGCCGGTGCCGGCGAAGGCGGCGTTGAGCAGGGTCGGCGAGAGGGAGTGGCGGACCGGCGAGCCGACGACCGCTGCCAGGCGGGTGCTGCCGCTGACCGGTGGCCGAAGGTCCACCGGTGAGGTCGATGTCATGTCCTGTTCACCCACAACCCAGATTCTTCTCCACGCAGACCTGTCGCGCACGCTCGAATTCCTCGGCGGTCACCGCGAACGTGTGTGCACCGGACACGCCACCCTCGTCGGTGCGGACGTAGTACATCCAGGGGCCGTCGGTCGGGTCGAGGGCCGCCTCGAGAGATTCCCGCCCCGGAGCGGCGATGGGCGTCGGGGGCAGGCCCGGCGTCACCCGGGTGTTCCACAGCGAATCGAATGCCAGGTCTTCGCTGGTCAGCGGCTCTCCGGCGGTCTTGCCGACGGCGTAGCGGGTGCTTGCATCGATGCCGAGGGTCCAGCCCTTCTCGATCCGGTTGTGGATGACCCGGCTGATGCGCCCCCGGTCGTCGTCGATGCGGGCCTCCTCCTCGATGAGCGAGGCGACGATCACCGCCTCGTACGGCGTCAGGCCGAGGCCGGCGGCACGCTCCTCTATTCCCAGGTCGGTGACCACGGTGAGGAACTGTCGGTGCATCCTGGTGACGAGGTCGAGTTCGTCGGCGAGGGATTCCTCGGCCAGTTGGTAGGTGTCGGGGAAGAGCAGGCCCTCGACCAACAGGTAGGGCAGGCCCTCGGGGTAGTGCTCCCAGACGAGGCGCTCGCTGATGAGGGCGGCCCGCAGTTCGTCCTCTGCGAAGGCGGGCATCTGCTCGACGAGCCGGGTGACGGTCTGTGCGAGGGTCAGGCCCTCGGGCACCATCACCGTTATGACCTCCTCGGGGAGCGGGCCCTCGTTCATGCGGTCGACGACGTCCTGGAAGGCCAGGTGCTCACGCAGCACGTATTCTCCCGCCTTGAACGAGTACTCGACGTCCACCGGGCATTCGATGAGCCAGCGCAGCGCCGACGGGCAGCGCATCCACTGACGGAACATGGCGGGGTTGTCGACGATGTCGGCGGTGCCGAGCGCCACGGCGACGTCGTTGGTCGACCATCCTTCCTCGATCACGAACCGGACGTCCTCGCCGAAGAGGCGCTCGGGCCGCATCTGGTCGTCCGCCCAGTCCGTGACCATCCGGTACCCCACCACGAAGGTCATGAAGATGGCGAACACCACGAGGCCCCAGCGGGGCAGCGGCCCCCAGGATGGACGGTGGCGGACCCAGCGGACATCGGACCGGGCCTCCTCGCCGGGCTCGAACACGGTTCCCTCGTCGGATTCGTCGAACACCGTCGGGCCCCACACCATCGCCTCGCCGACGGCTTCCTCGGTGGGCACCGCCGGCACGCCGCCCGGCATCGTGGGGTGGTCGCCTGGCGGGACGGGGGGTGCCGGAACGGTCGGCGGCTGGCCTGCGACCCGGGCGCCGATCGTCGCCGAGGAACGCCCCTGGGGTGACAGGTCTGCCGAGGAGAGGGCCTTCGGCGCGTCGTTGCCTTCTTCGGGGGGCATCTCGTCGCTCACGTGGTCGCCTCCCCGCTGCGAGCGTCGAGCCAGGCCTGGAGCAGGACGGCGGCAGCCATCTGGTCGACGACCTTGCGCTGGGCCCTGGCGTCCAGGCCTGCTTCGCTCAGCCTGCGTTCGGCGCTCACGGTCGTCAGGCGCTCGTCGTGGGTCTCGACCGGCACGTCGAGGAACCGGGCGAGTTGACGGGACTCGGCGAGCATGGCCTCGGCCGCCGGTCCGGTGCCCCCGTCGAGCGAGTACGGGACGCCCACGACGACGACCTCGACCTCCCATTCGGCCACGAGGTCGGCAACCGCACGGTGGTCGCGTGTCCGGTCGCCGGTGCGGTGGAGGACATCGGCCGGCGTTGCCAGCCGGCCATCCGGGTCGCTGACAGCGATGCCGATCCGCTTCGAGCCGAGGTCGAGGCCCAGGGCACGCACGCCGTTCGGCTCAGCCGGCGGCGGCGCGGGCCTGCTCGAGCGCCTCGTCGAGGTGCTCGGGGGCCCGACCGCCGATGATCGTGAGGCTGGGATTCGGGCGGCCGCCGCCTCCGATGGTCTTTGCCGCCTCGGCGACGAGGGCGCCGGCGTCGAGCCCGCTGTCCGGTGCGACGGTCGAGACGAGGGCCGCTCCCCCGTCCTCCGGGGCGGTCGCCAGGACAACGGCGCGGATGCCGTCCCGGTCGCGTATGGCGATGGCCAGGTCCCTGAGTCCGTCCCGGTCGATGTCGTCGATGCGACGGACTACGAGTCCGGCCTCGGCACCTTCGACGAGTTCGTCAACCCGGCCCAGCGCCGACTGGCGTCGCAGGTCCTCAACCTGGCGTCGCAGGTCCCTGGCCTCCGCGACCCGCTTTCGAATTCCGTCGAGAACGTCGTCGACGGGGACGCCGACCAGGTCGGCTGCCTCGACGAGGGTGTCTTCGGCGCTGCGCAGCCGGTCGATCGATGCGACGCCGGTGACCGCTTCGAGTCGACGGATGTTGGAGCCGATCGAGCCCTCGCTGACGATCTTGAGGAGTCCGATGTCGCCGAGGGCGGAGACGTGGGTGCCGCCGCAGAGTTCGATCGAGTTCGGACCCGCCTGCAGGACCCGGACCGTGTCGCCGTACTTGTCGCCGAAGAAGGCGATTGCACCGAGCGCCTCTGCCTCGTCCCTGGTGGCCTCGAAGTGGTTGCAGGCGGCGTTCCCGAGGACCTCGGCGTTGACCAGGTCCTCGATCTCGACGACCTGCCCGTCGGTCAGGCCCTCGTAGTGGCTGAAGTCGAAGCGCAGGCGGTCGGGCCCGACCCACGAGCCCTGCTGCTTGACGTGGTCGCCGAGCACCCGCCGGAGGGCCCAGTGGAGGATGTGGGTGCCGGTGTGGTTGCGCCTGATGGCGGCTCGACGGTCGGTGTCGATGGACGCCCGCACGGTCTGGCCGACCTCGACGGCGCCGTCGACCGCCTCGACGTGGTGGCAGTGGAGGCCGTCGAGGGCGAGGGTCGTGTCGAGGACCCGCAGCGTGCCCGTCGACGACCCGACCGTTCCGGTGTCGCCGATCTGCCCACCGGACTCTGCGTAGAACGGCGTGCGGCCCAGGACGAGGACCCCGTCGTCCATGGAGAGCACCTCGGCGTCGCACTCGTCGACCTCGCGTCCGACGAACTCGGTGGGCCCGTGGGCCTCGAGGATGTGGCGTAGGTCGCCGTCGGCGGACCGGGCCCCGGCATCCTTTCTTGCGGCCTTGGCGCGGTCCTTCTGCCCGGCCATGGCCGCATGGAAGCCGTCGAGGTCGATGCGCACCTCCCGTTCGGCGGTTATCTCCTCGGTCAACTCCAGGGGGAAGCCGTAGGTGTCGTGGAGCTTGAAGGCCACCTCGCCGTCGAGGGCGGCATCCCCGGCGAGGGCGGCGAGGGCGGTGTCGAGAATGGCCATGCCCGATCGGAGGGTCTCGCGGAACCGTTTCTCCTCGCGGTCGAGCACGCCGCGTACGAAGTCATGGTTGCGGACGAGTTCGGGGTAGTCGTCGCCCATGATCTCGACGAGGGAATCGAGAAGGCCCGGCATGATCTGGTCCTCGACGCCGAGCAGCCAGGCGTGGCGGACGGCACGTCGGATGATGCGGCGCAGCACGTAACCGCGGTCCTCGTTGCTGGGGAACACGCCGTCGCCGATGAGGAAGGCAGAGGAACGGATGTGGTCGGCAAGGATGCGCTGTGAGACGTCCGAGCGCGGGTCCGATCCGGGGGCGACTCCGCTGAGTCCGCCGATGGTCTCGAGCAGTCGGACGAACTCGTCGGTCTCCCACACGGAGTCGACGCCCTGCAGCACGGAGAGGATCCGTTCGAGCCCGGCGCCGGTGTCGATGGAGGGCTTCGGCAGCGGCGTCATCGAGCCGTCCCCGTGCTGCTCGAACTGCATGAAGACGAGGTTCCAGATCTCGATGAAACGCTCGGGGTCGCCGTGTTCCGGTCCGCCGTCGGCACCGAACTCGGGGCCCTTGTCCCAGAAGATCTCGGAACAGGGGCCGCAGGGTCCGGTGTCGGCCATGCGCCAGTAGTTGTCCTCGTCGAGTCGCTGGATGCGTCCGGCCGGCACACCGACCTCGTCGCGCCAGATGGCCTCGGCGTCGTCGTCGCTGACGTGGACAGTGATCCAGATGCGCTCGGGGTCGAGGCCGAGGTGGGTGGTGACGAAGTCCCAGGCGAAGGCGCAGGCGTCGGACTTGAAGTAGTCGCCGAAGCTGAAGTTGCCCATCATCTCGAAGAAGGTGAGGTGGCGGCTGGTGCGGCCCACCTCGTCCAGGTCGTTGTGCTTGCCGCCGGCGCGAACGCACTTCTGGACGGTGACGGCCCGGTCCCACGGCGCCTGCTGCTCGCCGACGAGGTACGGCTTGAACGGCACCATCCCCGCCACTGTGAAGAGCAGCGTCGGGTCGTGCGGGATCAGGCTGGCCGAGGCCTCGTGGTGGTGCCCGTGTCCGGCGAAGAAGTCGACGAACGCCCGACGGATGCTGCGCGCAGTGGCGGTTTCTTCGGACATGGCGGGTCAGCCTACCGGTGGGCCCTTCCGGGCTCGGGTCAGGAACCCTGCCTGCGCCGTCTGAGGCCGGAGAGGAGCCCGGCCAGGCGCACGAGCGGCGACGAGGTGAGGGTTGCGGCACTTTCGATGGTGGCTCCGATCCTGCCCGCCGACTCGCGCAGGCCCTCGGCGGTATCGAGGAGGTCCTCGACACGGTCGAGGTCGCCGGCCGTCCGTTCGACCATCCGGTGCACGTCGGCTATCAGCGGGACGGCCTCGCGGTGCAGTGCGTCCACCGCAGCGTGCAGGTCCCTGAGCATGCGGGCCAGTCGCGCTACGGCCACGAGCAGGATCCCGAGGCACGCCACGGCCACGATGAGGGCGGCCCATCCGATGCTCATGGGGTCTCCTCCGGATCGGACCGTTCGGCGAGGCGGCGGGCCACCTCGGCCTCGTGGCCGTGTGGTGACGGCTCGTAGTACACGTTTCCCTCCACCTCCTCGGGGCGGTGCGCCTGTTCGACCCAGCCCCTCGGGTCGTCGTGCGGGTAGTCGTATCCATCTCCGTGGCCCAACCCGGCCGCCCCCTTGTAGTGGGCGTCGCGCAGGTGCGGCGGCACCAGGCCGGTTCCGGGTGCCCGTGCGTCGACCGCCGCTGCGGCCAGCGCCCGGTAGACCCGGTTCGACTTGGGGGCGGTCGCGAGGTGCACGACGGCCTGTGCCAGGTTGAGGCGTGCCTCGGGCAGGCCGACGAACTCGACTGCCCTGGCGGCGGCGTCGGCGACGACGAGCGCCATCGGGTCGGCCATGCCGATGTCCTCGCTGGCCAGGATGACGAGCCGGCGGGCGATGAACCGGGCCTCCTCCCCCGCTTCGAGCATGCGGGCCAGCCAGTAGAGGCCGGCGTCCGGGTCGGATCCCCGGATGCTCTTTATGAAGGCGCTGATGACGTCGTAGTGTTCGTCCCGGCCGTAGCGGACCGCCTTGGTGCCGAGTGCGGCCTCGGCGTCTTCGAAGGTGACGGTGGGATCCTCATGGCCGGTGGCGATTGCGACGGCGACCTCGAGGCTGGTCAGGGCGAGGCGTCCGTCGCCGGCCGCCCGGTCGACCAGCAGGTCGAGCGCCTCGTCGGTTGCGGTCGCCTCCTCGGCCTCGAGGCCCCGGCGCAGCAGTCGGTGGGTGGCCTCGACGTCGAGGGGTTCGAGGCGGAACAGCGTGGAGCGTGACAGCAGGGGTGGGTTGACCTCGAAGTAGGGATTCTCCGTCGTGGCGCCGACCAGCACGAGCAGTCCGGACTCCACGGATGGCAGCAGGGCATCCTGCTGGGCCTTGTTGAAGCGGTGGACCTCGTCGAGGAACAGGATCGTGCCGACGTCGCGTTCGCCGAGTCGGGCTGTAGCGGCTGCTGTCACCTCGCGCACGTCCTTGACGCTGGCGTTCACTGCTGAGAGTTCCACGAACTCCTTGGCGGTGACGCGGGCGATAAGCCGGGCCAGCGAGGTCTTGCCGGTGCCCGGTGGTCCCCAGAGCACCACCGACGAGAGCCGGTCGGCCTCGATGAGGCAGCGCAGGGGCTTTCCCTCGCCCACGAGGTGGGCCTGGCCGACGATGTCGTCCAGGCAGGTGGGACGCAGGCGGTCGGCGAGCGGTGCCCGTCGGGCCAGGCGCTGCCCGACCGCCGAGGCGAACAGGTCGTCGATCACGACGCCGAACCTAGCGGCCGCCGCCGGGATGGGAGGGGCGCCGTCCGGACGGCCACGCCGAGCAACAGGCGTCGACGACGGAGCGGGCGAACGTTGAAGGTCCCGCCGCCACGAGGTCCCGGTTGAACACCTCGGGACAGAGCAGCGGCGTCGCACCGATTCCCTCCATGACGGACGCCAGGGCGGCGAAGTCGACGACGCCCTCCCCCGGCAGGGGACGCGACGCCATCGCCTCGGTCATCGGGTCGTCGCCCGGGGCTTCGGCGGCGTCGCAGAGTTGCACCACCTGAATGGCGGAACCGGGGAGGCCCGCAAGGAACTCGGGGCACGGGCCACCGGGCTGGCGCTGCCAGTGCCAGGTGTCGAGCAGGATCCCACCGTTGGGCCTCCCGGCCGCCGCGACCAGCCGCCACGCGGTTTGCAGGTCGGGAATGCCGGTCCACGGCAGGAACTCGAGCGCCACACTGATGTCCCGCTCGGCGGCCCGATCACACAGGTCGGCGAAGCCGACGACTGCCCGGTCGCTGTCGGCAGGTGCAGGTTCGAGCATCACGGCCACGACCTGGTGGGCGCCCAGCGCTTCGGCCAGGTCGAGGGTGAAGTCGCCGTCCCGGTCGATGCCGTCCGCTGCCGCCCAGCCGGTGGCCGCCTCGACCACCCAGACCTCGAATCCCCGTTCGGCCACCTCCCGGGCGAACACCCCCGGGTCGGGATCGAGGTTAGTGACGTGCAGGCTCCAGGCCGATACGCCACCGCAACCGTTCTCGACGGCGGCGTCGAGTCCGGAGAGAATCGCTGCAGCGTCGGCTGCGAAGGGATTCGGTATCAGGGTCGCCAGGCAGGGCCCCAGGTCGTCTGGGGCCGTCACTGCTTCGGGGGCAGCACCCGCAGGCCGAGTTCCTCGAGGTGGCGGTCGTCGATAGTGGTCGGCGCTCCCGTGAGCGGATCGGCACCCGACTGTGTCTTCGGGAAGGCGATCACCTCGCGGATGTTGTCCTCGCCTGCGAGGATGGCGACGAGGCGATCCATGCCGAAGGCGAAGCCGGCGTGGGGTGGCGCTCCGTAGCGGAAGGCGTCGAGCAGAAAGCCGAACTTCTCCTGGGCCTCCTCGGTGCCGATGCCGAGCGTGGCGAAGATCTTCTCCTGGACCTCGCGGCGGTGGATCCGGACGCTGCCCGAACCCAGTTCCCAGCCGTTGACCACGAGGTCGTAGGCCCGGGACCGCACCTCGAGCAGTTCGCCCGATTCGAGGAGGTCGAGATCGTCCTCGTGCGGCATCGTGAACGGATGGTGGGCGGGGATCGGGTTGCCGGCCTCGTCCCGGCCCTCGTACAGGGGAAAGTCGACGACCCACAGGAAGTTCAACCCACCCTCGGTGACCGGGGGTCGGCCCAGTTCGAGGCGCAGCAGGCCGAGCACGTGGCGGGCCCTGCGGCGCTCGTCGGCCACGAGGAACAACAGGTCGCCGTCCTCGGCGGCCATTGCGGTCCGCAGGGCAGCCATCTCGTCTTCGGAAAGGAACTTGGCGACCGGCGAGTTGAGGCCATCGGCCTCGACGCGCATCCAGACCAGGCCCTTGGCGCCCCACTGCCTGCACTGGTCGGTCAGGTCGTCGAGCCGGCTGCGGGAAACATCGGCGCCGCCCGGCACCCGGATGCCCTTGATGCAGGGCGCCCGGAATGCCCGGAACTCCGTGTCGGCGAACACCTCGGTCAACTCGACCAACTCGAGCCCGAAGCGGGTGTCGGGCTTGTCGGAGCCGAAGCGTTCCTGGGCTTCGAGCCAGGTCATGCGTGGGAACTCTCCGGGGCGCTCACCGGTCACCGCCTCCACAGCGGCGCTCACCGCATGTGTGATGAATCCCAGGACGTCGTCCTGGTCGACGAAGCTGGCCTCGGCATCGAGTTGCATGAACTCGAACTGGCGATCGGCACGCAGGTCCTCGTCGCGTAGGCAGCGGGCGATCTGGTAGTAGCGGTCGACGCCGCCCACCATGCAGAGTTGCTTGAAGATCTGCGGGCTCTGTGGCAGGGCGTAGAACGCTCCCGGCTCCTTGCGGGACGGCACGACGAAGTCGCGTGCGCCCTCCGGCGTGCTGGCGATGAGCATCGGTGTCTCGACCTCGATGAAGCCCTGCTCCTCCATGGCGCCCCGTATGGACGAGTTGACCGTGGCCCGGACCTCGAGGTTGCGCTGGAGGCGGGAGCGGCGGAGGTCCACGTACCGGTGGCGTAGGCGCAGCACCTCGTCGACGTCGGTGCGGTCGTCGATCGGGAACGGTGGTGGCTCGGACCGGGCGAGGATCGTCACCTCGGCTGCTTCGACCTCGACCATGCCGGTGGCCAGCGCCTCGTTGGCGGTTTCGTCGGGCCGTGCGCGCACGGTGCCGGTCACCTGGAGGACGAACTCGGATCGCAGGTCGTGGGCTCCGTCCACGACGACCTGGACGACGCCGCTGCGGTCGCGGAGGTCGACGAAGGCGAGGTGCTCACCGTGCTCGCGGACGCTGTCGACCCAGCCGCACAGGGTGGCCTCGGAGCCGATGTCGTCTGCTCGCAGGTCACCGCACCGGGTGGAGCGCATGGAGGTGGTGTAGTCGGGGGTCGGGCGGTCGGTCACTGAAGCCTCGTTCGCAGGTTCTCGATCAGGTCGGTTCGTGCCACGGTCTCCTGGCCGGCGTCGCCGCGCAGGTCCCGGACGGTGGCGTTGCCGCCGGAGCGCTCGTCCTCGCCGATGATCACGGCGATGGCGGCTCCGCTGCGGTCGGCGGCCTTCATCTGGGCCTTCATCGAGCGGTCGTCCCAGGCCCGGTCGGCGCGTAGCCCCGCCCGCCGCACCTCGTCGGTTACGAGGACCGCCTCGTCGCCGCCACAGGTGTCGACGACGAATACGTCGACGGCCGATGCGGGAGCGTCGAACACGGCTTCGGCGTCACAGGCCAGCAGCGTGCGGTCGACTCCGAGGGCGAAGCCGACGCCCGGCGTCGGCGGCGCCCCCATCGCCTCGGCCAGGCGGTCGTAGCGGCCACCCCCGCCGATGGCGTCCTGGGCGGCGTCGAGTGCCTCGGCTGTGAACTCGAAGGTGGTGCGCAGGTAGTAGTCGAGGCCCCGTACCAGGCGTGGTGAAACCGTGTAGGGGATGCCGAGTGCGTCGAGTGCAGCCCGGACACCTGCAAAGTGTGTGGCCGCATCGTCCGACAGGAAGTCGGGCATCTGCGGTGCTGCATCGATGAGTTCGGCGTCCTCGGTGCGTGGGGAGTCGAGCACCCGCAGCGGGTTCGTGGTGAGCGTCTTGCGGGACTCCGCTGAGAGGGCGTCGGCATCGGCCGAGAAGTGGGCGGTGAGGGCTTCGACGTAGCGGGCCCGGTCGTCCGGGTTGCCGAGCGAGTTGAGCAGCAGGGTCACCTGTCGCAGGCCGAGCCGCTCGTAGAAGCGCCAGGCCAGGGCGATGACCTCGGCGTCGAGGTGGGGGTCGTCGGGACCGAGGGCCTCGACTCCGACCTGGTCGAACTGCCGGAAGCGACCCTTCTGTGCCCTCTCGTAGCGGAAGTTGGGTCCGGCGTACCAGACCTTCCATGGCACGACCGGTCGGTGTTCGGCGAATGCCCGCACGACCGAGGCCGTCTGCTCGGGCCGCAGGGCGATGCTGCGGCCGCCCTTGTCGAGGAATTCGTACATCTCCTTCGCGACGACGTCCGTGGCATCGCCCAGGCGGCGGAACACGTCGACGTGTTCGAACATGGGTGGCACCACGTGCGTATAGCCGGCAGCGCCGACCACGTCGGCGAACACCTCGACCAGCCTCCGCCAACGGGCGGAGTCCGGCCAGAGGATGTCGCGTGTGCCCTTCGGGGCCCGATAGATGGAGTCGGCCACGAGGGCAGAGGTTACCGGTGGCCCCCGGCCTCGGTCCGGGATCCGGTCAGGAGCCGCTGCCGGGCACCACCCGGTACACGTCGTAGACCGAGTCGATGTCGCGGATCTGGTGCAGTACGCGCTCGAGGTGCCCGACGTCGCCCATCTCGAACTCGAAGCGCATCCGGGCCACCCGGTCGGTTCCGCTCGTCATGGTCGAGTTGCTGAGCACGTTGACCCGGTGGTCGGCGAGCACGGACACGACATCGTGCAGCAGCAACGGCCTGTCCAGGGCCTTGACCTCGAACGAGGCTACGAAGTGGGCGGTTGTCTGTTCGTCCCAGTCGACGTCGATGAGGCGGTCGGGTTGGCCCCCCGACAGCGACACGGCGTTGGCGCAGTCGGCGCGGTGGACCGACACGCCGCGTCCCCGTGTGACGAAGCCCATGATCTCGTCGGGCGGTACCGGCGTGCAGCAGCGGGATAGACGGACCATGACATCGTCGAGGCCCTCGACGTGGACGCCGACCGAGCCACGGTCGCGCCGCAGCGGACGCTGGGCGAGGGCGGCGACCGACAGGTGTTCGGCGACTTCCGGGGTGTGTTCGCGCAACTGCCGCTCGACCCGGCCGATCACGGCCCGGGCCGACACGTGGTGCTCTCCGATGGCTGCGAACAGGGCGTCGAGGTCCGTGTAGTTCATCGACTCGCCGATTTCGGCCAGCACGTCACCGTCGAGGATCTCCTTGATCGGGAGGCCGACGCGCCGGAGTTCCCGGACGAGGTCGTCGTGGCCGGTGTCGATGGCCTCGGTGCGACGCTCCTTCGTGTGCCAGTGGCGGATCTTGTTGGCCGCTCGGTGGCTGGCGACGAACTTCAGCCAGTCCCTGCTGGGACCGGCTCCGGGCTGCTTCGAGGCGATGACCTCGACGGTCTCGCCGGACTCGAGGCGGGTGTCGAGCGGTACCAGGCGTCCCTCGACGCGTGCACCGATACAGGCGTCCCCGACCTCGGTGTGGATGGCGTAGGCGAAGTCGACGGGTGTGGCACCGATGGGCAGGGAGACGACCCGGCCCTGTGGCGTGAAGACGTAGACCTCGTCCTGTTCGAGGTCGGTCTTGAGGTTGTCCATGAACGTCCCGTGGTCGGGTGTGTCGTCCTGCCATTCGACGATGCGTCCCAGCCACGCCATCTCGTCGGACGGGAGAGTGCCCTTGTAGTCCCAGTGGGCGGCCACGCCCGTCTCGGCCCGTCGGTGCATCTCGACGGTGCGGATCTGGAACTCGACCTGCTTGCCCTGGGGTCCGATGACCGTGGTGTGCAGCGACTGGTAGAGGTTGAACTTGGGCATGGCCACGTAGTCCTTGAAGCGCCCCTGCACCGGCACCCAGACGGCGTGGATCACGCCGAGGGCGGCGTAGCAGTCGCGCACCGTCTCGACCACCACCCTGATGCCGACCAGGTCGTGGATCTCGTCGAAGGGGCGACCCTTGATGATCATCTTCTCGTAGATGCTCCAGAGGTGCTTGGGGCGACCGTCGACGTCGGCCTCGATGCCGAACCCCTGCAGCCTCTGATTGACCTCGCCGACGACCTGGTCCAGATAGAGGTCGCGTTCGGGCGCCCGATCCTGGACCATCTGGTCGATCTGGCTGTAGCGCTTCGGGTGCAGTGTCGCGAGGGCGAGGTCCTCGAGCTGCACCTTGACCTCCTGCATGCCGAGCCGGTGGGCCAGGGGGGCATAGATGTCGAGCGTTTCGCGTGCCACGCGCTGCTGCTTGGACTCGGGGAGAGCGGCCACGGTCCTCATGTTGTGCAGGCGGTCGGCCAGCTTGATGATCAGGACGCGCAGGTCCTTGGCCAGCGCAACGAGCATCTTGCGCATGCTGGCGGCCTGCTGTTCCTCCCTGCTCTCGAAGGTGAGGCGGTCGAGCTTGGTGACCCCGTCGACGATCCGGGCCACGTCGGTACCGAAGTCCCGCTCGAGGTCGTCGAGGTCGACGAGTGTGTCCTCGACTGCATCGTGGAGGAGCGCAGCGGCCACCGTGATGTCGTCGAGCCCCTGGCGGGCGACGATCGTGGCCACCGAGAGCGGGTGGTTGATGTAGGGCTCACCGGACTTGCGGATCTGGCCCTCGTGGGCACGCAGCGCCACCTGGTAGGCGCGCTCGATGAGGTCGGCGTCGGTGTCGGGGTGGTGTTCGAGGAATGCCGTCAGCAGCAGCGACGTCTCCTCGACGGCCTGCTGCGGTCTGCGGCGCCACGGCAGCACCCGACTGGCGGTGGCCATGTCAGTGGCGTCCGGTTCGGGCGTCCTGGTCGGACAGGTTCCTCATCCCTCCACGGTAGCGGTCGGCGGCCACCGGCCCGATTTCGTGCGGGGCCCGGGAGGGTCAGCGGCGCCGCTTCTTGCGGGGGCGTGGAGGTGCCCCGCTGCCCGTACCGGCAGGTCGGGCTGTCGGGGCAGGACGTCGGCGGGCAGGTCCACTGGCCCGTCCGGACGGACCGCCGGAGCGTGCATCGGGGACCGAGGCCTCGCTGCGGCCGATGGTCCGGGTCGGCCCGTCGAGCAGGCCGCGTCCCGAGAGCTTGTCCCGGACCTGGACCCACCGCTGCTCGCCCTCCTTGAGGCGGGCGACCATGGCTGCGGCGAGGAACAGCGACGAGTACGAGCCGACGACGATGCCCACGAGGAGGGCGAGGGCGAACTCGCGCAGGGCCGTTGCTCCGAGCACCACCGAGCCGATCACGAGGAGTGACAGCACGGGCAGCGCCGAAGTGATGCTGGTGTTGATCGAACGCATGGCGACGCGGTTGAGGGCCAGGTTCATCAACTCGGTGTAGGTGTAGCGCTCGGTCGCCCCGAGGCGTCCTGTCATCTCCCGGACCTTGTCGTAGACGACGATGGTGTCGTAGAGGGAGTAGCCCATGATCGTCAGGAAGGCGACCACGGTCGCCGGCGTCACCTCGGCACCGAGCAGTGAGTAGACGCCGACGCTGACGACGATGTCGTGGGCGACCGCAGCGAGTGCCCCGGCCGCCATCTTCCACTCGAGTCGGGCGCTGATGTACAGGGCGACGACCAGGAAGAACACGACTAGGGCGCGCACCGCCTTGTCGGTGACCTCGTCGCCCCAGGTGGGGCCAACCTGTTCGAAGGTCTCGACCCTTCCCAGGTCGGTCGAGAGCGCGTCGCGGATCTCTGCGGCCCGGACCGGTTCGTCTATGTCGGAACGGATCCGGATGATCTCCCCGTCGACCAGCTGGATGCGTGCACCGTCGGCGTCGAAGCGGCTGAGGATGCTGCGGGCGTCGGACACCGACGCATCCGGGGCCGCCACCTCGTATGCGGTGCCGCCGGCGAAGTCGATGCCGAGCTCGAGTCCGCGCAGGCCGAACGACCCGAGGCTCACGAGTAGCGCCACTCCCGAGGCCACGGCGGCGACGCGCCACCAGCGGGGGAAGTCGACCACCGTCTCACCGGCGTAGAGGCCCCGGAGCACGGTGATCACGGGGTGCCCGCCATCGCTTCGGGCCCGGGCACCGCTCCGGATGCAGGCAGGCCGAAGAGGCCCGGCCGTCGGGCGAACCAGGTGGTCCGGGAAAGCACCCTGACCATCGGTCCCATGAAGAAGTAGGTCGCCACCAGGTCCAGGATCGTGGCCAGGCCGAGGTAGAAGGCGAAGCCCCGGACGGCACCGACCGTGAGCCACCAGAGCAGGGTCGCTCCGATGAGCGACGCCGTATCGGCCTTCACGATCGTGGAGAAGGCGATCGGGAAGGCGCGGTCCACACTCGAACGGGCGGTGCGGCCGTCCCGGATGTCCTCCTTGAGGTGTTCGAAGTACACGACGTTCGAGTCGACGGACACACCGACGGCGACGATGATCCCGGTGACGCCGGCGAGCGTGAGCGCCAGGCCGGACTGGGTGCCGAGGTGGGCCACGATCGACCAGAGAAGCGAGCCTGAGACCACCAGGCTGACGAGTGCGACGAGGCCGAGCAGTCGGTAGTACCCGATGATGAACAGGGCGACCAGGGCGAGGCCCACGAGGCCGGCCACGATGCCCGCATCGAGCGAGTCCTGGCCGATGGTCGCGGACACGACCCGGGTGTTCTCGGCGACGAGTTCGACCGGGAGGGAGCCGTAGCGCAGCGCCAGGGCGACGTCCTCGGCATCCTGCTTTTCGAACGAACCGGAGATGACGATTCGGTCCCGCTCGAATCCCTCAGCGCGGATCTGCGGGGCGGTTATGACCTCGCCGTCGAGGACGATGGCGATCACGCCGTTGCTGTACCCCTGCAGCACCGGGCACGACTCGCCTCCCTGGAAGCACCGGGCGGCCGCAGCATTGAAGGCGTCGATCCCGGTGGCGCCCTTCTTGAGGGTGATGCCGACCTGCCACCGGAACTCGATGAAGTCGGCGTCGGCGTCCTCGAGGGCGTCGCCGGTCAGGACCGTGGGGCCCAACACGTAGCGGCGACCCACGGTGCTCCCCGTGCCGGATCCGCCGAGTATCACGAAGTCCTCGGCGTGGTCGGCCTCGGGGCTTGTCACGCCGTCGTCGCCGGTGGCGGGCCGTACGATGCCGCTGCGCACCAGGTTGCACGAGGCGAACGGCTCGGCTGTCATGTTGCCGCTTCCCTCTGATCCGCGTGTGCCGGGGATGGCTGCCGGCAGGACCTCACAGACGGGACGGAAACGCAGTTCGGCCGTGGTGCCGACCAACTCGAGTGCCCGTTCCTGGTCGTCGACGCCGGGCAGTGAGACCATCACGCCGTCGACGGTGCGGGAGATCTCGGGTTCGGCCACACCGAGGGCGTCGACGCGGTTGCGGATGATCTCGACCGACTGGTCGAGCATCTCCTCGGTGGCCGGTTCCGTGGCGGTCAGGCGCACCGACACGCCGCCCTGGAGGTCGAGGCCCAGCAACGGCTGGTTGCCCCAGAGCAGCGTCAGGGCCGCTGCGGCGACCGATATGACGAGGATGCCGACGAGCAGGATTACCTGACGGCGGAACATGGGAATGGGTGGGATCGGGGAGGCATCGGGTCCGCAACCCGGGTCAGTTCCCGATCGGGCTCTCCGGCTCGTCGGGCACGTCGGGCACGTCCCCGTCGAAGAGGCGGTCCACGGTCCCCTTGAGCACCTTCAGTTCGAGGCCCTTGGCGACCTCCAGCCACATGACCTCGCCCTCGACCTCGGAGACGACGCCGAAGATCCCGGCGCTGGTCACGACCTCGTCGCCGGCGGCGATCGACTCCACCAGGGCGCGGTGTTCTTTGGCCCGCTTCTGCTGTGGGCGGATCATGACCATGTACAGCACGCCGAACATGAGGATGATGGGAAGAAAACTCATGGCTAATGCAATCCCTTGGTGGATCAACCGGCGGACCGGGAAAGCCTAGGCGCCGGAACTCGCTCCCGGACCTCAGCCCCAGACGGCGAGGGTCTCGGCCCGGAATGCCTCGAAGCGGCCCTCGCCGATCGAGGTCCGGAGGCGTTCGACGAAGTCGAACAGCCAGGCGAGGTTGTGGAGCGTCAGGAGGCGACGGCCGGTCGGTTCGTCGGTGAGCAGCAGGTGGCGCAGGTAGGCGCGGCTCCAGGCCGCCGCCGGGCTCGAGGGGAATCCCGGGTCGAGCGGTGCATCTTCGGTGGCGAAGCGGGCGTTGCGTAGGTTGATTCGCCCGGCCGAGGTGAGAATCGTGCCGTGGCGGGCATGTCGGGTGGGGAGCACGCAGTCGAACATGTCGATGCCCCGGGCGACGACCTCGACCAGGCCGGCCGGGTCGCCCAGTCCCATGAAGTAGCGGGGCTGGTCGGTGGGCAGGTGGTCGACTGCCGTCGAGAGCGGTTCGAGCATCTCCTCGCGGGTCTCTCCCACGCTCAGCCCACCCACTGCATAGCCGTCGAACCCGACCCCCACCGTCCGTTGGGCGCTCTCGGCCCGCAGCGTCGCGTCGACGCCACCCTGCACGATGCCGAACTGGCACTGCCGGCCCGACGCGTCCGGGTGCTCCAGGAAGGCGCGTCGTCCTCGTTCCGCCCAGGCGGCGGTCCGCTCGACCGCTTCGCTGAGGACCCGGTCGGGTGCCGGGAGCGCCGGACACACGTCGAGGACCATCTGGATGTCGGCCCCGAGGTCCGCCTGCACCTCTGCGGCGCCCTCCGGTGTCAGGCGGTGGGTGCTGCCGTCGTAGGTCGACCGGAAGACCGCCCCGTCGTCGTCGACCTTCGGCTGCAGGGAGAAGATCTGGTAGCCGCCGGAATCCGTGAGGGTGAGGCCGTCCCATGCGGCGAAGGCACCGAGGCCACCGAGGTCCCGGATGATGTCGGCGCCGGGCCGCAGCATCAGGTGGTAGGTGTTGGCGAGCACCACCTCGGCGCCCAGGTCGGTCAGGTCGGTCGAGGAGAGGTGCCGCACGGCGCCACGGGTCCCCACGGGCATGAAGCAGGGGGTCCGGAAGGAGCCGCCGGGCGTCGTCACCGATCCGGCACGGGCGGCGCCATCGACGGCCTCCGGGAGGAAGTCGGATCTCACGTTGCACCTTCGCTGTTGCCGGGAGCCACCAGCATGGCGTCGCCGAAGGAGAGGAACCGGTATCCCTCGGCCAGTGCTGTCGCATACAGGTCCCGCCAGCCGGGGCCGACGAAGGCGTCGAGCATCACCAGGAGGGTCGAACCCGGCAGGTGGAAGTTGGTGAGCAGGAGGTCGACGATGGCGAACTCGAACGGTCGGCGGATGAACAGTTCGGTGCGACCGGCGATGTCGCCCCGTGCCGCCGACTCGAGCGCACGAACCGTCGTCGTTCCGACGGCGATGACCCGTTCGGCGTTCCGGCAGGCGTCCAGGGTCGCATCGGGTACGTCGTAGTCCTCGCCGTGCATCCGGTGGTCGTCGAGGTCGTCGACGGCGATGGGTCGGAACGTGTCGAGGCCGACCACCAGCTCGAGGCGTTCGATCCCCGCCCCCGACGCCCGGCACGCATCGAGGATGTAGTCGGTGAGGTGGAGGCCGGCGGTCGGGGCCGCTGCCGAGGCGGGCCGGTTCGCGTAGACGGTCTGGTAGCGGTCGGGGTCGTCGAGCACGGTCGAGAGGTAGGGCGGCAGGGGCATCTCTCCATATCGGTCCAGTGCTGCGGGCACACCGTCGAGGGCGTCGAGCCGTACCAGCCGGCGGCCCTCCCCCAGGTCCTCGCCGACCGTGACCTCGAGGCCGGATTCGGGCTGTAGGACGGTGCCGGGGGCGATCCGGCGGCTGGGCCGCACGAGGGCCTCCCAGGTCTCGCTGGTCGTGGTGCCGGCGAGTCGTTCGAGCAGCAGCACCTCGACCGCTCCCCCGGTTGCCCTGGTGAGGTGGAGGCGGGCGGGAAGCACCCGGGTGTCGTTGATCACGATCACGTCGCCTGGTCCGACCAGTGCCGGCAGGTCGTAGACCGTCTGGTGGTGGATGCCGTCGCCGATGTCGACGAGGAGCCGGGCTGAGGGGCGATCGTCGAGCGGCACCTGGGCGATCGACGCCTCCGGCAGGTCGTAGGCGAAGTCTGCCGGTCGCACGGCGGCCGATCCTAGGACGCGGCGGTACAGCGGCGGTCAGTCGCCGAAGAGGGCGTTGCCCCGTCCGTCGGATGGCACCGGGAGGTCGAGGTGGCCGAAGGCCGCAGGCGTGGCGACGCGCCCCTTGGGGGTGCGCATCAGCAGGCCCTGTTGGATCAGGAACGGCTCGTAGACGTCTTCGACGGTGTCCTCCGGCTCGCCGATGCTGATGGCGAGCGTCTTGAGTCCGACGGGTCCGCCACCGAACATCTCGCAGAGCGAGGCCAGGATCGCCCGGGTGGGCTTGTCGAGGCCGAGCTCGTCCACGGCGAAGAAGGTGAGGCCGTCGCGGGCGGTGTCGCCACCGATGCACCCGCCGGTCTCGGGGCGTTCGACCTGGGCGAAGTCGCGCACCTGGCGCAGCAGGCGGTTGGCGATGCGGGGTGTGCCACGCGAACGCCGGGCGATCTCGGTGGCGCCCTCCTCGTCGAGGTCGACGTCGAGGATGCCTGCTGCCCGCCTCACGATCGTGCGCAGGTCGGAGGGCTGGTAGAAGTCGAGCCGGGCGGTCAGGCCGAAGCGGTCGCGCAGCGGGCCGGTGATGAGGCCGGTGCGCGTGGTGGCACCGACGAGGGTGAAGCGTGGCAGTTCGAGCCGGATCGAACGGGCCGCCGGCCCCTTCCCCAGGACGATGTCGAGCTCGTAGTCCTCCATGGCCGGGTAGAGGATCTCCTCGACTGCCCGGGCCAGGCCGTGGATCTCGTCGATGAACAGGACGTCGCCTGCTTCGAGCTTGGTGAGGATTGCCGCCAGGTCGCCGGCCCGTTCGAGCGCCGGACCGGAGGTCACGTGGAGCTCGGCGCCCATCTCGACGGCGACGATGTGCGCCAGCGTGGTCTTGCCGAGGCCGGGGGGTCCGCCGAAGAGGAAGTGGTCGGCCGCCTGGCCCCGTTGGCGGGCCGCTTCGAGCATCACCCGCAGGTGGCCCTTGAGTTCCTCCTGGCCGATGAACTCGTCGAGGTTCCGGGGCCGGAGCCCGACCTCGGCCTCGACCTCTTCGGGTTCGGCCTCCGGGGACAGCAGTTCGTCGCGTGCCACGGCGCTAGGTCCTGGCCAGGCGCCGCAGCGCCTCGCGCAGGAGGTCGGCGGGATCGTCGCCGGCAAGGTCGGCCAGCACCGTGCGGACCTCGTCCGGGGAGTAGCCCAGGCCCCCCAGCGCCCCCTGCACCTCGGCCAGCGCCGATCGGGAGCCTCCGCCGCCCTCGGAACCGTCGGGCACGACGTCGACCGGCAGGTCGAGGGTGCCCTTGAGGTCGACCAGGAGCCGGGCTGCGGTCTTCCTGCCGATGCCGGGGACGAGGCACAGTGCAGCGATGTCGTCGATGGCGACGACGCGCGCCAGCTCGTCGGGTCCGTGGACGCCCAGCACTGCCAGCGCCAGCGCCGGTCCGACCCCGTGTGCTGAGAGGAGGGCCTCGAAGCAGGCCCGCTCCGGGCGCTCGAGGAAGCCGTAGAGGGCCTGGTCGGCCTCGCGGATGTGATGGTGGATGTGGACGAAGACCTCGTCGCCGGACGCCTCGCCCAGGCGGTAGGCGGTGGTGGGGGTGACGGTGATGCGGTAGCCGACGCCGGCGACCTCGAGCAGCACCAGGCCGTCCTCGCCGCACTCGAGCAGGTGGCCGCGCAGTGATCCGATCATGTCGACCCTCTGTTGGCCACGGCGTCGGCCATGGGTGCGGTGGCCAGGTGGCAGAGGGCGACGGCGATGGCATCGGCGGCATCGACGGGCCGCAGTGCCTGCTCGATGTCGAGTTGGGCCCGGACCATCTGCTCCATCTGTGCCTTGTCGGCGCCACCCCAGCCGACCACCGCCGACTTCACCTCGTTGGGCGAGTACAGGGCGACCCGGCATCCCGACGCTGCCGCCTCGGCCATCACGACGCCGGCCGCCTGGCCGACCTGCATCGCCGTGCGCACGTTGACCTGGAACAGCACCCGCTCGATGGCGACGGCGTCCGGCCGGTAGTCGTGGAGCAGGCCACGGATCTCGGCCTGGAGTTCGGCGAGGCGGCTGGGGAGCTCGGCGTCGGGATCGGTCCGGAGGACGCCGGCGGCGACGGCACGGGTACGGCGGGGCGACAGGCGCTCGACGACGCCGTAACCGCAGCGGGTGAGTCCGGGATCGATCCCCAGAACGAACATATGTACGACTCTAGCAGTGCAGGTCGCACGCCGGGGGACCGCTGCCTCCGACGGGGATCAGCCTTCGAGGGCTGCGAACAGCTCGTCGGGAATGTCGAAGTTGGCGTGGACGTCCTGGACGTCGTCGAGGTCGTCGATCAGGTCGATGACCCGCAGGACGGCCTTCGCCGCCTCGACCGTCTCGACGGCAACCGTCGAGGTGGCCACCATCGTGACGTCTGCCGAGTCGAAGGCGATGTCGGCCGCCTCGACCGCCGCCCGCACGGTCGGAAGGTCGGAGGCCTCACAGGTCAGCCGCCAGATCCCACCGTCGTCGACCAGGTCCTCGGCCCCGGCGTCGAGGGCCGCCAGCATGATCTCGTCCTCGTCGGTCGATCCCGGCAGCAGGACGACCCCCTTGCGCTCGAACTGCCATGCCACCGAGCCCGGCTCGGCGAGGGAACCACCGTTCTTGACGAGGACAGACCGCACGTCGGAGCTGGTGCGGTTGCGGTTGTCGGTGAGGGTCTCGACGTAGAGCGCCACCCCGTGGGGTGCATAGCCCTCGTAGGTGACCGACTCGTAGACCACGCCCTCGAGCTCGCCGGTCCCCCGCTTGACCGCCCGTTCGATGGTGTCGAGCGGGACCGAGGCATCGCGGGCCTTCTGGAACATGGTCCGCAGGGTCGGGTTTGCGTCCTGGTCACCTCCGCCCTGACGCGCTGCGGTCTCGACCTGCTTGATCAGCTTGGCGAAGAGCTTGCCTCGTCTGGCGTCGGCGGCACCCTTCTTGTGCTTGATCGTCGCCCACTTGGAATGACCGGACACGGCGTCGCTGCTCCTCTGGGCTCAGGTGGCGTCGGAGGCGAACGCCGCCTCGAGGAACCGTCGGTGGATGCGGACGTCGCCTGCGAGCTCGGGGTGGAACGATGCCACGAGGACGTTGCCCTGCCGGCACAGCACCGGCCGCCCCTCGACCTCGGCGAGCACCTCGACATCCGGGCCGATCCGTTCGACCACGGGCGAGCGGATGAAGACCCCGTGGAACGTGTCGTCGAAGCCCTCGACCGCCAGTTCGGTTTCGAACGAGTCGACCTGGCGGCCGTAGCCGTTGCGTCGGACGTCGAGGTCGATGGCGCCCATGGACCGTTGGTCGGAGCGGCCGTCCAGCACCTCGACGGCCAGGAGGATCATCCCGGCGCAGGTTCCGAAGACGGGCATTCCGTCGGCCAGCCGACCAGCGAGCGGTTCGCTCAGTTCGGCGATGTCGAGCAGCATCGACATGGTCGTGGACTCGCCTCCGGGCATCACCAGGGCGTCGACCTCGGCGAGTTCATGGGCCCGGCGGACCTCGACCGGTGTCGCCCCCGCCTCGCCGAGCATTGCGGCGTGACTGGCGAACGCCCCCTGGAGCGCCAGGACGCCGACCTTCATTTCCGGGTTACCAGCCCCGGTCGGCCAGGCGGGTCTCGAGCGCGTCGATCTCGAGTCCGGGCATGGCGTCACCGAGGCCGCGGCTGACCTTGGCCAACAGGATCGGATCGGCGAAGTTGGTCGTGGCCTCGACGATGGCACGGGCCCGGGGGGCGGGGTCATCGCTCTTGAAGATGCCGGAGCCGACGAAGACCGCCTCGGCTCCGAGCTGCATGACGAGCGAGGCATCGGCCGGGGTGGCGATGCCGCCTGCGCAGAACATGGGCACCGGCAGCCGGCCGGTGTCGGCAACCTCCTGGACGAGGGGCAGCGGCGACTGCAGGCGCTTGGCCCAGTCGAACAGTTCGGCGGAATCGGCCTGGGTGATCCGGCGCAGGTCGCCGAGGATCGACCGCAGGTGCCGGACCGCTTCGACGATGTTGCCGGTGCCTGCCTCGCCCTTCGAGCGGATGAGGCAGGCACCTTCGGAAATGCGGCGGAGCGCCTCGCCCAGGTTGGTGGCACCGCAGACGAACGGAACGGTGAAGGCCCACTTGTCGATGTGGTGGGCCTCGTCGGCCGGGGTGAGCACCTCGCTCTCGTCGACGTAGTCGACGCCGAGGGACTCGAGGATCTGGGCCTCGGCGAAGTGGCCGATGCGGGCCTTGGCCATGACCGGGATGGTGACGGCCTCCTTGATCGCCTCGATCATCTCCGGGTCGGACATGCGGGCCACGCCACCGTCGCGTCGGATGTCCGAGGGGACCCGCTCGAGGGCCATCACGGCCGTTGCTCCGGCGTCCTCGGCGATGCGTGCCTGCCCGGCGTCGACGACATCCATGATGACGCCACCCTTGAGCATCTCGGCGAGCCCGCGCTTGACCAGTTGTGTTCCCGTGGAACGGTTCGTTTCGCTCATGCCGGCGAGTCTACGGCTGCGCCCGGCGAGCCGTCGCCGCGGAAGCAGGGCTTCAGCCGACCAACTCGCGGGCCTTCAGGATGTCGAGGATCTCGCCCTCGCCGAGGCGCGTCATGAGCACCCAGGTGGACCCCTGGTCGAGGTACAGGCGTTCGCCGGTGTCGTCGTCGAGGATCGCCCACCCGTCGGCGATGAACTGCCGGCTCCAGACGATGCCGGTGACGGTTCCGTCGCGGAACAGCCAGCCGTCGCCCGATCCGGTGCTCAACAACTGTGGGGAGGTCTGGTCGACATCGGACTTCCGGTAGCCGACCGTGAGCTTGAGCACGTTGTCGGCCGCCAGCGGTGCTCCGTTCGCGTCGAGGTGGGGCAGCCCGTCCTGGTACCGGATCCACTGCTCGGAACCGGCATCCCAGATGAAGGCCACGTCGCGGTTCGCCGTCGTCCAACGGACGCCCGCGGCCTGTATCGCCGATTCGGCGGGTGGCCCGTAGGAGAAGACCGGTCCCGGTGGAAGGGCCGCATCGTCCAACGAGGCGAGGACGCCCGACGGATCTACGACACCGTTGTAGGGGGCCTTCCTGGTGTCGTCGCGGCGGAAGTGCTCCTGCCCCCTTCCCATCGTGGACCTGGCCTGCAGCAGGCCGAGGCGTTCCGCTCCGTCGACCTCTGCGGCGACCCCGGCGTTGCTTCCCCAGTAGACGAACATGGGGCGGTCGAGGTTGGCCACCAGGTCGATGTCGCTCGACCGGGCCGAGCGGACCGGGCGGATCGCCTCCGGGAGTTCGCTGTGGAAGACGGCGGCGAATCGGGTGACGAAGTTCTCGACCATCAGCTCATAGACGATGTCGGCGGCCTCCAGGCCGACCTGCGGTAGGGAACGCCAATCGTTGTTGCCGACCTTGACGACCAGTGCCGGGCGCTCCGGCAGCCCGTCCGGTGCCGGCTCGCCGGTCAACGGCATCGTCAGGCCGTCCCAGGGTGCCTCCGTGGTGGTCGTCGTGGTTCCGTCGACCGCCGCCTCGGTGTCGCCGATCTCGGTCCTGACGGTGGGCGACGTGACGATGTCCTCTGTCGTGCTCGGCACGGCAACCGGCTCGTCGACCTCGGAGGGCGCCTGGCCGTCCGGGGCCGGGGTCGTCGAGGTCGCCCCTGTGGCAAGCGTCGTCGGGGCCGTGGACGGGGCCACCGTCGTCGATGGCACGCCGCTCGACCCTCCTTCTTCGCCTTCCCCGCCGCCGCAGGCTGTCGCTGCCAGGATCAGGAGGGTGCAGCAGACGGTCCGGACTCGCATCAGGCCTCGCCGAGCGCAGCGAGCCTCAGGTCGACGGAAGGATGGACGGGCGTAGGCGCCTCCGGCGATCCCTCCGGTTGGAGCACCCAGAGGTGTGCGCTGGCTGCGGGTGCCGACGGAACGGCCGAACCGAGGCCGGCGAGGGTCCGGAGTGCACGCTGGAGGCCGGGCGGGTAACGGGTCACCGACGCCGCTTCGAGGTCGAATCGGACCTGACGGTCGGGACGGGTCCAGCGACGCCGCATCCTGGACGATCCGGGTAGGTATCCGTGGGCGGCGGCCCCTGTCTGTGCGGCAAGGTCACGGTCGGTGGTGCGCACCAGCAGGCCGGCGACGAGGCCTTCGAGTTCGACCACCTCGAGTGCTTCGAGGGCGCCCACCGTGAAGATCAGGGTGGGATTCGGGGATCCCAGGGCAGCCGCATTGCCCGTCGGCACATCGACCACATGGAGCGAGGGCGGCTTGATCCCCTGGACCAGGCAGAGTTGGTCCATGGCGTTGTGGAGGCGGGGGTAGTCCTCCGGTGTCGCTGGTCGCGTCCCGACGACCTGCAGCAGTCGTACCGCTGAGCGTCGGTCGGTGGCAACTCCGAGCCAGCTGGCCACGATGAGGCAGAGCACGCCGATGCCGAGTCCGTAGGTGCCCAGGGCCAGCGTGGCGATGAGGCCGACGACGAGCCCTGCGATCAGGGCCAGGGTCAGCGTCGGGGAGGGTCGGGTGGTCATGCTCGGCATCGGGGTCGGGGCATCGGTTCGCATGCTATGGCGGACGCGACCGGTCCACTGGCCTCCTGGACGATTCAGGCGAGGACGCTCTCGTAGGCCTCGAGGTACCGGTCGGCCAGGCGTCGCATCGAGAACTCCTCGGCACGGGCGAGGCCGTTGGCGACGAGGTCGTCGCGCAACCCCGGCTCGCCGAGCACCTTCTCCAGCGCCACGGCGAGGGCAGGGGCGTCACCTGGCGGCACCAGCACCGCCTCGCTGCCCGGTCGGGCCACGCGTGAGTAGCCGGCGATGTCGCCGGCCACCACCGGCGTGGCGGCCGCCATCGCCTCGAGTAGCACCACGCCGAACGACTCACCACGTAGCGACGGAGCGCAGAAGACGTCGGCACCCCGCATCCGGGAGAGCTTCTCCTGCTCGTCAATGCGGCCGAGCCATTCGACCCGCGGGTCCCCGGCCATGCGCTGCTGGAGTTCATGGGTCTCGGGGCCGTCGCCCGCCACCCAGACCCTGACGTCGTCCGGGAGGTGCTGCAGTGCATCGAGGAGGACGGAGAGCCCCTTGCGGGGTTCGTGCCGACCGACGAAGAGAACGGTCGGGCCCTCGGTCGGCCACGGATCGGCATGGGCGCAGCGATCGATCTCGACACCGTTGAACAGCACCTCGTATTCGCCGCCGAGAGCGCCGCCCACCATGGCCGCAGCGTCCTCCGAAACGGCGAACGATGCATCGAGGCGTTGCCGGAGCCAGCGCACGGGGTGGTTCAACAGGTCATAGGCGCGGCTTCCCCCGGCGGCGTGGAAGGTCCCCACCATCGGGATCGACGCCAGGAACAGGGCCGTCACGGTGGGCCCCGGAGCCAGCGGTTCGTGCAGGTGCAGCACGTCGAATTCCTCGTCCCGGAGCGCACGAATCGTGCGCAGTGCGCAGGAGACGTCGGGGGCGATCGGCGCCATGGAACCGTTGGCGGCCGTGGGCAGGCTGTTGCCGAGCGGGGTGACGCCGGCGTCGGGGGGTGGGCCGTCACAGGGTCCGAGCACCCGCGTCGGATGACCCGATGCCCGCAGGGCACGTGCCAGGGCCAGGACCTGGCCCTGCACACCGCCGGGCAGCGTCAGGCTGTACGGACAGACCAGGCCGATGCGCACGACGTCGACGCTAGCCCTCGACCGGGCCGTCGGCTGCAGCGCGGTCGCTGGGCCAGTTGGGCTGGAGCAGGTGCCACTGTTCGGGCTCGGCCCGGATCAGGCCCTCGAACTCGGTGGCCAACACCCGGGTCACCCGGGTCACGTCGTCACGGAACCGTCCCCTGCGCTCAGCCGGAATCGGCGGACGCGCCACGCCGTGGCAGCCCCGCCGACGGATGTAGGCGGTGGCCGGGATCAGGGCTGCTCCGGTTCGCAGGGCCAGGAGCGCAGGGCCGGCGGGGAGGGTCGTGACCTCGCCGAAGAACTCGACGTCCACGGCGCCGCCGCCGATGTGCCGGTCGCTGAGCAGGACGACGACGGCGCCGTCGCGCAACGCCCTCTGCACCTCGCCGCCGGCCTCGGGACCCAGTGCAATGACCTCGATGCCGTACGACTGCCGGTAGTCGCGGAACCATTCGAACAGTTCTGGCGGTTCGAGGGGTTCGACCACCGCCGCCACCGGATACCCCACGACCCGGCTGAGCCAGAAGCCGGCCCAATCCCACCCGCCGAGGTGGGGCATGGCGAGGATCACCCCCCGACCGGATTCCTGGGCCTCGACCACGTGTTCGAAACCCTCCACCGTGAAGCCGGCTTCGATCTCGTCCGGGTCCATTGCCGGGAGACGGAGGCTCTGGAACCAGTAGTTGGCATACGAGGCGAAGACGTCGTCGACCGCCCTCCGGAGGTCGGGGCCCGTGAGGTCTGCACCACGGGCACGCCGGACGTGCCGTTCCACGAGGCGTCGACGATCCGAACCGAAGCGGCCGGCGATCCGCCCGAACCCCCTCGAGATCGCCTCGCCCATGCGCCAGGGGACGAGTTGGGCCGCCTTGGAGCTCAGCCGGTAGCCGAGGGCGACCGAACGGACGGCCACGTCGGTCGGCTAGTGGTCGAGCCTGCTACGGCGTGCGGCCTGGCGGGCCCGACGTTCGGCGCGTCGGTCGGTGCGGAGTTGGCGGCGGCGTTCGGCCCGTCGACGGTAGGGCGCCTCGCGTTCGAGGCCGGCCTGGCGCCACACCTTGACGAAGCGCTGCACGGCCGTGGCAAGGGTCAGCACGAGCATCAGCCAGAGGACGGAGATCAGGACCTCGGCGAAGAGAAGGCCCAGGCCGAGCACTATGAACCGTTCCGCCCGTTCCATGAGGCCGCCCTTGGCGTCGAAGCCCAGCGACTCGGCCTTGGCCCTCATGTACGACACGAGCATGGCTGCGGCCATGACGGCCACGGGGAGCATCATGGTGCTGCCGGGTTCGGTCCTGGCGAAGTGCCAGGCGATGCCGCCGAACAGGAGGGCGTCGGTGATCCGGTCGGAGACCGAGTCGAAGAAGGCGCCGCGCTTCGAGGAGGTGCCGGAGGCCTTCGCCACAGCACCGTCGAGGGCATCGGGTATCCCGGTGAGGACGAGGAACAGCAGGCCGAACCGCAGGTTTCCGAGTCCGATGCTGACCGCTGCGGCCGTGGCCATCACGATCCCGGTGACCGTGACCGCATCGGCCGAGATTCCCGTGCGGCGCAGGCTGCGGCCGATGGGCGTCAGGCCGCGATCGACTGCGGCACGCCAGTTTCCGTCCAACATGTGGAGCCTCCTGTGGCCCGAACCGACATGCGGCCATCCGTACGGAGCGCTGCGGGCAGGGCTGGGATCGTGACCACGCTACCAGTGCGTTGTGGTCGGGGGTCGGAGTCCCCGACGTGCCACCTGGCACGCCCGGTCAGTCCGCCGACCAGTCCTCGGGGTTGTCCTCGACGAACTGGGCCACGATCGAACCGTCGACGGCGTCGACCAGGACGAGACCCCGCCGGTCGGGTGGCGATTCGTTGGAGTAGAGCAGGATCCGCCAGGTGGGCCGGCTGCGCAGGCCTCGCCAGGCCATCTGCGCCGAGGCATGTCCGATCGGGAAGCCGACTGCCCGGGTGGCGGCGACGAGGGCTTCGCGCTCGTCGAAGGCCACGTGCATTCCGGCCTGCAGGTGGAACACACCGAGCACGGCGAGGGCCACTCCCCCGACCTGGAAGCCGCCGTTGACCAGCGGGGACCCGGCGGCGAAGAGGCCGACGAGCAGGACGGTGAGGCCCAGGCCGAGGTAGACGAACCCGGGGATGCGGCGACGGCTGTTGTCGGGGAAGACGTAGTCGCCCATGGCAGTGGCGACATCGAGGTCGGCCGGCAGCTCGTCGCGGACCTGTTCGTCGGCCACGGGATCGTCGGTGTGCATGCGCCGGACGCTATCGACGGTGGCGTGACGCCGGACGTTGCGTGGTGCCGCCCGTGGTTGCGGCGACGGCGACCGCCGAGATCCGTGACGCTCCGGCGGCCCGGAGGGCGTTGGCGGCCATGGACAGCGACGTTCCCGTTGTCACCACGTCGTCGACGATGACTATGGACGCGCCGTGGGCGAACCGGCGGGAGCGCATCGCAGGGCCACGCAGTCGCTGGCGGAGGCCCCGGGTCGACTGGGGAGGGCCCGGCGCACGGAGCAGGAGGCGGCGCACGGGTACACCGAGTTCACGGCCGGTGGCCCTGGCCAGCAGGGCTGCGTGTTCGAAGCCCCGCCTGTTGCGGCGCTCGACGGTGCTCGGCACCCAGGTCACCAGGTCCGGGGGGTCGTCGTCCCAGAAGCCGATGCCTGCAAGGGCCGACCCGAGCGCCCGGACCGGGGTGCGCCGGTTGGCGAACTTGAGCCCCCTCACGAGCACGCCGGCCGATCCGTCGTAGCGCCCCAGCACCCTGATCCGGTCCACGCCGGGTGGCGTCCAGACAAGGGGCTCGGGACCGAGGTGCGCCACACATGCCCCGCAGGAGCCCGTTTCGGACAACGGGCATGTTCTGCAGTGACCGGTCCGACGCCTGGAGGTTCGAGGTGTGGTCGACATGTTGCCGACGTTAGGGGCGGGGTGCGACACCCATCAGGCGGAGGCCCCTTCGAGTCGGTCGACGAGCAGGTCGGCCAGGTCGGTGGCCTGTCGGGTCAGGTCCCCGGTGCCGTCGATGGTCCGGTCGACCCCGCCGGCGAAGGGTGCCACGAAGCGCTCGTACATAGGCGCCACTGTGGCGGCGAACTGTGAGCGCACGCTCTCCGGCGTCCGGCCCCGTTCGGCGACATCGCGGATGATGCGGCGCTCCCTCCGGATGTCCTCGGGTGCCTCGACGAACACGGCCACGTCAAGGAGTCGGCGGACCTCCGGGGTGGCGAGCAGCAGGATGCCCTCGGTGAGCACCACGGGCTGTGGCGACAGCCGCCGCGACTCAGGTCGGCGACGGTGGGTGGCGAAGTCGTAGACGGGTACGTCGACCGACCTGGCGCCGGCCAGGTCGCCCAGGTCGGCGGCGAACTGCGCGAGGTCCAGCGAGTCGGGGTGGTCGTAGTTGACCAGTGCCCGTTCTGCGATCCCGAGGTGGCCGTGGTCGCGGTAGTAGTCGTCGAATGGCAGCACGATGACGCCGACGTCGCGCCCCTCCAGGATCTCGACCACGGTCCCCGCCAGGGTCGACTTGCCGGCGCCGCTGCCTCCGCAGATTCCGCAGACGACGGACACCTTCTTCAACCCCTGTCGGTTCAGTACCGGTAGTAGTCGGGCTTGAAGGGTCCGGCTACTGCGACGCCCAGGTAGTCGGCCTGGTCGTCGGACAACTCGGTGAGGCGCACGCCGAGGGCGTCTAGGTGCAGTCGGGCCACCTTCTCGTCGAGTTCCTTGGGCAGGGTGATGACCTCGTTCCCGTAGTCCTCGGCCCGCGCATGGAGTTCGATCTGGGCCAGCACCTGGTTCGAGAAGCTGGCCGACATCACGAAGCTGGGATGGCCTGTGGCGTTGCCGAGGTTGAGGAGTCGTCCCTCGGAGAGCATGATCACCGAGTGCCCGTCGGGGAACACGAACTCGTCGACCTGCGGCTTGATGTTCACGCGCTGGACGTCGGACATGCGCACCAGGCCCGCCATGTCGACCTCGTTGTCGAAGTGCCCGATGTTGCCGACGATCGCCTGGTGCTTCATCCGGGACATGTGCTCGGCGCTGATCACGTCCTTGCAGCCCGTGGCCGTCACGAAGATGTCGGCCACGTCGAGCACCCGCTCGAGCGTGTTGACCTCGTATCCCTGCATGGCCGCCTGCAGGGCGCAGATCGGATCCACCTCGGTGATGATGACCCGGGCTCCCTGGCCGCGCAGTGACTCGGCGCAGCCCTTGCCGACGTCGCCGAACCCGCACACGACGGCGGTCTTGCCACCGATCATCACGTCGGTACCCCGGTTGATGCCGTCGATGAGCGAGTGGCGGCAGCCGTAGAGGTTGTCGAACTTGGACTTGGTGATGCTGTCGTTGACGTTGATGGCCGGGAACAGCAGTTCGCCGTCCTCGTGCATCCGGTACAGGCGGTGGACGCCGGTGGTGGTCTCCTCGGAGACGCCGCGGAGGCCGGCGGCGATCTGTGTCCAGCGCTGCGGGTCGTCGGCCAGCGAGGCGCGCAGGGTGGCGAGGAAGACATGCCATTCCTCCGGGTCGTCGTCGGTGGCGTCCGGGACGGCTCCTGCGGCTTCGAACTCGGCGCCCTTGTGGACGAGCATGGTGGCGTCGCCGCCGTCGTCGAGGATGAGGTTGGGGCCCTGGCCGCCGGGCCAGCGCAGGATCTGTTCGGCGGCCCACCAGTACTCCTCGAGGGTCTCGCCCTTCCAGGCGAACACCGGGACGCCGCGCAGGTCGTCGGGCGAGCCGTCGGGTCCGCACACGGCGGCGGCGGCGGCGTGGTCCTGGGTGGAGAAGATGTTGCAACTGGCCCACCGGACCTCGGCACCGAGGGCTGTAAGGGTCTCGATCAGGACCGCCGTCTGCACGGTCATGTGCAGCGAGCCGGCAATGCGGGCTCCGGCCAGGGGCTGCTCGTCGGCGAACTCCGCCCGCAGAGCCATGAGGCCGGGCATCTCGTGCTCGGCAAGGCGAATCTCGTTGCGGCCGAACTCGTGCAGGGACAGGTCGGCGACGCGGTGGTCTTGGTGCAGGGACATGACGACTCCTTGGGGATTCTCGGATCATTCTGCCGCCCCGACACGGGGCCGGGCGCTGGTCGGGCTGGGGTCGTCTGACGCCGTTCGGGCAGCCGCTGCAGTCAGGCTACCGGGTCAGACGCTCCACTCGAGGGTTGTCGCGCAGACCGTCCGGGATCGACAGGTCAGGCACCCGGCTCGCCGACGGTGACGCGGTAGGCCAGGCCCCCGGCATCGATCCGGTAGGGGCCGTCGGCGTGGGGAATCCATGCAGCGCCCCCCGGCGCCAGGTCGAGCCCGACTCCCGTCCCGGTGGGCGACAGGAACGCCGAGCCGTCGACGCACACCACGATGTCGGGTCCAGACCGGTCGTCCACGTCGATGCTGGTGCCGTCCAGTCGCCACACCGAGAACTCCTCGGCGGGGACGTCGTACAGGTGGAGGCGGTCGCCGGGTCGCTGGACGGTGGCCTCCGGCGCTTCCGGATCGATGACCCCGACGAGCCGGTCGACGTCGACGTGCTTGCCGGTCAGTCCACCTCGCAGGACGTTGTCGGATGCGGCCATCACCTCGACGGCCACGCCACCGAGGTAGGCGTGGAGGACGCCCGGTCCGAGAAAGAGCGCCTCACCCGACTCGAGGTGGTGCTCGGCGAGCAGGGGCACGAGTGCCAACGCCGGGTCGCCGGGGAATCGCCCGGACAGTTCGAGGACCAGGTCGGCCGTCCCGCTCCAACCTCCGGTGGCGCCAACGCCCTCGCCGCAGCGCTGTAACAGGGCCTCGACCGCCCCATCCGGATGGCCGGCGAGGATCCTGCCCACGACCTCGGCCCAGGCGACAGGACCCCGGGTCCGGACCGCTGCCAGGAGGTCGTCGGGCAGGCCGAGGGCGGACGACGCCCGGATCGCCTCGTCGACCGGACGGAAGCCGCACAGGGTCCGGAACGGCGTCACGGCAACCACCAGCTCAGGCTTGGCACCGGCATCCCGGAAGGTCCGTTCCGGCGAATCGGGGGAAACGCCCGCATCGTTCTCGGCGACGAAACCGGCCTCGGCGGTCGCCCTGTCCGGATGTGCCTGGATCGAAAGCGGTGCGTCGGCTGCGAGGAGCTTCACGAGGTACGGCAGAGTTCCTGAGCGCAGACCGGCGGCCGGTCCCAGGTGCGAGGACGGATCTGCGGCGATGAGGGCATCGAGCGCCTCGGGTCCGCTGCCCCGGTCCACGGTCGCCGGCGAAGAGGGGTGCGCCCCGAACCAGACCTCGGCCTCGGGTCGGCCCGTTGGCTCGACGGCCCTCAGTTCGGCCAGGGCGGTGGGCGATCCCCAGTCGTAGTGCTGGAGACGGCCCCGGAGGTGGTCCATCGAATGCGGCGGTAGGGGCCGTCAGGCGTCGAAGGTGGGCCGGATGCCCGATGCCTCGGCGGATGCCAGCAGGCGATCGTGTTCGGCCTCGTCGACGGCCTCGGCCTCGTCGACGAGTAGCACGGGGATTCCGTCGCGGACCACGTAGCGGCGCCGCAGCCTCGGGTTGTAGAGGTACTCCTCGTCGGCGAAGTAGAGCAGCGGGCCCTTGTCGTCCGGGCAGGCCAGGATTTCGAGCAGCATCGGATCGAGTGTCATCGTCGGTTCCTCCGGTCGGGCGGTCAGCCTGCGCCGTCGATCAGTGTCCTGACCTCGGCCACGCGTGCGGCACAGGACCCGGCGTCGGCGGCCTCGAGGTTGAGCCGGAGCAACGGCTCCGTGTTGGACGGTCGGAGGTTGAACCACCAGCCGCCGGGTTCGACGGTGAGGCCGTCGAGTCGGTCCTGTGGTGAGCCAGCGTAGTGCTGTGCGACCCGCTCGATCACCGCTGCGGGATCTTCGACGCGTGCGTTGATCTCTCCCGAGGCGGCGTAGCGGTCGAACGGTTCGAGCAGCTCGCTCAGCGTCCCACCCGAGGCGGATAGTTCCTCGAGCACGGTGAGGGCGGCGATCAGGCCGGAGTCGGCCCGCCAGTTGTCGCGGAAGTAGTAGTGGCCGGAGTGCTCGCCGCCGAAGGCGGCACCCTCGCGGGCCATGACCGCCTTGATGAACGAATGTCCGACCCTCGTCCGTACCGCATGTCCCCCACCTTCGGCGATGACCTCGGGGACCACGCTGCCGCAGATGAGGTTGTGCACGATCGTCGCACCGGGCTCCCTCCGCAGGACGGACCGCGCGACGAGTGCCGTGGTCAGCGTGCCGGAGACCGGCTGGCCGAGTTCGTCGACCAGGAAGACCCGGTCGGCGTCGCCGTCGAAGGCGAGTCCCACGTCCGCTCCCGTTGCGAGCACCCGTTCCCGGAGGTCGACGAGGTTCTCCGGCTGGATGGGATCGGCGGGGTGGTTCGGGAACGTGCCGTCGAGTTCCGCGAAGAGCACCTCGAGGTCGAACGGGAGCGCATCGAACACGGCCGGGACCACGAGGCCGCCCATGCCGTTAGCCGTGTCGGCGACCACCCGGAGCGGCCGCAGTGCCGGTACGTCTACGAACGACCGGACATGGTCGGCGAACCCGTCCAGCAGGTCGACCGTCGTGACGGTGCCGGTCCGGGCTGCATCGGCGGCGACATCCGAGTCGCCTGGACCTGCGAGCACGTCGTCGCGCATGGCACCGAGGCCCGTGTCGCCCCCGATGGGTCGGGCGGCGGAGAGGCACATCTTGATGCCGTTGTACCCGGCGGGGTTGTGGCTGGCGGTGAACACCGCCCCGGGGGTACCGAGGTGGCCGGATGCGAAGTAGAGCATGTCGGTCGATGCCAGGCCGATGTCGACGACGTCGAGGCCCAGGGCGGTGACCCCGTCGATGAAGGCTGCCGACAGTTCCCCGCCGCTCGGGCGCATGTCGCGGGCTACGACCACCGAGGTTGTCCCGGGCTCCTCGGAACGGACGAGCCGGGCGAAGGCACCACCGATCGAGCGCGTCAGGCCGGCGTCGAGCTCCTCGGGCACCAGCCCACGTACGTCGTACGCCTTGAAGACCGCCGCCACATCACCCATCGGCGGAGACGCTACCGGGGGCCGAAAGGCCCGCATCGACGGGATAGGCGCCCCGTCGGGCCCGCTGGCGGATGAGCACGAGGTTTCCCAGCATTGCGAGCCCGTCGTGGAGGGCGCGCACCGTCGTGCGCTCGGAGTGCTCGACCTGTACCGGAACCTCCGCCAGGGTCAGGCGCCAGCGCTCGGCGAGGTGGAACAGCTCCACGTCGAAGGCGAAGCCGTCGATGGTGGTGGCTTCGAACAGCGCCCGGGCGACGTCGGAGCGGAACCCCTTGAGCCCGCACTGTGTGTCCCGGTACTGGCCGAGGAGAAGGGCGTGGGTCGCCAGGTTGACGAGGCGCCCCCCGGCCTGCCGGAGGCGTCCGGCATGGACGACGTCGTGTGAACCCTTGTGGCGGCGGCTGCCGACGACCATGTCGTAACCCGATTCGACGGCTACGAGCAGGCCTCCGACCTGGGACGGGGCGTAGGCGAGGTCGGCGTCGGTGAACACGACCGTCCGTCCGGACGCTGCCCGGACGCCCTCCCGGAGTGCGGCCCCCTTGCCCCGGTTGTGTTCCAGTCGGACCACGACGTCGGCACCGGCGGCCTCCGCTACGTCGGCCGTCCCGTCGTCGGATCCGTCGTCGGCGATGACGACCTCGAGGTCGGCCGGGTCGACCACGGTGGCGAGTTCCGCTCGAATCCTGGACACGGTTGCTGCGATGCGATCGGCCTCGCAGTAGGCGGGGACGACCATCGAGAGTCGGAAGGCGCCCTCCGGCGGGGGCCGGTTGGCCGGCTCGTCCTGTTCGCGCCGGATCACCCGGAACAGGATCGTCCGGTAGGCCAGGCTCCGGACGATGGCGGCTGCGGCGACGGCGACGGCCTTGGCGGCGAGATCGCCCGACCCGGGTTCCGTCGGGACCAGCAGGGCCAGGACCAGCACGTCGACCGCACCGGCGGTCAGCACGACCGAGACGAAGAGGCCGGGCGACCGGATCCAGCGGGCG
>Ga0207990_1000028_pt1 | contig 81894 bp, 70 predicted proteins | sample ETNtaG_8_FD_185780 | JGI IMG/M metagenome (GOLD analysis project Ga0207990, IMG submission 185780) | Marine microbial and viral communities from oxygen minimum zone, Eastern Pacific Ocean - ETNP201406SV75 (SPAdes) (version 2) | ecosystem: Environmental > Aquatic > Marine > Oceanic ...
AAAAGTACATACACCGCTTATCGAACTGTAACAAAAAAGCAGCCATATGCGGCTTATCGAACTGTAACGAAAAGGGTGCCATATACCGCAATGCGCACTGTAACGAAAAGGGTGCCATATACTGCAACGCGAATGGTGGTAGAGAAGCGACCATATACCGCAACACGAGCTGTTAGAGAGGTATTTAAAGAACCTTATGCTGTCATGGAAAGTATAGAGGTTACTAAGTATAGAGAGGTAACCAAAACTAGGGCAGAGGAGTACACAGCTTATAGGGATGTTAAAAAAACAAAAAAAGAACCATATGTTGTGTATGAGCCAAAATTAAGTTCTATTGAAGACTCTAAAGTTGATATCGAAGAGCAAGAAGAAAAGGAGGTAAAAGATAGAGAAAAAGAAGCAGGTGATGTAGATGGCAACGATATTCGCTTCACCAAAACAGCAGAAGATGCATGGTGGATAGGTGATGTAGATGGCGAAAGTGAAGTCGTATACAAAGTTACGCCTGAAATTGGTGGTGCGACCTTGACAAATCGAATGATTATCTCCAACCCAACGTTAACGCAACCCATCACTGTTTCAGTGCCAGATAATGACAACGAGCTGCCGGGTTCGGGTACTAGAGATGTAGCGTCCGTATCCTTTCCAGATTCGCCTTGTGCTCCTGGCGTGCTGGATGTAGGCGGGACGGGATGTATTTGTAATGAGGATGGCTCTTTCTGGACTTGTCCCCGTACAACCTCGGATAAACCAGCCAAAACTCTTGGAAATATAGAGGACTTGTTGAATGAAGCTGGCGCTACTAATTTAGGCATAGAAAACAACGCAGACATAAAAGCCACCTCTTCTGATGCTAACGGACAAACCAAGCAGCTCAGTAAGGCGGTAGTTGCTCAAATACAAGAACAAGTTGCGAGTGACTGGCAAAAGGCGTCCGAAGATGTTTCTAAGATGACTAAATCTGAATTAAAGGCTAGACTAGCTCTGCTAAAAGAAAAACGTGGAGAGTCTGCCCTTATCCCTGGCAAGCTGAACAAGTGGACACTGGACCTCCCCGGTGAGTTTACGGTTGTGGCATCAGAAGAAAGTAGCGAGTCGAACGAATTAATTGAAAACACGAGTGAAGAAGACTTTGATTATGAAAATTTATCCGAAGAGATTGAAGATGAGATTGATAGTATCACTCAAGCCGGCAATGACTCCCAAACAATAGAAGAGAGGGAGGCGGCTATTCTAGATGCTTATGCCTTGGTTTGGGATATGATTGAGGCGGCAGGATACCTCCAACTCAGTCAACTAAACGCCGAATATCAAAATAACCCTGCCGTTATAGATGCAACAGAAATCTACAACGGCCTTTTAGAGCCTCTTCAGCTAACTTATGAGCTGGCAATTCAACAAGCAGACGATATTATGTGGGAAACAAGAGATAACATTGTGGATGAGAATGAGAATCTGCTTGAGACGGAAAATGAATTACACAGTGAAATCGTACAGCCATTAGCAGATTGGTGGTCGTTACAAATATTTTTATGGAATCATGAAGAATGCACTCTTCCCGGCAGTCAAAATGATTCTGAATTAGAAGAATGTGAAAATGAAGAGGTGTACTATCAACTTCTTGAGTTTGACTGGAGCCTTAATTCTTCTGAGTATCACACTCCAATGGCGGAAGAAAACGAAAGGCACGAAGCAGTTGTTGAATCATTGGTGCAAGCGCAACACGAAGCCTTAATGGATGTGGTTGCGGAACATGAGATAGCAGAAGATGAAGCCGAAGAAATATTTCTATCTGAACTAGAGCCAATCGAAAACTCCCTCAATCAAACTATCGGGGAGATAAGAGATGAATATGAGGCAGCTGTCGATGCGGTATACGAAGAAGCATCTCGCCTAGCTGACGCAGCAAGAGAAGTAAGAGATGTCGCACTCGCTGCACTTGAAGAAAACTAGAGTCAAAACCCCATCTCATCTGCGAGTGACGGTTTATTAATTACTGCAAGATTATCATTACCTCCCGGGGTGCAATCCGGTAAGAATGTAAGAGTGAGGGTGGTTATTTAGCTGTACTTGGAGCTCAGCAAGATAAATCCTGGCTAGTTTTTATATAAGCAATCGAAATTCCTTCGCATGTGAGAATGCGACATAATCGCGTGCATCAAAACACCCTGGATGGGTATCCCCTCCTTAACTCTTCAGCTCTATAATCCGTGCACTTTTGCGTGCAATTAGGGTGGCTTACATCCTAAATAAATGGCTTATATGGTATAATTCATACTAGTAAATTTAAGGACTTATTGCCCTTCTATAGTTGATAGCTCAGCCTTTCCACGAAGTGGAAGGTAACACGAACGAAGTGAGTGGTTGGTAGAGCCCCGGATTGTGATTCCGGTTGTCGCGGGCTCAAGCCCCGTTTCTCGCCCCATTCTTATTTGATAGCAAGAACCAAAGCTATTATCTTGAGGTAACGGTTGTAGAGAGATTGCCCCTCTACAACAATAGATCTTTACTACAGGCTTGTTAAAAAATCCTCAACAAAATTAGATGCCTGGTTGACATACGCCTCCACATTTTGCTGTGCACTTTCAGCCTCGGTTTGAACATTTTCCATGGTGCAACCTGCAGATAAAACACCCAGCATAATCACAAATAAAAGCTTAATTTTCATTTTTTTCTCCTAGTTAATAATGGTGAAATTATAGAACACTTTGGCCTCCGAAAACACCCATTAAATTTGCAAACCCTTGTTCGCTTCAGTGGCAGTTGTTTTAAACATTTTTCGGCAACAATTTATTTGATATAATCGTTTTATTATTTGTTTTTTTTTGCCAACTATGAAACGATCAATTCTTGCTATTTTTATTGGCCTTGCTGCCCTTTTGACTAACTCTTCTTACGCTGGCACACTAGCTGATGAGGCCGCCTTAAGAGAGGTTAATCCAGTATGCAAATCCCACCTCGAACAAGTAGAAAACTCATACAACTTGAACGGCTTAAACTTAACTTTTTTTCATCCCGGAGACCCTAGTGCCTATCCGTCTTTTCACACATCTACAGAAAAGTTTGAAAACGGCGCCTCATTCTTTGCCACCAGCCTATCTCCAGATGGTGAAATGTGCCACATTTCAATCATTAAAACAACAATTGTCAACAATCAAAACTGTGTCGCCATTCTGAAGGCCCGCCTTGACAACGATCCAACCCTACAAGCCACTTCTTATGGTGATGGTAATTATGTCCATATTTATCCCGAATCGGGCGCTTATCAGATGTTATTGGTTGATATTGGCGAGAATGCTTGCGCTATCACCGAAACTCGAATGATGTGGCCTGGCACATAAAACACACACTTACCCTTCTTTGCGCTATATGTAATATTACACACCCCTTGCGGGACATGTAATATATTCCAATCAATAGATCATTATGATCTTATAATGTGTTATATAATTATCCTTCCTAATTACCGTTTCTGGAGAACACTATGGACTCATTAACTCTATATATTATTATTTTTGTAGTGGTTGTTGCCTTATTGTGGGTTATCAAAGTCTACAATTCCTTGATAGCAATGATTCAGGCGATCATTAATAACTTAAAGCAAATAGACATTCAACTCGATAGAAGGGCTAAGATTTTTGCCAACTTGATAGAAGTAGTCAAAAAAGCAATGAGTCATGAGATGGAATTACTAACCAAGGTAACTGAACTAAGAAATACCTCTCTCGCCGCCACAAAGTCAGGAGATACAGCAACAAAAATGGCTGCCGAAAATCAGATTTCATCGCTAATCCCACAGCTGTCAGTACAATTTGAAGCTTACCCACAAGTTACGGCTGGCACCAACGCCTTACAGCTGCAGGAAGAAATTGTTTCTACCGAAAATAAACTGGCATACGCAAAACAAGCATACAACGACTCCATTGAAAAATATGAAGCCAAAAAACAAAGCTTTTTCGAAGCTTTTGTTGTATCGATGTTTTCGAAGCTAAACAAGAGCTGTGAGCAATGGGGTCTAACGGCAGAAACTAGGCAAGAAAACGAAGACATGACGATTAAGTTTTAACCGTTCATCAAGCACTCATGCAAGTAGGCGACTTTAGAGAGACCATTCGAAAAAACAATCGACGCACAACATTTGTTATGGGGATGTTTATTGTATTGTACCTTCTTCTCGGCCTGCTGATTGATGTTGCTCTGTATCTACAAACAGAGAGTAATATTAGCTACATTATTCAATCAATAGCCAATGGTAGTTTGGCGCCAAAAGCCACAGTTATCACTGTTATTGTCGCCTGTATTTCAATAGCTATCACTTTTAAAATGAGTGACAAATTGATGTTAATGGGCACAAACTCTAAGGAGATTACCAGTTCAAATGCTGCACTTGACGACGACGAAAAACAATTGTACAACATTGTTGAAGAACTAAAGATCTCAGCAGGCATGAATTACATGCCAACAGTCTATATCATTGAAGACAACTACACCAACGCCTTTGCTTCAGGCTACTCTGAAAAATCCGCCCTCATTGCAGTAACAAGAAGGCTTGTGCAGCTGTTGAATCGAGACGAGCTTCAAGCAGTGGTGGCCCACGAGTTAACTCATATCAGAAACAACGATATTAAACTAACATTATTTGCAACAGTGCTCGCAAACATCATGTTGTTAATTGTCGATGTTTTATTTAGAGGCTCGCTCTATGGAAGTAATAGAAAAGGTGGTGGAAGAATTATAATTATAGCCATCATTCTACGAGTTGTCTTTCCCTTTGTTACCTACTCTCTGCTAATGTATTTATCAAGAACACGTGAATACATGGCCGATGCTGGAGCCGTTCAGTTAATGCGTGCAAATCAGCCAATGATTAATGCCCTCAAGAAAATAAGTGGCGACTATGAAGATAACGAATCCGAAATTACCATTCCTAAAACCGATGAAATAAGGCGGGCTGCTTATATCTTCAATATCGATTCAAAGAAGAAATATCGCAGTAAAATGTCAAATATGTTCTCAACGCATCCGAAAACTCAAGATCGCATCAGCGAACTTCAGGGAAATTCATAAACAATTCACAATGGCAATTACAATTAAATCTTCATCTGAGGTAGAAAAAATGCGTACTGCAGGACGACTCGCTGCAAGTGTGCTTGACATGATTACTCCGCACGTTGTTGTCGGCGTTACAACAGAAAGCCTGGACCAAATTTGCCACAAATTTATCGTTGACGAGTTAGGCGCTATTCCCGCACCACTGAATTACCACGGCTTCCCAAAGTCGATTTGTACCTCAATCAATAATGTTGTTTGTCACGGCATTCCAGGCGAGAAAAAACTCAAAAAAGGCGATATTATCAATATCGATATTACCGTCATTAAAGACGACTTTCATGGCGACACCTCGAAAATGTTTATCGTCGGCAAGCCAAATGTTAAGGCAACAAGAATTTGTAAAATCGCTCAAGAGTGCATGTATCTCGGTATTGATTTAGTCAAGCCAGGTATCCACTTAGGTGAAATTGGCCAAGTCATTGGTGCGCACGCGCACGCGCAACACTGTTCGGTTGTTAGAGATTACTGTGGTCACGGCATTGGACGAGGCTTTCACGAAGAGCCACAAGTGCTGCATTACGACAATGGCAAAACCAAACACAGTCCGATTCTTGAGCCAGGAATGACTTTCACTATCGAGCCCATGATAAATCTAGGCGACTATCAAGTAGTTACCTCTAGATTGGATGGTTGGACAGTAACCACCAAAGATCGCTCTTTGTCGGCCCAGTGGGAGCACACTATTTTGGTGACTGAAACAGGCCATGAAATCCTCACCCTTAGAACAGAAGAGAATATTTAGAAGTCCTGCCAAAGCCACACTCTGTGGCCGTTATTCAAAGCCCAGCATGTGCTAAAATATCACTTTTTTTTATTGTTACTTTTTAACTTGTGAAACGCTTTAGAAATTACTTTATTTCTGGCCTTCTTTTCTGGATTCCGCTGGCCTTAAGTATCATGGTAATCAAGTTCTTTTTAGAGCTGATTAACAGCATTGTGCCGCCAGAATACTTGCCTGAAACGTTATTCAATTTCGGCGCACAAATTCCCGGCTCGGGTATTTTCTGGGTCCTTCTTGTAATTTTATTAACAGGTGCCCTAGTCAGTAATATTATTGGCCGAAAAGTTGTTGAGTTATGGGAACAAGTTCTCAGTCGCATTCCAGGCTTTCGTGGCATCTATAGCGCCCTAAAAAAACTATCTTCAACAGTGCTTAGCACATCGGGCGAAGGTTTTCGCAAAGCACTATTAGTTCAATACCCGCGCGAAGGCATGTGGACAATCGCCTTTCAAACTGGCAGCTACCACGGTGAAGTGGAAAAAATTATCGGTGAAGAGATTATCAATCTCTATGTTCCAACAACACCGAACCCAACATCAGGCTTCTTTATCATGATGCCGAAAAAAGACGTCATCGAACTCGAAATGAGTGTCGATGAAGCATTCAAACTAGTTATCTCCACCGGCGTTGTTGCGCCTGATTTAATCGATATTAAGGATAAAAAATGAGAACACACTTTTGTGGCGAATTAAATAAAGACACCCTAGATCAAGAAGTTACTCTTTGTGGCTGGGTTAATAGAAGACGCGACCATGGTGGTGTCATCTTTCTTGACGTTAGAGACAAGCGCGGTATTGCCCAAGTGGTCATCAATCCTGACACTGCTGATACCTTTGCCACAGCGGAAAGTGTTCGTAACGAGTTTGTACTCAAAATCACAGGCAAGGTTATCGCCAGAGATGAGGCGATGGTTAATAGCAAAATTCCAACCGGTGAAATTGAAGTTGTCGCTAGCGACATTGAAATTCTTAACGCCTCTAAGCCTATTCCATTCCAGCTAGACGCAACAGATACATCTGAAGAAGTTAGGCTTAAGTATCGCTATCTTGACCTGCGTCGCGACGAGATGCAAAAACGCTTAAGACTTAGATCTAAAGTAACGCATTTTATGCGCGACTTCATGGATAGCAACGACTTCCTAGATATAGAAACACCCTTCTTAACCAAAGCAACACCAGAAGGTGCTAGAGATTACTTGGTGCCGTCAAGGACACACGAAGGCAGTTTTTTTGCCCTACCGCAATCACCACAACTATTCAAACAATTGTTAATGATGTCAGGATTTGAGCGTTATTATCAAATCGTCAAATGCTTTAGAGATGAAGATTTGCGTGCCGATCGTCAGCCAGAATTCACTCAACTGGATGTTGAAACTTCATTCATGGATGAAGATGAAATTACCGGCTTAATGGAGAAAATGACTCGAGGACTATTCAAAGAGGCTATCGACGTAGACCTCCCTGACGAATTTCCAACCATTACTTTTAATGATGCGATGCGTCTTTATGGCGTTGATCGTCCTGATATGCGCATACCCTTGCAAATGGTTGATCTAAATGAACTAATGCAGTCGGTTGAGTTTAAGGTTTTCTCTGGTCCTGCAGGCAGTGAAGACGGTCGAGTAGCCGCGATGAAAGTGCCAGGTGGCGCAACTATTAGCCGTAAACAAATTGACGACTACACCAAGTTTGTCAGCATTTATGGGGCTAAAGGCCTTGCCTACATCAAGCTTAACGAAGACGGTCCAGCCTCACCAATTATCAAATTCTTAGGCGATGAAGTTACTCAGAAAGTAATCGAGCTAACTGGCGCCAAAACCGGTGATATTATCTTCTTTGGTGCCGACAAGGCCAAAGTTGTTAACGAATCTCTTGGCAACCTTAGAGAGAAATTAGCAAAAGATTTCAATCTTTACAACAAAGAATGGGCGCCAATTTGGGTGCTTGACTTCCCAATGTTTGACGTTGCTGACGATGGCTCACTGAATGCCATTCACCACCCGTTCACTGCACCAAGTGTTGATGCTGAAGCGCTTGTTAATAATCCTAGCGAAGCGTTGTCGCGTGCATACGATTTGGTTATCAACGGCTCCGAAGTCGGTGGTGGCTCAATTCGTATCCATCAAAGCGCTATGCAAAAAACCGTGCTCACCCTTCTTGGAATTGATGACGTAGAGGCACGCGAGAAATTTGGTTTCTTACTCGATGCTCTAGAATACGGCTGTCCACCACATGGTGGCATGGCCTTTGGTTTGGATCGGTTAGTGATGATTCTCGCTGGCGCAGACTCCATCAGAGAAGTCATTGCTTTCCCTAAAACACAAACTGCTGCATGCTTGTTAACCAGCGCACCAGCCAGTGTACCAAGAAAACAACTTAGAGAATTAAGCATCAAAGTTAGCTTGCCGGAAAAATCATAAATGCAACTTAGGGACTCCATAAAAAAAGCCCTTAAAGACAATAATGCTCTTTTAGTGGCGCACTATTACGTCAGCGCTGATTTGCAAATATTAGCTGAAGAAACCGGTGGTGTTGTCTCAGATTCTCTTGAAATGGCCAGATTTGGTCAAAATTGCGACGCCGATACCATAGTTGTTGCCGGTGTTAAATTTATGGGTGAGACGGCTAAAATTCTATCACCCGAAAAATGCGTATTGGTTTTGGATGAAGCGGCCACTTGCTCGCTGGACCTTTCCTGTCCGATTGGCGAATTCACAGATTTTTGCGATGCCCATCCTGACCACACAGTAGTGGTTTACGCCAATACTTCAGCAGCGGTTAAAGCCCGAGCTGACTGGGTTGTAACCTCGGGCAGTGCACTTAAAATTGTCAAACATCTTCATGATAAAGGCAAGAAAATTCTTTGGGCGCCAGATAAACACCTTGGTCACTATATTCAGACAGAAACAGGTGCTGAGATGTTGATGTGGGACGGCTCTTGTGTTGTCCACGAAGCATTCAAAGCTGAAGGCCTTGAAAGATTGATGAAAAAACTGCCCGACGCAGCAGTCTTGGTTCATCCGGAATCCCCCAAAGATGTGATTGCTCTGGCTGATGTTGTTGGCTCAACTACCGCCCTGATTAATGCCGTTGCAACCATGGATAATGATACTTTTATCGTCGCAACCGATAATGGCATATTCCATAAAATGCGCGAAGTTGCACCCGGAAAAAAACTCATCGAAGCGCCTACCATGGGCGAAGGTGCGGATTGTGAATCCTGTGCACATTGTAACTGGATGGCGATGAACAGTCTTGAAAAATGTCTATCAGTATTAAAGACTGGCAATAACGAAATTACTATTGATGAAGAGGTTATTGACAAAGCCAAATCCTCCATCCATCGATTACTCAAATTCACCCAATAGAAAAAGACACGGAGAAACAGAACAATGGCAGGACACAGTAAATGGCACAATATTCAGCACCGTAAGGGTGCGCAAGATGCCAAACGCGGAAAGATCTTCACAAAGCTTATTAAAGAGATTGTGGTTGCTGCCAAAAGAGGTGGTGGCGTTTTAGAAAACAACCCATCGTTGCGCGCTATTATTGACAAGGCGCTTGCTGCCAACATGAAGCGTGACACCATTGAAAACGCCGTGAAGCGTGGCTCTGGCGACCTTGATGGCGATAACTACGAAGAAGTCAGATACGAAGGCTACGGCCTTGGTGGTACCGCTATTATGGTGGACTGCCTAACCGACAACATTAACCGTACCGTTTCAGATGTTCGCCATGCCTTTTCAAAACACGGCGGCAATCTAGGCACAGATGGCTCCGTTGCTTATATGTTTACCAAGCAAGGCTTTATTAGTTTTGCTGAAGGCGATGAAGACGCCATTATGGAAATTGCCATCGATGCCGGCGCAGAAGACGTTATTGTTAATGATGATGGCTCTATTGATGTCGTCACAACGGCTGAGGATTTTTTCACCATTAAAGACGCACTTACTGAAAGTGGCTTGGAAGCAGCGCACTCTCAAATAACTATGGAGCCGGCTAATAGGGTTGATCTTAATCTTGAAGACGCTGAAAAATTCATGAAACTTATCGACCGCTTGGAAGATTTAGACGACACTCAAGAAGTCTATCACAACGCTGAAATTTCTGACGAGGTAATGGCACAACTATGATTTCACTGCACTCTGGTATTCAAGCGCTTAGCAAGTTTAAAATAAAATCGCTGCAAGAAAAACTCTCGGAATCACGCTCTGGCATTACCCTGCTAGGTGCAGAATTTACCCACTTTATCGACTCAAAGAACGAACTAAGCGCCGAGCACACCGAACAACTGAATAAGCTCCTGAATTACGCCCCTGCAATTGACTATTCTCATTCCAGTGATCAACTAACTATTACCCCAAGACAAGGCACAATTTCGCCTTGGTCTTCAAAAGCAAGTGACATTGCTCACCTTTGCGGCTTAAACGAACTCAATCGAGTGGAGCGCGGCATTACTTATCATTTTGATAAAGCCTTAAATGAGAACAGTACAAACAAAGTTCTAAGCATCATTATGGACAGGATGACCGAATCGTTTCTTAAAGATAGCACCGATGCCCACTTACTTTTCGACGAATTAACTCCGAAAATCGCACAGAGTGTTGATATTTTGAGTGGCGGCAGAGATGCGCTAGAGCAGGCAAACACAACGCTTGGTTTGGCACTTAGTAATGTTGAAATTGATTATTTAATTGAGAACTTTACCGCTCTTAATAGAAATCCAAAAGACATTGAACTAATGATGTTTGCTCAAGCAAACTCAGAACACTGTCGCCACAAAATCTTCAATGCCGACTGGATCATTGACGATGAGGCTCAAGCTATTTCACTGTTTGGCATGATTCGCAATACTTACAAAGCCCATCCAGAGGGCTTGCTATCGGTCTATAGCGACAACTCTGCAGTGATGTCGGGCTACAAATCTGAGCGCTTCTTTGCCAACAAAGACGGTGTTTACACCTCTAAAACTGAGCAAAAAGCAGTTCTAATGAAAGTTGAAACACACAACCACCCTACTGCTATCGCACCAGATCCTGGTGCTGCGACAGGCTCTGGCGGTGAGATTAGAGACGAAGGTGCAACCGGTAGAGGCTCTAAACCAAAAGTTGGCTTATGCGGTTTCTCAGTATCCAATCTCAAAATTCCAAACAGCACAAAACCGTGGGAAGTGAACTACGGCAAGCCGAAACAAATTGTCTCGGCTCTCGATATTATGATCGAAGGTCCTTTGGGTGCCGCTGCCTTTAACAACGAATTTGGCCGTCCAAATATTTGTGGCTATTTTAGAACTTACGAGCAAAAAACAGCCAATGACCAAGTTAGGGGTTATCACAAGCCAATTATGCTGGCTGGAGGCTTGGGTAATATTCAAGAAAACCATGTTGAAAAGGGTTTGATATCGCACGGCGATATACTCATCGTGTTGGGTGGCCCAGCAATGCTAATCGGCCTTGGTGGTGGAGCAGCCTCAAGTGTAGGTAGTGGCGAGCAAAGTGAGGATTTAGACTTTGCCTCAGTTCAACGCGCTAACGCCGAGATGCAAAGACGCGCCCAAGAAGTTATTGATGCTTGCGCCAATCTAGGCGATGACAACCCAATTGTTTCTATTCATGACATTGGTGCTGGCGGTCTATCGAACGGCGTACCAGAACTCGTCAATGACAGCGAAAAAGGCGCAATCTTAGAATTAAGAAATGTGCCTAACGACGATAAGCAAATGTCACCAATGGAAATTTGGTGTAACGAATCTCAAGAGCGCTATGTGCTTGCCATAAATGGTGAAAGCGTCGATCTATTTAAATCAATTTGTGAGCGTGAGCGCGCACCTTTTGCCGTCCTAGGCGAAGCAACGGACGAGCGCCATCTTAAAATGAACGATGCCCACTTTAACGATTCACCAATCGACCTACCAATGTCGGTACTGTTAGGCGCCACACCAAAAACACTTAAAAACGTTAACTCGATTGCCAATATCGAATTAGAGTTTGACGATTCAAGTATCGAGGTTAAAGAGGCAATTAACCGCCTATTAGCCCTACCAACAGTTGCTAGTAAAAACTTCCTTATCACTATTGGTGACCGATCGGTAACTGGCTTAGTTGCCAGAGAACAAATGATTGGCCCATGGCAGGTGCCTGTTGCAGATTGCGCTGTTTCTCTGTCAGATTATGTCGGCTATCAAGGTGAGGCGATGTCGCTTGGTGAAAAAACACCGATGGCGCTTAGTAACGCTGCCGCTGCCGCTAGAATGAGTATTGGTGAATCACTAACCAATATGATGAGTATCTATGTCGAAGACATTCACCACATCAGTTTGTCTGCCAACTGGATGTGTGCCAGTGGCTTTGAGGGTGAAGATGCCAAAATGTATGAAGCTGTCAAAGCTGTCGGCATGGAATTGTGCCCAGCACTCGGCCTAACCATCCCTGTTGGCAAGGATTCGATGTCAATGAGAAGCTCGTGGCAAGACGGAGAGCAAGAAAAATCCGTTACCGCACCGCTATCTCTTATCATTACTGCTTTTTCGAAAATTCCGGATGCACGCAAACAAATCACACCGTTACTGCAAAAAGAAACAAACTCAGAACTTTTATTAATTGACTTAGGTTTTGGCAAAAACCGTATGGGTGGCTCTTGTTTGGCGCAAGTTTACAACCAAGTTGGCAAAACAACACCGGACCTTGATAATGCCAAATTATTTGGCAATTTCTTCGCAACAATTAACGAATTAAACCAAGCCGGTTTGATTGATGCTTATCACGATCGCTCAGATGGTGGCGCCATCGTCACCTTGTTAGAAATGGCTTTTGCTTCCAATTGCGGGCTGGACATTAAAACCAACAATACCGTTGGCTCACTGTTTAACGAAGAGCTGGGTTGCGTCATACAAGTATCAAAAGAAAACAAATCAAGTGTATTAAGTGCACTTAAGAATGCTGGCCTTGAAGATTGCACCGGTGTTATTGCCACAATCAATTCGAATGATGTCATTCGCATCTCTGATGAAAGTAGTGAAATCTACAGCGAGAATCGTGCCACTCTACAACAGCAGTGGTCATCAACTTCGTATGAAATCTCAAAACTGAGAGATAACCCTAAATGCGCACAATCTGAATTTGATGAAATACTAAAACCGTCAAACGGCTTAGTAATTGCCCCAAATTTTGACATTAATGAAAACGTTAGTGCACCGTATATCAATGTTGGCACAAAGCCAAAAATTGCTGTTTTGCGTGAGCAAGGCATTAACGGCCACATCGAAATGGCCGCAGCATTTACCAAGGCCGGTTTTGAAGCCCACGATGTCCATATGAGTGACATCTTAAGCGGCAGAATATCGTTAGACGCTTACCGTGGTCTTGTAGCTTGTGGCGGCTTCTCTTATGGCGACGTATTAGGCGCTGGTCGTGGTTGGGCAAACTCTATTCTTTACAGCCCTCGAGCAAAAGATCAATTTAGCGAATTCTTTAATCGCGACGACAGTTTTGCCCTCGGTGTTTGTAACGGCTGTCAAATGATGTCCAACTTAACAGAAATTATTCCGGGCACTGACAATTGGCCTAGCTTTGAGCGTAACGCTTCCGAACAATTTGAAGCCCGCTTCCTCAGTGTTGAAGTGCAAGAATCGAAGTCATTGTTCTTTGATGGTATGGCAGGATCAATATTGCCGATTGTCACTGCGCATGGCGAAGGTCAAGCAAAATTTTCTTCGATTGTTAATGAAAATGCAATCGGCATAAAATACGTTGACCATCAAGGCAGGCCAACACAAACATACCCTCACAACCCGAACGGTTCAGACAGTGCAACAGCTGGTTTGTGTAATGATTCCGGCAGAGTAACCATTGTTATGCCACACCCTGAGCGCGTGGTCAGGGCAATACAGAACTCGTATCACCCGAACGATTGGAATGAAAGGTCACCGTGGATGCGGATGTTTGAAAACGCTAGAGCTTGTGTTGATTAAAGTAATACTCGTCACAACACCACAGACTTCACAGAATCTACTGAACCATAACTTTATGAAACAAACTGCACCAAACTAGCTAAATCGAGTTGATTTTTATTGGTCAATTTTTTCATATAGCTCACCAAGGGTATTAACTATAATCGTTGGCTCTATCCCCCAAGGGTCAAAGATGGCATTATTTGAGCGCCGCACCCAAGCGGCACACATACCTGCGGAAATTGCACCAATCACATCAAAAGAGTTGCTTGAAATTAGCCATGAATCGTTGCCGCAAGCTTCAGACTCTTGAAGAAGGTGATGATACACAGCAGGGTTTGGCTTAAATGATTTAATGTCATCTGCACTAACAACTCCTAGAAAATACTTCCTTATCCCCGCTGCAACCAGTAATGTTTCAACGGCATCTGCGCTGCCATTTGAAAAAGCATACAGCCGATAGTTATTTTCTTTTAATTTTACCAGGCTGTCTTCTACATCCTTGAACGGCGGTAGAGTTCGATAACTTTCAAGTAATGCGTTTTTTTGCCCCTTGGTGAGGTTGATTTTATAAAATGCGCACGTGTAATTCAGAGCATCACTTGTGCACACAGAAAAGTTTTCATAATTCTTCATCAATCCTCGACGAAATGAATACTCCAGCTGCTTTTCTCGCCAAGAATGAGAGAATTGCTTTGCTTTCCCACCTATTAGTTTCTGTAGAGCAGAAACAACACCATCTGTATCAATTAATGTTCCATACACATCAAAAGCAAGTGTTTTCGACATAAAATCTCCTAAGGTTTTTTATAACTAGTGCCTACCAAGAGAGTTGAAGGGTCACCGACAACAAAACACGGTTTTACGTTATTGTTAACCATTTATCCCTCAAATACGATCAACTCAATTTGAGCAGCCTCTTTTCTAAGCGGGATCAGAGCCTGGTATTCGGGTGAAGAATGCCAGCTATTTACCGCCTCTTTATCAGGAAATTTTATTACAACTGTGTCATTGTGATTGTGACTCCCTGAAAGCACTGAGGCCATCTTACCTCTAAACACCAGCACACCCTTCCATGGCTCAATAGTTGCAGGGACACTACGACAATACTCAGACCATTTTTCTGGATTTTTAACGGTTATATGCCCAATTACGTATACTTCTGTCATGTTGATAAAATTTCTATCTCTAAAGAAAAAAAGGTCGCTCCTTTTTTATATAACTAGATGGAGTCGTTATTTAATATCTTTCATAAAATTAGTTTACCTAGTTTATTATCGATTTTTTAGCTGCCATATTATCTTGTTCTATGAATTGCTACATTTTCGCTCTAAAAGAATTACACTCAAATAAATGAACATCAGACAAATAAACTGAATAACGCCGTCTTTTCCCCTACAACTCATTCAGCGCCGCTAGTTTGCCTTTTTCTGGCTTTCCGCTAGATGTTCGTGGCATTTCCTCAAGAAAAACGACTTGCTTTGGCACCATGAAGCGCGCCATACACCCGCCACAATGCTGAATTAATTCCTCTTCGGTAACTTCAGTGCCATGCTTCTTGACCACGAATAGCTTGATATCTTCTTCACCCATTTCACCAGGAATACCAATAGCCGCGCAATCTTGTATGTCGGGGTGTGTCAACGCACCCTCTTCAACTTCAAAAGCTGAAACCATCTCTCCTTTAACTCGAATGCGCTCGCTAACTCGATGCATAAAATAAAAAAGACCTTGCTCATCCATGCGTCCAATATCACCGGTATGAAACCAAAGATTACGCCAACTTTCTAGAGTGCGTTCGGGCATATCAAAATAACCGCTCGACATAACACCGGGCTCCAGTGGGCGCACGACCATTTCACCCGCTTGACCTGGCGGCAATGGATCATCATTGTCATCATGGATTGCAACTTCAAAATGCGGCAACACAATTCCGCCAGGATCGTCCCACTGCGGGATTACAACCCAGCCGGCATCGGTCGATCCATAGCCTCCACCGGGGATCAAGTGCAGATTAAAACGAGCATCAAAATCCTTTTTTGGAACAGGAGCAGGCGTGCCCCAACATCGAGTAACTTTGTGATCTTTCTCCTCTGGACAGCTAGGATGCGCCCATAACAGTTGTTGTACCGATCCAAGCATCATAAACCAAGTAACGCCGTATTTTTTGACTTCAGGCCAAAAGTTGGAAACACTAAAACGCTGTCGCATAACAACACGCCCGCCCGTCATCATGGTCGGCAACACATCGTAATAAGCAGGGCCGATATGGGACAAAGGATAAATGCAATACACACAATCCTCTGCGCTCACCCTATAGGGATCAATCATATTTTCGGCGGTTCTTACAGCGTATCGATGAGACAACAGGCAGCCTTTGGACACTCCGGTGGTGCCAGATGTGAATAAAATTGTGGCGATATCTGTGTCTTTAGCATCTGACACAATATGATCTTCACAGCAAGATAATAACTCTTCAAAGCGAATAATCTCTAACTCGGGAAATAGGTTTTTCGCCTCTTCCACGCCGTCCAACATAATCAATGTTCGCACACTTGGAATCAAATCACGAATTTGATTTAGAGCAGGAAGTTGCTGACTGGATGTAAACAGCAGTTTCGTTTCTGTTTGGTCAATCATTCGCGCCAAAGGTGCGTCCCACATGGCTGGATTAATGGAAACCTCCACCGCGTTCACTTTTTTCAGAGCGTACGATATGGCGAGATACTCAGCGCTGTTCTCTAGAAAAATATCAACGTATGACAGCGCACCACTGTACTTATTCAACAGCCCATGAGCCACACGATTCGTCAAAACTTCGAATTCACGATAAGTCAGTTTTTCGCCACTTTCAGCGATAATTAAGAATGGTCGATCGTTAAATTTTTCTGCACACTCGTGCAGGAGATTTCCCAGTGTAATTCGCAACGCCATAATTCACCCCTCCCGTGACAATTTAGCTACTAAATTTTTAGCCAAATTCTACAGAATTTTTTTAAGGGCGCTCCACTTATTGACATCTTACCATCCCGCACGATATTATTAATTACTCCACTCTTGATACGCTTTAGGATAACTCTTTTTGTGCCAAGTCTAAATCCGGATATAGCCGGTATGTCTCAGGATCAGTATTACCGGACCATCGCCAAAGAGCCACTATTGGATGCTCGAGAGTTTTGAAAGCATGAAGCATTTCTGATGGATGGTGAATAACCCCACCAACGCCATGACAGGTTGTCTTATCTCCTTGCGTCCAGTAACCCACACCTTCGATCATAACGTATGTTTCCACAGCTTCATGATTATGCAACGGATAATAAGTATTTGGCCGCTGAACAAACAAACCCGCGCGTAAAGTCGAATGCTCGATCAAACAACCAGGCCCCATCAGAGAATTTGAAGTGAATGCATCGGATACATCGGTTGGGACTTGTTCATCTAAGAAGCCTCCAGTAGCCTCCCATTGTAGGAATTTTTGACACCCTCTAGCTGCAACCGCACAGGGATGATTGGCGTTTTTAAGTGCACCAATCACAAAATGGTCGTATTTGTAAGGAGTTGCTGGCACGATCTTCACCTTACCAATGGAGCGGCGCAAGACGTTCGCCGTCTCACTTCCCGCCTCGCAACCGTCGCCCTCAAAAAGGCTGGCCATTTCCAAAAGAAGGATTTCAAAACATTTATCAGATGATTCTCTCATACAACCTTACTCTATAAATTATCAACATTAGCTCTTCGTTTCTTTAATAAAGTTTGAAATCTGATTGGCAGGCGTAACTCCGTCGCTTCTTTACAAACCAACAACCCTCCTTGGCGCAGTTTAAGGGCAAAACTCGAAGAAAAGACTGTATGTATTCTTGTTTTTTTCATAGCCAATTAATCCTATTATGTCACCCTCTTCAGACAGATAAAACCCTATATCAAAAGACCAGAATTATTAGTATGTTAATTACCTTTTAACGAGTCAATAATCAAAGCTTGAAAATGGTGGACTCCGTGCTCACTCAGATGGCTTCTATCTTTGTCAACTACAAATCTTCCTTGGTTATACGCTAAAGAATTAAGACCTTTTTGCACACTTTCACATAAAGCAATATCTTCTGGTTGTAACACTTCATCTAAATACTTAATAGCCTTAGTAGAGGCAATATTTGGCTCGTCACCCAAACCGTGCCAATCCAAAGTTTCAATGCAATTATCAACACCATCAGGATGCATTTGAAGCATACTGATATTTGCCTCTCCTGGCATTACCCAAATTGTCAAATTGGGCCATACAAACCATGCCGCGTAACCAAATTTTTGCTTACCTTCAAAATGGTATGCGGCACTACTCTGATTGCTTGGCTTGTGTGAAATATGGCTAGAATATAGCTCATAAGTTTTTGTTTCATAACTTGGCATATCTACCAAATCAACAAAATCATGGTGTGCTGGGCCACAATGATAGCACTCTAAAAAATTATCAATTAACACCTTCCAATTGGCCTTTACACTGTAACTAGTTTTGAATTGACACTGTACCTCATCCACATCAGGCGTATATGAAATAATTTCCTCAGCAAGTCCTTTATACAATTCAGACATCGGCTTTGCATTCAGATCAAGATTTACAAATAAGAATCCCAGAAAACTTTCCACCAAGACTGGTTTTAGGTTAAAGCTTGTATTATCAAAATTCTCAACATCTTGAGTATTTCTTGCGCCTAAAAACTCCCCTTTATTGCTAAAACACCAAGCATGATATGAGCAAACAATTGCTGGTGTATTTCCACTACCCGTCAAAAGTTGATGACCCCGATGAGCGCATACATTATAAAAACCCCGAATCTCGCCATCTGATTCTTTAATAAGTACAATTTCTTGTCCGTGTATAGAGGTGCAATAATAATCACCCGCATTGGATAAGTGTGATTTATGGGTAACATACATCCAGCTACTCCAGAAGATATCTTTCTTTTCTTGCTCAGCTATTGACGAGTCGATGTAGTACCGCGCAGCCATTGTATAAGACTTAATTGGATCCTTTGAAAAAGGCATCTCCATAGGTTTTAACTCAATATTACTGGACATTTTTTACTCCTTTTAGTTTATTTTCAAGGTTGAAAGTTTACTATTGAAGTATAATGTTGTCAAGGCTGAAAATCTATTATTAACTTATGGCAAGACCATCATTAAAAAAGGAGCGACAAAAAGTTATCATGCTTGCGTTCGCACAATGTATCGCCGAAAAAGGTTTAGATGCCTCAAGTTTGGATGATATAGCTAAAAAAGTTCAAATGCACAGAAGTCTTGTGCGTCATTTCTCTGGCAACCGTGCAGATCTAATACGTCATGTTACTGAATTTATCTCTACTGAATTCGAGAGAATGTGGGCAGTACAAAAAGACCAAAACAAAGATGATAAAAGCGATGAATGGTTACTCAAAACCCTCTTTATAGACACTCCAGATAAAGAATACCAAGAACTTCTGCCCGCTTTCTATTCACTTTTGGCAGTCGCCCATCGCTACCCCGTTGTCAGTGAAAGATTAAAGCAATGTTTTAATTATTACGTTAATGGAATAACCCATGAGCTTATATTGCGACATCCATTTTCAACTGAAGAGGAGTGTAGGGAAATATCTACAGGCGTAGTCGGAGTTTATTTTAGCTGGGACGGCTTAAGAGGCCTAGAGTTGGGTCAAAAAGTGTCAAGAATAAATAGGCGAATTGTCAGAAAATTAATATCGACTCTTGATAGCTAAAGAGTGTATGTGACACGCATTTATTTCTGTTACGAAATAATATTCGCCCACCCTTTTGGTTAATAAAACAGCTCACCTAATTTATAATTGATTTCGTAGCCACCATATTGCCATACTCCATGAATTACCAAATCATCCGCTCCAACCGTAAAACATTAAGCTTGCAAATCAATCAAGATGCAGGGCTCATCATTCGTGCGCCACAACGCCTTGCAGACAAAGATATTCAAGCATTTATTGTTGAAAAATCCAGCTGGATTGAGAGAAAAAAACATCAAATCAAATCTCAACTTTCCGAACAATACAGTTTTAAGGAAGGAGAGATATTTCTCTATTTGGGTAATAATTACCCTTTAACCATTGCTAGAGACAAGGGCTCTCTTTCGTTTAATGGTGATGCGTTTAAACTCGGCATTGATTGCGTTGAAGCGCCCGTTATTTTTAAAGCGTGGTACAAACAAAAATTTAGAGAGATTGCACTACCAAGAGTCGATTACTTTGCCAATCAACATCAACTTCAATTTAATGATGTTCGACTAAAAGCACAAAAAACATTGTGGGGCTCTTGTTCAAACAACAATAATTTGAATTTTAACTACTTACTGATGATGGCGCCGATGAGTGTGATTGATTACGTCATTGTTCATGAGCTATCACACACTGTTCACAAGAATCATTCGAGGAATTTTTGGAGGTTGGTTGAATCCATTCTGCCAGAATACAAATCGGCAAAGAAGTGGTTAAAAGACAACGGCCATAAACTAAAACGTCTGTAACCCTTATCTATGACTCATTGCAAGAGCAACAAGCGAAAATATTTACGCGTTGAACTTCTCGACGGCCTCTTCCATGGCTGCTTTCAATGTGCCAATCTCGGCCATTTCGATAACAATATCTCCACCGCCAATAAGCTCTGAGTTGAAGTAAATTTGTGGGAAAGTTGGCCAATCGGCAAACTCTGGAAGATGTTGAAAAACTTCTTGATCTTCAAAAATATTAACAAAAGCAAACTCAACCTCAGTTTCAGCCAACGTTTGTGATGCTCGCGCTGAGAAGCCACATTGTGGAAATTGTGGTGTGCCTTTCATGTAGATTACGATAGGCGCACTGTCCACTTGTTTTTGAATTTTTTCTAATACTTCCATTTTTGACTCCAAATATTTATTGCCGACTATTTTAGTCTAGTATTTAACCAATAACCACTATTGTTGTTTGATGGCTTGAGAAATTGTGTATTTTTGCCCCTGTTTTAACTTTTTGTAATTACCAAAAACCGATTTAAAATTATTTTTGATAAAATCTCTAAGGCCATTAATGGTGACAAAGGTTATTGTCCCGCCTGGCTTGAGTGCATCGAGTGCATCGTAGAGTATGATTGACAACTGCTCTCGACCCACTTTGGCGGGTACATTAGAGATGATTTGATCAAATTTAACATCGCTCGGCACTTGTGCAAACGCATCAGAAAGGTAAGTCTTTACATTTGGCAAATTATTAAGCTTTGCGTTAATATTTGAAAGCTCGACTGCAACAAAATCTTTATCGATCATATGCACTTCTCCATCGACGCAACGCTTTGCAAGGGCAAGACCAATAGGCCCATAACCGCAACCCAAATCAAGGCAAATGTCACTCGATTCAGCATCGATGTATTTCATCAACAACAAAGTACCATCATCGATTGCTCGAGGACTGAAAACCCCCCAACGGGTATTAAATCTTAACTCATTGTCTAAAAGATTCGCAGAAACACTTAAATCTTTTTTTAATTGTGGAATGTCAGATCGAGTAAACAAATCATTGCTCAATAATAGAAAGTTAAATTATATCATGAGAGCTTTCGATCACTCATCGTGATAAAATTAACATCATGAAAAAACCGGAATTGCTGTCACCTGCAGGCAGTTTAAAAAACATGCGTTATGCTTTCGCTTATGGAGCTGATGCAGTCTATGCAGGCCAACCCAGGTACAGTCTTAGAGTAAGGAATAATGATTTTAACTTTGAGACCCTAAAAACTGGAATCGAAGAAGCGCACAAATTAAATAAGAAATTCTTTGTCGCCTCAAATATTATTCCCCATAACAGCAAAATAAAAACATACATGGCGGATATTGAGCCCGTCCTAGAATTAAGTCCAGATGCACTAATCATGGCGGATCCCGGTCTAATAATGATGGTCAAAGAAAAATTTCCAGAGCAAATTATTCATTTGTCTGTTCAGGCCAATACCATCAATTATGCCACAGTCAAGTTTTGGAAAAATGCTGGCATTAGCCGAATTATTTTATCTCGAGAATTATCGCTAGACGAAGTCAAAGAAATTCGCCAAGAGTGTCCAGATATCGAACTTGAAGTATTTGTTCATGGCGCTCTATGTATTGCATATTCAGGTAGATGTCTACTTTCGGGTTACTTTAACCATCGAGACCCAAACCAGGGCACGTGCACTAATTCTTGCAGATGGAAGTATGACGTTAAAGAGGCCGAACAAACCTTTGAAGGCGATATAAAAGCTGTAGAAATACAGCCAGAGAAAGATAACGTAGTCCTACTGGAGGAGCAAGGTCGCCCAGGAGAATTAATGCCTGCTTACGAAGATGAGCACGGCACCTATATTATGAACTCAAAAGACCTTAGAGCAATTGAACATGTTCATACTCTAACCAGTATTGGCATAGATTCTCTAAAAATTGAAGGAAGAACGAAATCACATTACTATGTTGCTCGTACCGCTAAAGTTTACGCAGAAGCTATCGAGGATGCAGTCAACGGCAGAGCTTTTAATCCTGACGCTTTTGGTGTTCTTGAAAATCTTGCCAACCGAGGTTACACCGATGGCTTTTACAAACGCCATCAGCCAGAAGAGCTGCAAACATACTTTGACAACTATTCTCGCTCAAACCAACAGCAAGTCGTGGGGGAGATTCTAGAATACAAGGACGGCAAGGTTTTAATTGAAGCCAAGAATAAGTTTAGTGTAGGTGACTCAATTGAAGTTATACTGCCAGGTGGGTGCTTTAATGACACGGTCAAATCAATGGTCACCGAACATAATGAAACACTCGAAGTAGCCAAAGGTAGTGGTTATCGAGTCTGGATTCCAATGCGTGAAATCAATCCAAAATTTGGCTTTATTGCTAGAAATTTTGATGAAAAAATAAAAATCAAAAATAAAAACATAAAAAAAGATCCTAATCAAAAAATTCGCCGACCCTCTTGGTAGTTTTTTTTATTTTGACTGCACACTCTCATTCATCATGCGAATTCCCTTTGTAGGTCGTAAAGTATAATAATGACTTTTTAATTTCATGCAATTTAGTGCTCGATAACATTCTAAGACCCAGCGATATTAAGCAACTTGATTTTGATCAACTGCAACAACTTGCAGATGAAATTCGAGAATTTCTCATTGAAAGCATCAACAAAACGGGTGGACACCTCAGCTCTAATTTAGGCACAATTGAACTAACCTTAGCCTTGCATTACGTCTTTAGCACGCCAGATGATAGTTTTGTTTGGGATGTGGGGCACCAAGCCTACGCGCATAAAATCCTCACCGGCAGAAAAGAGATGATGTCGACACTCAGGCAAAAAGGCGGCTTGTCTGGCTTCACTAAAAGAAGTGAAAGTGAGCACGATGCATTTGGTGCCGGCCATTCGTCAACTTCGATTAGTGCCGCGCTTGGTTTCGCCCTCGCTAACAAAATTAATAAAAAGAACAGTACAGCAATTGCCATTATTGGGGACGGCGCCCTGACTGGGGGTATGGCTTTTGAGGCTATGAACCATGCAGGTGATGCAGATGCCAATTTACTCATTGTCCTAAATGATAACGACATGTCCATTTCCAAAAATGTTGGCGCTTTAAACAAATACCTAACGCGTCTGATTTCCGGAAAAGTGTATTCGACAATGAAGTCAACCTCTCTCAACCTTCTTAAAGGCTTGCCGCGTTTGCAGGAGTTTGCCAAGCGCTCTGAAGAACACCTCAAGGGTATGATTTTGCCAGGCACGCTTTTTGAAGAACTGGGTATTGATTATTTTGGCCCCATTGATGGCCACGATCTACCAACCCTAATTAAAACCCTGCAGAATTTAAAAAATCAATCAAAACCGAGACTGCTGCACATCATTACCACTAAGGGGCGAGGGCTGGAGATGGCAGAAAAAGATCCAATCAAGTTCCACGGAATTGCACCCCCTTCAAGTTCGAGCAATTCTTTTCCAAGCTACTCTCAGGTATTTGGGCGCTGGCTGTGTGACAAAGCGGCAAAAAGCGATCGATTGGTCGCAATCACGCCAGCGATGTGCGAAGGTTCTGGCATGGTTGAATTCTCAACAAGCTATCCAAGTCGATATTTTGATGTTGCTATTGCCGAACAACATGCAGTGACTTTGGCGGGGGGCATGGCAATTCAAGGATTAAAGCCAGTGGTAGCGATATACTCCACATTCCTACAGCGTGGCTACGATCAGTTTATTCACGACATTGCACTGCAAAACTTAAACGTAATTTTTGCCATTGATCGCGCAGGCTTAGTCGGTGCCGACGGCTCAACACACGCCGGTGTGTTTGATTTGAGTTTTTTACGGTGCATCCCAAATGTTGTCATCATGGCGCCCAGCTCATCACTGGAAATGTACGAACAATTGAATACCGCCTACTCACTTGACGGGCCGGTTTGTATTCGCTTTCCTCGCGGAAAATCAGAAATTGAAAGCTACGCTACTGATACAATACAAGTAATAGGTAAGGCAAATGTTGTTAGAGAAGGTTTTGATGTGGCTATTTTGTCATTTGGCACAACGCTTTCTCAAGCACTAAAGGCCGGAGAAGTTCTAAATGCCACGGTTGTGGATATGAGATTTGTCAAGCCCCTAGATGAAGCGCTTATCAGTGAACTTGCAAAATCTCATAACAAACTTATCTCTATTGAAGACAACGTCATATCGGGTGGCGCTGGAAGTGCGGTTGCTGAGTTTATCCATAGCACCCAGTTAAATATTGCTCTCAATATTATTGGCCTCCCCGATGAGTTTGGTGAGCACGGAAGCCAAGAAGAGTTATACGAACTGTACGGCTTAACTGCTGACAATATTGTCAAATGCGCAAAAGGTGAATGAAAAAGTTTTTAAATAAATTAAAACAACGCGCACCGCACCGGTCAACAGTTAACTTAGGTTGGCTGGACAAACACCTGCACGATCCATGTCTGTGGAACTGGAATAGAAAATCAATCTCAAAAGCCTTTGCCGTGGGTTTGTTTTGCGCCTTTCTACCGATTCCCTTTCAAATGGTGGTAGCAGCAACACTAGCGGTTGCTTTTTCCGCCAATATCCTGCTTTCAATCAGCCTTGTATGGGTCACCAACCCTGTCACCATGGGGCCAATTTTCTACTTTACTTACAAGTTAGGTTGTATTATTCTGGACACTCGAATTGATCCATACTTTTCGTTTTCTTGGGCTTATCTACGTGAAGTTGTCACATCTGGATTACCGGCACTTCTAATTGGCTCTTTGATAGTGGCGTCACTTGGGGCTATTGTTGGTTACTCCTCGATACAGTGGCTGTATCGTCACAGAGTGGGTAAGCGTATTAAGCGCTGGAAGCGTCAGCGATTTGACGTCTAATATTGACCTCAAGCGTATCAACCAATGAATGGTTGTCCACCTTGCTGTGCGTTTGACCATTCACATAAAGCAAGTTTGGCACACCACCGGTAACACCCACAGTTACTTCTTTGGCCTCACCTGGGCCGTTAACAACACAACCAATCACAGCCACATCAATCGGATGAGTAACATCCTCTAGGCGTGCCTCCAACTCATTAACTACCGAAATAACGTCAAATTTTTGTCTTGAACATGAAGGGCAAGCAATTAAGTTCACGCCTTTTTGTCTAAGATGAAGCGATTTGAGAATATCAAAACCCACCTTAACCTCATCAACCGGATCAGAAGCAAGGGAAACTCTAATCGTGTCGCCAATACCTTCGCTAAGAAGCAAACCAAGCCCGATAGAAGATTTAACCGCACCCGAGCGAAACGAGCCCGCTTCAGTAATACCGAGATGCAGTGGGTTGTCAATTTGAGAGGCTAATTGCTTATAAGCAAAAACCGTCATAAATATTTCGGATGCCTTAAGGGATATTTTGTAATTATCAAAATTCAGTCGATCAAGAATATCGATGTGCCTAAAGGCAGACTCCACCATTGCCTCGGGGGTGGGCTCTGTGTATTTTTTTTGTAAGTCTTTCTCCAAAGAGCCAGCATTAACGCCCACCCTGATAGGAATATTATGATCTTTTGCTGAAGCCACCACTTCTCTAACACGATCTTCTCTGCCAATATTGCCCGGATTAATGCGCAAACAATCGGCGCCGTACTCAGCCACTTTAAGAGCAATTTTGTAATCAAAGTGAATGTCAGTAATGAGTGGAATACTTGCTTGTTTTTTGATTTCCTTAAAGGCTTCAGCGGCCTCCATGGTTGGCACAGAAACTCTAACAAGATCAGCACCAGCTTTAGCGATAGCTTCGATTTGGGCAACAGTCGCCCTGACATCGCAAGTGTCTGTATTGGTCATGCTTTGCACGCTGATTGGCGCGTCGCCACCAATGGCCACATCACCGACAAATATTTGTCTCGAGACTCTTCGTCTAATTGTATGAACTGGCTTCATAATTCTCTATTACTTCATCTAAATTTTCACTGTTTTCTGGAACTTCAACCTTCTCATCCGTGATTTCTTGTGAACTCTCAACAACAATTTGAATGGTTTCTTCTTCGCTCTCAGGCACACTTATAACAATCGAGGTAGATTGAGGCTTTGATTCAAACCCAAGAGAGGTAATATAAGCCCAACCGACATAAGAAAGACCGACAGCAGAAAAAAGCAAAAAAAGCTTAAGCTTTATGCGTTTTTTTCTCTTAGGATAATAATCAATGCCGTCTAACATTCCTTCTACTCTTGTCCTGCACCTTCCCAGCCAGTTGACCGCAAGCGGCATCAACATCTTCACCTCGAGTTCGACGCGTGGTTGTGCGAATGCCAGATTTAAACAAAATATCTTGAAACTGATTTATTGTAACTGCTTTGGAGGTCTTGTACTGAGTTTCTGGAAATGGATTAAATGGGATTAAATTCACTTTTGCTGACACGCCTTGCAGCAATTTAGCCAATTTTCTGGCGTGCGCCTCACTGTCATTAACGCCATCCAGCATTACGTATTCAAATAAAATATGGCGCTCTTGAGTGCCCGCATTGAGATAATACCGGCAAGCCTCCATCAACTCTTTAATTGGATATTTTTTATTGATTGGCACCAACACATCTCGGAGCTCATCGTCTGGAGCATGAAGTGAAATTGCAAGGCTGACTGATGTAGTATCTGCCATACGATACAAAGCCGGCACTACACCAGAGGAAGAAATCGTCACTCGCCTGCGAGACAAGCCAAAAGACCAATCATCAAGCAGTAAATCGCAAGCATCGTAAACTGCACTCTCATTAAGCATCGGCTCACCCATGCCCATAAAGACAACGTTAGAAATACGCTTACCCTTGGTGGCAAGATAATTATGCGCAATCAATACTTGAGCAATAATTTCGTGACTTTTTAGATTACGATTAAAGCCCTGAAAGCCCGTTGAGCAAAAAGTGCAAGCCAAGGCACAGCCCACTTGCGAAGAGATACACAAAGTACCTCGATCTTTTTCAGGGATGTAGACTGTTTCAATGTGGTTATTTTCACCGAGTTCGATGACCCACTTAATAACGCCATCACTAGCGTGATTTTGTGTAACGACATTAGGCAATTCAAGGGCTGCTATGGCGAGCAATTTTTGCCTTAGATCTTTGGACAAATTATGCATTTCATCAAAGTTGCTCGCGCCTTGATGGTAAATCCACTGCATGATTTGTTTTGTTCTGTACGACTTCTCACCCAGATCTTCGAAAAACTTATTAAGTTTAGATTTGGGAAGGCCTAATAGATTTTGCTTTTCTAGCATAAGCAAAAACAGCCGAGGAATCGGCTGTTTTTTATAGATTGGATATTAACGAGTTCTTGAACAAACACCGTCGTCACCAAAGAAATATGCGATTTCAATCGCAGCGTTCTCAGCTGAATCCGAACCATGGCATGCGTTCTCATCAAGAGATTCTGCAAAATCAGCGCGAATTGTGCCTGCTGCAGCTTCTTTTGGATTTGTAGCACCCATAATTTCACGGTGCTTAGCGACCGCATTTTCACCTTCTAAAACTTGAACCATTACTGGGCCTGAAGTCATGAATGAAACTAAGTCGTTGTAAAATGGACGATCCTTGTGTACAGCGTAAAAACCACCAGCAAGATCAGCATCGAGATGTATCATTTTAGCGCCTACAATTTTGAAGCCGGCAGCCTCAAAACGAGAGTAGATTTCACCGATTACATTCTTTGCAACAGCGTCAGGTTTAATGATTGATAAAGTGCGCTCCATGGCTTAACTCCAGTTGTTATAAAAAAGGCGGTATTTTACCATAAATGACAACACTTTCTAAAACGCATAAAAACAAAAAAGGCGCCCTGAAGCGCCTCCTTTTCAGAATTCAATATTACTCTACTGAACCGATTCTTTTAAGCTTTTGCCCGCTTTAAAAGCAGCGATTCTAGTTGCAGGTATTGCAATAGAGGTGCCCGTTTGAGGATTGCGACCTGTACGCGCTGCACGATCTCTCACCATAAAGCTACCAAAACCCGTCAACTGTACACCGTCACCGCCCGAAAGGGCTGATGTGATTGCGTCTGTTGTTGCATTAAGTGCGCGGGCTGCATCAGCTTTTGAAAGGTTTGCGCCTGAGGCAATGGCTTCGACTAATTGTGCTTTGTTCATTTTACTTATCTCCAGAAGTTATTAAAGAAGATTCAGCGCTAGAGGTGACATCTATTAAGGAGGTAAGATATCATGAAAAAAAACATTTGCTTCGTCAACCTCACACGCCAAACCTTAAGATAATTATAAGTCAAAATAGCACTAAAATAAATACTATTTATAAAGAAAATAATAACGTATTTATAGGTGATATTGATACTTTTGAAGAAGAAAGTAGAAAAAACTAACGATTACTCTCCTTTAAGACCCTAGCCTTGTCTCTCTTCCAATCCTTGTCTTTGATATCTTGGCGCTTGTCGTGGGCCTTTTTTCCTTTAGCAACGCCGATTTCAAGCTTTACTTTGCCACGCACCCAATACAATTTCAAAGGAACAACGGTTGCACCTTTTTGGTTAATTTTGTCCCTTAATCTGTTAATTTCCAACCTATGCAAAAGTAATTTTCTTGTCCTGATTGGATCAGGATCAATATGAGTGGATGCCGATATTAATGGAGAAATATGCGCACCAAATAAAAACAGCTCATTGTTTTTCAGAATGACGTAACTTTCTTTAATTTGCACCCTATTATCTCTTAAGCTTTTTACCTCCCAACCCTCTAAACTGATTCCAGCCTCAAGACTTTGTTCGATAAAATAGTCATGCCTTGCCTTTTTATTAAGGGCAATTGTATTTGAGTTGTCTGTCTTTTTCTTTTTACTCATGGAGAGATTTTTGCATCATATTTCTAAAAGCGCTATTGTTCCCTACTCACCGCAGCAGATGTTTGCGCTTGTTAATGCTATTAACAACTATCCACAATTTCTAAACTGGTGCTCAGGCGCCTCTATTTTAAATCAATCTGAGCAACAGATTACCGCCTCGGTTGAGATTAATAAAGGCGGCTTTAAACAAAAATTTACCACCAAAAACACGTTGCGCGCTTTTGACTTGATTGAAATGGAATTACTCGACGGCCCTTTTAAAACACTCTCTGGACAATGGCGCTTTGAAACCCTTGGTGACAACGCGGCCAAAGTCGCCTTAGAATTGCAGTTTTCTTTCAAATCAAGACTGATGGATATTGCGTTATCGTCAATCTTTACTCAAATTGCCAACTCTCAATTGGACGCTTTTGTTGCCCGTGCCAAACAGGTATATGGCTAATATTATAGCCTTTAACAAACCTTTTGGCACTTTATGCCAATTTAGCGGTGAGGGTAACACCTTGGCAAAATACATCGACATACCTAACATCTACCCCGCTGGCAGGCTGGATAAAGATTCCGAAGGCTTGGTTATCCTTACCGATGATGGCAAACTGCAAAACCAAATCTCCAGCCCAAAATTTAACAAACGCAAAATTTATGTAGTGCAAGTTGAGGGGTTGATAAGTGATGACGCCATTCAAAAATTATCTTCTGGAGTCACACTTAACGACGGCCCTACCAGGCCAACCAAGGCGCACATTATTGCCGAGCCCGAATGGCTGTGGAGTAGAGTGCCACCAATTAGGCAGCGAAAAGATATTCCAACCTCGTGGATTGAGCTATCACTTAGTGAGGGCAGAAATCGCCAAGTAAGAAGAATGACTGCGCATGTGGGCTATCCAACCCTTCGACTGATTCGCACACAAGTAGGTGAGTGGCATTTAAACAACTTAGCGCTAGGCTCCTATGTCACTCTTTAAATTAGCTTACCAGGCATTAATGTGCGATGATGTGGATGAAAAAGTCCAGCTCACGCACCAACTTTTTGACAAAGTGCTTAATCAAGATTTAAGCACTGAAAGCACAGTATCGATTGAAACAATAGCCGCACCAGGGCGCCCAAAAAGGCCCGAATTGGTCGGCTACCAAGACACGCCGAAACGAGATCGATCCGACCTTGGTATGATCAAGACTATCCACTCCATTTGTCACATTGAGTTTAACGCCATTAATTTAGCACTGGATGCACTGTATCGTTTTCAAAATATGCCCACTCAATACTACCACGACTGGGCCAAAGTTGCCCATGAAGAGGCGCTACACTTCACTCTGCTTAGTGACTACCTTAAGGAACTAGACTATCAATACGGTGACTTTGAGGCACACAATGGCCTCTGGGAGATGACGGTTGAAACGGACTATGACGTATTGGTGAGAATGGCTTTGGTGCCGAGAGTGCTTGAGGCGAGAGGACTGGACGTCACCCCAAGCATTCAAATCAAATTCAGAAAATCGAACTTTGCAAAAATGGCTGAGATACTAGAAATCATCTTCCAAGACGAAATTGGCCACGTCAAAATTGGTAACTATTGGTACAAGTACCTCTGCGAAGAGCGCAACCTTGAGCCGATAGAGACGTTTGATCTTCTCATTAAAAAACACGTGGGCAAAAGTTTGCGTGGGCCATTTAATTGGGAGGCAAGATTACTCTCAGAATTCACTGAAGCAGAGCTTAACTATCTAGAACATGCCAATAGGGAACGAACTAACTAGCCTCGTCCATTGCCTCGTTGGCAAGCAAATCGGCCATGTCATTACCGGGGTCATCACTATGTCCTTTAACCCAATGCCAAGACACCTGAAAACCTTGATTAAGCTCGTCTAGTTGCTGCCATAGCTCAACGTTTTTCACAGGCTTTTTATTGGCAGTTTTCCAGCCTTTTAATTTCCACCCACCAATCCAGTCATTAATGCCCTGAATAACGTATTTGGAGTCGGTGTATAAATCCACCGCAATATCTTTTGACTTTAACGACTCAAGAGCCTTGATGGCTGCAGTTAACTCCATCTTATTATTGGTGGTGTCTTGCTCGGCGCCTTTGAGTTTTTTCTCTTTACCCTTATAGCGAAGCCAAACACCCCAGCCGCCCAAACCAGGATTTCCACGGCAACCACCATCGGTATAAATAACTATACTTTCCATAGAGACCTTTACAACAATCGTTTTAGAATTTGCTGAGTAATAAAAATGAATAAAAAATGTGTAAAAAATAAATATTAATAGCACCAGCTATTGATGAGAGTTTTTCTGCACTTTTTAACATTTTTAGCTTCAGCCCTTCAGGATAGAGGATTTTTTCCATTTTCCTGCGTTAAATTTTATCGCTTTACAACAAATAGAGCTTCTAAAATTATGCCTTATAAAATATATAAAATTCCACTATCCAATCCAAAACGATTGTTGCAAAAATCTCCCTCTAATTGTCCAAATTCGTTTGGAACCAAAACTCTAATAATGCCATATGCCAAAGGCGAGAGCCGTTCAACGCCGTCATATAATCCCTAGGCGAATGAATCACTTTTTGAACATGACTTTGATTAAAGATGCCGCGATTAACGCAAGCGCTAGAAGTGAGTATATCAGACATAAAGCCAAGGAATTCACCCTGAACATACTTCAATGCTGGCATAGGAAAATAACCTTTTTTACGGTCAATTACACTGTTCGGCAATAGCCCTCTTGAGATTTGTTTTAAAGGGTATTTTCCCTCCTCTTTCATTTTCAACTGAGGTGGTAATTGCAATGCCCACTCCACCAATTTGGTGTCCATAAATGGCACGCGTGCCTCTAAACCCCAAGCCATTGTCATGTTGTCCACTCGCTTCACTGGATCGTCAACAATTAAACGGGTGATATCGGTACGAAATACTTTATCCATAAAGGTCTCTGCGCCCGATTTTAAAAACTCTTTATTGAGCCAGTCGTGAGTATGATTTTCACCGTGATAGTGTGTGTTCACCGTACTCAGAAAATCCTCATGTGGCCTGTCTACATAATGCCTGGAGAAGCGACTAATTTCATCGCCCCGTTCGGCCTCCATTCTTGAATACCAAAAATACCCGGCAAATGCCTCGTCAGCACCTTGGCCCGACAACACCACCTTAATGTGTTTTGATACTTGCTCTGAGAGCAAATAAAAAGCCACCGCATCTTGTCCAACCATGGGTTCGGCCATATTAGCCACAGCCTCAGATAACCTCGGCAAGACCTGGGCGTTACTGACGACGTACTTTTCATGTCGCGTGTTAAATTTTTCAACAATTTGATCGGAGTACTCAAACTCACTGCCCGCTTCATCGTCAATGTCTTCAAAGCCGATGGAAAATGTACGGATATCCTGGTGACCCGCTTCATGGAGTAAGCCCACTAATAAAGACGAATCAAGGCCCCCGGAAAGTAAAACGCCAATGGGCACATCAGCGGCTTGCATTCTCTTCAACACAGCCTCGGTTAATAATTCGTGGGTTTTTTCAATGTATTCACCATCGCTCAACTTCTCTATAGGGCGCTGAGCAATTGGATTCCAGTAGGTTTTTTCAACAAATTTTCCACTTTTATTTAGGGTAATTGTTGTTGCCGGTTTCACCTTGCGAATACCGTTAATAATCGTATTCGGAGCTGGTACAACGCCGTGAAGCGATAGTTGTTGTTGCAAGGCAATCGGATTAATGCTTTTGTCGATATTTTGAGTTAACAAAGCTTGCGTGTTGGAGGCAAAAGTAATTGCTTTATCGCTGAGACTGTAATAAAACGGCTTAATGCCCATACGATCACGCGCAATAAACAATTGTTGCTTGGCTTGATCCCAAATCGCAAAGGCAAACATGCCGTCTAAATGCACGACACACTCTTCACCCCAGTGGTAATAAGCCTTCAAAATAACCTCAGTATCCGAATGAGAGAAGAACTGATAACCCTTTCCAATCAACTGTTGGCGCAAAGCTTGATAGTTATAAATCGTGCCATTAAAAACCAATGTTAGACTAAGTACATCATCCACCATGGGCTGAGCGCCATGAGAAGAGAGATCAATAACACTTAGCCGCTGATGACCGAAGCCGACATCACTCTCGATCCATTGGCCCTTTGAATCGGGCCCACGTCGGGCAATCTTAGCCATCATTGCACTTAAAGTATCGGTTTTAACTCCCACGCCATCAAAGCGTAACTGGCCACAAATTCCGCACATATTTCATTCTTGATATAAAATGGTTTATTTTACAATTAATACCGATTTACCATGGCACAAACGCTCTACGACAAGCTAATGAGTGCGCACATCGTGCGCGAACAAGATGGCGCCACTCTGATTTATATTGATCGCCAACTTATTCACGAAGTTACATCCCCTCAAGCCTTTGAAGGGCTAGCTATTGCCAATAGAAAGCCGTGGCGTCGTGAAGCTAATTTAGCGGTGCCTGATCATAACGTCCCCACTACAGAGCGTTCAAGCGGTGTTAGTGGTATTGAAGATCCAATTTCTAGACTGCAAGTTGAAACATTGGACAAAAACTGCGAAGAATTTGAAATTAATGAAATCCCAATGAACGATATTCGCCAAGGAATCGTTCATGTTATTGGTCCTGAGCAAGGAGCAACTCTACCAGGTATGAGTATTGTTTGTGGCGACTCACACACCTCAACACACGGCGCATTGGGGGCAATGGCTTTTGGTATAGGCACATCGGAGGTTGAGCACGTTTTAGCAACAGGCTGCCTATGGCAATCCAAGGCGAAAAATCTAAAAATTGAAGTCAACGGCGCGCTCAATCCACACGTCAGCGCAAAAGATATTGCGCTTTATATTATTGGCCAAATTGGCACGGCTGGCGGAACTGGGTACGCAATTGAGTTTTCCGGCTCTAGCATTGAAGATCTTTCTATCGAAGGAAGAATGACACTGTGCAATATGGCTATTGAAGCCGGTGCACGAGTGGGTATGGTTGCGGTTGATCAAAAAACCATTGATTACGTACAAGGCAAGCCGTTCTCGCCAACAGGCGATAACTGGACAAAAGCCGTTGATTACTGGCAAACACTTCACAGTGACGATGACGCCGTGTTCGACAAGACAGTTGTAATTAATGCAAAAGATATTGAACTGCAAATCACTTGGGGCACTTCGCCAGAAATGGTTGTTGATATTAATGGCTCAACGCCAGATCCAAGCAAAGAGTCTGACCCCGTAAAGGCGGAAAGCATCCGCATTGCGCTTAACTATATCCACCTCAAACCAAACACACCTATCAAATCTGTCGACATTGATAAAGTCTTTATCGGCTCTTGCACCAATTCTCGTATCGAGGATTTGCGCGCAGCTGCTGCTGTTGCTAAAGGCAAGAAAATAGCCAGTAACGTTAAATTAGCGCTGGTTGTGCCGGGCTCTGGCCTAATCAAAAAACAAGCCGAAGAAGAAGGACTTAACACCATCTTTACAGATGCGGGCTTTGAATGGCGTGAGCCAGGATGTTCAATGTGTTTAGCGATGAATGCCGACAAGCTTGAAGTGGGAGAGCGCTGTGCAAGCACCTCCAATAGAAACTTTGAAGGGCGTCAAGGCCAGGGTTCGTTCACTCATCTAGTAAGCCCTGCAATTGCCGCAGCAAGCGCTATCGCTGGCCATTTTTCTGGAGTTAATTGATGCAAGCATTTACTACACTAAGCTCTATTGCCGCACCACTTGATCGCGCCAATATCGATACCGACGCTATCATTCCAAAGCAATTTTTAAAATCAATTAAACGCTCAGGCTTTGGCCCTAATCTTTTTGACGAATGGCGCTACCTTGATCAGGGTGAAGTCGGTATGAACAATTCAAAACGCCCACTTAACCCTGACTTCGTACTAAACAACCCTAAATATGCCGGCGCACAAATTTTACTTGCTCGAGAAAACTTTGGCTGTGGCTCGTCACGTGAGCACGCCCCCTGGGCGCTGGAAGACTTTGGCTTTAAAGCGATTATCGCGCCAAGTTTTGCGGATATTTTTTACAACAATTGTTTTAAAAATGGTTTGCTTCCCATCGTATTGAGTCATGATATTGTTGATGGCTTGTTTGCTTATGAGGGTGAAATTGTGGTTGACTTAGAGAGTCAAAGTGTTGTTACCACTTCGAGCACCTATTCTTTCGAAGTGGACGCAGAGCGAAAAAGAAGACTGCTTAACGGCCTCGATGATATCGCCCTAACTTTGCAGCACGAAGAGGAAATTCGTCAATTTGAAAGCGAGTACCTCAAACAGCACCCTTGGCTATGATTGCGCAGCTTAGCGGTCAAATTCTAAGTAAAAATCCACCCGAAGTTGTGGTGGAAGTGACTGGCATTGGCTACGAAATACTGTGCCCAATGTCAACTTTTTACCAACTCAGCGACACCGGCGGCAACGTATTGCTCTACACTCATTTAAGCATTAAAGAGGATGCGCATACTTTATTTGGCTTTATCACTAAAGACGAGAAAATCCTTTTTAGAGAGCTTATCCGTGTCAATGGCGTGGGACCCAAAGTTGCACTTGCTATCCTCTCTCATTTAACCGTTGGCTCACTTGTTGAGTGCATTGCCAATGAAGACGCCGATCTCTTGGCAAAAACCCCTGGAATCGGCAAAAAAACAGCTTTAAAGCTCATTGTTGAACTTCAAGACAGGCTGGATAAAGTTGAATTTTCAAGCGGCGTTTTGACTTCAGGCACTGTTCAAAACAATAATAATCCTAACACCAAAAAAGCATTGGAAGCCCTACAATCGTTAGGATTTAAAGCAAAAGAAGCGAATAATATGATTGCCGTTATCGAAGACCAAACACTTTCTACGGAAGAGTTAATACGTCAAGCGCTGAAAAACAAATAAACCTTAACTTGCCTTACTGAGTCGCTTCTCTTTAATTCTGTCCAGCCAATTAATGAAGTCGTAATTCATCGAATACAAACACGGCAACAGGATCAGCGTCATCACTGTACCAAATAAAAGACCATAACCCAGCGCCAAAACCATAGGCTGTAATAAGTAGTCCACACCACCAATACCGTAAGCCAAAGGCAATACTCCGGCTAGCGTTGTCAAGCTTGTTAAGACAACGGCACGCAAACGATCTTTAGAGCCTTTGGCGATCCAGCTAAAGGCATTGTCTGTAAGCTCTTTCTTGGCCTTAATGAAGTTAAGATGACTAACCATTACTAAAGAGTCATTAACTATGACGCCAATTAGCGCCAACGCGCCCATTACCGCAAAAAAGCTAAGTGTTTCACCGTGAAAATAGAACGCCCAGATCACTCCGATCAGTGAGAATGGGATACTGGAAATCACCAACATTGGCTGCGACCAAGAATTAAACAAAAGCATCAATAACAAGAAAACGCCAAAAATTGACATAACAAAAGCGCTAACAAAACTATTCATGGATTCATCCATCTCCTTCGCGCCACCCTCACTTATTAAACGCACTTCAGGATACTTATTGGCAATATCCAACTTTTCTATCACTACCTCCATCGCCCCTTGCGGTGTAGCCACACCATCTTCTACACTTGCGGTAATTGACACCGAGCGCTCACCATCAAAGTGATTAAGATCGGGTTCGCCAGCTATTTCACGAATCGTTGAGAACTGACTCATTGGAATCAGTCTGCCTTGGTTGTTCATCACCCTAGTCTGGGCAATAAATGTCTCGGAATAATCTTTTTCACCTAAATAGATTCGAACGTTGGTTTCTTTTTCATCAAAGCGAACATTGGTAACATCAAGGCCGGAGTAAATGAGTCTCAAATGTCTATACACTTGCGCGTAGTCAACACCCAGCTCTGACATAGCATCAAAGTCCAGCACGGTTTCGATACGACCCTTGCCGGCTTTGTCGTTCCTCTCAATACTACTAACACCCTCAAGGGATGTTAATATTTCCGTAACAGCATTGGCTGCAGCCACCCTCTGAACATTATTACTACTCACCAGATTAATCTCTAGATCTTCTCCCGTTGGTGGACCAGGCCTCTCAACATCAAAGTGAATCTCCACACCTTGTAATTTTTCAACTTGAATTTCGATAAGCTCAACAATCTCTTGGGCGCCCCTCACCCTATCACTGGAAGGAGTTAGAGATATTGTGAGCTCTGCTTGGTTGGTAAACCAACTGCCAATGTCACTGGTAAGATAATTAAGATCATCCCCAGCTTGCTCCATAATGATCGCCTCAACTTCAGCCACAATGCTTTCAGTGTGGTTCGCCGAACTGCCTGTTGGCGCCTCAAGGAAACCATGAATCGCATCAGAACCCTGTGACGGGAACAAAGTAAACGGCATATGCACAACCGCAAACCAAACTGAAAAGCCGAACAAAGCGCTAAAGAAAGCCACGACCCAATAGCGCCAAGCGAGCACTTTAACCAGCTTTCTCTCAAACCAATTTTCAAATGGCTGAAACCAGGTTTTCTGTTTTTCGAATTTGATGCCGGCTAAATGCGCAGGAAGCGCAAAACTCACTTCTAAAAACGAGAAAACCAGCGCAAAAATTACCACAACCGGGATAAGATAAACAAACTTTCCCATTGTTCCAGTCATTAAGAACATTGATGACATTGCCAAAATCGAGGTTAAGATAGTGGTGATAACGGGCAGAATTACGCGCTTAAAGCCAGTGACAACATTCTCATAAAGGTTGTTACCTTTTACTTTGTAATGGTGAATACTCTCAGCAATAATAATACTGTCATCAACCACAATACCGAGCACCAAAATCATCGCCGCCAAGGAAACTAAATTAATAGTCTCCCCCGCCATACCCAAAAGGGCAACGGCGCCTAATAGGCTAACAGGTAAACTTACAGACACCCAAATAGCGGTCTTTATCGAAAGGAAAGCACCAAGAACAATTAGCACCAATATCAAGCCAACAATGCCGTTTTTAGTGACAATATCAAGGCGATTTCTAACCACTTCCGATTGATCGTGAGTAAAGAAAATGCGCAACTCTTGGGGGTAAGTTTTTTGCAGTTCATCTACTTTTGCTCTTAGCAAATCCACCGTTCGAATCACGTCGGCGTGTTTTTGTTTTTTAACACTCAAGACAAAACCCTTTGTGCCATTCACCCTGATGATATCGGTTTCTCTTGCATTGCCTTTAACAATACTAGCAACATCCTTAACTCGGACAACAGGACCATCAAATGTCGACTTAATAACGACATCTTCTATCTCTAAAATATCCTCATATTCGGTCAAAATAACAATGTTTTTGCGCTGTTCGCCATCGTTGTTATCGCCCACAGTAAAGCGTGCATTACGACTTGATATTGCATTTCTAACCTGATCAGGAGATATTTGGTACTGGCTTAATTTGTCAGCATTAAGGCGAATTTGCAGCTCTTTTTCCAAATAGCCTTTTTTATCCACTTTGGCTACGCCCTTAATAACAGATAAGTGTTTTTCCAGCTCATCAGTGATACCTTTGGCCTTTTCATAATCAATCTTAGAGCCATCAATATTGATTTGAAGAATAGGGAATTGCGCGGTATTCCAATCAATCACCCTTGGGTCATCAACCTCATCCGGCAAAGATAGGCCACTCATTGCTGTGCGAATATCGGCTTTTAGTGTTTGAGCGTCATCAATTTCTTGAGATAATTCCACAATAACACTGGACACCCCCTCTCTAGAGGAGGAGGTAAAACTGTCTATACCGTCAAGATTTTTGAGTGCACTTTCGACAACATCGGTCACGCCCTTTTCCACATCCTCGGGGGATGCGCTCGGATAACCAGTAGTGATACTCATGATTTCGAAATCAACCGCCGGAAACATATCGCGACGAATTTCTTGCAGGGTTAGCAAGCCAATGGCAATAACCGACAAAGTAAATACAAGGGCAAACTTTTTTTGGCGAGCAAAAAACTTAAGAAACGAGTCCATCGGATCTCCGGAAAGTGTTGCCAATATGTTACATCAAAAACGCCCGAAGGCATTTTATTTAGGCACTTCTAGCGCGTTTTCTTTGGTTTTCTGTTAGCAGTCTTTTACGAATACGGATATTGTTTGGTGTAACTTCAACCAACTCATCGTCATCAATAAATTCAAGCGCTTGTTCAAGATCTAATTTGATTGGCGGTGTCAATGCAACTGCCTCATCCGTTCCTGATGCGCGAACGTTGGTCAATTGCTTGCCTTTCATGACATTAATGACCAAGTCTTTGTCGCGTGTATTGATGCCAACAACCATGCCTTCATAAATATCTTCACCTGGCCCTAAGAAGAACTTGCCACTTTTTTGCAGGTTGAAAATTGCATAAGCTACTGACTTGCCTTGACCCATAGAAATCAAAGAACCGTTACTTCTTTGACCGATTTTGCCTTCTTTTTCTGGTTTGTATGCATCAAAAGTCGAGTACATTAAACCAGTGCCTGTTGTCGCTGTTAAGAATTCTGTTCTAAAGCCGATTAAACCTCGAGCAGGAATAACAAAATCAAGTTTCACGCGACCCTTGCCGTCGGGAACCATGTTGGTAAGTTCTGCTTTACGCTCACCTAATCGCTCCATCACCGTACCTTGGTGTTGGGATTCAACATCGACAGTTAAGTTTTCGAACGGCTCGCAAACCACGCCATCGATTTCTTTTAAAATCACCTGAGGTCTACCCACTGACATCTCAAAACCTTCTCGACGCATAGTTTCAATTAGAATCGACAAATGCAACTCACCCCTACCCGACACGTTAAATTCAGAAGGATCCTCAGTGTTGTCCACTCTCAAAGCTACGTTATAAATCAGCTCTTTGTCTAAACGATCTCTAATGTTTCTCGAAGTGATGTATTTACCATCAAGTCCAGCAAAAGGTGAATCGTTGACTTTAAATGCCATGCTAACCGTCGGCTCATCCACGCTTAGCGCGGTCATAGGATCAATGGCGCTTGGATCACAAATCGTATCTGAAATTGAGATATTTTCGATACCAACCACACCGACAATGTCGCCTGCATTCGCGCTATCAACCTCGTTGCGATCAAGGCCATTAAAGCCCAATAATTGTACAATTTTAGCGTTACGCTTAGAACCATCAGGATTAACCAAAGCGACTTGCATACCTCTTTTAGCAACACCTCTTGTAATTCGACCAATACCAATTGCACCAACAAAAGAAGAGTAATCAAGAGCGGTTATTTGCATTTGTAGTGGGCCGTCAACATCAACATCAGGTGCAGGTGCATTTTTCACAATCGTCTCAAACATTGGCGTCATATCGCCCTCTCTAACGCCATCATCTTCTGATGCGTAGCCGGCCAAAGCAGAAGCGTAAATAACTGGAAAGTCCAATTGCTCTTCTGTTGCATCCAATTGATCAAAAAGATCAAACACTTGATCAATCACCCAGTCCGTTCTGGCGCTTGGGCGGTCAACTTTATTAATAACAACAATAGGATTTAGACCCTGCTCAAAAGCTTTTTTCGTAACAAAACGCGTTTGTGGCATTGGGCCATCAACTGCGTCTACCAATAATAAAACACTATCTACCATTGACAGTACGCGCTCAACCTCACCGCCGAAGTCGGCGTGTCCTGGCGTGTCAACAATATTAATGCGGTACTCGCCCCACTTGATCGCTGTGTTTTTTGAGCTAATGGTAATGCCACGCTCTTTCTCAAGATCGTTGGAGTCCATCATTCTATCTGTCGCTTGAAAGCGATCATCAAACGTATCCGATTGCGAGAGTAATTTATCAACCAAAGTAGTCTTGCCGTGGTCAACGTGGGCAATAATAGCAACATTTCTTAATTTATCAGTCATTTTTGGGATCTATATAAAATTTGAGCACTATTATCCCGTATAACAAGAACATACCTTGAACTAAATTAAAGATCTCTAAAAATAAATTGATCATCGGTAAGCCCTATAAAATACAAGGATTCAATAGCAAAACTCTGCGCATGGCAAAAAAAGGAAGCTCTGGTCGCTGGATGGAAGAGCATAAAAATGACGAATATGTAAAAAAAGCACAAAAAGAAGGCTATCGGTGCCGTGCCGTCTATAAGCTAATCGAAGCGATTGAGAAGGATAAAATTATTCGCAATGGTGATAAAGTTCTGGATTTAGGCGCTGCGCCTGGTGGCTGGTCACAAGTTGCGATTAAATCTGTTGGTGTCAAAGGTCAAGTAATTGCGAGCGACATATTAGATATTGAAGAGGTTCCTGGCGTTGATTTTCTCCAGGGTGACTTCACTGAAAACGATGTTTATGATGCCCTTTTAGAATTAACCAAGGGTGAAAAGATGGACGTTGTACTTTCCGACATGGCGCCAAATATGAGCGGACAACTGTCGGTAGATCAGCCAAAGTCGATGTACCTGGCTGAATTAGCCATGGACATGGCTCTCAAAACACTGACAAAAAATGGCCACTTCTTTGTTAAAGTTTTCCAAGGTGATGGCTTTGACGCCTATGTCAAAAGTGCAAGAGCTGCATTTAAAAAAGTCATTATTCGCAAGCCAAAAGCCTCGCGCCCAAGATCTAAAGAAGTATATCTTTTAGCAAGTCAGCTAAAATAGCGCCTTATGCAAAATTTCAACCAAATTCAATCTCTAATGCAAGCCGATTTAGTAAAAACGGATGAGATTCTAATCGACCGCCTAAACTCAGATGTTGCTCTCATTAATCAAATGAGTCACTACATAATTTCGTCTGGTGGCAAGCGCTTGCGCCCTTTACTGCTATTGCTTTGCGCTCGCGCAACAAGCTATCAAGGCGAGCACCATCATGCCATGGCCGTGGTTATTGAATTGATTCATACTGCAACGCTTTTGCACGATGACGTGGTTGACGAATCAACAACACGACGCGGTCAAGAAACCGCTAACGAATTATGGGGTAATGCACCCAGCGTATTGGTCGGTGATTTTCTCTATTCTCGCGCTTTTGAGATTATGGTCGAGCCCGATTCAATGGTTATTATGCGACTGCTTTCTGAAGCAACAAACAACATCGCTCAAGGTGAAGTGTTACAGCTGCTTAATATTAAAAATGCGGACGTAACTCAAGAGCAATATTTCGCAGTAATTAAACGCAAAACAGCTTGTTTGTTTGAAGCAGCCTGCAAAATTGGCGGCATGCTTTCAAACTCCTCAAGTGAAACCATTGAAGCCCTTGGACAATTTGGCCTTCACTTGGGTAACGCATTTCAAATTATTGACGATGTTTTGGATTACGAATCCGATTCGGTAACCATGGGTAAAGAAGTGGGGGACGACCTTGCAGAGGGAAAAACTACTTTACCAATGATCTACGCCCTAGAGCAAACGTCCGGCGCAGAACACGACTTACTTAAAAGCGCTATTGAAAATGCTGACACCGCACACATTGATGAAATTATTACCATCCTTGTTCGCGTCAAAGCATTTGACTTTACTCGAAACGTGGCAGAAAGTGAGTCACAGCAAGCAATGAATGCTTTAAACACCTTGTCAGAATCCGATTATCGCTCTGCACTAAGTCTCCTTTGCGAGCTTTCGTTAAAACGCACCTCGTAAATTCAGCATGCTAACTGAGGCGCTTAAAGCTGAAATTCGCGCTTCATTTGAGGCAGCAAAAACACAACTTCCCGGCTACAACAACCGTTCTTCGCAAAACCGAATGATGGCGGAAATAGCCAAAACCTTGACTGGCGAATACCGCAATTCAAACCCGATTCTTTGCGTTGAGGCGCCGACGGGCACTGGCAAAACGATGGCATACTTGATTGCCACTTTGCCCATTGCCAAAGCAAACGATAAAAAATTAGTTATTGCCAGTGCAAACGTTGCCCTGCAAGAACAATTGCTTTATAAAGACATTGTTGAGGCGCAAAAATACTCAACCGTAAGTTTTGATTACGCCCTTGCTAAAGGCCGCTCTCGTTATGTTTGTATTCGTAATTTAATCAACCTAACAGAAGACAACACCGACACTCAATCGTTATTTGAAGACAGTTTGCTGTGGGACGCACCGCCGAGCAAAAACCAAATAGATCAACTCAGTGAGATGACCGAAAATTACACTTCAAGCCGCTGGAATGGCGAAATAGACGATCTAGAAACACCACCCGAATCTTCGTTATGGCAAAAAGCCGCCTGCAATCGTTTTACTTGTGCGGCCAAAAACTGTGAGTTCTATAGCGACTGTGCGTTCTTTAAGGCGAGAAAAAGAGTTGCACAAGCGGATGTTATTATTGCCAATCATGACCTTGTTTTGGCGGATATTTTTAGCGGAAACTCTATTCTTCCAGATGTTGAAGACTGTATTTTTGTCTTCGATGAGGCGCATCATTTTGCGCCAAAAGCCTTATCTCACCTCTCTCAAAGCGCTAGTATTGATTTTATAAAAACATCGGCTCGCCAAGCCAAGAGTGTGATGGACCAAATATGCAAAATCACCCATCAAGATGGTGTTGAAGATCAAATTAAAACAATCGACACTCTGCTTTCTGAACTCAACGCGCCACTGACTGAACTTGATTACAGCGATGATATGCACCTGTTTGAAATAAAAGGTGTTGACAGCACTATTATCAATAGTGCAAAAAATTTAGCGATAAGCATGAGCAGTACTTACGCTGACTTTTCTAAGAAAAAAAACGACTGGCAAGCTTTTTGCAAGAGCAACCACCAAGATCAGGCAACGGTTGACAATTTAAATAATATTATTGGCCAAAACGAGCAAAACCTATCGTCAATTGTCTCTTTATTGAGTGCATTTACTCAAAACACTAATCCCGATCAGCCACCACCAAGCCATTGGATTGAAAAAGCCACACTGGCCAATAAGAAAACCAACTATCACCTAAACTCAGCAAAAATTGATGTCTCAGGCCATCTGGACTCTCTTATTTGGTCTAAAGCGGCTGGTGTAGTGCTAACTTCAGCCACTCTCACTGCATTGGGTAGTTTTGATCGACTCAATCAACAACTGGGCTTGAAAGCACAAGAGAACCAATACTTACGCCTATCCTCCCCCTTTGATCACAAATCGGTTGATTTTATTGTTGCCAAAATGAAGTCCAACCCAACTCAAGCCTTTGAGCACACGCAAGAGCTTGGCAAAGAACTGAAAAAGCGCATCGATCAAACGCAAGGTACATTGGTAATTTTTGCTTCAAATAAACAAATGCAGCTGGTGGCTGACCTTGTTGAGCAGTCCTTAGACTGCTCGCTCCTAATTCAAGGCGAGTACAGTAAAAAATGCATTCTTGAAAAGCACATTGAGCTGCGCAAAAAAGGCAAAGGCAGTGTTATTTTTGGGCTTGATAGCTTCGCCGAAGGTGTGGATTTAAAAGGTGACAATCTCAACCACGTGATGATTGCCAAACTGCGCTTTAGCGTACCCACCTCACCGATTGAAAAAACCACTCAATCGTATCTCGAGTCCCTGAATCGCAATCCATTTATGGAAATCGCCCTACCGGATGCATCCCTGCGACTCATTCAAGCTTGCGGCCGACTCATCAGGACTGAGGTCGATACTGGTACAATTACGATTTTTGACAATCGCCTAACCACCAAATTCTACGGCAAACAATTACTCAGTGCCTTACCTGGATATAATATCGTCATTGAGAAATAAAAGTATTTTGAGAAAATGGGGAAAGCCGGACTTTCCTCAATTAAGTTTTAAAGTCTATTTTAATAATTTGTGAAATTTTTATAAAAGCAAATAAAGCCCTCTTCAAAAATTTAAGAAATTTTTTCTTTAGGTCTTGTCACCTTTTTACTTGCCATAAAAGGTAACCGAAAAAAGATACCCTGCAAATCAATAGCTAAATATTACAATTGTTTATTGCACTATATTTTGGGAGCTCACTACGTTCAAACAACCAAATATGGCCACTTCATTGCACAAAGTATTATTTGTATTGTCTTGCAAAGGGGTAAGCCAAAGATCTCAGTGGATTGACCACTGTGTTTTTGATAAAAGTGATAAACGGGTTGCACCTTCTTTCTTAATTACTTATTTCCTTTTGCACGATTGTGTGTTTTACGCAGCATCTGACATAAATAATCTCCACTTTTATTGGGTTCTCTTTGATATTTCCAAAGCGATATTGACGACTATACCCCTGTGATGATAAATAGTATCAATTTGAGCCTAAAAAAGGAACAAATAATAATTTTGGATTCTTTTATATTGAATTTAGTGCACTACTCCAATCCAAGTTTTTCCTTTATAAAAGCATTGCGGAAAACGCCTTTCGGATCAAATTGATGGCAAACATTTCGGAATTCAGAAATCTCTGGGTACAACTGATTGACTTGCTCACCAGTCTGAGGAAACCACTTACCCCAATGTATTCGCGCACCAAAGAGCTCAAACATGCTGTTTGCAAGAAATGTTGCTAATGCATAAAAATCGTCTCTTGGCTCAACATACGTAATAAAGCTAATTGAATAACAATCCTCAGAATTGCCAGATGCCATCGAAATCAAAGTATCGTCAGGCAAAATTCGTCGAAAACAAACGGGATAGTGATGAGTGAATTTACCCCTAATACTTTCCAGTGAATCAAGCAACTCGGTTTTCTGCAATTTCTCATGCGTCGAAATAGATAGCTTATGGTTAGCATCATCTGCGAACTTCAAGATATCAGCAACAAAACTTGCCGCCTCTGAAACCTTTGGTCTTGTCACAAACAACTCAATTTCCAAATGCCTAAACAACTCGTGCTCCATAACAAGGGCGTGATCGCTTCGATCGATCACCAACCAGCGCGGGGAAATTAAAGAAGGCGCAACCCTACGAAAAAAGAAATGTATTAATTTTTTGCTTTTCAGTATTGAAGCAAATAACTTCAATGTCAGATGCATCCCTAAATCGATTACAAGAAACCAGTACACCCGATACACACCAGCTAGACCACGACGACGACACTCGTTGGAAACAACTCGCTCCTGGGCAAGAAATAACCAAGAATGTGGTATGAGGAAAAATTGCTGCAGGGGTGCTTGTTTTTCAAGAACAAGGACCTCTTCTATGGTCTGACAAAATGTGGCCTTTTCCTGAACAAAATATTGCGGTATACAAGGCAGTGTTATTTCAGCTATGACACCCAAACAACCCAAAGAGCAACGAGCTGCTTGCAACTCGACACCATCATTAACGTCTGCAACTTGTGCGACATTTTCATCACCTTTAAAGCAAGCCACTCTGAGCGATTCAATATAATGGGAAAGGCTGTGCTTTCCAGAGCCGTGCGTACCTGTCGCAGTTGCGCCCGCAATAGTTTGCTCAGTAATAAGGCCCAAGGACGGAATGGTTAACCCCTGCTTGTTTAGCGCTTTTAATAGATGTTTAATTTGGCAGCCAGCCCCAACCTTTACGCGTGTCTCACCACTCCTCTTAAAAACTTCAACGTGATTAAAATGACACATATCAATCAAAACCTCGCCAGTTTTGACTAAATCACTCCATGAGTGCAATGAGCCGACAACTCGAATCTTTTCTACTTTGTGCCGCTGGAGAATATCAAGCAATTCGACTTCATTGTTCGGCGAATAAAAATACTTGGGTTTAAAGTTTAAATTTCGTCCGAAATTCTGTATTAATTCAGCTGATTTCATCAAGGAAGGAGAATGGCGTATTGTTCGTTAATTCCAAGAATCATACCAGCATTACAAAATATACAACTCTGCATTGTGCGCTTAAACCTCTAGGGTAATAATTTAATCACGTGCACCATAACCTAATAGAAAAACTGAAAAATTTCGTCAATATCAAAAATTTATCAGATGAATTAATTTCAACCTAGTTTGCATAATAATTAACCTATCACCAAGTTGATGGGTTAAGATAGCGCCTGAATTTTCAAAAGAATAAAGGAGAAAAAATGGATTTTGATGCAAATATAGTAGCCCCTGCGCTTGGAGTACTTGGCCTACTTATCGTGATAGTTATCTATCAATGGATTAAAAAACAACCCGGTGGTAGCGGCAAAGTACAAAAAATTGGCGAGCAAATTCACATTGGTGCGATTGTTTTTATGGCGCGCGAATACAAAATGCTCAGCATGTTTTCTGCAGTTTTGTTGGTATTAATGTATGCGTTCTTAGGTTGGATGAGCGCACTTTGCTTCGTTGTTGGCGCAGTAACCTCTGCAACAGCCGGCTATATCGGCATGAACACCGCAACAATTGCCAACGTCAGAACAACGCAAGCAGCGCATGACCAAGGCAGTGCCGCTGCACTTAAAGTGGCTTTCTTTGGTGGCTCTGTAATGGGCCTATCAGTTGCAGCACTTGGTCTTTTAGGATTAGGAGGCCTATACTATTTCTTTGGTGAAACACACTCAGAAGCTCTGCATGGTTTTGCAATGGGCGCCTCTGTTGTGGCACTATTCTCTCGTGTTGGTGGTGGCATCTTTACTAAAAGTGCTGATGTTGGTGCTGATCTAGTGGGCAAATTAGAAGCTGGTATCCCAGAAGATGATCCACGCAACCCTGGTGTTATCGCGGATAACGTGGGCGACAACGTGGGCGATATTGCTGGCATGGGCTCTGATATTTTTGAATCCTACTGCGGCTCAATGATTGCAACGATTGCGATTGCATCAACTTTGTCGGCAATTGCGCTAGACAAGCTGGGCGGCAATCAATCCGAATTAATGTTTCTTCCATTGGCACTTGCATCACTCGGTTTAATTTGCTCAATTATTGGCATCCTTGTTGTTAAAATGTCTTCGAACAAATCACCTGAATCTGCCCTAAGAACTGGCACAATCGGTTCGGCTGTTTTGTTTATTATTACTGCATACTTCCTTATCGACAAACTTGATGTTGCAAACGACATTTGGGCTGCGGTACTTATGGGTAGTGTCGGTGGCATTATCATTGGCCTAGTCACTGAGTACTATACTGCTGGAAAGCCAATTAGAGACATTGCTGCAGCTGGTGAAACTGGTGCTGCAACAGTTATGATCAAAGGCTTGGCAATCGGCATGCAATCCGTCGTTATTCCGGTATTAATGATCTGTGTAATTATCTATGTTGCCAATATGTATGTTGGCTTATATGGCGTAGGTATTGCTGCGATTGGTATGCTGGCAACTGTGGGCATGACAATGGCAATCGATGCTTACGGCCCTATTGCTGACAATGCTGGCGGCATTGCTGAAATGGCTGGTCTTGGTGAGGATACTCGTAAGATTACAGACTCACTTGACGAGCTTGGCAATACAACAGCCGCCATTGGCAAAGGTTTTGCGATTGGTGCTGCAGCGCTTGCAGCGCTTGCGATTATCACTGCTTACGTTGAAACAGTCAGTGCAAATATAGACGGCTTCATACTCGAGCTAAACAGTGCTGAAGTTCTTATTGGCTTGTTTATTGGTGGCACGATTCCTTTCTTAATTTCTGCGATTACAATGACTGCAGTAGGTGACTCTGCCTTTGAAATGATTAAAGAAATCAGAAGGCAATTCAAAGAAATTCCTGGCCTATTAGAGGGTACTGCAGAGCCAGATACGGCTAAATGTGTTGATATTGCAACTACTGCAGCACTGAAGAAAATGATCCTTCCAGGCGTTATTGCGGTAGCCGCACCTGTTGTTGTTGGTTTTGGTATTGGTCCAACAGCGCTCGGTGGCATGCTTGGAGGTGCTTTACTTGGTTGTGTGCTTATGGCGCTGATGATGGCCAATGCTGGTGGCGCTTGGGACAATGCTAAGAAGTATGTCGAAAAAGGCAACTTCGGCGGTAAAGGCACAGAAACCCACGCGGCAACCGTGGTTGGTGATACAGTGGGTGACCCGTTTAAGGACACTTCTGGTCCAGCCATGAACATTCTTATCAATGTGATGGCGATTGTTAGTTTGGTGATTGCGCCTCTACTAACTTAGAAACATTCCAGCCCCACCATAACGGGGCTGGAACACCCCCTTAGTCTTACGATTAGATATCTTTAATAAAGAGTCAGACGACCTTTGTTGGCTGAAGGGGAATTTTTTAGTAGCGCCAGAACGCCTTGTGAAATAGTGCGATTAGAGTCAATACCTCTAGACGCCCAAATAGCATTGAGACACTGAGAATCCACTTAGAACTATCATTAAGGGAGCCATAATTCTGTGCAACCTCGCCCAAGCCAGGACCCAAGTTATTCATTGTTGCCGCAGTCGCAGAGAAAGAGCTAACTTGATCCATACCGGTAAACATTAATAGAACCAAAATCAAAACAAAAGAAATTGTATAAAGGGAGAAAAAACCCAATACAGAAACAAGGGTTTTTTCACCAATTGTTGAGCGATTAAGCTTTACGTTAATTTGTGCATTGGGGTGAATAAACTGTTTAATCTCCTTCATGCCTAATCTAAACATCAGTAACACCCTCACCACTTTTATACCACCGCCGGTTGAGCCTACACAAGCACCAATAAAACTCACCATGATCAAAAATACTGGGGCCGCATTAGGCCACTGGCTAAAGTTTTGTGATGCAAAGCCTGTTGTAGTAGCCATTGAAACAGTCTGAAACAGGCTATGCCTCAAGGTCGTCCAAAAACTTTGGTATTCATTGTTGAAATTTAACACGCTCAAAATAATAAGCACGGACACAAGCAATACAACAACATAAGCTTTAAGCTCAGAGTCCCTCCAATAATCAACGAGAGAGCGGTTATTCCAAGCAACAAAATGCAGGGAGAAGTTAATACCCGCTAAAAACATAAAGACAATTGCTACAGACTCTATAAAGGCAGAATCAAAATAACCGATCGAGGCATCATGAGTGGAAAAACCACCAATTGCTACTGTCGAAAAACTGTGGCCAATGGCATCAAATAAGCTCATGCCCGAGAGAAAGTAAGCAAGAGCACAGACAGCTGTTAATGAAACATAAATCTTCCATAAGGCAATCGCTGTTTGCCTTAATTTTGGTGTTAACCGGTCTTTTGATATGCCACTGGATTCCGCATGGTACAGCTCCATTCCTCCAACGCCAAGTAGTGGTAGGATAGCCACTGCAAGAACAATAATTCCCATACCGCCCAGCCATTGCAACTGCTGTCGATAATACAATATAGCCCTAGGCAGTTCATCAAGACCATTAAGTACAGTTGCACCCGTGGTTGTCAAGCCAGACATGGATTCAAAAAATGCCGCTGAAAAACTTAACCCGGAAATGGCGTCAGTCAGAAGAAATGGCAGAGTCGCAAACAGGGACAGAACCACCCAAAAACAGACCACAATCAGAACGCCCTCCCTTAAACGGAAATCTTGTTTGACGGACATAAATGGGTACCACATAAAAAAGCCACCCATTAGTGTTATGCCAAAAGACAAAGAGAATGTCGCAAACTCTTTTCCATCGCCGCTGATAAAGTCGATCAAAATCGGCGGAATCTGAGTAAAGCTGAATACCATCAACAATATTCCAATGGTTTTTGAAACAACGCTTAATTGCATTTTAAACAACCAATAAAGAAATTCATATTTTGTTAATCATTCTCTGAAAATAGCGATTCAACTTGATGAATTTTCCTAACATCCGTCAACATGATAAGGACATGATCGCCTTGTTCAATTACCAACTTTTTAGACGCCATTAATAAATCACTGTCTCGAACGACTGCACCAATAACAACGCCTTCGGGTAATTCCAAGTCTTTAATTTTTCTGCCGACCACTTTGGAGCTATTTTCATCACCATGAGCAACAATTTCAATTGCTTCCGCCTTGCCGTGCTGCAATGAGTGAACTTTCATCGTGTCACCCCTTCTAAGGTGTGAAAGAATGTCGCTTACAGTAATTTGATCAGGTGAGACAATCATGTCCACTTCGTCACTTTGCTCTGCAAGTGAGGCATAAACATCGCGCTTGATTAGGGCAATTGTTTTGTGAGCCCCCAGTCGCTTTGCCAAAATTGAGACGATAACATTCACCTCGTCGGAGTCCGTTAAAGCGAGGAATAGATCGGTATTTTCAATTCCTTCCTCTAATAACAACTCTTCATCTGATGCACTGCCTTGTAGAACTAAGGTGTGATTTAGATGATCGGCAAGCTCTTTTGCTCTCTCTTCATCGAGCTCAATAAGACGAATGTTGTGCTTTCTCTCAAGCAGTTTGGCAACACTAAAACCGATGTTTCCGCCACCCGCAATGAAGATTTTTTGATAACCCCTATCAACACGACGAAACTCCTTTAAAACCTTGGGGATGTATTTCTTTTTGGCGATAAAGTAAACATGGTCACCCTCGCGGATAACGGTATCACTATTAACCAATAAGACCTTGCCATTTCGGTAAAGACTGAAAATTCTCACTTTTGCATCAGGCAAGTGATGCTGCAATTCCCTAATTGGCCTGTTTACAATTGGTGTGCCAACGTAAGCACGCGTTTCGATTAACTGCACCAATCCATTTTCAAATTCAAACACTTCGGAGGCGCCCGGCTGGTCAACAACACCCTTAATGTAGTCGGTAATTAGATTTTCTGGCGTAATGAGAAAGTCAATGGGTACGGCCGAATGAGAAAATAATTCAGGTCTATGTAGGTATTCTATTGTACGGATTCTGGCAATTTTTGTCTCAACATTGTATAGCGTGAACGCCATACGGCAAGCAACCATGTTGGATTCATCGGATTTCATCACCGAAATCACCATATCCATAGTCTTAATACCGGCTTTTTCAAGTACGCTTGGATAAGCGCCATGACCAACGACAGTTTTAACGTCTAAATGCCTTTGAAGCAGTGTTAACCGGTCTTCTTTTTGATCAATAATGGTAATATCGTTAGCACTATCCGCGCACAGATATTTGGCCAGCGTTGAGCCCACTTGACCCGCGCCTAGGATTAATATTTTCATCTTTTATCAATTCCTAAGTCTTTGAGTTTTCGATACAAAGTCGTTCTCTCTAAGCCAGCTTTTTCTGCAACAACAGCAATATTATTGTCATGCAATGCTAAATGATGCAATAAATATTGTTTTTCAAATAGGTTGCGCGCCTCTTTTAATTTTAGAGAAAAATCAATACCACTCACCTCTTGGCTAGACTCAACAGGCGCTTGTCGCGTTAATATATTTCGAACAATCGGTAGTAAATCATGCAAAGGTTTTTTCAAAAAATCAATAGCGCCCAGTTTGAGCGCCCTAACAATATCACTAGGCTCTGCATGCCCAGACATCATTACAATCGGTGTATCAAAGCCCGCACTAATCCATTCATCCAAAAGAGACATGCCGTCTTGACCCGGCATCCAGACATCCATCAACACCAAGTCAAACTGGTGGCCGACAATCATTGCTTTGGCCTCAGCTGCACCACTGGCAATTACTGCATGGTAATTCACATCCCCAAGAATATCTTTGATGATTTCTGTATTCTCTTTCTCATCATCGATAATTAAAATTCTTCCGAGATAGTTATCTTCACCCATTTCGACTCCTTGTGCCGTCAATTAAACTAAATTCGATTGTTACCCTTGCACCGTGAGGCTCAATATTGCTCGCGTGTATTTGACCATCATGCTGCTCGATAATATTCTGCGAAATAGCAAGTCCAAGCCCACTGCCTTTGGTTTTGGTTGTTATATAAGGCTCGAAGACCTGATCAACAATTTCATCAGGAAAGCCACGGCCATCGTCCGTCACTGTCAACCTGATAATGTTTTCATTGGCGCGATAGCGTGTACGAATGACAATATTTAATCGTTTTTGCTCCTTGCTCGCCTCAGTGGCGTTTTTAATTAAATTAATCAAAACACGAGAAATGCCATCGCCATCAAGTTGTAATTCCGGCAGATCACCGCTTAAGTCCAAGTCAATTCTGACGCCTTCTTGAGCATCATAAAGAGACACAGCTTTGTTCACTAACGTATTAAGCGAGAAAGGAATTCTTTGAATTTCAGGCGTATTGGCATAATTAGCAAACGCGCTAACCATGGCATCCATAGAGGCCACTTGATCAATAATTGTACTGGTGGTCTTGTCAATAATTCCCGAATCTTTCTCGCCAAGCTTACCCAAGAATAGATTTCTTAGTCGCTGAGCAGAAAGCAGAATAGGTGTTAACGGGTTTTTGATTTCATGCGCCATTCTGACGGCGACCTCACTCCAGGCTGCCTTTTTCTGAGCTCGATTTAGCTTAGAGATGTCATTAACCATGATGACATAACCCAAAGCGTTGTCTTCAACATCAAGGGAGGCGCCTTGGCAATAAATCAAACGATATCTATCAGGCAATGTTAACTCAATTTCTCCGGCCCACTCTGTCAAGCCTTTGTCAATATTAGATTCAACGTAAGAGAACAATGGCTGCAGATAATCGTAAATCTCAATAATGCTATGGTAGGATTGGCCAACAAAAATCTTTTCATTATCAATTTGCAGCATCTTGCCAATCACAGGGTTAATCAACTGAATGGTCTTGTCTGGGTTCAGAGAAATAACGCCAAAAGAGTATTTTAAAATAGTCTCTAAATACAAATTATGGGTGTCGAGCCCTTCTCTAGAAAGCTTTATTCGTCGACTCATTTCGTTGAAATGAAGAATCAATTCATGCAAATCTGTGTTCTTGGGGTCGTGCTGAATTTCAACGTCGTAGTTACCCGCAGCAATCTCCCGAGTAGCCAAAGATAAATTATGCATCGGTCGCATAAGTTGATCAATCATCCTCAAAACAACAAGTAATGCGCTTAAAACCGCCAAAAGCACGGTTGAGGAAAAGTCAGCCATAAAGCGGTTTTGGATTATCGACGAGGTCAGTGTAAATTTAGCTTTTTTAGCGGCATCCCTAAACACTGCCATTCTTTGAGTTAGGCTGGTAATACTTGCATCCGCTGAATAATGCACTATCAAGGTGTGGCTGCCAATAGAGGCTGTAGAGCCTTCCTCGTTACATACCACCTCAGAAATAGCTGATGCAAGCATAATCATTTGCTCATCATAAAGCTTTAAATTGCACGCCCAACCGTCCTTAACGAGCAATTCAAGCACAATTTTTATTTGCGTCATTGACGCCCTTGGCACATCGAAATATTTAACAACATGAGCAATGTTAAGCGTTCGATCAAAGTAATATTTATTGACAATGCCGTTGGTGCCTCTATATAGCTCATCAACTTCACCTGCAACTAACAAATTAAATTTGTCAAAACCATCTTCAGCTTTGTTTAAATTATCACGAATAGACTCAAATGAGAAAAAGTAAAAAGAGAGCACAGGAAGCAAAACCAAGACAGGAATGACCTTAACCAAAGACCAAGTAAACTTAGAGCCGATAACGTCCTGGTCAGTGTTTTGCTTTAATCGGCGCATATTGAGCACAAGAAAATACAACGCCGCAAAGCTCATGACAACATTAAAACCAACCAATACCAAGTACCATTCGTCGATTAATTCTGGCGAAAGACCCAAGTAAAACATCCCTGCAAAAGAGGTAAGAAAAACAGCAACCCAGAACACAGCTGGCGGTGATCTCTCTAGGGACGGCGCTTGATCTAACAGCATAAATTAATTCAATACTTTGAAAATGCCCCGATTATCTCATAAATGAATTCTTGCTAACGCAAGTTGTTGCTAAAATACAACAAATGAATTAAATTGACTATTTTGATACAAACCCAAGAACAGCTTCAGAGCTATCTTAGCTCCATTAAGAATGAAAATTCTCTCGGCATCGATACAGAATTTCGTCGAATCGACACCTACTACCCAAAACTTTGTTTGGTTCAAATCTCAACGACCAATAGTGCCGAATGTATTGATGTTTTGTCTATCCCGGACTTGAGCCCGCTTTTTGACAAACTTTACAGAGATGAAACCGTATGGATTGTCCATTCTGCCCGTCAAGATATTGAGGCTTTTTATCTCTTATCCGGACAACTTCCAAACAACCTGTTTGATACACAAATTGCTGCGGCTTTGGTTAATTTACCTTTGCAAGTGTCATACCAAGCACTGACAGAGAAATTTGAAGGTGTTTACCTTGAAAAAGCGCATGCGCGTTTTGATTGGACAAGACGGCCTTTGCCAGACGACGTAATAGAGTACGCCCTTAATGATGTGCGCTACTTACTACCCCTATTTGAAAAGCTGCAAGCTCAACTTAACAGTAGTGGAAAACTTGATTGGCTGAGTGAAGAAACCAGCGCTCTATTAAATGCAGAATTATACGACATCCCAATTAAAATAATATTTCAGAAAATAAAAGGAATATCACGATTAAACAGCAAATACCATAAGCTCGCCTTTCAACTCTGTGCGTGGCGGGAAGATACCGCCAAAAGAAAAGATAAGCCAAGAAAATGGATTATGTCAGATGAAAAACTGCTTGATTATGCTTGTAACAAACTGACCCTCTCATCAAAAAGTGAAAAAACATTCAACGACTTTGTTGACTCAAATAATGTTTTTTTCGAGCCAAATACAATAACCGGCAATCAAAAACCCCTTAATAACACAGAAAAAAATAGCAAAAACACACTCCAAGAGCGTATCAACAATATCGCAACAGCGTATAATTTGCCGCCGGAACTCATGATCACAAGCAAGTCACTGACAAGGTATATTCGCGGTGATTTAAATGTGTCGTTATGTCGAGGCTGGAGAGCCAAATTATTCAACAAGGAAAACTAAATGCAAAATAGCTTAAAGCCTGTAACTGCAGGGAACTTACCCGATGAAATCAATGTTATTATTGAAATCCCCGCCAACTCATCACCTGTTAAATACGAAATCGATAAGGACACAGGCGCTATGTTTGTCGATCGCTTTATTTCAACGCCAATGTTCTACCCATGTAATTATGGCTTCGTCCCTGAAACGCTCTCAGACGACGGCGACCCGGCTGATGTTTTGGTTATTACCCCTTACCCATTAATTCACGATTCTGTTATTGTTGCGCGCCCAATCGGTGTTCTTAAAATGACCGACGAAGCAGGCGAAGATGCAAAAATTCTTGCAGTGCCAATCGACAAATTATGTCGCTCATACCACGGCATCCGCTGTATTGACGATGTTGATGTTGCGCTAAAAGATCAAATTGAGCATTTCTTTAAATATTACAAAGACCTTGACGAAGGGAAATGGGTAACGATTGAAGGCTGGGGTGATGCGGCATCGGCCAAGAAAGAGCTTGTGGCTGCATTTGACAATTATCGAAACAAATAGCTTTAGAATTATTGCCGGCGCCTTCCGCGGCAGGAAGTTTCATTTTCCTGACGCGGAAGGCCTACGCCCTACCAGCGGAAAAATTCGCGAAACCTTGTTCAATTGGCTGCAATTCGACATTTTCGAAAAAAGTGTTCTTGACCCATTCACCGGCAGTGGTGCGCTCAGTCTTGAGGCACTTTCAAGAGGCGCTAAAACGGTTTATTCGATAGAAAAAAATAGCACGGTCTTTAAGCAACTCCAAGCTAACTTTATGCTATTTTCTGGCGAAAAATACACACTTGTCGAAGATGATGCATTGGCGCATCTAAATCAAGCAAGTGAAAAGCCTTTTGACTTGGTTTTCCTAGATCCACCTTTTGCCAAAGAGATACTGCCGAAAACCCTAAAGCTAATTGCAGACAATGGCTATATCAGCCAAACTAGTATGATTTACATCGAATCTGAATTTCAGATAAACAATGACAACTTAAGTGTGCTGAGTGGTTATCGCTATAATATAGCCAAACAAAAAAAATCTGGCAACGTTCATTATTGCTTGATTAGTCTTGAGGAATGATGAAAAAAATTGCGATTTATCCAGGATCTTTTGACCCCATAACCAGTGGCCATGTTGATTTGATTCATCGTGCCAGCAGATTATTCGACGAGGTCATTGTTGCCATCACTCAAAATGTTAATAAAAATAGTTTTTTAAGTATTGACGAACGTATCGAAGCTGTTAACACTTCGATTGAAGCACTTGACAATGTGCGTGTGTTAAGGTTTGACTCGTTATTGGTCGATTTTGCCAGAGATCACAATGCACAAATTATCATCCGCGGCCTTCGTGCTGTTTCTGACTTTGAATATGAGTTTCAATTAAGTGGCATGAACAAACGCCTCAACCCCAATATTGAAACACTGTTTATGACTCCCTCTGAAGAGTTTGCCAATATCTCCTCATCACTGGTTCGAGAAATCCTGTCCCTTGGTGGCGATATCAGTCCTTTCGTGCCTGAGTGCGTGGAATCCATCTTAGAACGACATAAGTCAAAATAATTAGCTCCAGCCTTGAAATAAGATATAACGCCCCCACATAGGCTGTATATCAAACACAAGGAGTAACTAAAAATGTCGAAAATTATTGGTATTGATCTAGGTACAACAAATTCATGCGTTGCCGTGATGGATGGTGGCACAGTCAAAATTATTGAAAATTCTGAGGGCGACCGAACCACCCCTTCAATTATTGCCTACCCTAAAGATTCAGAAGAAATCTTAGTGGGTCAGCCAGCCAAAAGACAGGCTGTAACGAATCCTGAAAACACGCTTTACGCCATCAAGCGCCTTATTGGTCGTCGCTTTGAAGAAGATGCCGTACAAAAAGACATTGACTTAGTGCCTTACAAAATTGTCAAAGCTGACAACGGTGATGCCTGGGTGGAGGTTAAAGGAAAAAAAATGGCTGCACCTGAAATTTCGGCTCGTGTCATTCAAAAAATGAAGCAAACTGCTGAAGATTATTTGGGTCACGAAGTAACTGAAGCGGTTATTACAGTACCGGCCTACTTTAACGACTCTCAACGCCAAGCAACGAAAGATGCCGGCAAAATTGCAGGTCTAGAAGTAAAAAGAATTATCAACGAGCCAACAGCGGCGGCTCTTGCCTACGGTGTTGACAAAGGTGCTGGTGATAAGAAAGTGGCCGTATACGACCTAGGCGGTGGCACATTTGACGTTTCTATTATTGAAATGGAAGATATCGACGGCGAGAAGCACTTTGAAGTACTGTCAACCAATGGTGATACTTTCTTGGGCGGTGAGGACTTCGACCAGCGCATTATCAACTTCCTAGTTGACGAATTCAAAAAAGAGCAAGGCATTAATTTAGCAAATGACCCAATGGCGCTACAACGTTTAAAAGAAGCTGCAGAAAAAGCCAAGATCGAACTTTCCTCTTCTGAGCAAACAGACGTTAATCTACCTTACGTTACAGCTGACGCTTCAGGCCCTAAACACTTAAACATTAAAATCACTCGTGCAAAACTGGAGTCTCTGGTTGAAGACTTGCTTAAGCGCTCTATCGAGCCATGCAAGGTCGCCTTAAGAGATGCTGGCCTTTCGAGCACTGATATTGACGAAGTTATTATGGTTGGCGGTCAAACACGTATGCCTAAAGTGCAGAAAATGGTGCAAGACTTCTTCGGCAAAGAACCCAAGAGGGATATCAATCCAGATGAAGCAGTGGCAATGGGTGCGGCAATTCAAGGTGGCGTACTATCTGGCGATGTCACCGATGTACTTCTTCTTGATGTGACACCACTTTCTCTAGGTATTGAGACAATGGGCGGCATCATGACAAAACTGATTGAGAAGAACACAACTATCCCAACTAATGCTTCACAAGTATTTTCCACTGCAGCGGATAACCAGTCTGCAGTAACAGTCCATGTATTGCAGGGCGAGCGTGACGTAGCAAGCGCCAATAAATCTCTTGGCCAATTCAATCTTGAAGGCATTGCAGCTGCGCCGAAAGGACAGCCGCAAATTGAAGTCACATTGGATATCGACTCTGATGGTATCTTGAATGTTTCTGCCAAAGACAAAAATACTGGAAAAGAGCAATCCATCACGATTAAAGCATCAAGCGGTCTTTCAGATGAAGAAGTCGACAAGATGATTAAAGATGCCGAGACGCATGCTGAAGAAGATCAGAAATTCCAAGAGTTGGTAACAACTCGCAATATGGCAGACTCATTGGTTCACTCCACTAAGCAAACACTTGAAGAACTTAAAGATGACGTTTCAGACGATGAAAAGTCTGCGATTGAAGCGGCGGTGAGTGAGCTTGAAGAGACCATTAAGGGTGAAGACAAAGAAGCGATTGATGCTCAAGTTCAAAACCTCAGTGAGAAAGCCCAAGTACTGGCGCAAAAAGCACAGGAAAAAGCCAGTGCAGAAACGGCTGAAGCCGGACAAGCTACGGCTGACGATGTTGTTGATGCGGACTTTGAAGAAGTTAAAGAAGAAAAGTAACAAACAAGCACCTACAAACACAAAACCTCCCTTGAATTTATTCACGGGAGGTTTCTTAATAAAAGGGACTCATGTCACAACGAGATTATTACGAAGTTCTAGGCGTCGATAAAAGCGCAGATGAGGCGAAGGTAAAAAAAGCCTATAAGCGCTTAGCAATGAAATTTCATCCGGATCGAAATGCGGGTGATAAGGCCAGTGCAGAAACAAAATTTAAAGAAGTTCGCAAGGCTTATGATGTCATCTCAGACCCTCAAAAGCGCCAAGCTTACGACCAATTTGGCCATGCAGGCGTTGAACAGGGCGCAGGTGGCAATCCATTTGGTGGCGGTGGCAACCCTTTTGGTGGTGGTGGATTTGGTGATATTTTTGGCGATATTTTTGGTGGCGGCCGCTCTGCGCCAGACAACAGAGGTTCGGACCTACGCTACGATTTGGAGGTCGACCTTACTCAGGCCGTTAAAGGTGATACCGTTAAAATCAGAGTTACCAAGAACGACGGCTGTGATACTTGTGATGGTACGGGCGCAAAACCCGGCACATCTGTTAAAACGTGTGGCACATGCCACGGCTCCGGTCAAGTGCAAACGCAACAGGGATTCTTTGCAGTACAAAGACCTTGTCATCAATGCAATGGCGCCGGTGAACAAATCGAATCCCCTTGTGGCACTTGCCGTGGCCAAGGTGTGGTTAGAAAACAAAAAACGCTTTCCGTTAAAATTCCTGCCGGGGTTGATACTGGCAATAGAATTCGTCTTAGTGGTGAGGGAGAAGCTGGCTTACGCGGCGGCCAAACAGGTGATCTTTACGTGCAGATTCATGTCGTGGAACATGATATCTTTCAACGCGAGGGTAACGATCTTTATTGCGAAGTACCCATTGATTTCGCAACGTCAGCACTGGGTGGCTCTATCGAAGTACCCACCCTTGACGGCAAACTAAAAATCAACATCCCTGCTGGCACCCAATCAGCCAAGTTATTTCGTCTGAGAGGGAAAGGCGTACCTGCAATTAGGCATGGTGGTACGGGAGACCTACTCTGCCAAGTAAAAATTGAAACACCAGTCAATCTAACGAGTAAGCAAAAAGAGCTGTTAAAAGCGTTCTCAGTTTCATGTGGTGAAAAACAACACCCAGAATCCAATTCCTTCTTCGGTAAAATGAGATCTTTCTTTGAGTAAACCAAAAACCCTAAAAATGATTATTGCAAATATTAAAGCCCGTGAAATTCTAGACTCTCGTGGCAACCCAACTATTGAAGCCGACGTAATTCTAGACAACGGTGTAATCGGCAGTGCCATGGTGCCTTCTGGTGCCTCAACTGGTCAACGCGAAGCCTTAGAACTAAGAGACGGCGATAAGAGTCGCTACCTCGGCAAAGGCGTATTAAAAGCGGTTGGTTTTGTTAATAACGAACTTAACGCAGCTCTTGCTGGCATGGACGTTAGCGACCAAAAAGCGATTGATAACAAGATGATTGATCTTGATGGGACGGACACCAAGTCAAGCCTAGGTGCAAACTCTATTTTGGCGGTTTCTCTGGCATGCGCACACGCCAAGGCAAATGCCAGTGGCGAGTCACTATTTGCCTCGTTTGATTTCTCTGATCAATACAGACTTCCAGTGCCAATGATGAATATCATCAACGGTGGTGAGCACGCTGACAATAGTGTTGATATTCAAGAATTTATGATTATCCCTGCGGGCGCACCAAGCTTTAGAGAGGCATTGAGATATGGCGCTGAAGTGTTCCATCATTTAAAAGCCGTACTTAGCCAAAGAGGTCTTAATACTGCGGTGGGCGATGAAGGTGGTTTTGCGCCGGATCTTGGCTCAAATGAAGAAGCCATTACAGTTATCTTAGAGGCAATTGAAAATGCCGGCTACACAGCTGGAAAAGACATTTTTATCGCTATTGATGCTGCCAGTTCTGAATTTTACGCCAACGGCACCTACAACCTAACATCCGAAAATGTATCACTCAGCAGTGAAGAGTTTGTTGACTATTTAGCAGACTGGGTTGAAAAATACCCACTGATTTCCATCGAAGATGGCATGGATGAAAATGACTGGCATGGCTGGGATTTACTCACTCAAAAACTTGCGGACAAAGTGCAGTTGGTCGGTGATGACTTATTCGTAACCAACAGTAAGATTCTAAAGAGAGGCATCGATGAGAATATTGCCAACTCAATTTTGATTAAAGTAAATCAAATTGGCACGTTGACCGAAACATTCGAAGCAATGAAGATGGCGATGGATGCGGGCTACACCTGTGTCATGTCACACAGAAGTGGTGAAACCGAAGACACAACAATTGCCGACCTATCTGTTGCAACAAGCTGTGGTCAGATCAAAACTGGCTCCTTGTCTCGCTCTGATAGACTGGCTAAATACAACCGCCTTCTTAGAATTGAAGAAGAGCTAGGCGAAAATGCGATCTACCCAGGTCTTGACACTTTCAAACACTAACCATAAGAGGCCTTTACACGAGTCATTGGATATTTGATAATCGGATTTTTATTATTTTACAAGGCATATTTTTAGAAGCTCTACTTGTTGTCTAGCGAAAAAAATTAACGATGGAAAATAGAAAAAAATTCCTTATCCCAAAGGGCTGAGGCTAGAAATATTAAAAAGTATAGATAAATTCTCATCAATAGCTAAAGCTATTCATATTAAATTTTTACACACTTTTTATTCATTTTTATCGCTCAGCAAATTTTAAATAACTCGTACAAAGATCTCTATAAAGCTTAACAATATTTTATACCTTAGGGTATAAAATATTGTTTATTAAACCTTAAGGTCAACTGATTGGAATCACTTTCAACGTTTTGGCTGAGTGCTTTACTTTTTACTTTGATACTCGCCTCAGCCTTTTTCTCTAGCACCGAAACCTCAATGATGGCGATTAATCGCTATCGTCTCAAGGCACTTTGCGCCAAAAACAACCCGCGAGCAAAAAGAGTTGAAAGACTTTTAAATGATGTTGATCATTTAATTGGCGCCATTCTACTAGGTAATAACTTTGTCAATATCTTGGCTGCCAGTGTCGCCACTATTCTTGCAATCAAGCTTTGGGGTAGCGGCTCAGTCATTATTGCCTCGCTAGTACTCACTTTTGTGATTTTAATATTTGCGGAAACCACTCCAAAAACCTTTGCCGCCAAAAATCCTGAAAAAATCGCCCTACCAGCGGCCATTATTATTGAAGTATTGATTAAGGTTTTCAATCCAATTATTTGGCTAATATCTAAGGTCTCGCAATTTATCCTTAAGCCTTTTGGCCTTCAACAGAGCAATGCTGAGAATATCAGCGCCGAAGAACTGAGAATGGCGGTTCTAGATGCCAAACCAATGGTTTCAAGCAATTATCAAAAAATGCTACTCAATATCATTGATCTTGAAAAAGTCAAGGTTGAAGATATTATGGTGCCGCACCATGAGTTCATCAGCGTAGATATTAATGATGAAGATGAACTTTTCGAGCAATTCAAACGTATCCAACACACACGCTTGCTTGTTTTTGATGGTACCGAGGACAACATTATTGGCTCAATTCACATGAGAGATATAGCCAACCTTTACGCCAGTGAAGAGGCCAATCTTGACGCCATCAAAGAACTTATTCGAAAACCCTACTTTATCCCTGAAGGCACCAAATTATCTTCGCAATTAGAGCACTTCAAAAGACAAAAAAGACGCTTAGGATTGGTGGTAGATGAATACGGTGAGGTTCTCGGGCTGCTAGTACTAGAAGATATTCTGGAAGAAATTGTTGGTCAATTTACATCCAATCAAAGTGAAATTATCGAAGAAATCAGCTTACAAGAAGATGGTAGTTATTTGATTGACCCTAGAGTGAGTATTCGCGAACTAAATGTAGCACTAAACATTAACTTACAACACGATGAGGCAAACACCCTTAACGGCCTCATTCTGGAACAATTGCAAAGCCTGCCTCAGTCAAACCTCAGCCTTAAGATTGACAAGCTGATTGTTGAAATATTGCAAGTCTCTAAACAAGGGGTAAAACTGGTGCGGATCACAAAACCAGCAAAATAGCTAGATGGCGGCTTGCCCCATTTGAAGACTTTGCGACTCCAGCAAGTTCATTTTTGGCGCACCCTCTGGCAATAGTAGTATGACGGTTGATCCCATATTAAATCGCCCCATCTCCTCACCCTTAGTAAGCTTGATATCCTTGTCACTGTAATCGTACTCTTTGATCGATTTTGTATAAGGCGGTGTAATTTCTCCCTGCCAGACAACCTCCATCGAGCCGACCATGATTGCGCCGACCAGAATAAAAGCCACTTCACCAAAAGTCGTTTCAAAATAACACACTAAACGCTCATTACGGGCGAAAAGACCCTCAACAGACTCTGCAGTTTTTTGATTCACTGAGAATAAATCACCAGGAATATATGTCATCGATTTAAGCTTTCCGGCAAAGGGCATATGAATACGGTGATAGTCTTTTGGCGAAAGGTAAATCGTCGCAAACTGGCCATCTTCAAACTGCCTTGAAGACTCATCGGCCAACAGTTGTTGCACTGAATAATGACGCCCTTTAGCTTGCAGAATTTGTGAAGATTGAATAACGCCCGCCTGAGAGACAACACCGTCAACGGGTGAGATGATTTCTGTGTCAGCAATCGCCCTCACAGTGGATTTTAAACTGCGCGTAAAAAAATCGTTTATATGGCAATAATCCTCGATTTTTTCTCTTTCCGCTTCCGCAAGATTAACGCCGTACTTTTTAACAAACCAGCGCAAAAAACCGTTTTTTAACCAAGTAATTTCGATTCTTGCGAATCGATGCATACATTTTGACAACAGATGCTGCGGAATTAAATACTGCAGAAAAACCATTATCTTAATTTTGATGCAATAAAGTCAGCAGCCTCATCATAAATCACTTCAATTTTTTCAGGGGCGTTGCGTGCTTTGTACTCCACATTACCATTATCGGCATGTGTGTCACTGATAACCACTCGATGAGGGATGCCTAAAAGTTCAGAATCGGCAAACATAATACCCGGCCTCTCTTTTCGATTGTCAAGTAGAACTTCAATACCTTTATCCAAACACTGTTGATAGAGATCGTCTGCCAAGGTTTTTACTCGTGAAGACTTATTGTAATTAATCGGAACAATCACCAACTGGAAAGGTGCAATAGCCTCTGGGAATATAATACCTCTGTCATCATGGTTTTGCTCTATACTGGCAGCAACAACACGGGTTACACCTATACCGTAACAACCCATATTCATATTAACCGACTTACCATTTTCACCAACGACATTGGCATTCATAGCATCCGAGTATTTTGTACCCAGCTGAAAAATATGGCCCACTTCAATACCGCGCTTGATCTCTAACTCACCCTTGCCGTCAGGAGAAGGGTCGCCGGCAACAATATTTCGCAAATCAGCGGCAACAAAATCAGGCGTATCTCTGTGCCAATTAACGCCCTTCAAATGTTTGTCATCCTCGTTTGCGCCGCAAACAAAATCCGACAAGCAGGCTGCTGCGTAATCAACAACAAGCTTAATTGGGGAATTAACCACACCGATTGAGCCAAAAGCACAGCCCAGTGTTTTTAATACCTTCTCTTCATCAGCCATCGCAAAAGGTTGGGAAACACCGTCAATTTTCGCCGCCTTAACTTCATTAAGCTCATGGTCGCCTCGAAGCACGAGCGCGACTAAATTACCATCTTCACCATCAACGACCAATGTTTTTATTGTCGTATTTGATGGAATATCGAGCAAGGCACAGACATCATCAATCGTCTTGACACCAAGTGTTTCAACAACATTTAAATCTTGCGTTGGCGCGCTTGGGTCGCCTTGAGGTAATGTTTCAGCACGCTCAATATTGGCAGCATAATCGGAACCATCAGAAAAGCAAATAGCATCCTCACCCGAATCCGCCAGCACGTGGAACTCATGCGAACTGTCGCCACCAATGGCACCAGAATCCGCTAAAACCGGGCGATAATCAAGACCAAGCCGATCAAAAATATTGCAATAAGTTTGATGCATTACTTGATAAGTCTCTGCAAGTGAAGCCTCATCAATATGAAAAGAATAAGCATCTTTCATAATAAATTCACGCGAGCGCATAACGCCAAAGCGAGGACGAATTTCATCTCTAAATTTCGTTTGAATTTGGTAAAAATTCATCGGCAACTGCTTATAGCTGCGGAGATACTGCTTAGCAATATTAGTAATCACCTCTTCATGGGTGGGACCCATGCAAAAATCTCTACCGTGCCTATCAGTGAAACGCAATAATTCAGGGCCGTATTCCTCCCATCTGCCAGACTCCTGCCATAACTCGGCAGGTTGAGAAACAGGCATCAATACCTCTTGAGCAAGGGATTTATTCATCTCTTCACGGACAATTTTCTCAATCTTTCGAACCACTCTAAGGCCCATTGGCAAGTAGGAATACAATCCAGAAGCCAGTTTTGAAATCAAGCCAGCACGAATCATTAGTTGATGAGATATAACCTGGGCGTCGTTTGGCGCCTCTTTAACGGTTGGGATTAATAAATCACTGCTTTTCATATAAAATGGATTGAGTTTAACAACAAATGCGCTAATTTTACCTTATGCCTGATTTTATGCCTGATTTTCAAACTTTATTTATTTGGGTTGTACCCGTGCTATTTGCCATTACTCTACACGAGGCAGCACACGGCTGGGTAGCAAGTCTTTTTGGCGACCACACGGCGAGAATGATGGGTCGAGTGACCCTTAATCCGATAAAGCACGTTGATCCTATTGGCACCATTCTAATACCTGCTGCATTGGTTCTTATGTCAAGCGGATTTATTTTTGGCTGGGCAAAACCCGTGCCTATCAATTTTAATGCTCTCAGGTCTCCCAAGAAAGATATGATTTGGGTAGCACTCGCTGGCCCTGCGGCCAACATTGTGATGGCCATTGGTTGGTTAATTATTCTGAGTTATTCGGCTAAATTGGACTCCGAAACATTGATTCAAATGGCTGGCGCTGGCATTTTTATCAACATTCTTTTGGCAGTGTTTAATCTCCTACCAATCCCACCATTGGATGGCTCTAGAGTTATTAGTGCACTCCTCCCAAGGCGACTCACTTACCAATACAACCAGATAGAACAATACGGCTTTTTTATACTAATTGGCTTGATGTTGTTTGGCGGCTTCCAATATATTGTTATGCCCCCTGTAGTACTCTTGCTGGAGTGGTTTTCAAGAGTTTCTGACCTTAATTTAATTGGCCTGATTAATTTCTTACTTAACTAAGAAGAGCAACTGACCGATAGATTTTTTGCCCAATCCGGCGCTTCATTGGTATAAGATTCAAAGCCCGGATGTTCATCAAATGGATTTTTTAGCAAATTAAACAACGTGTCAATTTCATCGTATTGATACAAATCTTCCGCTTGGCGAATGGCCACCTCCGCAAGATAGTTTCTAAGAATGAACTTCGGATTAACACTGTTCATCATTAATGTACGCTCATCGGCGCTGCTTTCCTCGCTTGCAAGTCTTGCCTGATAACGCTCAAACCAAACATCAAATGCATCGCCCAAATTGTTAACCCCTTGTTGAGATAGCGAGCGCATTGAGCGCGAATAATCCTGGTCACGACTGTAAAGCAATTGCAAAAAGTCATTGATTAATTCACTGTCGCCCTTCACTATCTCAGCCAAACCAAATTTACGGCGCATTAAGCTTGTGTATTCTTTCACCAAGAATTCTTGGTATTCCTCCAAGGCTCCAGTTAACTTTTCTTTATCAATCAAACTTGATAACGCATCGGCCAATCTCTGCAAATTCCACAGCGCCACAGCCGGCTGTCGCTCAAACGAATAACGCGCTTGGTGGTCAGAATGATTACAGACAAAACTCGGGTTGTATTTCTCCATAAAACCAAATGGACCATAGTCAATCGTCAACCCTAAGATGGACATATTGTCACTATTCATTACACCATGAGAGAAGCCTTGTGCTTGCCAGCGAGCAATCATGATTGCCGTTGTGCGAACCACAGTCTTAAATAGCGATAAATAACTGTTTTCACCTTTTAGCTGGGGGTAGTAGTTTTCAATAACAAAATCTGATAATTTTTTGATCTCTAAGTTTTGTGAGCGGGAGGCAAACAATTCAAAATGACCAAAACGAATATGGCTTTGCGCTACCCGAGTGACAACTGCAGCACTTTCAACATGCTCGCGCTTCACATCTGTATCACTTCCAACAATGGCAAGTGCCTCAGTAGTGGGTATATTTAACCCCATCATAGCAATAGAACAGAGGTATTCGCGAATCGACGATCTTAGTACAGCAAGACCATCAGCACCTCTTGAGTATGGCGTAGTGCCCGCCCCTTTCAGCGATAACTCATAGCCATTAGATTCTCCAATAAGGCAAGAGCGGCCATCGCCGAGTTGTGGCACAAAATAGCCAAATTGGTGACCCGCGTAAATGGTTGAAAGCGGTTTTGTTGTGCCAAATTTTTCCTCGCCCGAGCAAACGCTAAGCAACTCTTTGTCGCCAAGGTTTATTTTAAGGCTGACCTTGAGGTCTTCATTAATGTGGACTAAGTGGCTTTTCTTAAGCTTGATAGGCTCAACCAACGAATAAAACTCCTCACCTAATTCAGAATATTTAAGAGAGCTTTTCATTAAGTAATTGATTAACCTGCTTAGGGTTGGCTTTACCCTGAGTGGCCTTCATCACTTGGCCGACAAAAAACCCTAACAACTTAGTATTACCACCCCTGTATTGCTCAACCTGCGGCGCGTTGTTAGCGATAATTTCATCAATAATGCCTTCAATGGCACCACTATCGGTCATTTGCTTAAGGCCTTTGCTGTCGATAATTTCACCCGCACTGCCTTCGCCTTGCCACATCGCTTTAAAGACATCTTTGGCAATTTTTCCAGAGATCGTGTCGTCTGCAATACGCATCACAAGCTCAGCAAACGCCTGTGCAGAAACCGGACAATCGTCGATTTCCATTTGGTTTTTATTCAATACCGCCGAAAGCTCACCCATTACCCAATTAGCCGAGAGCTTGGAGTCAGCACCCTCGACCAGCATCGCCTCAAAATAATCAGCAACGGATTTTTGCGACGTCAACACTTCGGCATCGTAACCACTTAAACCTAGCTCACTGACGAAGCGTTGCTTTTTCTCAGTTGGTAGTTCAGGTAAATTTGAGCGAATTTGCTGCAAAAGTTCATCGTCAACCTCAACCGGCAATAAATCAGGGTCGGGGAAATAACGGTAATCGTTCGCCTCTTCCTTGGAGCGCATTGAGCGTGTTTCGTTCTTCACAGAATCATACAGACGCGTTTCTTGCACTACTGACCCACCCTCTTCCAAAATATCTTGCTGGCGCTCGACTTCTAAGTTAATGGCTTTTTCTAAAAACTTAAATGAATTAATATTTTTCAGTTCAGCACGAGTGCCGAGTTTTTCAGTGCCTTTTTTACGAATCGACACATTGGCATCACAACGGAAAGAGCCCTCTTGCATGTTGCCATCACAAATACCAATATACTGCACCAGTGCATGGATTTTCTTGGCATAGGCCACCGCCTCTTTAGCGTTACTCATATCAGGATCTGAAACAATTTCCAATAGCGGCGTGCCCGCACGATTTAAGTCAATCGCAGTATAGTCATCGTAAAGATCATGAATGGATTTTCCAGCATCCTCTTCTAGGTGTGCTCTGGTAATGCCGATTTTTTTTGTTTTGCCGTCTTTAGTGGTGATTTCAATTTCGCCCTCGCCGACAACGGGCAATTCAAATTGGGATATTTGATAGCCTTTCGGAAGGTCTGGATAAAAGTAATTTTTACGGTCAAAAATAGAGCGCTTATTAACTTTGGCACCGACCGCCAAGCCAAACCTTATAGCCATAACCACCGCTTCTTTGTTAAGCACTGGCAACACACCCGGCAGGCCCAAATCAACCGCACAAGCTTGTGAATTAGGGATTGCACCAAAAGCTGTTGATGCGCCTGAAAAAATCTTAGATTTTGTTTTAAGTTGAGAGTGAATCTCTAAACCGATAACCGTTTCCCATTCCATGCTACACTCCCTCAGGCATCTGCGCATGCCAATCGGTTTGACCTTGAAATTGGTGCGCTGCATTGAGTAGCATTTCCTCAGACCAATAATTACCAATAAGCTGTAAACCAACAGGCATATTGTTTGAAAATCCTGCAGGAATACTCATCCCTGGAAGGCCAGCCAAATTTAGAGAAAGTGTATAAATATCAGCAAGATACATGGACACAGAATCTGTAAATGAGCCTAAATCAAAAGCTGTTGTTGGCGACACTGGACCCATAATCACATCAACATCTTGAAACGCTTTTTTGAAATCTTCACTGATTAAATGGCGGACTTTTTGCGCTTTTAAATAGTAGGCGTCGTAATAGCCAGCTGAAAGCGCATAAGCACCAATCATAATGCGGCGCTTAACTTCGGCGCCAAAACCTTCAGAACGTGATCTTAGGTAGAGATCTTCAAGGTCTTTAGGATCTTCACAACGATAACCGTAGCGCACGCCATCAAGCCTTGAAAGATTAGACGAGCACTCACACGGTGCAACAATATAGTACGTCGGAATTGCATGGGCAGAGTTTGGCAGAGAGATCTCCTGCACACTGGCGCCCATCGCTTCAAATTCTTTAACAGCTGCCATGACCGTCTCAGCAACACCACCATCCAAACCGTCAGAAAAAAACTCCTTCGGTAAACCGATTTTCAAACCCTCGATAGAGTTGTTTAGGTCTTTCGTGTAGTCAGGAACGGAGCGATCAACACTGGTGGAATCTTTATCGTCAAAACCAGACATCACATTCAGCACTAAAGCGGCATCTTCTGCCGTTTGTGTTAATGGACCGGCTTGGTCAAGACTGGAGGCGTAAGCAATCATGCCATAGCGCGACACTCTACCGTAAGTCGGTTTAATGCCCGTAATGCCGCATAAACTCGCCGGTTGGCGAATACTTCCGCCTGTGTCTGTACCCGTGGCAAAAGGCGACAAGCGACCCGCCACCGCAGCAGCCGAACCGCCTGATGAGCCACCAGGTACTTTATTTTTATCCCAAGGATTTTTCACAGGACCGTAGTAAGACTTTTCATTGGAAGAGCCCATCGCAAATTCATCCATATTGGCCTTACCCAGCATCACCATATCCGCTGAATTTAGTTTATGACTTACTGTGGCGTCATACGGAGAAATAAAGGGATCGAGTATTTTAGAGCCTGCTGAAGTTTTGACACCGGTCGTGCAAAAAATGTCTTTGTGCGCATAGGGTATCCCTGTCAATATGCCGGCACTGCCGCCGGCTATTTTCTCGTCTGCCGCTCTTGCTTGAGCAAGCGCCAAATCATCGGTTACGGTTATAAACGCATTTAGATCGGACTGATTAATTCGCGCCAAGAGGTGTTCGGTCAATTCAACCGATGAAAATTCTTTGTTTTTTAAGCCTTTTGATAATTCGGCGACGGTTAATGTGTGCATAGTCATTCTATCACCGTCGGCACTAAAAAGTGGCTTTGGCCAGTTTGCGGAGCGATAGCCTGAAATGCTTCAGACTGGTCGATCTCACTCACTTCGTCCTCTCTAAGGCGTTGTGACATATTCAGCGGATGGGCCATAGGACTAACGCCCTCGGTATCAATCTTCGCCAAATCGGCCATTAAGCCCAAAATATTATTAAGCTCAGCTGTTGTTTGCTCAACCTCACTATCATCAATACTTAGTCGAGCTAAGTAGGCTATTTCTTTAACTTGTTGTTCACTTAAGGACATAAATTTATATAGAATTCTAACGAATAAAATCTCTGACAACTTGATTTAAGTTGTCACGAGAATAATCTTGAGAAAGGTAGGCGTTACCCAGTTCTTTCAAAAGAACCAAACGAATATTACCATCAATGGCTTTTTTATCAAGGCTCATCGCTGCAAATAACTGCGTCTCGGTAATTTCTTTATTAATCTCACACGGGAGATTGGCTTGACTAAGCAATTGTGCAACCCTCTCAACACAAGCAGCAGTTAAATCACCCTCAAGTTCTGAAAGTTTCGCCGCCATAAGCATGCCCACTGAAACCGCCTCGCCGTGCAGATAAGTACCGTAGCCCAGTGTATTTTCAATGCCGTGACCGAAGGTATGCCCCAGATTTAACAAAGCGCGTTTTCCCGCTTCAAACTCATCTTCAGCAACAATTCTTGCCTTGTCTTCACAGGAGCGATAAACCGCATCAATAATAAGCGGCACATCTCTATTCATCAAGCCGCCCATATTCGCCTCAAGGTCTTGTAAAAAATTCGCATTACCCAATAAGCCGTATTTAATCACTTCCGCCATACCCGCTGAAAACTCTCTCTGCTCCAGCGTATCAAGTGTATTAATATCAATCACCACGGCCTTTGGCTGGTGAAAAGCACCAATCATATTTTTACCCAGCTCGTGATTCACGCCGGTTTTACCACCAACGCTCGAATCCACCTGCGAAAGCAAGGTGGTTGGTATTTGAATAAAGTTAACGCCGCGCTGATAAGAGGCTGCTGCAAAACCCGTCATATCACCCACAACCCCGCCACCAAGCGCGATCAATGTTGCACTTCGGTCAAATTTTGCGTCCAATAAAGCATCAAAAATAGTATTAACTGTATCCAGTGTTTTGTATTGCTCGCCATCCGGCAGAATGGTGATTTCAACTTGATAGTTGTCCAGCAACTCACAAACCGATTGCAAGTACAAGGGAGCAATCGTTGTGTTGGTGACAATCATCACCTGCTTGCCGTGGATATGTTTATCCAAATAGCTTTTATCCGACAACAGACCAGAGCCAATATAAATCGGATAAGACTTGTCGCCTAAATCCACATGCAGTGTTTTTAGCTCAGAACCCATTATGCAAACACTCGTTTTTCACCCTCGCCAGCAACGTTTTCAACACAACGACCACACAACTCAGGATGGTGATCATTTTGAGCAACATCCTCACGATGATGCCAGCATCTAACGCATTTCTGGTGGGCACTTTTATTCACAAGTATAGCCAGAGACTCGCCAATTTCAAGCGCACCGTCTGGCTTATTAGTAATTTTATGCACACGGGCGGCTGAAGTAATAAAAACAAAGCGTAATTCTTCGCCTAACTCGCTCAATGCTTCGAATGAGGTGTCATCACAGTAAATATCAATTTCTGCGTCAAGGGAAGAGCCGATGGTTTTATCACGCCGCATTTCTTCTAATTGCTTGCGAATATGGGTATTAATGTCCCTTGCCACGTCAATAGATTGATTGCTGTACTCCCCCGCAAGATTTTCGTACCAAGTCTCCAGGAAAATACTGTTATCGCCCGCACCGGGCATATGTTGCCATATCTCCTCAGCGGTGAATGAAAGCACTGGCGCCAACCAACGTACCATAGCATGAGAGATATGATACAAAGCACTTTGCGCCGAACGACGCGCTAAGGAGTCCGCCTGCGTTGTGTATTGGCGATCTTTTATAATATCAAGATAAAAACCACCGAGATCGTTGGTGCAAAAATTCAATATTTGCTTCATTACATGATGGAAATTGTAATCGTTGTATTCGGCCAATACTTGCACTTGCAATTCGGCTGTTTTGGAGACAATCCAGCGATCCAATTCCAGCATTTCGTTAGCTTCCACTAAGTCACTACTCGGATCAAAGCCCTCCATGTTGGCCAGCATAAAGCGCATCGTGTTGCGAATACGGCGATAAGCGTCAGCGCTGCGTTTTAAAATTTCGTCAGAAACAGTCATTTCACCAGTGTAGTCGGTACTACCAATCCACAGTCTCAGAATGTCGGCACCTAGCGAATTCACCACCTTTTGTGGAGGAACAACATTACCCACAGACTTACTCATCTTATGACCATGTTGATCTACGGTAAAGCCGTGTGTTAACACTTGCTTATACGGCGCCCTGCCATGAATCGCGCAGGAAGTAATAAGGGATGATTGAAACCAGCCACGATGCTGGTCCGAGCCCTCTAAATATAGATCGGCGACATCCGTCAAATAATCTCGAGTTCTTAAAACCGCGTAATGGCTAACACCAGAATCGAACCAAACATCAAGCGTATCGGTGGTTTTTTCATACTCAGAGGCTTCTGCACCAAGCACATCGGCAATATCCAATGTAAACCAAGCATCAATACCGTCTGTTTCAATTCTTTTGGCGACCACTTCAAACAGTAACTCAGTATCTGGATGCAGCTCACCTGTTTGTTTGTGAACAAACAAAGTAATTGGCGCACCCCAGAATCTTTGACGGGAAATACACCAATCCGGACGACCACCCACCATCAGTTCAATGCGTTTTTGACCCCAGCCTGGGATCCATTTAACATTTGGAATTTCGGCGTTGACTGTTTCTCTCAGACCGTTTTTGGTCATTGAAACAAACCACTGGGGTGTCGCCCTAAAAATTACCGGCGTTTTATGGCGCCAACAATGTGGATACGAGTGTGATAAGGGAATGTGACAAACAAGCGCATTATTGGTCTTTAGCAGCTCAATAATTGTCGCATTTGCCTTAAAAATAAACTCACCACCGACGTGCTCAACATCCTCAAAAAAAACACCTCTGCCATCGACTGGACACTCGACCGCTAAGTCGTACTGCTGACCAACTGCAAAGTCTTCTTGACCGTGTGCAGGTGCAGTGTGGACTGCACCAGTACCTGTTTCCGTGGTGACGTGATCACCCAAAATAACAGGGACCTGCCTGTCTAAAAATGGGTGTTGCAACTGCGTACCTTCAAGCTCACTGCCCTTAAATTTTTTCGACTGCACAGTAGCATTGTCAAGACCAACACGCTCAATCACCGCCTCTTGCAAATCAGAGGCTAATAAGTACGAGTGCTTGGGCGTATCTACGACAACATAATCTAGCTCTGGGTGCAGAGCGACAGCTTGGTTAGCTGGAAGCGTCCACGGCGTCGTTGTCCAAATAACAATCGAAGTAGGCTTAGCAAGATCAAGCACATCACTAGCAACAACCCTAAAAGCAACATCAATTGCCTCTGAAGTTTTGTCTTTGTACTCAACTTCCGCCTCAGCTAATGCGGACGAACATTCCGTACACCAATGAACCGGCTTATGACCTTTGGATAAATGGCCGTTTTCGACGATTTTTCCTAGTGCACGAACAATGTCAGCTTCGTAATTAAAATTCTTTGTTAAATAGGGGTTGTCCCACTCACCCAAAACACCCAAACGCTTAAAGTCCGCTTTTTGCTTGTCAATTTGTTTATCGGCATAGTCACGGCACGCCGTTCTAAAATCATCGGCATTAATCTTGTGGCCAACCTTGCCTTTCTTTTTCTCAACATTGTGCTCAATCGGTAAGCCATGGCAGTCCCAACCCGGAACGTACGGCGCATCAAAGCCAGAGAGTGTTTTGCTTTTGACAATAATGTCTTTTAGAACTTTATTAACCGCATGGCCGATATGAATATCGCCGTTGGCATAAGGAGGTCCATCGTGGAGGATAAAAGTGGGTTTGCCTTTAAATTTATCGCGAATTTGTTGATACAAATCCTCTTGCTCCCAGACGGATAAAAAACCGCCTTCACGATTGGCCAAATTTGCTTTCATTGGAAAGCCAGTCGCGGGTAAATTTAAGGTGGATTTGTAATCAGACATGAAGCTTGGAAATAATAAGGCACAAAGGCGTTATTATACGATGAGACCTTTGCTTAAATCATTTTAAAATTTGCTGAGTGATAATAATGAATAAAAAATGTATAGCAATTTGAAATTGATAGCGCCAGCTATCGATAAGGATTATTCTGCATTTTTTAACATTTTTAGCCTCAGCCCTTTGGGATAAGGGATTTTGACTATTTTTCTACGTTAAATTTCATCACTAGACAACAAGTAGGGCTTCAAAAATTATGTCTTGTAAAATAGAAAAAAACCTCTATCAAATCTAAAATGATTCATGCAAAGATCTCGCAAGGTATAAGGATTGTTGCTATCGAAAATGTCGCTGAAAATACGCTATTTTTGCAAAAACTTAGTGGGGTTTATCAGTTTGATAATTTAACCAATTTAAGCAATGCTTCCACTTGTTTTGGCTTGAGATGTTCTACCCTATTTGCACGCAAATCATCAGGCAGACGGATGTCGCCAAAACGCACACGAATTAATCGCGATACTTTGAAATCTAAGGCCTCCCACAAACGCCTTACTTCACGTTTTCTGCCCTCGCGTAAAACCACCTTATACCAACGATTAGCGCCTTCGCCACCGCCTTGAGTGACTCGGTGAAATTTAGCAAAGCCATCTTCTAGCTCAATGCCTTTGGTAAGTTGCTCAATATGCTCGTTCTCAACTTTGCCTAAGACACGCACTGCATACTCTCTATCAACTTCTGAACTTGGGTGCATTAATTTATTGGCAAGATCGCCATTATTAGTAAACAATAACAAGCCTGCAGTATTGATATCTAATCTTCCTACCATTACCCAGCGAGTGTTTTCTGGCAATAAATCAAACACAGACTTGCGACCTTCCTCGTCTTTTGCACTACAAACATAACCCGCTTGCTTGTTTAGAATAATGACTTTAGTTTCATCTTCATGATAACGCTTAAGGTCGATTAGGCGCCCATCAATAGCCACTTGATCCGTAATCGTTCCTTTATCGCCTAGCTTTGCCTCGCTATTATTAAGAGTAACTCTACCCTGGTCAATAAGGCGCTCCGCCCAACGTCGTGAGCCGTAGCCCGCATTTGCAATTAATTTTTGTATTCTTTCAGACATTATTCAAATAATATTAGTTAATAAGTAAGACCCATGGCATCACGCACATCTTCCATGGTTTCCTTGGCAACGACTCGGGCACGCTCAGAGCCCTCAAAGATTATCTCTTGAATTAAGTTGGGATCCGCTTGATATTTTGCAATACGTTCTTGCATTGGACCCAACTCATCAACCACAGATTTAAATAATGGTGTTTTGCATTCGATACAACCCATCTTTGCCTTGGTGCAACCATCGACCACCCAGTCAAGCGCCTCTTGCGAAGAATAGACCTCGTGCAGCTGCCAAACCGGGCACTTGGAAGGGTCGCCAGGATCGGTTAGCTTAACCCTTGCAGGGTCGGTTGGCATTCTTTTAATTTTTTGCTCAACTTCAGCCGGCTCATCTCTTAATGAAATTGTATTGTTATAGGATTTTGACATCTTTTGACCGTCTAATCCAGGCATTTTAGACGCTTTTGTCAACAATGACTCTGGCTCTGGCAAAATGATCTTACCAACACCTTCAATATAACCCAGCAATCTTTCGCGATCTCCTAGTGTGATATTTTGCTGCTCACCCAGTAATGCTTTTGCTTTAATTAGCGCCTCATCATCGCCTGTTTCTTGGTAACTTTTTCGCAGACTTCGGTACAACTTAGCTTGTTTTTTTCCCATTTTACTGGCGGCAGTTTCAGCTTTTTCTTCAAAGTCAGATTCACGGCCATAAACATAATTAAAGCGGCGCGCCACTTCTCGGGTCAACTCCACATGAGCGACTTGATCTTCACCGACAGGCACCAAGCCCGCCTTGTATATGAGAATATCAGCACTTTGCAATAACGGATAGCCAAGAAAGCCGTAAGTTGCCAAATCCTTGGTTTTGAGTTGCAGCTGTTGGTCTTTATAAGACGGCACCCTCTCCAACCAACTCAGCGGCGTTGACATTGATAATAATAGATGCAGTTCTGCATGCTCAGGTACTTTGGATTGCACAAAAATCGTTGATGTGTTTGGATTAATACCAGCAGCTAGCCAATCCACTACCATCTCACAAACATTCTTTTCAAGATCAATTTTGTCCGAATAGTGGGTAGTGAAAGCGTGCCAATCGGCCACAAAAAAGTACGAATCGTACTCGTTTTGCAATTTAATCCAATTTTTCAGTACGCCGTGATAATGCCCTAAGTGTAGACGACCGGTTGGTCTCATGCCCGATAGTACGCGATGATCTTTCATTTTAAGAATTATTTAGTGCTCGATTTAATAGTGGGAATTATACCCAAAGGGGGGTTTGTTCGTGGTCTCAGACGCGCTCTTCGTAGTGGTTTTACTTAGACGTTTGAGCGTAGTATTCAATACCATCCAAAACTAAATTGTCATAAATCTCAACACTCGCATTTATCGATGAGGCCACGTCTTTTGCGCCGCCACCAGTGAGAATGACTTTTGAATTTGTATAACAATTCAAAAAATCATCAATTTGGGTTTTAATGCTTGCAATAAGCATGCTTTCAGTGCCGCCAAGCCAAGCGGCTTTTGTGGCATTCTGCAAACCAGAAAAGCCCTTTAAGGTACTATTTGTGGCAAATTTCTCAAAGCTGGATCGCAATGCAGAAAGTCCAGGCATAATCAATCCGCCGTGGTGTTTTCCCGTCTCTGCAACAACGTCAACTGTAAGAGCGCTACCAATATCAATAATAAGTAAGTTTTTATTTGGGTGGCGCTTCTGTGCGCCCAACATTGCCAAGAAGCGGTCGACGCCCAACTCATTAGGAATCGGATAAGCAACACTAAGCGTTTTGTATTCTGCTGGCGTTCTAATGATAATTAGAGAAGGGAACTTTTTCTTAATAGCCTCAACGCTATCGTAATGTGCAACGTGACTCAACCAAACAGCAGAACTCTCAGGGAGTGAATCAGCCGAGAAATCCTCTATCGGTTGATTGGAGACAGCCGAATCAGCCAGTCGCCACTTAATGGCGCTGTGACCAACATCAATAAATAAATTAGAGAATTGGGCCATCCATCAAAGCCTGATTAATCCACAAATGAGTCAAAATACTGGCACCGTAGCCCAATGCAATTGCCCAAATCCACTTAAGATGAGAGACAAAAGTGTAGTGTCCTTTTGACTGACCCATAAGTGCCACACCGGCTGCAGATCCGATCGACAGAAGGCTGCCACCAACACCAGCGGTTAATGTCACCAACAACCATTGACCCAGCGACATGTCTGGCTGCATAGTTAAAACAGCAAACATAACCGGGATATTATCAACAATCGCCGAGAGAATACCCACCAAAACATTGGCATAAGTTGCGCCGAGTTGGACATACATAGCCTCAGAAACAAGCGCTAGATAACCCATAAAACCAAGACCACCGACACTAATAATTACACCAAAAAAGAACAGTAGCGTATCCCACTCTGCATTAGCAATCTTGCGAAAAACATCAAAACGATTTGAAGTTGGCTCATCAGAACGATCACGTCTTTTAACAAAATAACTCACCACCATCAGGTAGCCCAAGCCAGTCATCATGCCCATTGCTGGTGGTAGATGAAGGAAGTTATGGAAGCTAACCGCAGTTGCTATCGTTAGTAAAAACATAAATGTAATCACGATTCCGCCGTCTCTAATAGTGACACTTTGCTCGACTGCCTCTGGGGTTTCGTTCTTGATGAAAAAGTGCATAATCGCCGCTGGTATAACAAAATTAACCAACGAAGGAATAAACAAGCTAAAGAACTGCTCAAAGCCAACAATTCCTTTTTGCCACACCATCAGAGTCGTGATGTCGCCAAATGGGCTGAAGGCACCACCAGCATTGGCAGCAACAACAATATTAACAAAGGCAATGGAGATAAAGCGGTTATTGCCACTACCAACCGCCATCACTACCGCGCCCATGATAAGTGCTGTGGTTAAGTTGTCTGCAACGGGAGAGATAAAAAATGCCAAAAAGCCCGTCAACCAAAACAACTGTCTAAAGCTAAACCCTTTATTAATAAGCCAAACTTTTAAGCGCTCAAAAACCAATCTTTCGCGCATCGCCTCAATATAAGTCATTGCCACAAGAAGGAATAAGAACAATTCTGCATACTCAAGAATGTTGTGTCTTAACGCCACTTCGGCCGCATGAGGTAAGCCCTCTTCCACATAAACCCAGGCAATTACCGCCCAAATAACGCCGGCAACAAGGATGACTGGCTTTGATTTTCTAAAATGAGTGAACTCTTCCACCATCACCAGAATGTAGGCAATGACAAATAAAGTCAGTGCAAGGTAACCTGCCCAATGACCGGTCAAGTCGAGTGTTTCGCTACCAACCGACGCAAATGCAGCAACAGGTAAAAAGGATAGTAATAATGCAAATAATTTATTCATGTTCAATACGGGTAAGAACAGCGCCATCAACACCATTCAGGGTTATAAGATCATTCTTGTGCACCACTTCAAGTGTTGCTAGACAGTAAAATTTAGCCTCATATTTTACTTGAGAAACAATAATGCCGCTTGCTTTAGCGGACTTAGAACTTTCACAATATAAACTATCACCAACAGACAAAGGTGCGCTTGATTTAAATTGAAACAGACGCCGCTTCGCTTTACCCAAATAATGCAGCCTCGCAACCACTTCTTGCCCTGGATAACAGCCTTTAGAAAAATTCACACCAATTTCATCAATGTCCAAATTTAACATTTGTGGGACAAACAACTCGAATGTGGCTTTTTCAACCTCTGGCAATGCGGTATCAATACAAGCCTTGGTCCATTCATCTTGACCGGATAATTCAGCATTGGAGGTGTCTTTAGAGAGCACAATTTTCACAGATAGGCATTGGTTAATAAAATAAGCGCCATCTATAGAGCCGTCAATATAACCAATTTGTACGTACTCATTAGTGACATCCTCAATTACAACATCGGACATTAAAACAAACATCTTAAGTCGCGGCAAGAGAGTGTCGGCAAGATCCATCGGAAATGACAGTAGGTAATCATCGCCATCACGCATCAGCCAAAATAACGCCAGTATTTTTCCTTGATGTTGGCAATAGGCACTCAGCTGCACTCTATTGTCATCAAGCTTGGTAATATCATTACTCAGTTGCGCTTGAAGGAAGTTCTCAGCATCGACACCACTGAGTTTTAATAAAGCACGATTGGTTAATTGAAAAGCCATTATTTAAAGTTTATTGAGAATATTATAGAAAAACAATAAGAACTATTTTAATCATTTTTCAAGCGGACATAAAAAAACCCCGGAGCGAACTCCGGGGTTTTAACTACTAACTTAAACTCAAGTCAGCTGTTTTACTCTAAGAGGTCTTAGAAAGAAACAGAAGCTGTAAGTGTAAGAGCGTTACCAGTAGTGTTGTATGTAGCTGTTAGGTTAGCACCTGAAGTTAGATCACGACTAACTTCTACAGATGTAGAGCCAGCGTTTGTGATAGTAACAGTGTTGCCAGCAAGACCCATAGCAGCAGTTACGCCACCAGTGCTATCTACTGTAAGAGTTACGCCGTTAAGTGTAGTTGAAACATCCCAAGTACCAGCAGATGAAACGTTAACGTCCATACCAGCTAGAGTAGCAGAAGCAGTTGTAGCGCCACCTAGTGAGTGAGAGATTGAAACACCAGCAACTGTAGTAGAAACTGTAGCAGAACCGTTTTGATCTAGAGCAATAGAAACATCACCAGCTAGAACGTCAAGGCTCAAAGTAGCAGCAGCAGAACCGTCAGAAGCGATAGTTGCAGCAACTGCAACTGGACCGATTGAAGTAGAAACTTCAGCACCAGAAACATCACCAGTTACTAGGTTTAAGCTAGCAGAAGCAGATGTGCCACCGTTAGAACCAGAAATAGTAATTGAAGCAGCACCTGTAGTAGCGTTAGTAGCTTCAGCGTATGAAATTGAAGCTGAACCCGATAGAGATACAGCAGCCATTGCAGCTGAAGAAGCCATTACTGACGCAGCAGTTAGAGCGATTAGTTTTTTCATTGTTATTCTCCTTAATAGAATAGTATTTTTTTGTCAAAAGTTTTTAAGTCCCTTTGACGCCTGTTTTGTTGCTCTTTCAAACAACAATGTGACAATAATATCCTTTTTTCGCGTGCTTGCAAGTCTTTTTTTGCTTTTTTTCAACAAATGTTGTATTTTTTCCAAACTAAAGCCCATTGTGCCATATATCCCCTGCGGTACTAGTCCTTTATGATACATTACAATAGCTTATATTGAGCTTATTGTGTATAAATATGGCATTTTGAGACCTATTTTTGTAACATTTGTTGAATTATTGCTACTTTGTAGTTATTATTGAACTACAATACTATCACTTACCTCTTTATTGTATTCGTAACGCCTGTTATTAACCTTATATATCGCACTGGTTCATTGAAATGACAACTATTGCTGAAAACCCACTGTATGGCTCCATATTCCCTGAATTAGCGGCACTTCAACACATATGTCTGTACTAGGTATATGTGGCTTAATTGGCTCTAATTCTTGGCTATGTAGAGCACTGTCAGCCAGTTTCATGTGATCAGCCCCTACAATATCAGAAGCCCCAGTCGACAAAAAACCGGGACAAGCCCGGTTATTTATTAATATCAGTTATTTGCTCTTTAGAATAGATTACCGCCGTGACCAAAGGCTGTCATCGCTAAAAGCATTGGCACTGATAAAGCAACGTTTGTGCGTGAGGCCATTGCTGCAGTGAACTTCGCTTTG
>Ga0207990_1000030_pt1 | contig 81557 bp, 94 predicted proteins | sample ETNtaG_8_FD_185780 | JGI IMG/M metagenome (GOLD analysis project Ga0207990, IMG submission 185780) | Marine microbial and viral communities from oxygen minimum zone, Eastern Pacific Ocean - ETNP201406SV75 (SPAdes) (version 2) | ecosystem: Environmental > Aquatic > Marine > Oceanic ...
AATGTTACAACATCTGCACCAATTTTAGCAGCATCAATTACATGTACAGGATGACGAATACTTGCAACAAGTATTTCAGTTCCAAAATCATAATTGGAGAAAATTTCTTCAATATCTTTAATCAGTCCCATTCCATCTTGACCAATGTCATCTAATCTTCCGATAAATGGACTAACATATTTTGCACCAGACTTTGCTGCAAGTAAAGCTTGATTAGGTGAAAAAATTAAAGTGACATTTACAGGGATTCCTTCAGATGAAAGGGACTTACATGCTTTTAGACCATCAGGAGTCATAGGAACTTTTACTACAACATTATTTCCATATTCACGAAGACGTCTTCCTTCCTCCATCATTCCAGAATAATCAGTACTAACAACTTCTAGACTCACATCACCTTGAATTATTTTTGTGATTTCCTCCATTGCAGCTTTTGGATTTCCTTCTTCTTTTGACATCAAAGAAGGGTTTGTTGTGATTCCATCTAATAATCCCATATCGTTGAATTTTCGAATGGATTCTAAATTGGCCGTATCAAGAAAAATTTTCATAATTTTTTATTCCTTATTTCTTTGACTTGTTTTACCATATTAAAAGATGTTATTCCATGTTTTTCTAAAAGTAAAGGAACTTCTTTGTCCCTAGCAGATTCTCCAAACATGTCCTGAGCCCCAATTCTCTTAATCGGTACAGGGTATGATTCAGAAACAGATTCTGCCACAGCCGAGCCCATTCCACCAAGAATGTTGTGTTCTTCGGTAGTAACAATACATCCAGTCTCACGTGCTGCTTTTTCTAAAAGTTCATGGTCGATAGGTTTTATTGAAAACATATCCAATACTCTACAAGAAATTCCCTCTTTTTGTAATAATTCAGCTGCCTCCAAAGCCATCCTTACAGTAATACCACATGAGGCAATAGTACAATCAGAACCATCTCTCAAAGTAATACCTTTTCCAATTTGAAATTCTTGAGATTCGGAATGAACTAAAGGTGTTTTTGATCTTGCCATTCGCATATAGAATGGCCCATATTCATTGACCATTAAACGAGTTAATTTAGAAACAGTAATTGTATCAGCAGGAATGAAAACTCGAAAGTTAGGAATTGCTCTCATAATTGCAATATCTTCAATTTGTTGATGTGAACCACCGTCAGGCCCAACAGACAACCCACCATGAGATACAACTAATTTTACATTAAGACCTTTTTTCCCCAAAGGTGAAGGATATGCAATATTATTTCGAATTTGATCAACTGCTCTTCCAGGTAAAAATATAGCATATGTACTTGCAAAAGAAATCTTTCCCGAAACTGCCAATCCAGCAGAAACAGTAACAAGATTTGCTTCTGCAATTCCAACATTGAAAAATCTATTTGGGAATTCTTTTCCAAAACTTGAAGTTTTTAGAGAATCAGTAGTATCAGCTCCCAACACTACAACATTTGGATTGTCTTTTCCAACTTGGATCAAAGTTTTAGTATATTCTGAACGCATATCAGTCATTATTGGGTCATTCAATGTATCCAGCCTCTCTTGCAATTTTTTTAATTTGCTCTTGTTTTTCACCAATCACATGCAAACCAATCCATTTGTTTACTAGATCAGATCCTCCCAATTCATTTGATTTTTCAAGTAAGATGCTGCGTCTAGATTTTAAAACTTCATCTCTAAATTCTCTAATGGCTATTCGAACATCTTGTTGACCAATGATTGCACCACCACCTACAAATGCTCTAGCACCATCGGCAAATACGGAGCCAATATTTTCAAGATTAACTCCACCATCAGCCTCAATATAACCTGAAAAATTATGTTGTTTCAAAATAGAGTTCAATCTAGACATTTTTGAATGGGTTTCCTCAATGTATTTTTGACCAGATTTTCCAGGAACTACAGACATTACAATCAATTGATCAAGTGAGGACAAGAATTTGTAAGACCATTCAGGTAATTCAGTTTCAGGATTTATTGCAAACCCTACACCGATTTGATTTTGTTTTAATACATCATGAATTTCTCCAAAACTAGATTCATCAGTAACTTCAGCATGAACAGTTACAATATCACTTCCTGCATCAATATAATTTTGAACGTGTTTTACAGGATTATTTATCATAAGATGGGTATCAAATGGAATAACAGTTAGTGGTCTTAATTCTTTAATTTTCAAATGATCAAAAGTTTTAGTGGGAACAAATTGTCCATCCATTACATCTAAATGAATATAATCAGCTCTGCCAGAAACACATCTTTTAATTTCATTTTCCAGATTTGTCATATCACCGGCAATAATTGAAGGTGCTATCATGAATTGTGATTCAAGTTCAAGATTAATTATTGGAACCACATCAGAGTCAGGGGCCTTGCCATGCCATTGAGGATTATCTTCCATATGTTCTAAAGATTTTCCTTTTACAGTTCTTGAAATTATCATAGTTGGTACTCCTTTAGTTCTATTTGCTTTTTTAATTGCAGCATCAATTTGTTCAACTCGATGTCCATCAATTTCAATAACATTCCAACCAAAAGATCTCCATTTATCACCAGTTTTCCAACGTGATGCATCTTTCCACATTTCAGAAAGATCATCACCTTCTAGTCTTTCATCAAGAGGCATTATCCGTTCAGTGTAAGAGTCCTGTTGAATGAAATTTCGGTCAAGAAAGACAGTCAGATTATCTAATTTGTATTTTGAAGCAGTCATTGCAGCTTCCCAAATTTGACCTTCGTCAGATTCACCATCCCCAATAATTGTATAAACATGGTAATCTTTAGAATCAATTTTTCCTGCCAAAGCAATTCCTACAGAATATGACAATCCAGTTCCCAAAGAGCCTCCACAAAATTCAACTCCAGGGCATTTCAAGTCTGGATGTCCTTGCAATTTACTACCAAATTTTCGCAGAGTCTCAAGTTCAGATTCTGGAAAATATCCCGCAACTGCCATGTTTGAGAATAAACCAGGGGCAGCGTGACCTTTCGATAAAACTAGGCGATCTCGATTTTCCCATTGTGGGTTTTTAGGATCAAATTTCAAATGTTTGTTAAATAAACAGCCCAAAATTTCAGCCATAGAAAAAGAACCTCCAGGATGACCAGAACCAGCCGTATTTGTTGCCAAAATAACTAACTTTCTAGCTCTAAGAATATTCTTTTTTATTTGATAATAATTTAATCCCAACAGGATCGTAGCCTCATAAATTTAATAAAAATCTATTTCTAAAAAAAATGAAATTCAAAATATTAGATTAGAAATGAAATTTTTACAATTTTTTGGAAAAAATGAATTAATTTTACAACAGTTTAATTACAGTATAATTTCACAAGCTGTAGATAAAAATGTCATTCGATAGAGAAAGAGAAATGTTTGATACAAAATGTGGCGATTGTGGAAACGATTGTCAAGTACCATTCAAACCAAAAGAAGATAGACCTGTTTATTGCAGAGAATGCTTCCAAAATCACAAACCAGAACCAAGAAGTGGTGGTGGTAGATTTGGTGGTAGATCAGGTGGTAGATCAGGCGGTGATAGAGGCTCTAGATTTGGTAGAAGAGACGATAGACCACGAGAAATGTTTGATACAAAATGTGGAGACTGTGGAAACGATTGTCAAGTACCATTCCAACCAAAAGAAGATAGACCTGTTTATTGCAGAGAATGCTTCCAAAATCACAGATAATACTAGTGAGTTATTTTTTAAAAAACTCAAACTAGAATTTTATTAAATTTTTATAAAATATCAAATAGATAAAATCATGGAAATAACAAAAAATTATCCAATACTTATTTTTGATAACCGATGTTATTTGTGTACAAAATTTGTAAAAGTGATTAATTTTTTTGCAAAGAGTAAAATCATGATAATTGGTCATTATTCTAGATTTGGAGAAAAGGTTAGAGGAGAAGTTTTGGATGAATCGGCTTTGGACATGTTTTGGTTAATTGATAAAAAAACAGCATATGGGGGCAGATCTGCAATATTACCATTAATTAAATTAATTTTGTCTAAAAAAAACACAGAAATTTCAAATTTAGAAATAGAAAATAAATGTAAACAAGAATGCAAAACAATCAAAGCATTAATGAAAAGAACATTTAGTCTTTTTTCAAATAGCAAGATAATCAAAATTCCTTGATAAAAATAACAAAATTTTATCAGAAATTGTTCAAAAAAATATCATAAATCTAAATAAGACATTAAATTTGTATTTTTAATATGAAGATAAAAGTTGAGAATTCTGCAAAAAATACACAAATTCTTTGTGGATTTGTTTTAGAAAAATCAAACAAAGTTCTAGGGTTAAAGAAATTGGATGCTAAAACATCATCAGCTATAAATCAATCTCTAAAAGATATGGAAGGCAAATTAGGGAAATTAAGTATTATTCCAATTCCAGGAAAAAAACCAGCTCAAAGAATCTTACTCGCAGGAATTGGAAAAAAAGAGGACATAACAAAAGATACAATTAGATATGTTTCAGGTAAAATTGCACAAAAAGTAAGAGAATTAAAACTAAAAGAATTTTCAATTATAACACCTCCAAATTTAATTACTGATCAAATTTCATCAGTTTCTCAAATCACAGAAGGAGTCAAAATGTCTCTTTACAAATTTGATAAATTCAAAGCAGAAAAAGTAGAAAATTCACCAGATTTAACAATCATTGTTTCTAAATCAAAAAAAATTTTACAAGCTATCAAAACATCCGAAATTATTGCAGATGGTACAATATTTACTAAAAGTATTGCAAATTTACCACCAAACGAATGTACTCCTACAACATTAGCAAATTTTGCAAAAACAATTTCTAAAAAAAATAAGATGAAATGTAATATTATTTCCAAACTTGAGTTAAAAAAGAAAGGATTTGGCGGGATTACAGCTGTTGGAGGAGGAAGTAAAAATGAACCAAAATTGATCATTTTAGAACATAATAACGGTCCAAAAAATGAGAAGCCTATTGTATTAGTTGGAAAAGCTGTTACATTTGATACAGGCGGGATTTCATTAAAGCCTGGACAAAACATGGATGAAATGAAATTTGATAAATGTGGAGGATGTACAGTTTTAGGAATTATGAAAGCAGTTTCTGAATTAAAAATTCCAATTAATGTAGTAGGAATTATTCCATCAGTTGAAAATATGCCTGGAGGAGAATCCTATAGACCAGGAGATATTATAAAATTATTTAGTGGAAAAACTGCAGAAATTTTAAACACAGATGCAGAAGGACGATTAATTTTAGCTGATGCATTATCATATGGAGAAAAACATTTTTCTCCAAAAGCAATCATTGATTTTGCAACTTTAACAGGGGCATGTATAGTTGCATTAGGCAATAATGTAGCTGCAATTGTATCAAACAATGAAAAATTAACAAGAAAGATTACAGATTCGTCTAAAAAAACAACAGAAGAAGTTTGGGAATTACCATTAACACAAGACTATATGGATATGATAAAATCAGATGTTGCAGATATGAAAAATGTGGGGATTGGAAGAGCAGCAGGGACTATTACAGCCGCTGCATTTTTGAAAAATGCAATTAAAGATACACCATGGGTACATCTAGATATTGCAGGAGTTGCATGGACTCAAGGAGCAGCTACAAAAGAAAAATCATACAATCCAAAAGGTGCCACAGGTTTTGGCGTTAGATTGATTTTAGATTATTTACAGAATTTAAGAAATTAGTAGCCTCTACTATTTCTATCAGGTTTTCCAACATTTGGATTTCTAAAACCATGTTTTTCCATCATATGATTCAAGAATCTAATATCATCAGAAAATGATTCCATACAAATCGTACAGTTTTTCATGTATATCACATCAACCCAATTAATTCAATATTAAAAGATTGATTGAAAATTAGAAAATGCCAGCACTGTTGCTTCCCAAGGGCTCTCGCATCTTAGTAGCACAACAGCGACATCAGGTTTGACTTCCAAGTTCGGAATGGGATTGGGTCGCACCCTGACGCTATGGCCGGCTTGTTCATTGATGTTAGATTCTCATCTATTAACGTAACGCAGAGAATTATTCTATTCAAAATAGGTATAAAGCAAAGAAAATACCGGATTACGACATGACACATAGAGTCGGCGTTTTAGATCAAGATCTGTGCCAGCCACAAAAATGTGGTTTGGAGTGCATAAAATACTGTCCAGTTAACAAATCAGGAGCGGATTGTATCATTATAAACGAAGAATCAAAAAAAGCACAAATTGATGAAGATGTTTGTAATGGTTGCGGAATATGTGTTAAAGTATGTCCATTTGATGCAATAACAATTGTTAATCTAGCAAGTGAATTAGCAACAGACAAAATTCATCAATATGGGCAAAATTCTTTTCGATTATTCAAGTTACCAACTCCAAAAAAAGGAGAGGTGGTAGGGTTACTTGGAAGAAATGGAATGGGGAAAAGTACAGTAGTAAATATCCTATCAGGTAATTTAAAACCAAATCTGGGAAGATTTGAAAATCCTCCAGAATGGGACGAGATTTTAAAGCATTATAGTGGAACAGAACTTAAACAACATTTTGAAAAAATTGAACAAAAACAAATTCGTGCTTCAATTAAACCACAACAAGTTCATCATATTGCACAAGCATTTGAAGGAACCGGAAAAGAACTTCTCGATAAATATGATGAAAGAGGGGTATCAAGAGAGATAATCAAAGAATTAGGATTAGAAAATTCCATGGAGCAGAGTTTAAAGGAATTGAGTGGAGGAGAGTTACAAAGAATTGCAGTAGCTGCAGCTGCATCAAAAGATACTGAATTTTATTTTTTTGATGAACCATCATCATACAATGATGTTTTTCAAAGAACAGGAGTTGCACGAGTAATTCAAAGTTTAGCAAAAATTGGAAAAAGTGTCATGGTTGTAGAACATGATTTAACATTACTGGATTTTCTTAGTGATTATATCGAAGTTTTGTATGGCGAACCTGCAGCATATGGTATTGTATCAAGTATTTTATCTACAAAAGTTGGAATCAATGTTTTTCTTGATGGTTATTTACCAACTGAAAATGTAAGATTTAGAGACAAAAAATTTTCATTTGATGTATCATCATCATCTACAGATATTTTTCAAGAAGGGAGTGAAGTCATAGTATACCCAAAACTAGAAAAAAAATATGAGTCATTTTCAGTATCAATTGAGCCTGGACAAGTAAGGAAAGGGGAAGTTTTAGGCATAATGGGGGCAAACGCTCTTGGAAAAACCACCATGATGAAAATGATTGCAGGAGTTGAAAAACCAGATTCTGGAAATATTAGTAAAAAAATCAAGATAGCTTACAAACCACAATATCTTCAAAATGATATTGATGTAGATGTAATTTCATTATTAGATAAAGCAAATGGTAATCCAGTTGAAGAAAGTATGGAGGAAGAACAGATTCTTGATCCATTAAAAATTAAAAAACTTTACAATAAATCTATCAGAAATCTTTCAGGAGGGGAACTACAAAAAGTGGCAGTAGCATCATGTTTACTTCAAAAAGTAGATGTTTATGCACTTGATGAACCATCTGCATTTTTAGATGTAGAAGATAGAATTGCAGTAGCAAAATTTTTACAAAAATTTGTTCGCTCGTTTGGAAAATCAGCAATAGTAATTGATCATGATTTACAATTAATGGATCTTGTTTCAGATTCAATGGTAATCTTTGAAGGAGAATCAGGAGCAGAAGGCAAAGCAACATCCCCAATGTCAAAGGCAAATGCCATGAACAGATTTCTAAAATCATTAGATATGTCATTTAGAAGAGATGAAAAAAGTCTCAGGCCTCGAGTAAACAAACTTGAAAGTAGATTAGACAAAAATCAAAAAACATCTGGAAACTATTATTATAAAAAATGACTAGAATGCTGAAAAAAGCATTAGAAAATGTATTAACATTAGAAGAGAATAGTGAATTGATTTCAGCGTTTGATCAAATTGGGGAAATTATAATTGTAAGAATTCCGGATTCTTTACGCTCAAAGAAAAAAATCATAGGAGAAACTTTACTTAAAGAAGTAAAAATTGCAAAAAGTGTTTTTTATCAAGCATCAGATGTTGAAGGGGATTTTCGTACAAGAAAATTAGAGATTTTGGCGGGGGAAGATAATACAGAAACAGAATACAAGGAATTTGGATGTAAGTTTACTGTAGATGTAGAAAATGCATTTTTTTCACCTAGATTATCAACAGAAAGAGAAAGAATTGCAAACTTGATTCAAGATGGGGAAGTAATAACCAATATGTTTGCAGGAGTAGGAATGTTTTCCATAATGGCTGCAAAGAAAAAGAAATGCACAGTATTTAGTCTAGATATCAATCCAATGGCATCAAAATTATGTGAAAAAAATATTGAACTAAACAAACTTGCAGGAAATATAATTTCAATAAATGGAGATGCATCAGAAATTATCAAAGAACAGTTAATCGACAAATCAGATAGAACTTTGATGGTATTACCAGAAAGATCTGATGAATTTTTAGAATCAGCAATTAATACAACAAAGAATGGAGGAATTATTCATTATTATTCTCATATTCATGCAGATAAAAAATCAGATGCAGGAAAACTTTCAGAAGAACATTTTCTTCAGATCTCACCAACCCAATCAGAAATCCTAACCTCAAAAATTGTAAGAGCAGTTGGTCCTAGATATTATCAAACGGTAGTAGATGTTAAAATTTCTAAATAAACTAGTCATCAGATGTGATTGATGCAGATGAAGGTTTTGTTGTTGCCATCACATATCCAATCCATGCAACAACACCAAGAATTCCTCCAGCAATCATTAACACAGATAATTGTAATACAATTGGACTCCATTCAGAAAGCATTAACAAGTATGCATAAAGGAAAAAACCACCAATGCAAAGCATGAAAATAGCAATTCCCATTCCTTTACGTTTATCCATGGCAAAAAATTTTTTGTGAGTTATTTATTGGTTTAAACTAATCTAACTCAATTGCCATAAGATATGCATCTTCGCCATCTCGATAATATGCATTAAGTTGTTGTTTGATAATAAATCCATATTTCTCATATAGTCTTACAGCCTCATTATTACTACATCTTACTTCTAAATAGAATTCATCACATTTTCGTAATTTAACACCATTGACAGATTCCTTAACAAGTGCATTTCCTATACCTTTTTTTCTATATTCATCAAGAACTGCAATAGATACAACATGACCTTTTTTGACAAAACCTAATTTCTTAAAATTTGAAAATCCAAATTCCGTTTTGCACATAATATAACCAACATGTTTTCCTGCAATTTCAGCAACAATAAATGCCTCAGGCAATTCAGCTAATAGGGATTCATAAAAATAATCAGAATAGTGTTCGGGAAGAGTTTTCAGATTAATTTCCATTATAGATATCAGATCGCTTGGTTCTGCTCGTCGAATGTTACAGTCGCCAATGGTTCTTAGAATAACTTGCATAAAATACGATACAAGTATCAATATTTAATTTTAAACCAAAAGACCATTAATAGAAAGAATAGTTTAAAAAAATATGGAAGAAAACTCACAAGAAGGGGTTATTTCATTAGTAAATTCCATATTCGATGTTAGTGATTTTACAAAAACACAATTTTCATTGGAGTTTAGAATTGAGGATTTTGAATTTAAATCAAAATTTGAGGATTTGGCGAGAAAATTAGAAAATATGAGTTTTGCTTGCAAATTAGAAAAAATGAATGATGGAAAATATATCATCATTCAAAAATTTACTCCAAAAAAACAGAGAAAATGGATGAGTTCATCATGGACTCCTCGAATTTTGTTTGCTGTTGTTATTTCATTTGTAATGATTGATGGATACTATAGAACATCTGGAACAAACTCAATTGTAGAAATTGGAGATCCTTTAGAAATGGCAGGAATCTACACATTATCATTATTAGGAATTTTAGGAATTCATGAACTAGGTCACATTATTGCTGCCAAAGCACACGGATTAAAAACAACTTGGCCATTTTTTATCCCAGGGTTACCTGTAATTGGAATTCCAACATTTGGTGCTTTTATTCAATCACGAGGATTAACAATTAACCGAGAAATATTGTTTGATGTAGCAATTGCAGGTCCCATTGCGGGATTAATAATTGCAGTAATAGTTTCAATTTATGGGGCATATACTGCACCAATTTTAGATCAAGACATAGCTGCTGGAATGTTCGCAGACTCTAGGCTCACGGAATGGGGAATGGGAGAGCCATTACTAATGACTGCTAGTTTGGCATTATTTGGTAAAGGAATGCCAGGACACGAAGTAATTATGACACCAGTAATGTTTGCAGCATGGATTGGGTTTTTAATTACATTTCTAAATTTACTTCCTGCATGGCAATTGGATGGAGGACATATGGCTAGGACATTACTGGGTCCAAAATTACACAGATATGCAACTTATGGAAGTATGATAATTCTTGTTTTGTTAAATTATTGGATAATGGCAATATTGATTTTTGTAATGAGTTCAAAAAATCCTAGTGCATCACCGCTTGATGATGTATCACCACTTTCAAGAAATAGAAAAATTGCATATATTGGAATTATAGGATTAGCAATTTTATGTGCACCATTACCAGCAAACTTTTTACCAAATTTTTTACCTTAGTAAAAGTCTAGCACCATCTGAAACTACTGCAACTTTTTGTCTTACACCTTGAGTCTTTAGAATATAATCCATAGAATATTTTATTCCAGGTAAAGAAATCATATCAAGTTTTTTCACATAAAACTCAGGAAGTATTGAAATTAATCCAATTTGAAAATTCTTTTGAATTTCTGATAGAAACAATAGATCTTCCATCCCGCTAATGTATTTTGTAGGATTTCGAAGTTGTTCTAAAGTTAATCTACCTTCAATGTATTGTTGAATTGCATCAGAGCCCAAACCACCTTTACATTCTGCCACTAAAATTGCAAGACCATTGTTTTTGATTGCATTTGAACAATTCCAAAGTGAAGAAAGTGATTTTCCCAGAGTATCATTACTGGCATCTTTTCCAGTGCTGAGAATCATTGTTTTATGTTGTCCTACATCTTTGATTGAATTATTTTCTAAAAATTTTGTTGTAGAAAGTGTTTTTGATGGATGATCAATAGTAAAATCAACAATACCTTGTGAATTTGCAATGATTTCAATTCCTTGAATTTCAAAATTATCGGAAAATTTTTTTGCCTCTTGTAGACTTTCAGGATACTGTCCAGATACGGGAAGATTTCCATTTCTTTTTGCATATGCTGAAAGCATAGAATCAATACCAAATTTTTTGATTAAACGCGTAGAAATTGTTTCATAACCAAATAATCCATCAAACTCCATTTCACCCATAAAAATTAGGTTGGAATTTTCTATATTGACATCATCAAATTCATTAATTGAACTTCCTTCAGGTAAACCTGCTTTGACCAAATTTAGAATTTTTTTATCTGTTAAAATTTTTGGAAATGGTTTAGATTTTTGTTCACATAAAGTAAAGATTGATGAAATTATTTTTTGAATAGATTTTGAGTTATGTAAAACTACAAGCTCCATTGGTTTTGATAAATCAAGAACGTTGAGTTTTTCATTGATTTCTGAATCATCCAAAACCTTACCATCAGAATCAATCTTTTGTTCTAAATTCTCAGCTTTTATATCCAAAACGACGTCTGTAATTCCATAATTCAACCAGATTTCAGGCATAATTCACACTCAATACAAACCAAAATAAATACAATGTAATTAAATTTGATATGGAATTTGTAAAAGACTTTACAATATTTCTACACCAAAAAGGCATTATAAAATTTGGAGATTTTACGCTTGCAAGTGGAAAAAAGAGCTCATACTATGTAGATTTAAGATTAGTACCAAGTTATCCCCATAAATTTAGAGAGATGGTAAAATATTTGGAAAATGAGATTGTACAAGATATTGGACTAGCAAAATTTGATTCGATTGTTTCAGTTCCAACAGGAGGGCTGGTAATTGCATCAGCATTAGCCATAGAAACAGTCAAACCCCTAATCTATGTTAGAAGTAAACCAAAAGATTACGGCACATCAAAATCAGTTGAAGGAAAAATTCACGATGGAATGAATGTAGTAATGATTGATGATGTTGCAACTACAGGAGGTTCAGTTGTTAATGCAATTAAATCTCTAAAGGAAGTGAATATTTCAATTAAAGATGCATATGTAATTGTCAATAGAATGGAAGGTGCCAAAGAAGCTTTATCTGAATTGGGAGTAAAAATGCATTCTATTTTAGACATATTACAAATTTCAGAAATATTATACAAAGAAAATATCATTGATGAAGATATTTTAGAAAAAGTAAAAAAACAAATCAATAAATAAATTCTGGCAGCTCAGACAAATGCCTTCCAATCATCATTCAGATATAACTCTGATTCTTCATTGCGACCATTAAGTTTTGAAAGTGCTTATTTTAAAACTAACTGAAAATAAATGGGCCCGAAGGGCTTCGATCCCTTGGCTCACCGGTTATGAGCCGGTTACTCTACCAAGCTGAGTTACGGGCCCTAAGCAAAGGGATTTTTTCTTAGGTATAAAATGTTATGAGGTTAACAGTATTCTTCAAAACAACTGTCTAACAACAAATTTTGGGCAGAAAGAGATTTGTCTGCAATTTCAATTAAGTTGTTTGAGTCAGTTGAAGACTTTTCTAAAATATTTCTCCATGCTGCAGCGTGTCTAATGTCAGCTTCAGTATGGAGTTTGAAATATTCAGTTGCTTCATGATTTGTTAAACCATAGAATTCTGCCAATCCATCAAGTTTTGTTTGACTAATTTTTGGGATTTCTTTTTCAAAGGCATACATTGCGCATGCTCCACCTTCATAAGTATTCATTAATTTATTCAATTCAGAAACAGCTCTGAGTGTTTTTGGTAATCCAGTATAAGCGGTTAATTCATCTTCAGAAATTCCAAGTTCTCCTGCAAATGCAATCCATGGTTGAATATGATCAGATTCTTCTTGCTGATTTTCAATTAACTCATTTACTACATCGTCTGGTGCTTTTTCAATAATTGGAGCCATAAAGGCAGGAACTGCCTTAACAAGTTGAAAATACTCTTTCGAATAACCTGCTAAAGATTCCTTTGTCAATTTTCCATCAGACCATGATTGGTAAAATGGATGTTTCAATAAACTTCGTTCTTCAATTATTTCATCAATTTTTTTAACTAAATTCATAGTTCATCTGCAAATTTGCCAGTAAAAAAATCTTTGTGGTTTACAAAAGATTTTATGGTCAAAATACAGAACTTTTTTGGGTTCCAGTGGTGTAGACCGGTCAAGCATTTTGCCCTTTCAAGGCAAAGATCCCGGGTTCAAAATCAAACGATGAAAATCCCGGCTGGAGCACCAAGATTTATTTACTTATGGGAAAATTTTTTCATTATACTATCTTGGACAGAAAAAATATTGAGATCAATCCTTTACTTGAAACATATGGAGAATATATCAAAAAGATAGATCAATCTTTAGATAAAGAATTATCATTATATTCAGAATCAGAATTTATCGAGCCTCTCAAATATTCACTAGAGGGAGGAAAACGAATAAGACCAATTATTTTGACTTTGGCTGCTGAAAGTGTGGGTGAAATCGATGATAATACATTTGCAGCATCTTGTGCTGTCGAATTCTTACACATGGAATCAATCATCCATGACGATATTATAGATAATGAAACTATGAGAAGACAAAAAGATCCGTTTCATATTAAATTTGGATATAATACAAGTGTTTTAACTGGTGATTTTGTTTTAGGATTGATTCTTGCAATATCTTCGAGATTAGATAATGCAAGAATTACAAAAGATTTGGCTTCAACTGCAATGTTAATGAGTGAAGGTGAAATGATTGAAAATAGATTAGAGACAAGTGAGGATGTTACATTTGATGATTATCTAAAAGTTATAGAATACAAAACAGCAACAGCATTTGAAGTGGCAGCAAGAGCAGGTGCAATTATTGCAGGAGGAACTGAAGAGCAAATTGAATCATTAACAAAATATGGACTAAATCTTGGAATTGCATATCAAATAAGAGATGATTTGTTTGATTGGAAAAATGAAGATAAATTATTCAATATCTTGATTAAGAAAAGTTCGGATCCAAGAGATGTATTCAATAAAATGGAAGAATTGTTAAAAGAATATGCTGAAAAAGCAAGAGCAGGATTAAGAGGAATTCCAGATAATGATGCTAAAATAAATTTAGAAAATTTAATTAAATTTACTTCATTTAAGGCATAAGACCTAAACTAAAAACTGGAGTTGCAAATTCTACAAATTTCATTATTGGTTCTGGATATACACCAAATCCTATCAAGAAAATCGTTGCAGTAATCATTACAGCAATAATTGATTTTGGTTCTTTAACTCTCTTTTCTGTTTCACCTTCAAAGTACATCTTTCTCGTAATCCAACCATAGTAAGCAAGAGATAATGCACTGTTTAAGACGCCAGCTATTGCAAGCCATGGTGCCCACCAAATTACAGAACCAGCATCTAATGCACCACCAAATAACATCAACTTACTCCAAAAACCTGCAAGTGGGGGAACACCAGCCAATGCAAATAATGAGATTACCAAAGCAAGAGCAGTAATTGGCATTCTTCTTCCAAGACCCTTCAATTTATCAATATGAGTAACAGCAAGAGTTGTTACAATTCCTGCAATTGCAATAAAGGCCATGCCTTTCATCACTGCATGGTTCAGAATATGATACAGGGAACCTTGCAAACCAAGTGAACTATGAGGAGCAATTGCAAGACCAATCAAAATGTATCCAGCATGTGCAATACTAGAATACGCTAACATTCTAGAAAGATTCTTTTGCATTATTGCAGCAACATTACCAATAGTCATTGTCATAACTGCAAGAATTCCTAAAGCTAGAGTCCAATCAAGATGTAAAACAACCATTCCAAGAATTACGATTCTAATCGTTGCAGCAAATCCAGCTTTCTTAGTAGCTGCTGCAAGTAATGCTGTGATTGGAGGTGGTGCACCTTCATATGTATCAGGAAGCCATTGATGGAAAGGTACAAGTCCCATCTTGAATCCAAATCCTGCAATAAACATTCCAACTGAAAGTAACGCAAGAGGCAATAGTGAAGGATCAAGTGTGGAATATCCTTGAATTACTTCTCCAATATTTGTAGAGCCAGTTAATCCATATGAAATTGAAATTCCGTAAACTATGATTGCAGATGATAATGCACCAAACAAGAAATACTTTAGAGCAGCCTCATTTGAGCTTGGATTCTTTTTCATAAATCCAACTAAAACATATGTTGGAATACTCATTAATTCCCATGCAACAAACAGCATTACCAGATCAGTAGAATATGCTACTAGCACCATACCAATGGTTGCAAGTAAAATTAGTGAATAGTAAACAGCAGGAGAATTATGTTTTCTCATATAATTAAAAGAGCCAACAGTAGTAAACAGAGCAACAATTAGCATTGCAATTGCAAATAATCCACCAAAGGCATCATCTACAATTACATCTTCAGAAAAAAGAGCAGCTGGTGCTACGTTTTCACTTACGAATTGATAACCAACATAACCCATTGATACAATTAGTGCTGCAAATGCAATCACGGCATAAAATGAGTTAGAACCTTTTTCTTTTCTTACAATACTAATGATTGGAAGAAGAATACCAACAGTTCCTAAAATTGCAATTAATACTAACGGGGTTGAAGTAATTTCTAACATCTCATATCACCTACATCAACAATATCAAAACTACGAATAGTAGTCCTGCTCCAAATACGAATAGATATGATTGGGATACACCAGTCTGGGTTCCTTGTACAACTTTTGCGCTCCATCCAATTGCTTTCTGGAATCCATCATTCATACCATAATCTATAGCTGTCCTTTCAAAGTATCTGAATACACCTCTTGCCAACCACAATGGTGCTGCAACAAAGCACCAATACACCATAGCATTAAGGTACCATCTGTTTAAGAGAAGTTTATGAAATGAGTAAAATACAATATTAGAGTTTACAACCTTTACAGGATCAACCCATCTACCAATATAGAAAATATAACCTAATCCTGCTCCTATCGCAAATGCTATCAATGATGAACCAAGTGCAACTGGATTAAGTCCTTGTAAGAATCCTGGTAGAATTGATGGTTCATTTTCAACATGTGCAGAATGAATGCCATAAGAATGGTCAAGATACTCTACAAACGTATGATGAAGTCCTTCTTCAGCAGATAATCCAATTAAACCAATTCCAATAGTTAGAACAGCAAGAATTCCATATGGAATCCACATTGACAATGATGCTTCATGAACATGATGTCCTTCTTCTTCCATCTTTTCAATATGTTTACTCTTATTTCCAAAGAAGACCAACCCCATCATTCTCATAGTATAGAAAGCAGTGATGACTGCAGTTAGAACAGCAATAATGTATAATGGCAATGCCCATTCATTTCCAGATTCATAAACAGCAGCAAAGATTGCATCCTTACTCCAGAAGCCTGTTGTGATAAATGGAGCGCCCATTAAACCAAGACCAGCTGCCCACATGAATGCATAAGTTTTCTTCATTGTCTTTCGTAGACCTCCCATATCTGTCATAAATCTAGAACCAACAGTATGCAATATCGCACCAGCTGCCATGAACAATGAAGCTTTGAACATTGCGTGAGAAATTAAATGGAAGAATCCGGCAGTATACCCATCAACATATTGATAAGATAATCCTGCAATACCTAATGCCATCATCATGTAACCAATTTGAGAACCAGTTGAATAAGCAAGAACTTTCTTAATTTCAGGATTGACCATTGCTTGTGTTGCTAATAATAATGCAGTAATTGCACCAACCCATGCAATAATCTCAAAGAATTGATCTGCAAGAATTCCTGCGGCTCCTAATGCAAATACAAGGGGTCCTAGTCTTGCAACTAAGAATACACCTGCCTTGACCATTGTTGCTGCGTGAATCAATGCAGATACAGCAGTAGGCCCAGTCATTGCTTCTAACAGCCATTCGTTTAATGGGAATTGTGCAGACTTTCCCATTGCACCACCAAAAAGTAAAACAAATGCAGGAACTAAAAGCCCTTGAGCAGACATTGCAGTTGCCCATGAAGTATCTCCTAACAATTCTTTAAATCCAAAAGTTCCCGCAAACAAAAATATCAAAAGCATACCTGCAATCATCATCACATCACCAACTTTTGTCATGATGAATGCCTTCATACCAGCATGAGTTGGGGAATAGTAATCTAACATTCCAAGAACGGTTCGTCCTTCAACACCAACATGATCTTTCTTCTTATCACGATACCAAAAGCTAATCAATGCATACGACGCAAGTCCTACACCTTCCCAACCAAAGAATACTTGAAGTAAATTATCAGATAATACAATTAATTGCATGGAGCCAATAAAGAACATCATCCAGAACCAGAATCGTGTAATATCTTTATCACCTTTCATGTATCCTGTACTGTAAATCATAATGAGGAATGAAATCCAACCAACAACATTGGCCATTATAATTGAAAGTGGATCTGCTAATACTCCGCCCTTTAGACCAAGTGACTCTATCCACGTTATTTGATGATGTAATTCAGCTGCCTCAAGAGCTACTGGAATCATTGTGGCTGCAGATACAGCACTCATTAATGCAAATGCTACTGCAACATACCCTGTTGCATGTTTTGATAATTTTCCAATGCCCGGAATAATCATAGCTGCTACAAATGGAAGAATCCAAACTAACCAAGCACTTGTTGTTCCAATTTCAAATCCCATTAACTCAGTTACCATATTCTAAACCCCCAACACTCCATTCATGTACGGAATAATTGTTTTGTAAAATATGTCAGGATAAATTCCTACTACAATAGAAAATCCTGCCAACACCATCATTGGTGCAGTCATGTACCAACTTCCTTCTTTTACATTTTCAAGATGTTCAGGTGTTTTTCCAAAGAAAATACGTTTTAGCATCCATAGAAGATAAGACATTGTAAGAACAGTTGCGACAAGACCTAAACCAAATCCTACTGCTCTTAGTGTAGAACCTTCTTCAAGTGCAGTTTGTAATGCACCTGCAAAGAGAATCCATTCACCCATAAAACCACTGGTTGGAGGTATTCCCATTATTGTCAAGGCACCTATTACGGCACATACTGCTGTAATTGGCATCTTTCCAGCTAATCCTCCAAGTTTTGAAAGACTTCTAGTTCCAACTTTAACAATTATAATTCCTGCCATCATGAAGAGAATTCCTTTTCCAATGGCATGTGTTACATACATCATCTCAGCTCCTGCAAGACCAAGTGCAGACATTGAACCAATACCAAACAAAAGATAACCCATTTGGCTTATACTAGAATATGCAAGAAGACGTTTTATGTCATCTTGCATTAGTGCCATTGCACCACCATAAATCATTGTAACAAGTCCCCAAATGTAGAACCATATGGACAGATCAGCAAAGGTTGCAGGCAAAAATTCAACAATTAGTCTAAAAATACCATAAGCACCGATTCCGATCATTGCCGGAGACAATAATGCACTAATTGGTGTTGGTGCAGCACCGTGAACATATGGAAGCCAAATGTGGAACATGAAGACTGCTAGTTTTACACCAAGGCCTAATGCAATTGCAACTGCAGAAATCATCGCAATGTCTTGAGGAATATCCGATTCGTGAATGTCTGCAAAATCGAAACTTCCAACAGTCAAACCAATCATCAAAAAGCCTAACAGTAAAACAACTGCACCCGCATGAGTCCAAAACAAGAACATTAAACCAATCTTTCTTCTATTACCAGCGCCCCAAAGAGCAACTAAGAAGAAACCAGGAATCAGCATGATTTCAAAAAATACAAAGAATTCAATCAGGTTTGTTGCAAGAACTGTTCCAAGCATTCCCATTGCAAAAAGAAGATAAAGTGCAAAGTAAAGTCCTGATTTTGCATTTACATAATTTGAAAGTGAAGAGGCTTCAACAATAGAAGTTTGTCCACTTGTAGATGCAGTAATATTTTGTTCTTCTTCAAACTGATGATGGAATATGTGAAGCATGTATGGTTTTGAATAAAGCACCAAGATTGTAGATAGTACGTAAATGATTATTGCAAACGGTGATGCTAAACCATCCATCAACAAACCAAATTCACCAAATTGTGTTGTCCATGGATAATGTTCTTCCACAGTTCCAGAAAGTGCAGCATTAATTACAAGAATTGTAGTATAGAGTAAAACAGCAAATGTAAACCACATTGCAGGTGTCGGACCTAATTTTCTTCCAATGATATAAGCTACAGGTGCTAATAGCAGGGGCAGTATAACTGCCTGCAATAATGCATATTCCATTATCCTTTCAAACTCCTAAAGTCTGCAATATCGACATTTTGATACATCCTATACGCTACAATAATTAATGAAAGTCCAACTGCTACTTCAGCTGCGGCAATTGCAATCGAGAATAATGCTAAAGTTTGTCCACCACTATGAGGTAAGAATCTACCAAATGCAACAAGGTTAAGATTTGCAGCATTAATTATAATTTCAACAGCAAATAACATTCGGATAAAATTACGCTTTACAGCTAAACCGTAAATTCCTATTCCTAATAGGGCAACTGAAACAAGTGTGAAATCAACTAGTTCGCTGGTCATTCTCCACATCCTCTCGTTTTGCCAATACTAATGCACCAGTAATAGAACCCGCTAAAATTAATCCCATTAAAATCAATGCAGGCCAGTAATAGATTACAAAGTCTGCACCAATATCTCTAAAATTAACTGGGGGTTCATCAGTTGTTATTGTTTTAATTCCAGAATCTAAGAAAACAGCGCCTAATGACACCATCACTACAAGCATCAATCCAATTCCTGCAAACTTTCTCCTCTTGTCTTCAATTTTTTTGAATATGAGTTCTCTTTTTACCAACATTACAGTAAATAATATCAAAACAGCAATAGAGCCAACATAAACTGCTAATTGGAACAATGCAACAAATGGTGCATCTAACAAGAAAAAGAAACCAGCAATTCCACCAAGAGTTCCCATCAAAGCAATAGAACCATAAATTAGTGATCTTAATTCAAGTGCGGCAATTGCTGAACCAATAGTAATTACTGTTAATGCTAAAAATGCTGCATCAGCCATGTGTCGCACCTCTTGAAGTTATTTGTATTTCACTATCCTGTGCAACGTATGGTTTTACCTGAAGTTGCGCAGGTGTATAGATTAATCCTTCTTTGGAAAATGAAGATAATTCATAATCATTTGTCATGTATAATGCATAAAATGGACATGCATCAACACAGAGTCCACAAAAAACACATTTACCATAATCAATTTGAGGCATAATTGCTTTTTTATTTTGTTTTTGTTCTTCTGGAACTTTTACCATAGCAATTGCTTCAGCAACACCTTCACACGCAATAGAACATAATTGACAACCAGTACAATGATCATGAAATAACATATGACGTCCCTTTAATCCAGCAATTCCAACACCGGTTGAAGGATCAAATTGATATCCATCACCAACAAATTTTAGTTTCTCTTCAGGATAACGTAAAGTAAATCGCTTCATTGCCATATGTTTAATTCCAGAATTTAATGCACGAATAATTCCAGTTGCAGTTCCCATTATTGCAATCCTCCCGGTCCTAACACTCCAGCGTAAAGCAATCCCAGAGCAATAAAGATGTTAACGAAAGCAAGTCCAATTAGTTTAGTCCAACCTAGGTTCAACAATATGTCAACTCTAACTCTTGGAAATACACCTCTTGGTAAGATAATAAAGAAAATTACACCTACTGTTTTGAGAACAAACCATAGTGTTCCATTAAGCATTTCTTGAGAAAATATTGGTAATCCAGGGACTTTGAGGGTTACAGGACCCATGGTAATGCCATCAGTGATTATTTCGGCAGGGAAAGGAGGTACAATTGATGGGCCATTCCAACCACCTAGAAACAATACAACAAACAATGCGGCAAACGCATAAAGTTTGAGATAAGTTCCCAATTGAACAAGACCATACATCATTCCAGAAAGTTCTGTTAACCATCCAGCTACAATTTCACTTTCAGCCTCAGGTAAATCAAATGGAATTCTTTCTAATTCTGCAAGCATTGTAATGAAAAAGACAATTGCACCTACAGGTAAAAATACTATCCATGGAAAACTAGATTGACTTGCTGCAATTTCAGATAAATTAAGAGTTCCAGTTAAAATTACAACTCCCAATAAAGACAAGATTAATGGGATTTCAAATGATACCATTTGGAATAAAGCTCTAATTCCTCCAATGAAGGGGAACTTACTATTTGCAGACCATGCTGAAAGAATAGTAATAATTGGGAAAAATCCAATAACTGCAAATACCGCAATCAAACCTAAATCTACATCTGCAACTACCCAACCTGGTGCAACTGGAATCAGTGCAACAAATGCTGCTGCAGCTCCGACAAAGATTACGGGTGCAGCCCAGAAAATTGGTTTATCAGCCTTTGCAGGAATTATAATTTCTTTAGAAATTAATTTTAGACCATCACCCATTAATTGTAAAATACCTTCAAGTTTTCCACAATAGAAAGGACCAACTCTTAATTGTAATTTTGCAAGCATCTTTCTTTCAACAAAAATTGTTCCAGCAGCTAACAATGCTGCAAAACCAAATCCTGGAAATGCCATTACTCTAAAAATATCAGTTTCCATAAAGGACTGAATTATAGGAAGAGTTCTAGTCGGATCTGCAATCCACGAAAGTGCCAAAAATGGTGTAAGTAGTTCACCGTGAATAACAGGCATTTCAATATAGAACAAAACCATGAATACTGCAGGAATTCCTACTAGATTTAGAATCAATATTGCCCAGAAAGCATCACCAAGTAGTGATTTGATGAATTCACTTAGTTTGAATTTTGGTGCAATGACAGACATTTACCTATCTGCCTCCACTGGCCAATAATTGAGACTCCAATATACTGATGGCATGTTACCAAGTTTTTCTCCTTTGAGAAGGTATGGGAGTGCAATCAAATTTCTAAATGAAGGAACACTTAGTTTTAGTCTATAAGGTTCCACTTTGCCATCAGAGACAATATAACAACCTAAAGAACCTCTACCAGATTCTACACGCTTGTATACAGTAGCTGCTCCTTTTGTTTTTGGATTTGGTTTTAATTTTGTTCTGACAGAACCAGACTTTGGCATTTTTTGTAGCGCTTGTCTAATAATATTACAACTTTCCATCATATCAAGCCATGGTATTCTAGATCTTGCATATGCATCACCTTCTTTCATTACATTAGTGTGAATATCTAATTCATCATAAACATCATAAGGTTCTTTGACTCTAAGATCATAATCAACTCCACTTGCACGAAGAACAGAACCAGTTGTTCCAAGTCTAATTGCATCTTGTCTAGATAAGACTCCAGTATTTGCAGTTCTTGAAATAAGAATTGGATTATCATAAAACACTGCGGCGTATTCTTTGATACGTTTTTCGAAATAATTTACTTGACGTAAACAAACGTCTTCAAAGTTTGGAGGTAAATCATTTCGAACTCCACCTGGAATGAAATGAGCATGTGTAACTCTTGCACCAGTCATTTTTTCCATAAGATCAATTAAAAATTCTCGATCACCTGCAGGCCACATAAACATTGTAGAATGGCCTAAGAAAATTCCATAAATTGCAAGCCAATACATGATATAGATACATCTGTTAAGTTCTGATGCAATAACTCGAATATACTTTGCACGTTCAGGAACTTCAATTCCTAAAAGTTCTTCAACCCCTAGAACATAAGGATAAAGAACATTACATGAATCATGAATAACTGGTCTTTCTAAGTGTGGAATATTTGTGATGTAGTTTCTATATTCTGCCATTTTTTCTTCCCCACGATGAACATATCCTGGATCTGGATCACATGCAACAATATAATCACCATCAATCTGGACAACAATTCTCATGTGACCAGAACCTGGATGTTGTGGTCCAACATTCAGAGTCATAATTCGTTCATCAACTTTTTGGAGTGCTAATCCTGGCATTATTTCAGTCATATCTATCGTCCTCGCGTATCAAAGTCCTTTCTAAGTGGAGGTAAATCTGCCCAATCTTCAGGTAGCAATAATCGTCTATTATCAGGATGTCCTTCAAAGAAAACACCAAACATTTCAAAAATTTCTCGTTCATGAAATTCAACACTGTAAAAAATATCTCTAAGAGTAGGAAGTTTAGTTGCATCTTTTCCAGGAATTGGGTTTTCTTCTCTTTGAGTTCTAGTAGCTAAAACAAGAACTTGTCTAGATAATGAAGAATCAGAATAAGAGCCTATATGATAAACAACTTCAATTTCTTTGTCTTGAGGGAAATCTACTCCAGAAACAGACTCAACATGATCAAAATTCATTTCATCACGAATGAATTCAGCAACATCATGTACATTCTCACTACCTACATTAATTCGGACTCTGTCTTCTTTAACAAAGGCAACCTCAACTTTATCACCAAACTTTTCAGTAATTTTATCAGAAAGTCCTTTCTCAAATTCGGGTAATTCAATTGGTTTTTCTTCAGGTTTTTTTGCAGGAGTTGGTTTTTTTGCAGGAGTTGGTTTTCCTTCAGATTTAACCTCTGCTGATGCGGTTTCAGTACTCATCATACAAACTTCCTAGCTTTCATCCTCTTGATTTTTTCTTGTAACAAAATACATCCTTGAATTAAAGTTTCAGGTCTAGGTGGACAACCAGGAACATAAACATCAACTGGAATCACTCCATCAATTCCTGGAAGTACATTGTATGAATCAAAATATAATCCTCCAGTAATTGCACAGGCACCCATAGCAATTACATATTTTGGTTCTGGCATTTGATCATAAACTAATCTAAGACGTGGTGCCATTTTACGTGTGATAGTTCCTTGTACAACAACTAGATCACATTGTCTGAGTGAACCAAATGCTTCAATAATTCCAAATCTTTCAACATCATATCTCGGACTAGATGCTGCACCAAACTCTACACTGCAACATGCTGTTTCAATATGTACAGGCCATAAGGACCAAATTCTTCCCCAATTGATTGCATAACCTAATGGTTTATCAATTGCTTTTTCTAAAATATCCCCTAATTTACCTACAAAGACATTTGCATTTTCCGGAGTAATCAAATCTTTAAGCAATATTTCTCATCTCCTTGAAAATATTTTGTACATAAATAACTACCAAATTCTTCTTCTCCCTGATTGGTACAATGCAAATGCCATTGCTCCAAACATAATTGCTAAGAATCCCATCATCGGTAAAGTTGCACTCTTTGGAAGTTCTAAAATAGCACTACCCCATGCATACAGAAAAATCGCCATTACATCAAAAACAACAAACATCAGAATATACGGATAATACTGCATCATGAAATGGGTTCTTCCTTCACCAGATGGCACTTGACCACATTCCATTGGTAAGAATTTCACAGGATTACTTCGTTTTCTAGGAGAAATCATTCTGGAAATAAGTAATGCGGGGGCCATTGCTGCTACGGCAAAGCCAAACATCAATACAACGGTACTATAATTGCCCGCTAGTTCCCCGACCAATTTAGCTTTTCACCCTGATTTTTGTATAAAAAGCTATGCCTCATTGTTTCGATCTAATTTTGAAAAAGATCATTTTTCTAAAGTACTTTATAGAACATTAAGAGAAAGCATCCATGTCTTTAAACATTGGAGATATTGCTCCTGATTTTGAACTTCCGGATACAGAATTGAAGTTGAGGACTCTGGATGAATTCAAAGGAGGAAAAATTGTTTTGTCATTCATAGTTGCTGCCAGTTCTCCAGTGTGTGAGGCAGAATTATGCACATTTAGAGATTCTTGGCAAGAGATCTCAGATCTAGGGGCACAAGTTGTTGCCATTAGTAATGATGGTCCATTTGCAAACAAAGCGTTTGCAGAAAAAAATAATTTTAATTTTCCACTTTTAGGAGATTATAGTAGTAAAACAATTAGAGATTATGATATTTTGTTAAAAGATCTGCTTCACATCAAAAATTATAATGCTGCAAAACGTTCGGTGTTCATAATTATGGAAGATGGTAAAATTGGTTACAAATGGATTTCAGAAGATCCTCTAAAAGAGCCAAATTATGAAGAAATTAAAAATTTCTTAAAAGAGTAAAAAATTTCGTTTTTATTCTATATCGGCTATTACGTCGCCTTTTGCAACAGTTCCAGTTTCTTTAACTTTGATAGACTTAACAACACCATCTTTGTGTGCTTTAACTGCAACTTGCATCTTCATAGATTCTAAAGTACAAACAACATCACCTTTCTTAACAGAATCACCATCAACTACTGCAATAGATACAACTTTTCCAGGAATTTGGCTCTTCAAAGATAATTGAGCATTTCCAGAACCGCTTCCACCAGAATTTTTGTAAACTATTTTATCAAAATGAGAGTGCAAGCTAAGGGTTATCGGAACATTATCAATCACAATATTCATTTCATTGGTAGACTGTTCAAGATATTTTGCTTTATGATATTTTTGATCTAAAATAAATTCAATACCTTTTGAATCCATGTTTAGAATTTTTAATTGGTGTTCATCATCATTTATCTTAATTGTGTAATCATTGTTACCTAAGTTTTCTATTACCCTTCCATCAAATGACTTTTCAATATCTTGAATCTTGTAATCCATATATCATCAATCCAGTTTATTTTTCCAGTTAGAATTATTTCCAACATTGTTTTGTATACGACTTTTAAAATATTCAGAATGAATTATTGCTGCAGCCAAAGCAGCTTCACTTTTATCTTCTTTTTCTTTCTTAAGATCTTCAGTCAATCTATCAATCATATCATAACGTTTTAGAAAATCAGTTGAAAGATTACCATTTTTGTATTCATCAGAATTTAGTATTGTTTTGTAAAGAGGGATTGATGTTTCTACACCTTGAATGTAAAAATCATTTAATGCAGAAAGCATTCTAGTTCGGGATTCTTCAAATGTTTGGCCCCATGTAACAAGTTTTGCCATAAGTGAGTCATAGAATGGAGATACAGTACATCCAGGATATAGATAAGTATCACATCTAACACTAGGTCCTGCAGGGATTGTAACATCTGGAACAGGCCCAGTAGAAGGAGCAAAGTCTAAGAATGTATCTTCAGCATTAATTCTGCATTCTATTGCATAACCATTCATTTTCAAATCACTTTGTTTGAATGGGATTGGCTCTCCATTTGCAATATCTAATTGTAATTTTACCAAATCTAATCCAGAAACAAATTCGGTAATTGGATGTTCTACTTGTAATCTTGCATTAATTTCAATAAAATAAAATTCTCCATTATCTGCTCTCAAAAATTCAGCAGTGCCTAAATTAGTATATCCAACTGCATCTGCTGCATTACAAACAATTTCACCTATACGTGCTCTTGTTTCTTCATCAACAATTGGTGAAGGTGTTTGTTCGATTAGTTTTTGATTACGTCTTTGAATCGAGCATTCTCTTTCAAAGATATGAACGGTATTTCCATGAGTGTCTCTTGCAAATTGATATTCAATGTGTCGTGTTTTTTCCAGATATTTTTCTACAAGAATTGCAGACTTACCTACAGCTGCAATTGATTCACCAGTTACAGATTCATAACCTTCACGTAATTCTTTATTATTATTCACAATTCTAATTCCTCTACCTCCACCACCATAAACGGATTTTAACATAACAGGGTAGCCAATATCATTTGCAATTTTTTCTGCATCATCAGTATCTTTTACCAAATCAGGACTTCCAGGAACTGTTGGAACTTTTGCTTTAAGCATTGCATCTTTACATCTCATTTTGTCACCACAAAGATTCATTGAATCTGCAGATGGACCGATAAAAGTAATTTTATTTTTTTCACATAATCTTGCAAAATCATCATTTTCAGAAAGAAATCCATAACCTGGATGGACAGCGTCAGCACCTGATGATAGCATCACATCAAGAATTTTTTCTTGATTAAGATATGATTTTGCAGGTGCAGCTTCACCAATATGATATGCCTCAGTTGCTTGTTTAACATGCATTGAATTAGTATCTTCATCAGAATAAACTGCAACGGTTTTAATTCCAAGTGTTTTACACGTTCGAATAACACGCAAAGCAATTTCTCCTCTATTTGCAATTAGTACTTTTTCAATCATCTTCAATCACAAATTGATATTTCCGTGTTTTCTCGGTAGTTGTTTCTCTCTTTTGTTTACAAGCATTTGTAATGCTTTAATCAACATGGGTCTTGTTTCAGCAGGATCAATTACATTATCAATAGTTCCATGAGAAGCTGCAACGTAAGGATTTTCAAATTTTTCTGCAAATTCATCAATTAATTGTTTTTTGAGAGTCTCAGCATCATCTGCAGCATTTAGATCTTTTCGGTACATAATTTTCACAGCTGCCTCTCCACCCAAAACTGCACAACGAGCAGTAGGCCATGCATAATTAATATCAGTTCTTAGATTTTTACTTCCCATAGCAATGTATGCACCACCATAAGCTTTTCCAATTACTAAAGTAATTCTTGGAACAGTAGCTTCACAATATGCATACAACAATTTACTTCCATGTCTAATAATCCCATTGTGTTCTTGATTAGAACCTGGCATGTAACCAGGAGTATCAACGAGAGTAACTAGGGAGATGTTAAATGAATCACAAAATCGGATAAAACGTGCAGCTTTATTTGAAGAATCAATATCAAGTGCTCCTGCAAGATGCATCGGATTATTTGCAATTATTCCTACAACTTGTCCATTCATTCTTCCATAACCTACAACAATATTTGGTGCAAACAATTCATGCACTTCAAAGAATTCATGATTATCAACAATTGAATTGATAATTTCCTTCATATCATAAGGTTGTAAAGGATTTTCAGGAATTACATTGATGAGGTTATGATCTAATCTGTTTGGATCATCATCAGTGATAGTTTTAGGAGGTTCTTCGGTATTGTTTTGTGGAAGAAACGAAATTAATTTTTTGATATAATCCATGCACTCGTATTCATTTTGTGCAACAAAATGTGCAACACCACTTTTTGAACCATGAGTCATTGCTCCTCCAAGTTCATCAAATGAAATTTCTTCACCCAATACGGTCTTTACTACATCAGGTCCTGTTACAAACATGGTTCCAACTTTTTCTACCATAATCACAAAATCAGTCATTGCCGGAGAATAAACAGAACCACCAGCTGATGGTCCAATACTTGCAGTAATCTGAGGGATTACACCAGAAGCTAATTGGTTATGATAAAAAATATCTGCAAATCCGTCAAGACTCATTATTCCTTCTTGAATTCTAGCACCACCGGAATCCATAATTCCAATAATTGGACATCCAGTTTTGACTGCATGATCCATTAGTTTAGTGATTTTTTTAGCACCCATCTGGCTTAATGTTCCACCAAGAATAGTAAAATCATAAGCGAAAACAAAGATTTGTCTTCCGTCAACATTTCCATAACCACCTATAACGCCATCTGTGAAGAATTTTTTTTTCTGCATATCATATTCGTGGTAATGATGGGTTGTAAGCGGATCAATTTCAGTAAAAGTTCCTTCATCAAGTAAGAGATCAATTCTTTCACGTGCAGTTAGCTTGCCTTTTTCGTGTTGTGCTTTGATCCTATCTTGACCGCCTCCTTGTAAGGCTATTTTGTTGTTCATACTAGATTTTTCAATCTTTTCAGAATGCATAACAGTAACCTAAAGCATAATGGTTTCCTATATTAATTTAGTTTGAATATTTAAGAAAATCAAATTTTTATAATTATTCTGAAATCAATGTAATTTTTTAGAGGTCAGGAGTTTAAAATTGGGAATTTCTTATTTGATGATAATTGATAGGAGTTGAAAGCATTTTTTTCTTCACTGCATTTCTTACATATACACAATTGAGATACATTTGAAATATCACAATTTTCTTGAAATTCACATTGGGGACAACCAGCAGAAGCCCCACAAACAATACATCGTAGTTCATTGATTTGGGCACATTTTTCATGTTTTACTCCTAATCCTTTGGCCCATAATCCAATTTCATTAACTGAAATTTTTTCATTACAAATTATACAAATTCCAGGGAATTTCATAGGAATCTTTCTCCAACTCATGATATTTGATCCATTTCCTTTTCAATGATATCTCCAAAAGTTTCTTGTAATTCTAATTCAAGTGTTTTATTTTTTATGCAAAATAAAACATAAGGTAAACCAATTGCAACAAATGCACTAGATGATAAATGTAATTTTTTTGCCATTATTGATGATAATGATTTAAGTTTTGCACCATCCCAACGAATTCTGTTGAGTAATGGCCAAGATAAATTGTATTTAGAATATCTAATTCTATCATCATTTTGATATAGTGTAATCAAAATATCATTTAGATATCGTAACAGTCTCCAGTTTTGAGTTTTCATAATTTTACCATATAACATATCAGCCTTTGAAATAATTTTTAGGTATTTTGCCAATGTAGAATTGTCTAAATCACTTGTAATAATGCTTGAATAAAATGCATTAATTTTTTCTCTAGGATCAATTTGCATAGAATACAAAACAACTCTTGCTTCTTCAATAGAATTTGATTTAAAGAATGCATTAACACCGTCTTCAACATTGATTTTTTCAAAAGAATTTTCAGTTTGTGGATTAAATCCAGTTACGAAAGATTGAGTAAGATTAATCATTGACCTAATATCTCCACGAGATTTATCAATTACTTTTATCAAAGAACCAGGACTTAATTTTGCATTTTCCTTTTTTAAAATATTTTCAAGATATACTCTCAATAAACGAGGTGGAATTTTTTTGAAAGAAATTGTTTTAACAACTTTTTTTATATTTTTCATTTTCTCTAAAGCATCATTATTTGCAGCTAAAACAATTGGTACTGTGGGTTCTTTTAGAATATCAACGAGTGCTGCAGCGCCTCCATAATCTCCGCGTCCATGAATTCCATCTACTTCATCTACAAAAATCATAGGCGTTCCTAAAACACTCACATTTCCTAACACAGGAGTCAAAATTTCATTTATTCTTGATTTACTTCTTACATCACTTGCATTAAGTCCAATCATATCATATCCAAATTGTTTTGCCACAAGAAAAGCAATTGTTGTTTTTCCAATTCCAGGAGGTCCAACTAAAAGAAGAGGTTTTGTGCCTTTTTTCCATTTTGCAAACCACTCCATAATGGCCGCACGTGGTTCTTCATTTCCCACCATATTAGAAATAATTGTGGGTCGGTATTTTTCAGACCACATCAATTTAATCACCTAGTAGGGAGATTTTGATTCAAATCTGACCAAATATTTGCTTGTTGTAATTTCTTATACCAAAATTGATTATAGTGTTCAACTGTAAGGAATAAGAATTCCAGGAATTTTCTATGTGAGAAATCATCTGGTAGTTTTTCAAGAGCTGATCTAGCATCACTAAGATATGATTCACTACGTTTCATTGTTTCTTCAAATCCACTTTTTGCATCATTCATTTTCAAAGAATAGAATAATGGCCAAGATGGAATTTTTGCAGCTTTATCTCTGATGCTATCTTCGATTTCATTACCACATCCAACACATTCAGCTGCTTTTGCCATTCCAATGTAAAAGATATCAGCTAAAGGTGCACGAGCTAATGCCATATTTCTACCGGCAGTACCCATTACAGAGCGATATTTTTTGTAACTTTCAACTAATTCTTCTTCTGTAATTGATGTAGGTTTATCTTTTAATTTTGTATCAAGATATTGTCCAATTCTTGCTTGTTTGAATCCTTCTTCAAATTCTTTTAGTACATCCTCACCACCTTTTGAAATTTTTTCTCTGGCCAGTTTTAGAATATACGGATTCATCAATTTGTAATCATCCAAATATTCCAAGTCTTCATCTTTGTCAACAATTCTGTCCATTGGTTCACTAAGATCAATTGCAATGATATGACCATCTACAATATCTTGTCGCATCATAGTATTTTTGTCATCTTTAAAATAATCTGTAGATGCATCAAAAAGACCATTAAATACAGGGAATGTCATTTTTACAAAATTTGAATTTAAGATTCTAAGAACTCGGTCATGTAGAGTATCAAAGTCTTGCAACTTAGATTTGATAGGTCCAATTTCAGAAGCATTTAGAATAATTTCTGTAGAACCTACTTCTTCTGCAAATTTTTGTTGTGTTGTATTAGGTGATTCATCAGCATTTATTTGATCAAATAGATTTTTTGCAAATCTTTTAGCAAATTCAGGAAATGTATTTTCTGCTTCTTCTTTATAATGATTAAATTGTTTGAATCCTTTTGATTTGAATAGACCTTGTTTGATAATTTGTTTTCCGGGTTTAGTTCCCATTAACGCATTTTTACTAAAAATTGATTCATCTTTTCCGCTCATAACCAGAAATCTTGTTTCTTGTTATTTATGCTTTCAAGAAAAATATTTTTCACTTAAATTACGATGAATTAGAAAAAGCATTATGGAGATAATTGAAATTCTTCGTGAAGCTTCAAACAGAATTTATGAAAACATCAAAGATATTGCAGGAACTGAACATGCTGCAGGTGATTTTGGAATTGGTGCAGGAGGAGATGTTTCTAGAAACATTGACATTGTTGCAGAGAAAGCAGTTATTGACTATTTCAAAGAGATAAATTTTGATTGTGTTGTTTTAGGTGAAGAATGTGGAAGGGTAGAATTATCGAACAAACCAAAAGGGTTTGTAATTATGGATGCAATTGATGGTTCAGCTAATGCAGTACGAGGAGTTCCATTTTTTTGTAGTTCGTTAGCATTTGCAACTGAAAATAAACTCAGCTCCATAACAGATGGAGTCATTACAAATCTTTCAACTGGAGAAATGTATTGGGCTTCAAAAAATAAAGGGTCATTTTTCAATAATGAAAAAATCAGAGTTCATGATAAAGAACCAATCTATAAAATTATTGGAATTAATACCTCAGGTGCATCAATGGATTTATTAAAAAAATTAGATCCAATTTTTAAAAATCATGAACATACTAGGCATTTTGGTGCTAATGCTTTAGAGATGGCATTATTTGCTAGAGGATTAATGGATATTTTTATCGATTTAAGAGATAAAATTAGAATACAGGATATTGCTGCAGGATATCTAATTGTTAAAGAAGCAGGCGGAATATTGGTAGATGGAGAACTTAGTCCATTAGATGCTGATCTCAGTTATACCACAAGGGTATCTTTTATTGCAGCTGCAAACCAAAAAATTCTTGATGAGATAGTATCACAGATCGATTAAACAATGAGAAATTCATAAGAGAAATATATTTAACCAAAGTCAGGAAAAAACTTCTAGTATGGTTACTGAAACAAAAGCCAAAGTCATTTACAGAGAATTACTAAAAGAAGATCTTGTAGTCATACGTTTACTACCAGAAACTGGAATGCCAGAATATAAGACGGGACAATTTTTAACAATTGGTCTCCCAATACCTGCAGAAAAGAAAATTGTTAGAAGAGCATATTCTATTGCATCTCATGCTGAAAATAGAGATTATTTTGAATTCGTAATTAGATGGGTAAGAAAACCACTTCCAGGTCGTGTAACAACAGAATTATTCTATTCAAGTGTAGGTGACGAAGTATATCTTGGGGATCCAAGCGGAACTGCATTACAAATTAGTGATACGTTACATAACGGAGAAGAAGATAATAGAAGAGTAATTTGTGTTGGCGGAGGAACCGGATTAGCACCATTCGTTGCATTTGCAAAACATTTCCACGATACAAATGATAAAAGAGAAGTTGTTGTTTTACATGGTGCCAGTTATGTCGATGAATTAAGTTACAAACGACTATTGACGGATTTTGAAGATGAAAGTGAAAAAAGAGGAAGAGACAAATGGAATTTCAGATATAGAGCTGCAATCAGTAGACCAAAAGAATTTTTCAATAGATCTTGGAATGGTCATGTAGGTAGGGTCGAGTCATTTTTCAAGGCAGATAAAAAAACAGGGGTATCACCAATAGAGGAGATGGTTGGTGAAGAAATAACTCCAGAAAATTCAATTATTTACATTTGTGGATATCAAGGTACAATTGATGGAGTTATTGATTCAACGGCTTCAAGAGGTTTTGTTACAGAACATGAAAAAAAGCCTGATGGAAGTTTTGGAATTAAATTCGAATCATACGGATAAAAGAATTATCAATTAATTTTATTAAAAATCAGTCTTAAAAAACAAGATCTCCTGTGGATTTTTATATTGATAGTATTTTTTCAAATATATGGCAAACCTCAAATGCAGAGACTATGGTTTTGAATGTGGTTTTGTGGCAGATGGGGAAATGGAATCTGTAATTGTAAGTTTTAGAGATCATACTGAAGAAGAACATGGAATTGACTACTCAAAAGAAGCAATTTTACAATTTCTTCTAAGAAAACAAGGACTATAAAATAATCAAGAATCGAATCTTGTCATTCTAATTGATAAAATTGGAAGTTCTTTATCAATTATCTTTTCAACTGCAGGGACAATACCAGTTCTTGCTTTAACACTTTCTTCATAAATCTCGAAAACTTGATCTCTGAACAATAATTTTATTCCAGGAAGAGCAGTAACTCCTTCGTCAACAGTCCTAGGTTCAGATAAATCTAAAATCAGGGTGCCTTTTTTCTTATCCTCCATAATCAATCTAATTCTTTCAAATGTGATTAAGAAGTAATCAGACGTGGTTGCGACTAAAATTATATCATATTTATCAAAACGCGTCAAGACATCATCAAAACCAAGAGGATTGCCACCTAAAATAGTAGTAAATCCAGTAGCTCGTTCAAGAGATCTGCTTGCAACATCAAATGGGATTTCTTTCTTATTCAAAGTTTTTGCAATCATAGCTGCTGATTCTCCAGTTCCAATTAACAAAACTTTTTTCTTTGAATCAAGCCCTGCTTTTTCATCTACAAGTTTTATTGTTATATCACCAAGAGAAACAACATCATTTGAAATTCCCGTAGTATCTCTCATTCTTGTAGATAATCTAAGTACACTTTCAAATAATTTATTTAAAATTTTTCCTGAAGTCTCTTCATTCTTAGCATTTTCTAATGCCTCAACAATCTCATCAGATATTTCTTGTTTTCCAACAACTACAGAATCCAATCCTGATGCTAAACGTAATAAATGAAGATACACATCATCTCCCTTGTATACTTCAAGAGTTTGATCAAAATGATCAATATCAATTTGTTCTAAAGAAGATAAAGATACCCAAGTATCTTTAATTTGGTTTGATACAAGACCTTTTGCTTCATTTCTTCGGGTATCAGGAGAATCAATTGTTTCAATATTACTAACTGTAAAAATTTCGACTCTACTTGCAGTTTGAATAATAACACATTCATCAACTCCAGGAATTTTTTTGAATTCTTTACTAGCAGCTGTTACATCTTTAAAAGTAAATTTAGATAAAGTATGCAGAGGCACATTTTTGAAAGTTATTCGAGTGTTGGTTACATCAAATTTTACTTGGCTCATATCAATATCCATTATGCTTTAATTTTATCCCGTCCACCTTTTGCAGTTCGAAAAACATTCATTCCAATGTAAAAATTTTCATGTATTGATTCTAAATATTTAATTTCATTTTCAGTATTTCTAATTTCTTTTGCTGAACTATCTGAACTGTTTTTCAATTTTTCTAATTTTTGTTTTATTTCTTCTAAAAAGGAACTTACACCTTGTTCATAATTTGATATTCCTTCAAATTCTGGACTAAGAACATGTTCTGGGACATATGCAGGAGTTTGATCACGTGGTTTTTCTGCTTTTCTCGTAAGGGATTCTTGTTCATCTGCTGTAAGAATTGGTCGAGGGAATCTGTCTTTCTTATCTAAGAAAAATTCAGGTTCTCCCATTTCACGTCTAAAAATTTGTTCACCTTTTCGTTTGAATGTATAATCAGGAGCTTTAGCAGTATCAGCTTTGACTTGAGCAGCTATTGCCTTGTATTCTACTTCAGCTGCTGCCTCTGCCTTTTCCTTTGCAATTTTGGCTTTTGCCATTGCTTCTCTTACTGCAGTTTCTGCATCTTCTGCAGCTCTTGCGGCTATTTCTGCTTCTGATGAAGCGCCAGATACAGTATCAATGATTTTAGAATCTGTAGAGGATTGTTTTAATTGAGAATCTTCAGAAGGTTTTGATTCTACTTTAGATTCTTTTTTCTCTTCAGACATCAAAAATCTCTAAGATTGCCCGAATTTTAATATTTTTGTAATAGATTTCGTTCATTACTAGTTTTTTGGCCAAAATGGTCAAAATATGTTCCAATATACATAAAATAACTCACAATTACAGATTAAGAAAAATTATGGCGCCCTCGGCGGGATTTGAACACGCGTCTCAGCCGTGACAGGGCCGAATTCTAGACCGGGCTATACTACAAGGGCACAAGTAAACTAAATCAAATTGCCAGATTAAAAGTTTCTGGATAGAAAAAAATTTGAAAAAGACTAAATTATACGCGAAAAGTATTTTTCTTGAGGGTCTATGGCGCAGCCAGGTAGCGCACCGGACTTTTAATCCGGTTGTCAAGGGTCCGAATCCCTTTAGACCCGCTACTTTCTTTATTTTATTATTGATTCAACTTGTTTTGTAAAATCTTCAATTGAAGAATTGATTTTGTTCTCTCTTTTAGAAATTTTTACTCTATAATCATTAATTTTTTGAACTCGTTCAGAAATCATTCTTTTTTGCTCAGCATAACCAGATGAACCATATGATTTCCTATCCCTTATAGACGAGACAACAGTAGTAGTAGAAATAATTTTTGAGACTATTTTTGAATCAACACTAGTTCCAACAACAGATTGTTTTATTTCCGATAATGTCAATTTGGAAATAGGCTTTTTTGATTGGTGTGCCAACTGAACTAAAATTCCAGAAATTTTATGAGTTGTTCTAAATGGAATTCCTTCTTGAACTAGTTTTTCTGCAATATCAAGTGCAATCAAATTACTTGCTTCTGTAACTTTCTTCATTTGTTTTTCATTTACTTTCAAGGTAAGAAGAATTGATTTTAAAATTAACAAAGCACTAATGGAAATTTTTGAAGTAGACCAAATAGAGGATTTTATTTGTTGTAAATCTCGTCCATAACCAGATGCTAAACCTTTGATGGTAGATAAGATTGCAGTTAAGTTTCCAATTACTTCAGCAGTTTTTCCTCTTGTCAATTCTAGAATGTCAGGGTTTTTCTTTTGTGGCATTACACTTGAAGGAGATGTAAATTCATCAGCAAGTTCAATAAAAGAAAATTCAGATGTGGACCAAAGAACAAAGTCTTCTGAAATTTTACTTAAATTAGTCATTAAAATTGAAATCATGGCAACATATTCTGCAACAAAATCACGTGTACTTGTTGCATCAATAGAATTTTCTACAACACCATCAAACCCTAACATTTTTGCAGTACTATGTCTATCAATTGGAATACTAGTTCCTCCAACAGGACCTGCACCAAGTGGACTTTTGTTTACTCTTTCAAATGTATCAAATAATCTTTCAAAATCTCTAGTTAGGGCATCAGCATGAGCTAAAAGATAGTGAGAGAACAAACCAGCTTGAGCTTGTTGTAGATGAGTGTATAATGGCATGATTGTTTTTTGATGGTTTTTAGCCACAGAAATAAGAGATTCTATAGTATCCAAAAGACAATTACAGACTATGTTAATGTCATCTCTAATTTTCATCCTAATATCTAAAACAACTTGATCATTTCGTGATCTTGCAGTATGCATTTTTCCTCCACTTGCCATGCCAGCTTTTTTGATAACAAGGGATTCAATTAATTCATGAATATCTTCTGCACCAGATGATGAATCAAATTTTTCTTTTTTCAAATTCTCTAAAGCTACTAGGATTTTTTTTACATCATTTTTTGTTATTATGTTGTTTTGAAATAACATTAGAGTATGAGCTTGGCTACCAATAATATCATAAAGTGCGATTTCAGAATCATCATTAATTGATGAAACATAATCTAAAGTAACATCACTCAAATCAGTATCAAGACGTGAACGATACATTACATAAAGTTCTAGAATGGTTATATATAGCATCGACGCTTTTGCCCACATGAGTCAAGACATCAAACAGATGCGGGTAAAAATATTTGATGCGTTATCAAAGATTGTAGATCCAGAAATTAACACATCAATTGTTGATCTAGAATTAATTGATGATGTTGATATTAACGATAGTAATGTCAAAGTTGATTTACATCTTACAAGTCCATTCTGTCCAGCAGTATTTGGTTTTAAGATATGTCAAGATGTTCACGATAATTTATTGAAAGTGGATGGAGTTGATGAGGTTAAAGTGAATGTTTCAAATCATTTCATGGCAGAACAAATTAACAATCAAGTAAATAATAGCCCAAATCCAAAAAAATTAGGTTAGCTTCTAAAACCTAACATATACCCACGAAGGAATTGGATTCCCATAGCGGGATCAACTCCTTTTGGACATACTTGACTGCAAGAACCTGCAAAATGACATCTCCATATACCGTGAGATTCATCAATAATTTTTAATCTAGAGTCTTTTCCCTTGTCTCTGGTGTCAGCAACATATCGATATGCTTGAGCTAATGCCTGAGGACCTACAAATGAAGAGTCTGTTGCCATAGTAGGACATGCAGAATTACATAAACCACATTTAATACAATTTGCAAATTGAATGTACTGTTCTAATTCTTTAGGTGATTGTAAAAATTCTTTTTCATCAGATTCTAGTTCAGTATCGTCTCGAATAAGAAATGGTTTTATTTTTTGATGAGTATCAAATAATCTTTCAAATTTTACTGCCAAATCTCTAATTATTGGGAAATTATTCATTGGTTCAACGGTTATAATATTGGAATCTAATTCACTAATTTTTGTAAAACATGCTAGTCTAGGTTTTCCATTAATTTTCATTCCACATGAGCCACAAGTAGCTTGTCTACAAGAATACCTAACTGCTACTGAATGATCAAAATGTTTTTTGACTTCAAGAATTGCTTCTAGAACAGTTGTCCATTTCTCATAAGGAACATTAAACTCCATGAATTTACTCGAGTCATCATGTTTAGGATTATATCTAGAAATTCTAAGTAACACAGAACTTGAAGGAGATACATGTGTTGATGTTTTTTCATCTGCGATGCTTGAAACTTGTGCCATGTCTATACCATTCCCATGTTAGTCATAATAATTGTTCTTGAACCATATGCTATTAATCCAATCATTGCAGCTAAGCAACCGTAAGAAACAGCTTTTTCATAAGTTCTTCCTTGTCGTAATTCTAATAAAATAACTCGTAATCCATTAAAACCATGAACTGCAAGTAAGATTAGAATCAACTCTAACATTGCAGCATATGGGATGAGCTTATAATTTGCAAGTACATTTTCATATTCTAGTGATTCGGCAAATCCCTGAGTAAGTCGCATCAAAATATGAACAGCAACGAGTGCCACTGCAGCAAGAGCAGTCCCATAATGGATTTTCATAATTGTACTTTCTCTCATCTTATTCACCAAACATTACCGCTAATCCATACATTGTAGCAATTGCTGCAAGAAGGATTGCTGAATAAATTCCAATTTTGTGTCGATAGTTTTGTGATGCAGGCTCATATGGATAATCAGGTCTAGCAGGTTTTCCCACACCAATACCTCCATGCCCCAACATCACTCTAATTCCATTAACTGTATGAAATACACACATTGCAATAACAAGTGCCAAAAAGATGTGTCCTTCTGTAGTTTGAGTTAATTCAAGAAATTCATTCCATCCTACTTGTCCTCGTAAAATATTACTTGTTTCATAAATATGAGCAACAAAATATGCTAAAAGTCCTAATCCACTTAATCGCATTAACCAATATGCAACTCGCTCAATTCCATAACGAGTAGGATTGGCCATTCCACCAATTCCTTCTTTATGTTCATCTCGAGTCATCTAATATTTTCTCTCCACTGGCTGATACTTAGTAATTGTTACAGGGTGCGTTTTCATAATTGGTTCATTCGGATCATAATAAGCAAGAGTATGATGTAAAAAGTTTGCATCATCACGTTTTGGGTAATCAGTTCTTGCATGTGCACCACGTGATTCCTTTCGATTAATTGCACCAAGTAAAACAATTTCAGCTACTCTAAACATTGAATCAAGTTCCATTACATTTGAAAAGTTAGTATTGTATTCCTTTGCCTTATCATCAACATGCTTCCAAGTTTTTACTTTTAATTCACGAATTTTCTTGAGACCCGCAACAAGATCAGTTTCATTTTTGTAGACATATGCTTTTTCATTCATTGTGTCAGTTAGTTCTTGTCTGATTTCATATGGATTAACATCTCCATTTCCTCTGAAAATTCCATCATAGATTCTTTTTTCTTCTGCGGCAACTAAATGATGGGGCCAAGTATTTGATTGGGGATTTTTTTGGATATAATCTACAGCCTGTTCTCCAGTAATTTTCCCCCATACAATACATTCTGAAGTGGAATTTGCACCTAAACGATTTGAACCGTGAACACTGTTACATGCTGCTTCACCTGCTGCCCAAACACCTTGAATTTCTGTTGCACCATCAATATCAGTATGAAGTCCACCCATCATGTAATGACATACAGGTCTAATATCGAGTAAATCTTTTGCAGGATCAATACCAGAAAATTTAATTGAGATTTCTCTAATTCCACCTAATTTTTCTTTAATCTTTTCATCACCAAGATGTCTCAAATCAAGCTTCATACAATCAACTCCAGTTTCATGTTTGAATCCACGACCTTCTTCAATTTCAGTCATAATTGATCTTGATACAATGTCACGCGGAGCTAATTCCATTTTACTTTCAGCATAAGTTTTCATAAATCGTTCACCTTTGTTGTTAAGCAAATAACCACCTTCACCTCTTGCACCTTCTGTAATCAAAATTCCAGAAGGTAAAATTCCAGTAGGATGGAATTGGACAAACTCCATATCTTTAAGTGCCATTCCTGCACGTAATCCCATATCCAGACCATCAGGTGTTGAAGAGAGTGCATAAGTTGAAAAACTATACAATCTTCCAGCACCACCAGTTGCAATAATCAGAGCTTTTCCTTTTATCGTGTAAAATGTTCCAGAAGATAATTCAATTGCAGTGAGCCCCATGAATCGTTTTCCATCATGGATGATGGATGTTGCAAACCATTCGTTAAGATATTCAATATTTTCAAATTTTTGACATGTGTCATACAATGTTTGCATTTCAAAGAAACCAACTTTGTCTGATGCATAAGTTGCTCTTGGAAAACTATAACCTCCAAAATTTCTTTGATCAATTCGCCCATCAGGTCTTCTTGACCAAGGCATTCCCCAATGATCTAATTGATGAATTTCCTTTGGCATTTCAACACAAAGTCTTTCTGCAACATCTTGATCTGCGAGAAAATCACTACCTTTCACAGTATCATAAATATGAGATTCAATTGTATCACCTTCTTCCTCAAAAAGTACTGCAGCAGTTCCACCTTCAGCAGAGACTGAATGGGAACGCATAACTTGTACTTTAGAAACAACCCCAATTTTGAGATGAGGGCCTTTTTTAGCTGCAGCAATGGCAGCTCTTAATCCAGCAAGGCCAGAACCACAAATAATAAGATCAAATTCTATCGAATCAACCATTTTTCAGTCAAACTTGCTTTGGACGTGATAAATATGTAGTATTTGCTTGGAATGATCCCAATATTAAAATATATCACTAGCGATATTCATAGTAATGATTTCTGAGTGGTTTCAAAGAGTAGGAAGTTCAATTCCTAGAGGATTTTCAAGGTATTTCATTTTAGAATTATTGAAAGAAAAACCGTATACAGGTAAAGAGATTATCAATTATGCAGTAGAGCAAAGTAATGGAATTTGGAAACCATCTCCAGGATTAATCTATCCATTATTAGGAAGATTGCTTGATGAAGGATTAATTGATGAGGCAGCAGATGGCAGATATCAGATAACAAAACAAGGAGTAGAAACTGCACAAGATGTAGACAAAGTAAATGATATTGTAAAAAAACAATTAGACGTTTTGTTTAGACTTGGAAATGTTGGAAGGTTTGTTGTGATAGATATGTTAGAAAAAATTTCGGCAATGGGGTCTATTTTAAGTTCAAATTTTGCCAACATGACAGAAGAAGAGACAAAAAAATACAGAGATTTTTTAGAATTAGAATTGAAAAAGATTCAAGAAAAAGATCTGGATAAAAGTGGGAAAAAAATAAAGATCGATTAAAGAATATCAATTAGATTTTGTGATCATATTTTTGTGAGATAAGTAAATTTTAATTAAAATCATAAATAATTCAAATTCAAAATACAATTATGAAAAATTTAAAATCTATGTTAAAATCAAAAAAGCCTCTTGTCATTCCAGGGGTATATGATGCACTAGGGGCAAAGATTGCTCAAAAAGTGGGATTTGATGCAATGTTTCAAACAGGTTATGGGACATCTGCAACTTTGTTTGGAATGCCGGACTATGGGTTTATTGGAGCAACAGAAACTGTAGACAATGCTAGACGAATTTGTAGATCAGTATCAGTTCCAGTTATTGTAGATTCAGACACGGGATATGGGAATGCATTAAGCGTATGGAAATTAGTAAAGGAATTAGAAGCTGCAGGAGCTTCAGGAATTTTTCTAGAAGATCAAAGATGGCCTAAAAGATGTGGGCATATGCAAGGAAAAGAAGTTATTCCACAAGAAGAATACACTGAAAAATTATCAGCTGCAATAGATGCACGAGAAAGTAAAAACTTCATAATTGTTGCAAGAACAGATGCAAGAGCTACAGAAGGATTAGATGCTGCAATTGAAAGAGGGAAACAAAATAAAAAAACTGGTGCAGATGCAGTATTTGTAGAAGCCCCAAGATCATTGGATGAAATGAAAAGAATTGGAAAGGAAATCAATGCACCATTAGTTGCAAATATGATTGAAGGTGGAGCTACACCATTGAATTCAGCTGACGTTTTAAATAAAATCGGATTCAAAATAATTCTTTATCCATTATCTGTATTGTATGCCAATACATTTGCAACTATGAATATTCTAAAAGAATTAAAAAAATCAGGAAATACAACAAAGTATAAAGAAAAAGTAGTAAATTTTGATCAATTCAATGATTTGGTTGAACTTTCAAAATTTAGAGACATGGAAAAAAAGTATGAATTTTCAAAAAGGAAAAGAAAGAATTTGAAATAAAGATTGTCTAATTATTTCTCTTTATTTGGATTTCAATTGTTGAAACGTTTCTAGTTCTTCCGTCTTGTGACTCTAAAGCTTCAGAATCAATTTTAATATCTCCGATAGTGTATCCTGCATTTTCTGTTTTTCTTGCAATGATTTGAGCTACATCTACAGCACGACCTATACTCATGCCTCTAGCTTTGATGTTGACGGTTGGTAAGTTTGCTAATTGAATTAGCGTTGATGTAACATATGCCATCAAGGGTTTCTTACCAATGAATACGGTGTCTCTTGTTTCGGTTGACATGTGAATTTATGTATTTAAGGATAATTTAAAGCTAGAAGAGTTTTTTTAAATTTTACAAAATAAAATTGAAAAATTTTAACCGTTATTAACTAGAATTGAAGAAAATGATAAGAACTTGGAAAATATTTCAAAAATTTTAGAATCAGGGAGCAGTAAAGAAAAGATCAAGATTTTGGAGACTATGGAAAAAATTGATGACCCAAAAATTTTAGAAAAAATAATTGTGAAATTAGATGATGATGATATTCAGGTTAGAGGGGAAGCATTTAGTTCATTAGTATTAAATGAAAATGAAATATCAAATTTTTTGATTAAAAATTTGAATTCTGCAAGCAAAAACATTAGAGGTTTTACATCACTGATATTAGCAAATAGAAATGAGAAATCTGCCATTCCAGAAATTATCAAACTTGTAAAAGATGAACGTTCAAGTGTAAGATCATGTGTGATTGGATCATTAGGATTTCTAAAAGCTTTTGAAGCAAAAGAAATTTTTATTCAATCACTTTTAGATTCAAATTTAGAAGTAAAGAAAAGTGCGCTCAAGGCAATAATTGATCTAGATATCAAGATTTCAGATGAGGTCATGATTGAGATTTCCAAAGAAAAAGATCATGAAATAAAAAAACTAGTATCAAAATTAAAAAGATGAGTGGACCGGAAGGGATTTGAACCCTTGATCCGATGCATGCCATGCACCTATCCTACCAGACTAGACGACCGGCCCATATCAGAAATCTGATTGAATAATATTTTTCAAATTGGTTATTAACGTTTAGCGGTTTAAATGAAACATAGTTTTGAGTTAACACAATATATTTAACCTTGATAATCTTGATTCAATCGTTATGGTAGTAGACAATAAGGGAACCATCACGTATGTTCAATTACTTAAAGAGGATCTTGTAATTATTAGAATGGTTCCAAATGATGGACCAGTTCCAGAATACAAGGCAGGTCAGTTTATCACATTAGGATTACCAAATCCCGCAGAAAATGGAAAAATTGTAAGACGTGCATATTCTATTGCATCTCATCCAGAAAATAGAGATTACATTGAACTTGTAATCAGATGGGTTAGAAAACCACTTCCAGGAAGATTAACTACTCAATTATTTAATGCAAAAGAAGGAGACGAGATTCTTTGGCTAAAACCAACAGGTAGGGCACTATTAATTAATGAAGAATATCCAAATGGGGAAAAAGATAACAGACGAATTATTTGTATTGGAGGAGGTACTGGCCTTGCACCATTTGTCAGTTTTGCACAGCATTTTCATGATTCCGGAGATACGAGAGAGGTTATTGTTTTACATGGTGCCAGTTACATTGACGAGTTAAGTTACAAAGATTTGCTAACTGATCTTGAAAATGAGAGTATTGCAAAGGGGAAAGACAAATGGAATTTCAAATATAGAGCTGCAATCAGTAGACCTCAAGAATGGTTTAACAGATCATGGGCAGGTCAAATTGGAAGAGTTGAAACATTCCTAAGACCAAGAGATGGAGGAATGTCACCATTAGAAGAATTAATTGATGATAAAATTACCAAAGAAAATACAATTTTCTATGTTTGTGGATGGCAAGGAACAATTGATGGAGTTATGGACTTTTTGAATCCAAAAGGATTCGTTACAGAACATGACAAACGTGAAGATGGAAGTTTTGAAGTCAAATACGAGTCATACGGATAAAAGTTCTAAAAAACAATAATTTTTGAAAAAATCAATCATTGAAATATGAGAATTATTTAGTTATTCTAGTTGATTACAGCACTATATCTTGCACATCTTAATCCAGTGACGAAAGCTCACATAGAAATAATTTCAGATCTGAAAAAGGAATCTGATATTGTTAAGGTTATGCCAGTAGTTTTCAAATATGATGATAGAGAAGTCAACAGTAAGAGTTTTCCATTTAATTTTGAATCAAGAAAAAAAATGTTAGAATCTGTTTTTGGAGATTCAGTCCAAATTACTGATGATTATGCATTTTTTGCACCATTCAAAAAATATTTGCCACCATTAGTAAGAAGAAGATCTTGGAAATTAAGGAAGCAAATTCTTAACGGAGTAGAAGGAGATTATTTTTCATATACAGGGGACAAAACTGAAGGATATATGTTAAAAATATACAGATTAAACCCAAAAATCGGTGAAAGAAAATTACTTTCTGCATCATCAGTAAAAGAAAAATTGTATGATGAAGCACTTGGGGGGAAATCATCATGGAAAGATGATGTTCCAGAAAGTATAGTAAAAATAATTGAAGATGAATGGGAAACAGTAGAAAAATTTGCAAAGATGGAAGATCAAACTACAAGAATTGCAGGAATGAAATTTCCTAAAGAAGGATATTCAAAATAAATAGAGATTAATACACATGCAATAAAATTTGCCTATGAAACTTCCACTTTCAAAATATGTTTGGTTTGACAAAAAATACATTCTAACTGAGAAAGCACAAGTACCAATTACTACACATGCAATTCATTATGGAACATCAATTTTTGAAGGAATTAGAGCATATTGGAATGGAAAAAATCTCAATGTTTTTAGATTAGATGAGCATGTAAAGAGGTTTAGAAGATCAGGACAATACTACAATATTTCGCTTAACTATTCAGATAAAGAAATTATTGATGCAATTACGGGGATTTGTAAAAAAAATAAAATTAAAAAATCATGCTACATTAGACCATTTTATTTTGTAGGAGATTATGGGATTAATCTGCATGTAACTGAAAAAGCCCCAACAAATGTTGCAATCTTTACATTTCCTTTCGGAGATCTGTTTAACAAAAATGGGATTTCTGCAGGAGTTGTATCATGGAGAAAATTCTCAGATATGTCTACTCCGCCACAAGCAAAAATGGGCGGGAATTATCTTAATTCCATCATAGCTACTCAAGAAGCAAAAAGAAACGGTGTAGATGAAGCAATTTTACTTGATCATAATGGAAATGTCAGTGAGGCACCAGGAGAAAATATTTTCATTGTGAGAGATGGTAAATTAGCAACACCAACATTAGCATCATCTGCACTTGAGGGAATTACTCGTGACGCAATAATTAAAATCGCAAATGATTTAGATATTGATTTTCTTGAAAGAGACATTACAAGAAGTGAATTGATAATTTCTGATGAGATTTTTCTCACAGGAACTGCAGCTGAAATAACTCCGATTATTTCAATGGATTCAAAAAAGATTGGTAATGGAAAACCTGGAGACATTACAAAGAAAATGATGCAAGAGTATTCAGACATAGTAATGAACAAAAATGACGATTATTCTCATTGGTTAACACCGGTGTACTAAATGAAAATTGTTCAAATTGGAATTAATAGAGAGGGAGAAAATCATTTTAGAATTTTATCAGAATTAGGCGTATTATCTGCCGTTTGTGACTTAGATTATTCAAAAGCAAAAGAACATGGAGAAAAATATTCTGTTAATCATTACGATACATTAGAAAAGTTACTTAGTTCTGAAGAATTTGAAGGAGCAATTATTACAACATCTACATTTACAAATATTGAAATTATAACGAAATTTCTTGAAGCAAAAAAACATGTGTTTGTAGAAAAACCAATGACATTCAAATCTGAAGATGGTGAAAAACTAGTCAAACTAGCAGAAAAAAAGAAAGTAATTTTGACATGGGGACATAATGATAGATTCAATCCTGCCGTATCTGAAGTAAAAAAAATTGCTAAAGAAAATAAATTCGGAGATGTAGTAATGTTAGAATTTCATAGTGAAAATAGAATACCACTTAATATCAAAAATGTTGGAATAATTTTTGATTCTTCAGTTCACGATATCGATACAGCAAATTGGTTGTTTGAAGAATTACCAATAGTAGTTTTTGCAAAAGCTAGAAAAATTAAACATGAATATGAGGATTTTGCAAGCATAATGCTTGGATACAAAAATGACAAGGTAGCAACAATTTCATCAAATTGGGTTACACCAAAAAGACTTAGAAAATTCAATATGGTGTATACGGATGCAATTGTTTCATCAGACTTCATCACTCAAGAAATTATTATAGAGAAAGAAAATGGGAAAGAAGTTATTCAAAATGAAAAACGAGAGTCATCAATATTAGAAATTCAAAGTTTTCTTGGAGCAATTGAAGGTAAAAATGAACCAATCATAAAAGCACAACAGGCTGTAAATGTTACAAAAATTGCTGAAGCTGCACTTTTATCTAGTCAAAAAGGAATACCAATCTATCTGGATCTAAAATGAATAAAACAATGATGGATATTTTAGCATGTCCGATTGACAAAAATCATCCTTTAGAATTATTTGAAGTAAATCAAAAAGGAGATATCATATCTGAAGGGGCATTATTCTGTCCTAAATGTGAGAGATTCTACCCAATTATTGAAGAAATTCCAATAATGCTTCCTGATGAATTAAGGGATAAAAAACTAGAAATAGAATTTTTAAAAACAAACAAAGAAAAATTGCCTGAAAAAATTATCACGAAAGCAAATCCTTGGCATTTGTAAGGTCATTAAACATACAATCAAAAATTCAAGAAATATTTTTTGAAAAAAACTAATTCAATCAATATCTTGCTCTGCGTAACTCTGTTTTGATGTTTTCAGCAATGGTGGAGCCAATTTTGTCGATTTCAGCTAATTTATTCACAGGGATTTTTTCTAAATCAGTCAAATTCTTAATTCCATTTTTGAAGAGAATTCTTGCCCTAACTCTTCCAATCCCCTTAACTCTAACCAAATCAAGAAGTTCCTCTCTAATTCCATAAACAATTCTTCGTCTAAGATCACCTAATTCTTCAAGTAAATCTGCCCTTTCCACATGCTTTGAAATCTCTCGTAGACAATAAGATAGCCAATTTGCAGTCTCAGTCATCCTATGCATATCACCAGACTCTATTCCAAGATTATCTGAAAGCGATAATTCAGAAGATTCAGTAATCCATGCCTGTAAAGCCAAGAGACTTCTTGAACAATCGTATTCAGAAATAGGTTCTAATAGTTCAGAAGAATTATTTTCAATCATCAAACTTGCACTTTCATAATCTTTTTGTCGAAGTGAAAACTTTGGAAAAAATTCCTCGCAATTAGAAATTAGATGCAAGAAACCAAATGTATGTTTTCTATCTTGAGATACATTTTCAACTGCATCTCTAAAATATGTTGCAGTTAATGGATCAATATACAACATTGATGTCTTTTTTCCAAATTCAGTTGCAGCATATCTCTCCCCTTTTTTGACAAGAAGATATTCACTGGAAAGAAATCTCAAAGAGATGTCAATCGCAAATTTTATTGTAGGTTTTCTTGATTGTAACCCACCCAAAGTTTTCAAAAAGAATTCCAGAATCTCTTCTTTCTTAATTCCGGGATGTGTAACTACAACACTCAAAACATGAGTTCTTAGAGATTTGTCATCAGTTATTTTAGATTCAATTGGTTCTGGTTCTCCCTTTATGTAATAATCAATTAGATCCTTAGTGTTTCCATTTCCAACAATGATTGATTCACCAAATTTATCATATTGTGGTCTTCCAGCTCGTCCACAAAGTTGTTTGTATTCTAAAATGCTTATTGGTCTATTTGCACCTACTTTTGCATTATATCTATTAACACTTGAAATTACAACTCTTCTTGCGGGAAGATTTACTCCTGCAGCAAGAGTTGGAGTCGATGACAATAGTTTGATTGTTCCATTACGAAATTCTGTTTCAATTATTTCCCTGCATTTCTGGTTTAGTCCTGCATGATGAAATGCTACTCCTTTTTTTACTAAAATGGCCAATGTCTTTACTAGTTCTGTATGTTCATTTTCAGATAGAATCTTTTTTGATGTCTTTTCTAGTTGGATTAGTTCTTTTTTTGCCAAAATTTGAGAAATTACATCAGCTGCCTTTGTGGCTAATGATTTTGAACGGGTTCTAGTTTCTGCAAAAACAAGTGATTGTCCACCATCTTTGACTGATTGCACGCCTAAATCAATTGGAGTTCCACGTATACTACGCTCAACTTCAAAAGTTTTTCCATCACCCATTGTTATTTCTCCTGCATCACAAACACCTTCAGCCAATGGAACTGGTCTCCAATCATTTTTGATTAGATTACATTCAAGCCAATCTGCAATCTCATTTGAGTTTGTTATAGTAGCACTAAGACCAACAATCTGAGGTTTTGTTTCCAATAGTTTTAGTTGAGTTAGGATCATTTCCAAAGTTGGACCTCTATTCTCATCACCAATTAGATGAATTTCATCAGCAATCACCAAACCAATTTCATCAACCCATTCAGCACCATGTCGAATTATTGAATCCATTTTTTCATTAGTTAAAACCAATATGTTATTTTTTTCTAGATTTTTTTCAATATTTTCAAAATCACCAGTAGAAATCCCAACTTTGACTTTGTTTCCCAATGCAACTTTTTCTAATTTTTTGAATTCTGAAAATTTTTCAGCTGCTAATGCTCGTAAAGGGCTAAGATAAATTATTTTTCCTTTATTTTTTGAAATGTAACTCATCATACTAAGCATTGCAATCAGTGTCTTTCCACTTGCAGTAGGAGCTGACACCAGAACACTTTTCCCATTTAATAATCCAGACTTTACGCTATCTGCTTGTGGAGGATATAATTTTTCATAGCCTTGTGATTTTAAAAAATCAATTGCAGATTCAGGAAGATCTAGTTTCTCTATTTTCATACTCGGTTATAATGACCGGGTTTTGATTCATAAATAGATGCTTCTCTTAGCATTCTTCGAATATAGTTTCTTGCTTCATCTTCAGTGAATTTTTCACTTTTCTCAAGTTCTTGGACAAAGATTTTTTCTTCAACTGAAACTTTGTTGTCTCCTTCTAATGCTTTGAGAACATCCATAAACAATTGCATTTTAGATACCTCACTTCTTGGTTTTCCTTGTAATACACCAAGATCAACTTTACCAGTATTCACATCAACTCCTGCATCCTCAAGCATACTCTGAATTAGGAAGATTGCACGCTCAGCATCTTCTTCTTCTACTTTGTCCTTCATGAGTAACCTAGCCCTAGCAGTAGCTAATCTAATAATTCCGCCTAATTGTCTAGGAGTAACAGTAATCATTTCTTCAGATTCAACATTTCTCATCTTGAGATAATAATCTAAAATTTTATTTTCTGCTTCTTTTGTTAAATCAGGTGTACCTTGTTTTGAATATGAAAGATATTTTGTTAGCAAATCAACATCAATTACAGATTTTTTATCAGTTCCTTGAGTAGTGTGTAATTCTAGGATATGTCTTGCAATTTTTTCATCTTTTTCTTTAGTTGGAATGTCTCGTACAACAAAGATCAGGTCAAATCTTGTAAGTAATGGAATTGGAAGATTGACATTTTCTGTGATATTTTTAAAAGGATCATATTTTCCGTACATTGGGTTTGCAGCAGCTAAAATAGAAGTTCTAGCATTTAGTGTCGCAACAATTCCTCCTTTCGCAATACTTGCAGATTGTTGTTCCATTACTTCGTGTAAAGCACTTCTATCCTCAGGTTTCATTTTATCAAATTCATCTATGCTTACTAATCCTTGATCACCTAATACAACAGCACCAGCTTCCAACATCATAATTCCTGTCTTGTCCCGGACTACAGCAGCTGTAAGTCCTGCAGCGGTTGAACCTCTACCAGAAGTATACAAACCTCTTGGTGCAATTCTTGCACAAAATTTGAGCATTTCACTTTTTGCAGTACCAGGATCTCCAACAAGAAATACGTTAATGTCTCCTCTAATTTTACTTCCATCTCCTAACACTCGTTGATTAGAACCTACAATAAGCAACAAAATTGCTTCTTTGATTAATGAATGACCTTGAATGTGAGGAGCAAACGAATCAACAAGTCTTTGATATACGTCAGGGCTTTGACTTAATGCTTTGATCAGTTTTTCATCTTCAGGTGAAACTTCTTCTCTGGCAATTTTTCTATCAGTCTTTACACCACGTCCACCTAGAAATTCAATGTTATTTCCCTCAATTCTTAATCTGTATAATCCACTATGCCCTCTCTGAACTCCCGCAACTGATTCTTGTTCAATTCTAACTACTCCAGTGAGAATAATTCTATCACCTGGCCTCGAATTATCAACTAAATCCTGCCTAAGTGTAACATCAATGTAATGAGGTAGTTGTCCTGGAGGTAAATCCTCAGGAAGTTCTTGTAATCTAAGAATTTGAAAATCAATGAATTTACTTGCTTCAGGTTTTAGATCAAAATCTCTATGTTTACAACTTGGGTTATCACATACAACTGGAATCTTTACATCCATTCCTTTTAGTTGCATGACTTTAGTTTGATGTTCATCAGGGCATACAAAAACTAGTTCTTTTGCCAATGGTTTTACTTCAGATGCTCTAACTACCATTCCTGAAACACTTGTGAGGTGTCCAATTGTTTCAGCATTGATTCGTCTTAAGCTTCGTTCTAATGGAAAATTAATTAATCTTGCACGAACTTCGTCTTTGATTTTTTCTGCATAATCAGGAAATCTTGTTTGTAATGCTTCTTTGATTGCTCTTGAAAATGCATCAAAGAGTCTATCCGGATTTTCAGAAAAAATTGCTTCGATTTCGGGTTCTACTACCAAATCATTATAATCAACAATAATGTATTTTGCATTTTTGGGCATCATTTCATCAATTGCTTCAACATACTTGTAGATACCATGTTTATCTTTGAACCTAGTAAGAAATTCTTTTACTTTATCAGACAATGCAGAATCTGTAAATGTACTAGTTTGAGTTTTACTCATTTAGATCACCAGTGATTTGTTTTTCAAATTCTTTACTATTTTCATAAATTGTCTGATAAAAAATATTTTCTTCAACAGTTAGTTTGTTGTACAATTCAGAATTTAGTTTGATTGAATCTGCAATCTTTACTAATTTTCCTCGTCTCATTCTAAATAATTCCAACATCATACTTTCAACTTTGTCAAAATCATCACGGCTCAGTTCTCTCATGGATTCTTTTAATTTAATGTAGAAATGCGGATCAAGAGTAGATAATTGATATTCTCCAACCATTTTTTCTTTTGATAATGCTTGTTTTAGTTCTGTAATCATATCTGGAGATACAAGGGTTCCAAGATTATTTTCTGATAGAATTTTTCCAATCCATTGAGGCATATTGTTTATTTCACCTTGTTTTCCTTCAGTCTGAACTCCTGCTACATTGAATTTAAAATCCTGATTAACTGTAACTTTAGCATCCTTTAGACGATATCCAATCGAATGTACTTTTTCTATTTTTTCAATTTTCATGTGAGATCACTTATGATGATTTAGATCCTAAGTATAGGATCGATCAATTCTGTTAACAAATTGGTGAGATCAATTGATCCTAATTAACCTCAGGCTGATCGCATGGTAAATTGTTCTATTTTTTATTTTAATTAATAGCATATCATAATTACCAATTCGGGTTTATTAATGGGAATTCCAATAAATAATCATATGTCGTCAAATGGAATGTGGGTAGAAAAATATCGACCAACAAATCTTTCAGAAATTGTAAATCAAACTGAAATAATTGGTAGTCTAAATGAATTAATCAAGAATCCAACAGATATGCCTCATTTGATGTTTTCAGGTTCTGCCGGTGTAGGTAAAACTACTACAGCATTATGCATTAGTAAACAAATTTTGGGAGAATATGCCAAAGACTACACACTTGAGCTAAACGCATCTGATGAAAGAGGAATTGGCATGGTGAGAGAGAAAGTAAAAAAGTTTTCAAGATTTGCGGGAATGGTTGATGTTCCATTTAAAATAATTATTCTAGATGAAGCAGATGAAATGACTTCTGATGCTCAAACTGCACTTAGACGAATAATAGAAGATACAGCAAAAATTTGTAGGTTTATCTTTATTGCAAATAATATTTCTAAAATTATTGATCCCATTCAAAGTAGATGTGCAACATTCAAGTTTACATCAATTTCTGAAGAAGATGTCATCAAGAGATTAGATGAGATTGCAAAAAAAGAAAAAGTAAAGTCAGACAAAAAAGGTCTAAAGGCAATTTATGATTATTCAGAAGGGGATTTGAGACATGCAATCAATTTAATGCAAGCCACTGCAAGTTTAGGAGCAATAACTGAAGAGAATGTAAAATCATCAGCAGGTCTTACAAAAATCAGTGATGTAGATGATGTTTTAAAAATAGCATTATCAGGTAAGGTTCCAGAAGCAAGAGAAAAAATGATTGAATTAATCAAAGTTTATGGGATGTCTGAATCTGACTTTTTGAAATATATCAATTCAGCAGTTTTCAAATCAAAACATGAAAAACTATCAGAGATATTACAAATAATTGCAAAATATGATTATAGGATTTTAGTGGGTTCTAACTCTGAGATCCAATTATCAGCAATGCTTGCTGAACTTGCAGATTTAAAATAATAAAACGCAGAGAGAGGGATTTGAACCCCCGTATGCTTGCGCACACAGGCTCTCAAGGCCCGCGCCCTACCGAGCTAGGCGACCTCTGCAAAAAATGTTGGATAATAGTGATTAAAATTTGTTGAGTATTATAAAAAATAGGAAAAAGAAAAAAAATTCTTTAATGGCCTGAGTGAGGTCCGCCACCACTGGAAGGCATTTTTACATACGTTCCAGCTGCTTTCTCGTGCCATTCCAAATTAGATGCTTCAATTAGAATTGCGCCTTCAGGGCAAGCTTCTTGACATGCCATACAAATCGTACAATCGTGTTCTCTGATTGGTTGTGATTTGTCAGAATAGTCTAATCGTTCATCCATTTCTGTTAGTCCAGTTCCTTCAAAAGTATCGCCCATACAATCTACTGCAGGAATATCTTTTTCAGTTCTGTACCATTGGAATGTTTGAACAGGACATACACTAAAGCATGAACCTTGTGCTGTACAAGAATCCCAATCTACTGCGACAGTTGTACCATGAATTCCCAAAGGAACTTGTTCTTCCCCATGTTCTTCATAGGCTGCCTTTACATCATCGTTTGAAAATGCTGCACCGTCTGAATTTCCGTCACCCCAGATAAAGTGTTGATTTTCACCATCTGCGTGTTTTGTTGAACCTTTTGGTTCAACATCATCGTGACAAAAGTCTTCAGATATTACTAAATCTACCATAGAAAATAGTGTTTTAAGATATTATTTAAATCTAAATAAAATTAGTCGTGACTAAATTTTTTCTTAAGGATTTCAGATTCAATAATTTTGAAAAAATTTGGTTTTTCTACAAAGATTTTGCAGCATTATCATGTTTTTCAAGATTTGATTGATCAACGATAATTGCTTGTGGAGGACAAACTGAAACACATGCCATACACCATATACAATCATGTTCCCGGATTGGGTCTGCCTTGTCAGTCATATCTTTACGTTCATCTTTGACAACACTTCCAATTCCCTCAAAAGTTTGACCGATTACATCTTTTGCTGGAATGTCTTTTTCAGTTCTGTACCATTGGAATACTTGAACAGGACATGCTTCAATACATGCACCATCTGCAACACAAGAATCCCAATCTACTGCGACCATTGTTCCACTAATACCTAAAGGAACTTGTTCTTCTCCTCTAGCCTGATATGCTGCAGTTACATCTACATCTGCAAATACTTCGGCTTGTGAGCCATCAGTGTTTTTTTCTTTTCCTGGACCCCACATAATATGGAAATTTCCATCAGGATCTGAGATTTTTCCAAGTGGTTTTAGACCTTCAGGGAAATTTTCTGCTATTGGCATGATTGAAAAACGATTTTAATTATTATTTAAAGTTAGGCTAAATAGAATTAAAAATTCATAATCAGTACAATTTTTCACGATCCCTTACGTTCATAATGTTGTACATCTAATTTTCTGGATATGGATATTATCAAATATGATGTGTATAGGGGTCCAAATTTAGGAGTGTATTTGGCAGTTAATGATTCCATTGGATTAGTTCCAATGGGATTTGCAAAAACAAAGGCAGACAAACTTGCTGAATATCTCGATATTGAAATTCATTTTACTGCAATTGCCAACACAAGACTAATTGGTGCATTATCTGTTATGAACAATAAAGGAATTTTACTACCAATTACTGCATATCAAAACGAGTATGATTATTTAAAAAAAGAAACAGATTTGGAGGTTGGGGTTCTTGACACAAAATTTAATGCACTTGGAAACGTAATTTGTGCAAATGATAAAGGAGCAGTTGTTTCTCCTTGGTTATCAAAAGAAGACTGTCAAACTATTTCGGATGTTCTTGGAGTTGAAACAGTTCAAAAAAGAATTGCAGGGTTTAATCAAGTTGGTTCAGTAATGGTTGCAAATGATTCAGGTGCGGCAATTCATCCAGAAGCTAATGAAGAAGATATGAAGATGTTTGCAAATGTACTAGGCGTAAAAATAGAGCAGAGTTCAATTAATAATGGAATTCCATATGTTTCGTCAGGAATTTTAGCAAATAATCATTCCTTAGTAGTAGGATCATTGACAACAGGTCCAGAAATTATGATGTTGACTAGAGCGTTTCTGAATTAAAAATAGATTTTGGATCTTCAGTCAGTTTTTCCAGTGAAATAGTTCCTTCTGTTCCATCTTTCATATCACGTAACACAACATTCCCATTTTCAAGTTCTTGTGGTCCAACAATAATCGAAAATCTTGCATTATTTGCATTATCCATTTGTTTTTTTAGATTTCTATTTGCTAAATCAATATCTGCGGGAATATTATTTAATCTAAGTAATGATGTAATCGAATGAGCCACTTTTTGCATTTCATCATTGATGTAAAGAACTGCAACTCTATTTTGGGTTATTTGTGGAATAATATTTTGTTCTTGCATGGTGAGAATAATTCTTTCTACTCCGCCTGCAACTCCAGCTGCACCAATATCTTCTCGTTTGAATGCTTTAGTTAAAGTGTCATATCGCCCTCCACCTGCTAATGCTCCCAGTGTTGAATTTTTATCAAATACTTCAAAAACAGTTCCGGAATAGTAATCAAGACCCCTTACAATTCCAAAATTAATTCTAACATTGGAAACACCTCTATTCTCCAATGATGAAAATAACGATTTAAGTTCAGTCCATGATTCTAGTTGAGATGTATCAAAAGAATTTTCAATTTCTTTAATAGATCCTTTAATTTGTGAAAATTCTAAAATTTTTTCTAATTTTTCTTTCTCATACCTATCTTGAAATTCTTCAATGATTTTATCTCTAGATTTTTTTTGTGTCTTGTCTACTGCTCGTAAAATATCTGCAACTAATTGTGGTTCTGTGGAACCAAAAATTTTGTTAATATAAGATTCAACTAAATTGCGATGATTGATATCAATTATAATATTTTTTAATAATAATGAATCAAACAACCTAGATGTAAATTCAATAATTTCAGATTCTGATTCTAGTGTAGGCTTCCCATAAATCTCAATATCCCATTGATGAAAATATCGATATCTTCCTTTTTGTGGCTCATCATATCGAAACACCCCACCAAAACTGGATAATTTTGCAGGAAGTTTCCTAGATTTTTGAGATGCCATATAACGGGTCAACCCCATTGTAAAATCAAATCGTAATGCTACTTCTCGATCTCCTTTATCTTTAAAATAGTAAATTTCATCTCTTATTGCAGGACCAGACTTTGTTTCTAGTGTAGACAATGATTCAATAGGAGATGGATCCATAAATGAAAATCCATACAGATTAGACAATTGTTTAAAATGATATCTTATGTGTTCAATGTTTGTATTTTCTGTACTTTCAAAATCTTTCATTCCACGTGGCAATTCCATGATAATTATTCAATAAATAATTGGAATTTAGATATTTCTTTATGTACAAAAATTACACATAACTACCACTAAAACCAATTTGAGCCATTAATTGTTAATTTAGAATTCAATAGGAATGAATGTGATTTGGGGCAAAAAAATAAAAATATTAAATGGTTTTTAGAATTAGGATGAAAAAACACCCGATAATCCTATTGCTTCACCAAAATAATATCCAGATAAAATTGTGATAGTCGACCAAATCAACGAACCAATAAAAGTATAAAGTACAAATTTAGTAATTTTCATTTCAAGTAATCCTGCAGGAACAGAAATCATTTCTCTCATCACAGGAATCATTCTTCCAACCAATACTGTAATGTCCCCATACTTTTCAAACCATTTTTCAACACGTGCTAATTTTTTTTCAGAAATTTTGACATATTTCAAATAACGAAGTAAAACAACTCTACCAAGTTTTAATGCAATAAGATAGATTGCTGATGTTCCGATTGTAGCTCCAAGAGCACCTAAAATAATCATCGGAAAAACACCAATGATGGAAATTCCTTGTTGAGATGCTAAAAATCCTGCAGTTGGAAATACCGCTAAAGTTGGAATTGGAGGAACTATAGTCTCAAGTAATGCTGCCAAAAATATTCCCTCATAGATATGCTCTCCTAAAAATTCTGCAATCCAAATTAGAAGAGAGTCAAATGGTTCCATCAGATTTTTTCTATAAATCACCACTAAATTACTTTACGAGGTATTTCTCTTACTGATTAATTATATTTTTAATAAATTTATGAAATTTTCAAAATTATTTCCACTCATAAAATTCAACAGGGTTATCAAATTGTCTATTATAATCAACTTCTATCCAAAACTTTTCTTCATCAATTTTTTTTCCCTGTTCAATCCATACGTTTAGAATTTTTTGCATAAACATTTGAGTGGTGTCATCAATTTGAGGCCTAATCCCTGTCTCTTTTTCAATTCTGTCTCGTTCTTCTTTGAATTTTTTTAGAACCCCTTTGAGATGTTTCCCATTGATTTGTGCAGCTTTGTTTTTTTTTGCAGATTGAATGTCTTTTTTAAAATTTGATAAAAATCCCATAATTATAGTAAATGTATGTTTTTTTAAAAAGATTTTAGAAATTAAAGATATGTTTTAAATAAAATAATGAGATGGAAAATTATGCCAAGAGTAACACATTTCGATATTCCAGCGGATGATCCGGTCAGAGCACAAAAATTCTACAAACAGGTATTTGGTTGGAAATTTGAGAAATGGGATGGGCCGATAGATTACTGGATGGCAACTACTGGAACCGAAGAAACTGGAATTAATGGGGGACTATCAAAAAGAATTCCAGGACAAATGGGAATTACAAATACCATTACTGTCCCATCAATTGATAAATTTTCAAAGAAGATTATAGAAAAAGGGGGGCAATTAATAATTCCTAAAATGGCAATCCCAAAAATTGGGTGGTTTGCTCAATGTATGGATACAGAACTAAACGTATTTGGAATTATAGAAAAAGATGAAAAAGCAAAGTAGAATTTGGCCAAATAATAATGGAATAAGTTAGATTGTCTGTTGAGATACATTTTTTGAGAGATTTTCAGCTAATTCTTCATAATGTTCTCTTGACTTTCCCAAATCTTTGAGTTTTAATTCTTCAATTTCATTAAGTTCTTTATCGACCTTCTCTGAAACATATTGTAATCTGGCTTCTGCCATCATGAATAATTTGTTATTTTCTTTCCAAAGATGTTCGGTAATATGTTCAACATACAAATGCATGTCACTGATCAATTTTGTAGAATCACCTGATGAGAGATATTTTTTTGCAGATTCTTCCATTTCAGTTCCAATTTCTCTTGAACGTTGATGATCCATTAGCATCATTGCAACAGGGCCCATATTACTTGGCAATCCAGCTTGTTCTAAAGCAGGAAATAGAGATTTTTCTTCTTTACTATGATGACAAACATCTGTGAAGTTTTTGGTGAAATCAATCACAGGAAGTAAAATAGATTCTGGAATTTGTTTCCCATTAGTTAATAATTGAATTGTAGTCTCCATAGATTTGATTACTTTTTCTATTAAATCATGATCACGTCTTAATGATGCTGTAGACATAATTATTTTAAAAAATATCCAATATCTATATCTTGTTTATTTTAAGAGAAATAGTTTAAAGATAGAAAAATAGTTAACGTAAATTCGTTAACAATGGGGTTTAACGATTAGAAAGACTATTTGATTTTACAAATGCCCAAATCTTTTTAGTCATTTCACTTGGAGCAATTGGTTTTTTCCCAAATACTTGCTCTACAGTTTCTTGACGACCTACAAAATTAATTGCATATCCACCAAATGCAGGTTTTTTTGTTTTGGTGGTTTTCTTTTTTGGTGCAACTTTCTTTTTTGTTGTAGCTTTCTTTTTTGGTGCAACTTTCTTTTTTGTTGTAGCTTTCTTTTTTGTTGTAGCTTTCTTTTTTACTGCCAATTTCTTGAAATTTTAATTCAGAGAAAGTATAAGAACTTACACTTTTACATAATGTAAAACTAGATGATTTTTGAGCCTCTTTGTTGATTTTAATTTCAAATTAGGAGATTTTGAAAGTTTTGTGTAACCTTCGCCTTCAATAAATGACGTAGAGTCATTTCCACCAATTAAGAATGGAGATAGAGTAATAATCATTTCATCAAAAATTTCAGATTTGATAAATTTCCAGTTTATTGTTCCTCCACCTTCAACAAGAACAGTTTTAATTTTTTTCTCATATAACTTTCTTAATAGTAATTTGATATTTACAGAATTTTCTCCTGCAACAATTATTTCTACAGGAAATTTATTTAATTTTTCAAAATTTGATTTAGGAATTTTTTTTGATACAGCAATGATTGTTTTTATTTCATTACATGTTTGTAGAATTTTTGATTTATTAGATAATGTGCCTTTAGAATCTAAAATAATTCTAATTGGATTTTTTCCCTTAGAATGACGCACTGTCAATAACGGATCATCTATCAAAACAGTATTTTTTCCAACAAGAATTGCATCTACTTTAGAACGTAGTTTGTGAAGTCTAACACTATCTTGTTTTGAAGAAAGTTTTGAATCACCAGTTTTAGTGGCAATTTTTCCATCAATAGATACTGCAGAACTCAAAATTATGTGAGGTCTATAGTTTTCCATGAATTATTTTACCTCCAACCATTACTGCTTTAACTGCAGATTCTGATGCTCTGTGAACAATCGATGCATGCGGATCATGCATAGGTTCTAAATCTAAAGCATGTTTGTCAAGAAAAATACAATCTGCAATTTTTCCGTGTCCAATAACCCCAATATTTTTTTTTAAAATTTTTCCACCATTCACAGTAGCCATTTTAAGAATTTCTTTAGCATCAATTCTTTTTTTGTGAAGCCCCATGGTAACTTTCCAAATAAAATCCATTTCTCTAAACATGTCAGGTGAATTGATCATTACATTATCTGTGCCTAGAGCTAACGTACATCCAGATTTTTGCATTAATTCAATATCAGGAATTCCTTCCGCCAATGATGAATTAGCTCTTGGACAAATTACAATTCCTCTAGTTTTTTTTGCCGCTGAATAAAGATCACTTTTTGATGCATTTGTCATATGAATTAAAAAATGGGGTTTTAGAGATAATGCTCTAATTGTTTCTGAAATTCCAGTTATTTTTTTTGATTTTGAAACACTTTGTTTAGTTTCAGAAGAATGGATAGCTCGGATTTTTGTTATTTTTGAATAATAGTTTAGTACAGATGTACTATTTTCATTTGCTCCACTAATTCCAATTCCATCACATTTTTTAACCAATTCAAGTAGTTCAGGGATTTTTTCTTGAGGGAAACGAATGTTTTTCTTGATTTCTGCTGTTTCTTGATAAAATTCAACCCTACCCAAAATAATTGAACGTATAGGGATTTCAGATAATACTTTTTTTAATAAAATAATACCTTCTAATCCACCTTCTCTAAAATCAACAAAAGTTGTAATCCCTTTTCGAATCATTGAATGACATGAATTCGTCATAAAATTTGCTAGATTATCTTGAGAAGTATTTTTTAGAATTTTTGATTTTGCTCCAAATACTGGATGAATTCTTTTATCTACAGAACTATTCAATGTTACATCTTTTCCAATAGAATCACCTATGTGAGTATGAGCATTAATGAATCCGGGAATTAATAATAGACCTTCACAATCTATAGATTCTTCTTTTATGTTGGGATTTATTTTTGGTTGAATTCTTTTGAATTTATTATTTTGAATTTGTACATTAGTATTTGAAATAAAATTTAAATCATCACCCAATAAGGCACTAACATTTTTGATTAGCATTATAATTCATAAACATCAGGTTTTTCTTTTCCTGAATCTCGGATTTTTCGAATCATGTCAAGAGATTTTGTGGCTAGTTTTACAGCTTCTCTAGAGGTATGGGCATTTCCAATTCCACAGTTTAAAGAAATTGCATAATCATTTTTAATCATGTTAATGAAATTTTGTACAGAGATTTTTGCATCATTATTTGCGATTACCATAAAATTATCACCTCCCATGAAAAATGTGAGTGAGTTTTTTTCCAGGAAAAATTTTGACATTTTTGAATATAATTCAAAAATTATTGATGAAATTTCATATGGAGAACTAGTTTTTCTTTTGGAACTAAGATCATCAACATCTAAATGCATAATAGAAACTTGTGAATTTTGTTTGCCATTTACAAAACCAAAAATATTATGTTCTTTATTTAATATGATTTCATTTTTCTTTCCTTCATATGCCTTCAAATTTGCTTCAAATGGGGATTCAGCATAACCAATTGAGATAGTTAAACGAACATCAAATAATTTTTCAAGTGTTTTTTGAATTTGGGTGTGATCATCTAATTCAAGTCCATTTGAAACTACAAAAAATTCATCTGCACGATTAAGAAAAACTAAACAATTTTTATCTGAAAATAATTTTTGTACTTCTTTGTAAAGGGATGCCTGAAGCATTTGAAGTTCATGTTCCCTATCACTTCCAAGAGTTAAAGTCCATGGACCATATTCACTAATTTTTAGAATACTAAGTTGGATCATTCTTTAATCCGTTTAAGTTCATCAAAAATTCTTTCAACAGCTTCTACTGCACGTTCAGCAACAGGTCTAATTCTTGCATGAGCATGTTTTTCTTGTAAAGCAGGTCCAATTATTCCTAAAGAAACTGGTTTTTGGTATTTAATAGATAATTCAGTAAGAGTTTTAGCTGTTGCATGTGATATAACCTCATCATGTTTGGTTTGACCTGTAATTATGGCACCTAAAGTAACTACTCCATCAACATCTTTTTTCTTCAATAAAGTATCTACAATTACAGGCATATCAAAAGAGCCCGGAATTTTACTGATATGAATTATTTTTAATTTCATTGAATCAGCTTTTTCTTGTGCCACAGAAAGCATTCGAGATGTAACATCTTCATTAAATTCTGAAACTACTAATGCTATATTCATAATTAATGCACCTTTGCGTATTCTAATAGTTCTTTTCCATCAATTAATGGAATTCCATTTTGTTTTCCAAATTTTTCTGCTTTTTCAACAGATAATGCAGAATATGTTTCTGCGTCCATCATTTCACAAATTGCAGTAACTGGAGTTAATCCAGCAATTTTAGTTAGATAAACAGACATTTCAGTATGTCCTTGTCGTGCAGATAATAGTCCTTTGGATGAAATTAGTAAAGGAACATGTCCAGGAGTTTTAAAAGATGAGACAAATTTTTTCTGTCTGTTTTCAATTTTATAGATATTTGCCATTTCTTTAATTGTTAATGCTCTATCTTTATCAGTAATTCCAGTATAAGTTTGATAATGATTAATGGATAAAGAAAAAGTTGGATGATCACCATAAGGTGCCAAACCCATAATCATTTCTTTATTTGAGATAGAAGAATCAGAAAGAATCTCATGCATGTATTTTAATTCAAGAGATGTTGCAAAATTATAATCCAATGCCATACACAACAAACCACCAGCATGTTGACGCATTCTTGCAATATGTTCAGGAGTGATAAATTCTGCAGCTACTACCATATCAATCTCATTTTCACGACCAGCAGAATCAAATAGCAACACAAACTCACCACGTCTTAAAGAATCCAATGCAGTTTCAAGAGACATTACAAAAAAATTCTGCGAACTGATTATAAAGTTTACTAAAAAACTAGTAATTACCACTAAATTAGTAGATATAAAAAATTACTTTAGAATGTATTTTCCAAGAATATCGGTTTCAATATTTATTTTGTCACCAATTTTTTTTGTATGAAAACTTGTAACATCAATTGTATGAGGAATTAATGATACAGATGCAAGATTTTTTTTAATATCAACGACAGTCAAACTAATACCATCCATGGCTATTGAGCCCTTTTTTACAACATATTTTGAGAGTTTTTTTGGAATTTCAAACCATACTTGAACCTCCTTCGGTTTTTTTAAGATTTTTTTGATAATTCCTACACCATCAACATGACCTAAAACAAAATGACCTTCTAATCTATCTCCAGCTTTTAAGCTTCTTTCAATATTTACAATTCCTCCAACTTTTAGATTACCAAGATCAGTTTTTTTCGTGGTTTCATCAATCATTTCAAAAACACAGCTAGTTTTGGATAGTTTTGTGGCAGTTAAACAAACTCCATTTAGAGCAACACTTTGACCAATTTTTAGTCCCTTTGCATGTTTTCCTAAATTTACTTTCATTTGAATGGCACTTCTATTTTGTGTATTCTTTGAAATTTTTTCTACTTTGCCAATTCCTTCAACGATTCCAGTAAACATAAAATCATCTAATTTTCTATATATAAAACGATTTAGATTTGATCAAAAATAAAAGACAATTATTTCAAAGCTTTACGAATTACTTCATTTAAAACTCTGGAATAACTAATTGACTTTTGTTCTTGTGAAATCAATTTTGCTTGACGAAATCTAAGTTTTTTGTCAAGATCACTATCAATCATTATAGTTACACGTTTACTATTTACCAACAATAATCATTACGAGTAATAGAATATATGATTTATGAGCAGTGTCCAACATGTTATTTAGATAAATTAATTTTTGTAAAATTAGAATAAAATAATTTTAAAATATTATTCAACAAGTTCCAGAAGTGCTTTTGCTTGTTTGAAATGTACTTCATCTATCATTTTTCCATCAACGGTTGTAGCACCTTTCCCTTTTTTAGTTGACTCAGAATATATTTTACAAACTTTTTGTGCCCAACTAATTTCACTTTTGTTTGGATGAAATAATTTGTGTACAACATTAATTTGATCTGGGTGAATAATACTTTTTCCTGAATATCCAAGACTTTTACCAAATTTACAATCTTTCTGAAATCCTTTAGAATCTTTAAGATCTTGCCAAATTGCATCTATGGCAACTATACCTGCGGCATGTGCATCAACGGGGATTTTTCCTCTAGAATATTTTTCTCCTTGTGATTCTTTGGTATATTCAACTCCAATATCGTTTAGAAGATCAAACACTCCAAAAACTACTGCAGAAATTCTTTTTCCAAAAGATGCAATACCAAAGGTGTTTACCACTCCTTCTGCAGATTCTATAGAAGGAATAATTTGAATTGGTTTTAGTTTTTTTGTTTTTTCTAATTTAGAAATAATTTTTTCAATTTTTTTTAATTCCTGGATATTGTTCACTTTAGGAATTACAATTCCATCAATTCCATTTTGAATAATTTCTTTTAGATCAGAGGGGATTTTTCCAGATGTTGGTGAATTAGTACGAACAAAAAGAGATGATTTGTATAGTTTACGTGACTTTAATGCAGATTTGATTAGTTTTCTTGCTTTTGTTTTTTCATCATCCGGAACAGAGTCTTCCAGATCAAAACAGACTATATCAGCTTCAATATTTTTTGCTTTTTCTAGAAATCTAGGATTATTTCCTGGAACAAAAATAAGACTTCTAAAAAGCTGAGTCATTAAATGATTAAGCGCCCTCTGGCTTTAGTAAGATTTTACCAAAGAGACCTTTTCCAGTCAACATCTTTGTGTGAGCTTCTGCTGCTTGATCAAAGGTGTATGTTGAATCAATTGCTGCTTTAATTTTGCCTTGACCCATCCAGTATAGACCTTGTTCTAATTCAGCTTTAGTTCCTTGCGTTGAACCTAAGATGTTAGTTCCTTTAAAGAAAACATGTCTTAGATCTGTTTTTGCATCGTAACCAGTTGTTGCACCACATGAAACAAGAGTTGCACCGTACTTTAGTAAAGTCAATTGTTTATTCCAATGAGTTTCACCAATGTGATCAAAAGATACATCAATACCTGGTGCTTCACCTTTCTTCTTTGCTAATTCTTTTGAAATAGCTCTAACTTCTTTATGCCAATCTTCTTTTCTATGATCTACTGCAAAGTCTGCTCCCAGTTCTAGACATTTATCTAATTTATCTGGACTTGCTGTTGCAATAACATCACAATTGTATAATTTTGCAATTTGAATTCCAAAGCTTCCTACTCCAGAACCACCGCCCATAATCAGTACAGTTTGTCCAGGAACAATTTTAGCTCTTCCAACTAACATGTGCCAAGATGTCAACAATGTCATTGATGCTGCAGCTGCCTCATCATATGATACATTATCAGGAATTTTTGCAACATTTACTTCAGGTAAATGAGTTTGTTCAGAAAATGCTCCCCAATTAGGACCAGTCTGAAATCCCCAAATGATTCTTTTAGTACAATCAAATTCTCGTCCATCTGTACATGCTTTACATACTCTACAAGACATGTTAGAATGAGATACTACTCTATCTCCGACTTTGATATTTTTAACATCTTCACCAACTGCAATAACATCACCAGCTGCATCAGAACCTGAAACATGTGGTAATGGTACAGGAACTGGATTTCCTCTCATTCCCCAAATATCATTATAATTTAGCGCAGCAGCTTTGACTTTGAAAACTACTTCATCTGATTTTGGTTTTGGATCATCTATTTCCTGGACTTTGAGGATTTTAGTATAATCGTCTTCTGGTGAATATTCATTATATACAATTGCTTTCATAATAAAACCAATTTTTTTCCCATAATTATATTTTTTCTGTATTATACTCGATTTATCTTAAAATCTCGTTTTGGTTGCTGAATTGAGAGCAATATTTGCTTTAATTGGGCATCATTAATTTGGCCAGGAATTTTTCCTTGAGTTGCCATTCCAATTAGATACTGCTCCACAAGATCAGATAATTCCTGTTTTACCATTTTGATATTATTTAATCTCATTCGGGCTTCAGGTGTAAGGATTTGTTTTAGAATTTGTTCTTTTTGTGCTGCTTGTTCATTATGTGGAGGTTCATGTGGATGATCAGAATCATGTGGATGATCATGTGATTCAGGGAAACTCATTTTGAATCTAAGTGTATACTTTCAATTGTGGATTTTCAACAATTAATTCTTTGAGGATTTCTGTTGCTAATCTATCAAGTTTTTGCATTCCTTGTTTAGAAACGATTCTACCTTTTTTCTCAACTTTTTCAATATATCCAAGTTTTTCTAATCCATGAATTGCATTTCTAATAATTGCACCACCAGCAGATTTGTGATGTGCAGCTCCATATCCAGATGGTTTTCCACCACCATAATCTTTTCTTAATTCATTAATTCCAATTGGGCCATGAAGGTAAATTTTTCTCATTACTGAAGCACATCTAGTATACCACCATTCTCTATCTTGAGGAGGTTTATCGGCATGAGCACCAGTTTTCACAAATGAAGTCCAAGAAGGTGCAGGAATATCTTCACTTTTTAGAATTTCTGCTAATCTTACAATTAATTCATCTGCGGGTACATCGTATACCTTTGCCATGAAGACAAAAAATTGAGAATCGTCTTATAAATCATGGAGATATTATTTTACGATAAGTATGCCCACATAGATTACATGAAATTCTGATCGACTTGATATGGGTTCTTCCTAGACGAATTCTAGAATTTATTCCAGGTGCAATAAAGGACTTGCATTTTTTACAAAAAACCATTCTGAGGTGATATGGCATTCTGATTTTATGTCTAGTACTTATTCTTCTAGCAAGAAAAGCTTGTCTTTGAGATAATTCGGGATTTGTTTTTGCATTTGTGATTGCGTTATCAATTAAGATTTGCATCCTCTCCATTGCAATTTTTTTTGCCCCAAGTTTCACAATGATTTCTTAGAGTAGACCTAAAAATGAGTTATTATTTGAATGAGTAAATGCAGTCAGCGGGATTCGAACCCGCGTCACAGGGTTGGAAACCCCGAATACTAACCAGGCTATACTATGACTGCAATAAAATGCAAACTTTAGTTCCTACATAAAAATGGTTTTTTCGTACTCATAAAGCATTCTAGCTATTACAACATGGCCTTCAAATGATTCATTGTCAATGGAATACAGATCACTTATTTTATTTTCAACTAAATCTGAAAAATGCCCTTTTTGAAATCCTCCAAGTACAAGGCAAACATCATCTGAAATGTTTGATACGATTTTTTCATATGAGCTAGAAATACCGTTAGTTGAAAATCCAATTACTTTGGAGGGATTAATTTCATCTAATAGTTGAGAAAATGTTTGATCTTTTATTTCTAATAACACATCATTATTTGCTACAATTTGTTTTTCTCGATATAATTTTTCAATAACCCCTGCAAATCTATGATATGATTTTGGAACATGGACATTTGAACCAAAAGATATTACTTTGTCATCAATTGTGTGAATGTAAAGTTTTATTTTATTTTTAAAATATAATGGAATTGTAGTTGCTTCAAGAATTGAAAAATGCACTAAATCTGGACGTCCTCTTTTCATTTCATTTTTGATTCCTTTCATAGCTGCAAAATGCCAAGAATTATCTAGTAAAATTTCTGATGAGTGTTTTCCTAGTTTTCTTGCATGTGAAACTACTGACGGATGATGTTTTAATTCAGATGGAATAAGTTCTAGTGCAGATTCTGCTAAAACTAAAGAAATCATTTCAATAATTCATTTGAATTCGTTTTTTAAATATATTCCAACTTGATTTTAGAGTATAGTCACTGATTTTCAATCCAATACCAGTGATCTTAGAATTAATTTCATCCAAATATTGTAAAGTTGTGATTTGTTTTGATGAATTAATCATTAGATTATTTTTATTGTCAGTTTTTTGCCTCTGAAATAATTTCTATTCCCATAATCATGCCTAGAATTCTCTTGTTTACACATGTTCAAAAATTATAGAAAGTTAAAAAGTTGTGATTTTGTTACTTATCCAGAAGTACAACCACTATATCCACATTCAATACAGATGCTGCAACCTTCGACAAAAACAAGATTATTTTTACAGGTTGGACATAAACGATCTTCAGAAACTTCTTCTTGTTTTGGAGATTCAACTTTCAGTTCTTCGTCATGAACTTTTAGTGCAAGTGCAGAATTGACTTGAGATTTGACGAATGTGTTTGTAATATTTTCCTGTACATATTGTACAACATATGGACTAGGAAGTACATCAAATGTTTTTTCTGCATTTTCACTTGTCATATGAAGAACTTGTTTGTGTCTAGAACCATCACGATAAACAGTCATCCCCTTAAGTCCCAATTCATGTGCTAATAGATATGAAGATTTTACATCTTCTACTGTAACATCGTATGGCATGTTGATTGTTTTTGAAATTGCATTTCCAATCCATTCTTGCCAAACACTTTGAGCCATAAGATGATCAGCCCAATGAATGTCCATTGCTGTAACGAAAACATCTTGCATCCATTGTGGGATTTCAGGAAGTCCTCTTAAAGAGCCATAATTATCTGCAATCTTTGCAAGGATTTCATCGTTGTAAAGATTGTTTTCCTTAAGAACTTCTTCAACAATCTTGTTTGTATAAAAGAATCTTCCAACAGTTACTCTCTTTTCAAATACAAGTGCAAATGCAGGTTCCATTCCGTTTGAACAATCTGCAATCATAGCAAGTGTTCCAGTAGGGGCAACAGTAGTAGTTAAGACATTTCTAATACCATGTTTTTTGATTTTTCCAATTAGAGCATCCCATTCATAGGAATGAGCATCTTTAGGGGTCTCATAATATCCTGCTATTGGTAGTTTACCTTCAGGATATTCAGTTTTTGAACAAAGGGGAAATTTACCACGAGAGTTAGCAAGTGCGACACTTTCTTCCATGGAATAATACGTAAGTGCTTCAGACAATTTTGACTGTAATTCATACCCTTCTTTGGAATTATACGGAATTCTTAATTTGTATAATAAATCAGCTACTCCCATAACACCTAATCCAATTCGTCTAGAATCTTTTGAGGCTTTATTGATTTCATCCACGGGATAATTATTTACATCAATTACATTGTCCAAGAATCTTGTTGTCTTTCTAATTGTTTCTTCATATCTTTGCCAATCAAATTCATAAGTTCCATCAGCTTGTCTCTTTACAAGATTTACCAAATTGATTGATCCAAGATTGCAAGATTCGTATGGATACAGGCTTTGTTCACCACACGGATTTGTTGCTCTTAATGGTGCTTCTCTTGCTTTTGCAAAAACATTGTATTTGTTTATTTGATCAAAAAAGATCAATCCAGGTTCTGCACTCTTCCATGCAGATAATGCGATCAGATCAATTAATTGATGTGAATTAATTTCTTTAACTGGTTTTTTATCACGAGGACTACGTAAAACATAGTTTCCATCTGTATTAACAAGAGAATTCCAAAAGTCTTCCCAGATTCCAACACTAATGTTAAAATTTTCTAAAACACCAGGTTCTGTTTTGTTTGTAATGAATTTTTCAACATCTGGATGCCATGCTTCAATGATTCCCATGTTTGCACCACGTCTTTTTCCTCCTTGTTTAACAACTTCAGTAACAGTGTTGATAATATTCATAAAAGATACTGGACCAGATGCAACACCAGAAGTTGATGCAACAATATCACCTTCTTCACGAAGATTAGAATAATTAATTCCCACTCCTCCTCCAGATTTGAAGATTAGTGCTGCATCAGAAGTTGATTTCATGATTTGTTCCATTCCATCCTCCATTCCAAGTACAAAACATGCTGAGAGTTGTCCTAATCTTCCACCAGCATTCATCATGGTAGGTGAATTTGGTAGAAAGTCTTGAGCTATCATTAATTCAAAATATTCAGTGATTTTATCGGCATATTGATCAAGTTTTTTTGCGGCTAATAGAGTCAAAACATCTTTGAACCCTATTTTCATTTGACCTTTGTTTGCTAATGCCACATAATGGTTGATTAAAGATCTGAAGTGCCATTTATTGAAGAAATAATTTCCAACTTTGAATTTATAATCAAATGCATCTAATTTTTTAAGATAAGATTTTGCCTCATCTATGTTTTGAGTAGAATTTCCAGATTTACCAAATATTTGAGAATCATATAGAATATCACCAATTCCTACCAAAATAGCAACTCGCTCAAACATTTCAGTCGGAGATTCAATAATCTCATTTTTACCATTTCTAAATAGATATCTTGATGCTATTACTCTCAAACAATTCAAATCAAATTTTTTAGAAACAGGATCAAGTGTTTTTAGATTCAAGACATTCTTTTTCTCGTCTCGTAGTTTTCTTCTTTCGTGTCGGTAAACTATGTACGCTTTTGCAATATCACTATTACCACTATCAATTAAAGTTGATTCTACAATATCTTGAATATCTTCAACGGTAGGCGTTCTAGAACTTGTAAATCCTTGATCTACTAATTTATCAACAACATTTTCTGCTAATTGATCTGCTAATCCACGATCAGATTTAGAGGTAGCTGCCAATGCCCTAAAAATTGCATTTGAAATTTTATCTTTGTTAAATGCTGTTACTGCACCACTACGCTTACGTATATCAGTAATACTATTTTCTACTTGTGAATTGTCCAAGAATCATCGCCCCGCAAAGGTTATGATCAATGTGGGTATAAATGATTATGCTATTTTTTTTCCAAAAAAGATTTAAAAAAATTGACAGGGAGTTATGAACATCATACTTTCATAACATTGACATAATATAACGATGATCGCATGAACGGAATTAAGTTAAAATATTTGAAAAATGATCGTTACTAGTTTTTTATTTATGAATTTCAGATAACATAAGGTGATTTACATTTTGGACATTTGTTTTCAAATTGTTCATCTTTGAAACCACATTCACCACAAATTGAAATCATCTTGATAGGTTTGAAAGATGGTGTTAGTAAAGACATTTGTTCAATTGATTTTTTTATTTCAGTAACTTTTGCGTCTTTGTCTATGTTTAATGTAACATACAATCCACCGTTAAACAATTTTGAGAATTTATTACATTCTGAGATTGGATCACTTCTGTTAGTATAATCAGATAATTCAGATGCAGTAATAGATATTTTGTCAGAATAAGAATCACCTTCCATCGAATTGAGAGAAGAGTTTTTTCCATATTTTTGTCCATCCAGTGTTGCAAAACGAGTAGAACTTTCAGTTTCAGTCATGGAAATAGCCACAGAATCACCTAGTTCTTTGCCTTTTTTGGCTCCAACATCAACTGCAGTTTCTATGACCTTATGAAGAATTTCACGGCCTTCTTTATTATCCTTGAATCCCAAAATATTGAAAACAGCTTCTCTCAATCCCACCAAATTTACGACAAGGGAAACAGAACTCTTTTGCATGTATTGAGTATTTTTTGCAAGAATTGGATTTAGACCACGTCTTGTAAGATCTGAAATATCTTTCTTTCTTAATGCCATGGAAGATAAAGCAGGTTTCATTAGTAGAGCTAATCTTGCTCTAAAGTAAGTTTCGTCTTTATTTGATTCAAATGCCAATCTTGGAAGATTGATTGAAACAGATTGTAGCATTATTGAAAGAGGCATATTGGTTTTTGTAGAACCATTTGTAATTCCAGAACTAGATATGTGTCCTTTAACAAACATAACTTTCCCACCAACAGATATTATTTCAGATGCTGCTTCAGATACATCAGAAATTTTTCCTTTATCATAATCAATTATCAAGCCAATTTTTGGGATTGGTGTAATCTTTGCATAGTTCTTGTATGCATTAATTATTGAATTAATTATTTTTGTATCAGACCCTAACTGTAATCTAATTGAAACGTTAGTAATTGATTTGTTATATTCAGAAGTGGTAGAAGCAGTTGCAAATGCATCAGTTAATTTTTGTTCAAGTTCTGGAAGAGATTTGGAATGTTTTGTAAATAACCCAACAAATCCATCAAGTACAATTTCTTGTGAAGCTTCTTTTGAAAGAAGAGAAATCATAATAGATAATGAACTTGTAATCTCATCAAGTTGTTTAGATGCAGGAACTCTTGATATGTCAAGATATTTTCCACCAAGATCAAGTCCATCTTCAATCAATTCTTTGACATTAACAAAAATAGTATCAGGAACCATAGACCAAATTCCAGGATTTGAAATGTGTAAATCTCCAGAAAGGTGAGAATCTGCTACATCTTTTGGTAAAACATTTGTAAGAAGATGTTCAGCAAATACTTGCTGTCCAGTATTAAACAAAAGACCTTCAGCACCATTATTTACATGATCCAAGTTAGAAATCATTTCCTGAACATCAAAAACAGGTAAACCTAGACGTGCCAATTTGTTCCTATATTCCTCATGACCGTGCTCTAAAAGAACAGAATTTACCATTTCTCGTATAAGTGAGCCTGTAAGATATGTTGTCTGATATTTGTAGATTCTATTTTCAACTTCTTCAGTGATTTTTTGTGCTAATTCTAATGGGAGACTCCCTTCACGAACTAGGGATTGAATGATTTTATGGGAGTTGAATTCTTCAATGGATTCATGTGATGTTCTAACATACATTTTTCCACTTTCAATAATAGAGCGTTCTTCAATTTGTCTTGCCAAACTCAAAACTAACTTTCCAAGATTTGTAATGGTGTAACGTCTTTCAGATTTATTTAATGCAACAAGGGATTGTCTTAATAATTTTCTCAAATGATATGCAAATTTTCCACTTTCTTTTTTTGACTTGAATCCAGCTAGAGATTTTAATTCGGAATAAGTTAATGGTCCTTTAGAATTTAGAATTCTAAGAATATCAATTCTATTAGGACTAGCCATTACAGAAAAGATCATTCTGACACGTTTTGATGTTGATTGTAAAATTCCACCCCTATTTGTAGAAGATTCTGAATCTTCTTCTAAATCATTATCGTTAAAATCATCATCCATATCCATTTCTAATTCTTCATCATTCATTTTCATCAATGTGTTACAAAAAAACAGATTATTAAGATTTATGCATAAAAAGAAAATAATGATCGAAAGAAAAGATCTTTATACGATCATTTTTTTTCTTTGACTATTTTTCTTGAACATCAAGTGAAAATTCAGATGTAGAAAGTTTTTGTCCACATGATGGACATTTACCATCATAAGGCTTCATTACATCTTTTAGAGATTTTAACATCTTCATGTCTTTGATCTTTTCACCACATTTACCACACGTTACTTCAACTGACATAGAAAAGATCGCATATACAAAACAATTAAGAATCTATTTTGATTTTTTTTAATAATTCAAGCAAATTATTTTACTGTTTTTCAACAATAATTCCACGTTCATCAAAATCGGTGATTTTGACTTTTGTTCCAACTGGGAGATCTTCTGGAGTTGCAATTCCTGCCATAAATCCAGAAATCCTCAATTCTGAATTATCTAGATTAATTACAACAAAAGCATATGGAGTATGTTTCTCAAATCCAGCAGGAGCTACTGTAATAATTGTATAAGTAGCAATTGTGCCTGTACCTTCCAAAAGAACATCCTCAAATCCTTTACTACCACATTTTAGGCAATAATATGCGGTAGACAAATGAAGATATCCACAGTCAGTACATTTGTGAGTTAGTACTTTGCCCTTTTTGGCATTTTCAATAAGTTGTTCTTCAATAGACATTTTACACACTCTGAAAAACGTGGACAGCACAACTTGCACCAGTTGCACCAAAATTATGAGTTAAACCAATTTTTGCATCTTTAACAGTTCTTTCACCAGCATTTCCAGTTAGTTGATCAAACACTTCTACTACTTGTCCTACACCAGTAGCTCCAATAGGATGTCCTTTTGATTTAAGACCGCCTGAAGGATTAATAGAAATATCAGAATTTAATTTTGTTCTGCCTTCTCTAACTGCTTGAACACCTTTACCTTTTTCAAAGAATCCTAAATCTTCAGTATCAACAACTTCTGCAATAGTAAAGCAATCATGTACTTCTGCAAAATCAACATCCTTTGCAGTGATTCCTGCCATTTTGTATGCATCAGCAACAGCAAGTTTTGTACTTGGAATTGTTGTTAAGTGTTCACGTCCTTGCAATGCAGCAGGAGAACCACCTCTTCCTGAACCAATAACTTCAACATAATCTCCTCCATGTTGTTTTGCAAACTTTTCAGAACATAAAATTACAGAACTTGCTCCATCTGAAAATGGACAGCAATCATAAAGTTTTAGTGGACTAGCAACTACAGGAGAGTTCATTACGTCATCAACCGTAATTTTCTTTTGCATGTGAGCTTTTGGATTTAATACCCCGTTATCATGATTCTTTACTGCAACTTGTGCAAAATCTTCTTCAGTTGCATCAAACTCTGTCAAGTAAGCTCTTGCCATTGATGCAAACAATCCTGGAAATGATGCACCAGCTTGACCTTCATAAAAGAAATCAGAACAATATGCAAAGTAGGTTGTTGTCCATTCAGTTCCTGTATGAGTTACTTTTTCAACACCAGTAACTAAAAGACAATCATAAAATCCTGCTGCAACATTGGCATATGCCTCTCTAAAAGATACAGAGCCACTTCCACATGCAGATTCAATTGTTAATGATGGTTTATCTGGAATTCCCAGTCTGCTCATCAATACAGGTCCAATGTGTACCTGTTTGTCTGCAATTCCAAAAACGTTTGAAATGTAAGATGCTTTGATGTCTTTTGGATCAATTCCTGCACTATCTATGGCTGAAACTGATGCTTGAGTAGTAATATCTGCAATACTATCTGCTAATTTTCCATATTTGGTGCTTCCAGCGCCAAGAACACAAACCTTTTCCACAAATGTGACTGACACAAATCCCTATAAAAATCGTTTTAGTAAAAGTATCATAGAAAATGCCATCAAAGAAAAAACTTCAAACTGTTCAAATCAAAAAAGTTACAGAAAGACATACCATAAAAACTTCAAAATCAAAAAGTAATATCTTCAAAAAAGAGATCATACAATTTTTGGATAGTAATGGGTATCTTTCTTGGTCATCTAAAGAAAAAAAATACATGATTCTTGGAACAAATTCTCCAAAAAATGGACTAGTGCAATGTCCACAATGTAATATTGGAGAATTGATGGTTATTCGATCAAGAACTACAAGAAAACGATTCATGGGTTGCTCAAACTTTTACGGTGGATGTAAAGCATCTTCGCCGTTATTACAAAAAGCAAGACTACGCGCAACAAAAAAACCGTGTGAAATATGTAAATGGCCAATGATTATTTTCCGTTATTCACGAAATCAAAAATGGACAAAACAATGTTCTAACTTTAATTGTGAAAGTAGAATTAAACCTTCAAAGTAGGATAGATATCAGTTCTTCTATTTTTGAGTAATGGTAAAACTTTTCGTGTTTGTTTTACTTTATTCAAATCTATATCAACAAAACCAATTCCTTGTTTCTTTTTCATATCAAGTAAGGTTTTTCCAAATGGATCAACTACTAAACTTCTACCACAATAAATATTTCCAACTTGATCAGGTGCAATTACATAACATCCATTTTCTATTGCACGTGCTTTGTTAATTGTAATCCAATGTTCTTCTTTCATGTAACCTTTAACCCAAGCAGATGGAGCAATCAATACTTGAGAGCCTGCTGCTGCAAGTGAACGAGACATTTCTGGAAATCTTAAATCATAACATATCATCATGCCAATTTTTCCTAATGATGTTTTTACTGGTTTTGCAATTTTTGAGCCTGAAGTCATTTTATCAGATTCTCTAAAGCCTAATGCATCATAAAGATGAATTTTTCTATACGTAGAAATTACTTTCCCTGATGAATTAATGACAAATGAAGTATCATAAACTCGGTCTTTTTTTCTACTCTTTTCATAAAAAGAACCAATTACTTGTATATGATTTTCTCTAGCAGTTTTTGCAATTGTTGAAACAAAATTTCCATTAATTGATTCAGATAAACTTGCAAGTTGTTTTGCACTTTGATTAGAATTTGTGTAAAACATCATAAATTCTGGAAAGGCACACAGTTTTGCATTTTTTAGAGATGCTTTTTGAATATATGAAATAATTTTTTTTAAATTTACTTGTTTGTCAGTGGATGCTTTGAATTGAACTACTGCAGCTTTCATGAAATGAAATAATCACATGAGAATAAAAGGATAAACAATTGGTACAATAGCTGAATGTACCATTTTGTTATTATGTAAATTATTTTTAGTTATGTTAAACAGACCATAGACGTACAAAGTACTTGTCATTACCTGGGACTGGACAGGAATTATGCCAGTATTTTTTTTTTTGAAAAATAATTAAAGTTGGTTTCCTGCCAAAAACCAATTTTCTCTAGGATTGTCTTCAAAAACAACAATAACATGATTTTCTTTTGTTTTTAGAATTTCAACTGCTGATTTTGTGATTGCTTTTGCATATTCATCTTTTTGTTCCTGAGTTCTACCAGGATACATTGACACGGTAATCAAAGGCATAAGAATTTCAAGTATATTCAAGAATTTATTCTTTCAATAATTCTTGTCTAGAGTCATTATCTGTAATCTGATCTGTATCCATATCTTGTCCCATATGTAAAATCAGAACTATGTGTTTTTTTGTAAATATAACCAGTTGCCAGACCTGCTGCAAATCCACCAATATGTGCCAAGTATGCAACACCACCACCTGCAACACCAAACCCACTAACAAACAAAGGAAGTAGATTTTGGAAAACTAACCAAAATGGCAAAAACCAACGTGCCTGGATATGCATCATTCTCCAAAAGAATCCTAACATCATGAAAGTTTGAATTCTAGCTTTTGGAAAGATCATCAAATAAGCACCAAGTATTCCAGATATTGCGCCAGAAGCTCCTACTGCAGGAATTACACTAGATGTATCGCCGTAAATGTGAAGTAGTCCTGCAAGAATTCCCCATATCAGATAAATTCCTAAAAATTTTATTTTTCCAAACTTTTGCTCAATGTTATCACCAAATATCCACAAGAACCACATGTTACCTGCAAAATGAAGTAGTCCTCCATGCATGAAAATAGAACTAAGTAAAGAAACGTATGGAACTGTAGGACAATCAAGTCTAACTGCACCTGCACCAAAATCAATCAAAGAACCAGGTGCGCCTGTAACACAGTTTGGAACTGCACCCCAATTGTAAAACATTACAAATGCATTTGAATTTGTGAAATCAAAAAACTGTCCAGTATATGCTACTTGTATAAAAAATACAATTGCATTAATGATTATTAGAGATATAGTAACTTTTGGTTTAAAACCTGGAGGATGTGGATTTTCATCACGTAATGGAAACATTAGCTATTCTTTATTATTAGAATTTGTATAATAATGTTGGAGAAAAATCATTAGTAATTAAAAAAGAGTTTTGTAGATATTTAACTAGAATTTTTAGATAGTAATTCTAAAGCAATACCTAAGGGATTTGGATAATTCCTTCTTTAATCAAATATTGAATTCCTTGAAGAAATGTTTCATCATCAATAGTTCCATCTACCAACCAACCTGCATTGTTTTTCACCCATGATGGGATTTGTTGTTGTAAATCATCAATAATTTTTTGGGATGGAATAACAATGATTTGTTTTTTAATTAAATAATCAATATCGTCTAGAAATTCAGAGTCAGAAATTTGACCAGTTGACCACAAACTAGCATCATTTTGTATCCATTCAGGAATTAAAATTGGTTCAATTAATTCACCTTGGGGATCAAATCCTGTTATGGATAAAGTGCCTTCAGATTGGGATTCTACTTCAAATGCCACATGCCAATTTCCAAAATCATCAATACTTTGAATTGAATCAACAAATTCATCATTTAGAGAAACTTGGAAAGACTCATTTTCGGAATATCTTGGAAATTCTAAATTAATGTAATTTTCAAATGCCCATCCTTGAATTAGACTAAATGAAAGAATTGTTCCTTGTAAATTAAACTCAGGATATGATAATAAAATACTTGAATCATATCTAATTTTGAACGTGTCGTCATTTCTTGGAACATTCAAAATTATAATGCTATCTTGTCCTACTGCAAAACAACTGTAATACCACACATCATCAGCAATAGAAGGATCAGGATACATTGAAAAATTTCTTATTTCTCCAGGTTTGAAATTATTTATTGGTAGAACACTCTCTCCCATATCTAATGTTTCATGATCATACCCATGAATAATTGCAAGAATTTCGACATCTGAAATAGTTTCAGTACCAGAATTAATTATTCTTCCAGTTAAATGGCCATCATCATGTACAATCAAAGTTTCATCATATATCACATCAATAGGAATTGCTGAAGACATTGTTTTTTGAAGTGAAATTTCAGCAGGTTCAAGGAACGGAGTATTTGAGATTTCAGGAAATTTAATTTTAAATGGGATTTCATTACCAGAAACTAGAGATGTAAGTTGAACAGTTTTAGTAAATTTTTGTGTGTCATCAATTACAGAAATTGTCACTGTTGGAATTATAGGATAGTTTAGATTATTTTTTACGTTTCCAACAACATTGAAAATTTCATTTGAATCAAAAAATCCCACATACTCATGAGATGGAATATAGACATCTACAGGCTCAGAAGGATCTTTTACTTTATCCCATACGTCTGCATTAGCAGTAGGAATAATTAGAATTAATGAAAAAACAGCAAAAAATGTCAAATGATGAAAGATGGAATTTTTCAACACACTATTGTTTTGTATTGTCCATTAAATATTATGATATTAGCACACAATAATTCAGAATAGTTTAAAATTATTTTTGAAAGTTTATTTTCTAAAATGAAAACATTCTACAATGCATTGAAGATATCTTCGTATCCAGAAGATGCCTTTTCAATTGCAGATGGTCTGTAATCTTCAATAAATTTGTCTACGAGTTCTCTTGCTTTAATATGATATTTTTTCTTGAGTAAAACAACTTTTGTTTCTACCAATTCATCTTCAACAAGTTGTGAGAGATAAAGTGAAACAGTTGAGGGTGATTTTTTTACCTCACTAACTAGTTGAGAAAATTCTAATCCATCTTTGAGCACTAGTGCTAAAAGTAAATCACGAGGAGTTTGTTTTCTTAATGCTTTAATTACAATTAATTCATTTTCAGTGATTTGAGGAGAATAAAATCTAGTTTGTCTTGGACCACGATTGACTTTGATGATTCCATTTTTTTCTAGTTTTCCTAGATAATGACTTAGTACTCCATTTTTTAATCCAGATGAACGCATAATTTCACGAAATTGAATTCCTGGATTTAGTTCAATAATTTGTTGTAATTGTGAATTTCTATCAGTCATTTCTAAACACACCTAATGCCAATAATCCTAATGTAGCAAACGTCAATAAATGTCCTATCTCGGAAAGTGGCATTTCACCAAGATCATAAACTGTAGGCCACGTAGTATCAATTAACAGTACAAATTCAGCTGCAATAAAATTTCCAAAAGCTATTGTACTAAGTAAAAGTCGTTTTGTCCTTAATCTATAATATGCTAATCCAGCAAGTACTGTAATGAACACAGCAAGTGAAATTCCTCCAACATGTAAGAAAATGTGTGCAATATGATAACCATGTAACAAATGAGGAACAATGATTGGAAAAGCCAAAATTGCTACAACACCTGCTACAACTATAGAAAATAGAGTAGATTTTTTTTCAATTATACTTTCAGGCCTAAACAAAGTAATGATAATTCCCTAATTTTTCATTTAAAATTACTGGTTCATGTTTCGAATGAGAGATGATTAAACATGAATGATTCCTTTTTGAATCAAAAATTTCAATCCTTGAACAAATGTCTCATCATCAATTTCTCCATTTGCCCACCATGCAGCATTATTTCTAATCCAAGATGGGATCTCCTGAGTGTCAAAAGATTCCTGAGTGGTTGAAGTAATTACAATTATTTGGTTTTTTATTAAATATTCAATACCTCGAATGAATGTATTATCATCAATTTGTTCTAGAGACCACCATAATGCATTATTTCTAATCCAATCAGGAATAGAAATTTCATTTTGACTTGTAATCCTATCAATAACAATAGGAATCACAGTTTTTGCGAGTTTGTTGTTATCTAAATTATTAAAATTTAGATGAACAACTCCCGAAATATCTTGTGGAATAAAAAATTCTATAACATTATGTTTTTCTCTTGAATCAGTACTAATTCCATTTTGTTGGAAAATTATTTTTTCATTTTGGGTAATAGAAAACTCATAATTCGTTGAAACAGGTCTATTTTTTAGGAAAATATCTGTAATATCAAAAATTATTTTTGCATTTGAATTAGATTTTAGAGTTTCTGGTTCCCAAGATACAAGAAGTCTAAATTGTCCATTTTCAGTGACTGAACTCAAATGAGAATAATCACGATCTGGTTTGATTACAAAATCCATTGAATTTTGAGTAGGGTTACTTGCAAAAATATTCAATAATTCTTTTTGATAAATAATAAAATGAACTACACGTTCATCAGAAAAAAAATCATCAATATTTACAATATCTTCTGATAATTTGATTCCATTGACATACATTGAAAATCCAGAAACTAGTAAATCACCAAAATTTTTTGGAATTTGAAGTTCTTCATGAACAACAGAAGTTTGTTCAATGTTAGATTGACTCCATTCAAATGGCATCAAAAAACTAATTTCTTTTAAATTTGAATCATATTCAAAGTTTGAAATTTCATCATAATATGTCACTACACGAATAGTTTGTTCTCCAAAATTTGGATCAGTTATCTCATGTTGTGAGATTTGGGCAATAGAAATTCCTGCATTAAATACGAATGGATCATCTAATTTTTTGGAATACCCATCTGCTGAAAGTATAGTAATATCAAATTTGTATAATCCACCTTCACTGAGTTTTGGTCCTTTAACATTGACCATTCTACTTTCAAGTCCTAGTAAGGAACCAAAAAAATCACCACTATTCTTTTCTTCCAATACTATAGAATCAATATTTTCTGAAACAAAATTAAATACAATAAATCCATTATCTGCCTTGAATTCTTTTTCAAACAAAAATGTCTCACCACGATGAGAGTTAATCAGAAACGTAACATCACGTAATGTGATTTTAGAATCAAAATCAATTAATGAAATAGAAATTTGTTGATCATCATTTGTTTCAGGATCATTTTGTGATGATGAGACCTCCAAAGCAATTTGTCGTCCATTGAATTCTACAGGAGGGAATATTTCACTTCCAACTCCATGCCCATACACATAATCAAACGCAAATAATGAAGAAAATACTAGAAAAGAAAGTAAAAGTATATTTTTCAACTCAAGTCCACTTGGTTGGATCTTTTTTATGAATTTCTTTTCCATCAATGGTAACTGATTCTTTTTCTTCAAAAACAGTGTGCCATTTTCCATTACTTGGAAAGATTTTGTTCATCTCTTCAACTTTTTCATTAGTTGGAGCTTTATTCATTAAAGCCCCCCATCTCATGTTTGGAACTTTGGGCATGATATCATTGATGTCTTTCATTATACTTTCACTCTAAAAATTTATTTAAAAACATACTATTGAACTCGTAAAATTCCTTCTTTGATTAAGAATTGGATTCCTTGTACAAATGAATCATCATCAATTGCGCCATCTGCCCACCAGCCAGCATTATTTTTAATCCAAGATGG
>Ga0207990_1000033_pt1 | contig 78913 bp, 73 predicted proteins | sample ETNtaG_8_FD_185780 | JGI IMG/M metagenome (GOLD analysis project Ga0207990, IMG submission 185780) | Marine microbial and viral communities from oxygen minimum zone, Eastern Pacific Ocean - ETNP201406SV75 (SPAdes) (version 2) | ecosystem: Environmental > Aquatic > Marine > Oceanic ...
ACCCGATCCGTGACGCTGCTGTCGACATCAGCAGCAATGGGTGCCAGATCCACCACGCCGTCGGCCATCGAACCCCAGTAGTAGCCAGGCGTATAAGTGCCGGCCTGGACCGCTTCGATGATCTCCACATACCGAGGACCCCAGTTCCACACCGGAGCGGTCAGATATGCCTCTGGAGCAAAAGCACTCATGTCGGAGTTGTAAGACACCCACCTGGCCCCCGCAGCCTCCGCGGCCTGACCGGCCGCTGTGGAGTCCTGGTGCATGGCGATCACATCGGCCCCCTTGTCAAGCAGAGCCTGCGCGGCATCGCCCTCCACCACCGGGTCGAACCATGTGCTGGTCCAGTTCACCTCAACCACAGCGTTCGGGTTCACCTCCCGCACACCAAGGGTGAACGCGTTGATACCCCGGATCACCTCAGGAATCGGAAACGCCGCCACATAACCAATCAGAGGGGGTGGCGCCGGGTCATCGCAGATGACGGCCTCGATCTCGTCGCCGGTACTGGCCCTCCCGTCCGGACCGTAGGTGCTGGCCAGTGTGCAATCGCCTTCAGCCCTACCTAGCGGCCCCCAAAACGACAGCTGCTCGACGATGTTCCAGAAATAGGTAGCTATGTTCCCATCGTCGTCAACAACCAGCTCACCGGGGCTGGCATCGTCGTATCTGCACTTCGAGTAGTCAAAGGTGTCGTAAGACCCGGCGCATGGAATCAGGTACACGGTCTCGCCGACGGGCCAACCGGAGCCGACGATCTTTCCGGCCCAATTGTCCTGAACACCTTGCCCGCCGTGCATCTTGCCCGGGGTGTAGCGCAGCTCGACGCCGGGGGCGGCCCAGTCGGCACGACTAATGGTGTCGGGCAGCAGATCACCGCCGAAATCGACGTGGCCGTACTTGATCTTCGAACTAGCCATCGAACCAGCCACCATTCCCGACAAGTACCTCGGCTCATACATGCGACCGAACGTGTTGCCGAAGTTCGTGTCGTTGGCCTTGTAACCCGAAATGTGCTCAAACACCACGTCCGGGTACTCGTCAGCCAACGCCAACATGTCATCCATATAGCCAAACGACGTACCAAAGATCACGTTGTAGCCCTGCTCGATGAAATCACGGACGAAATTGCCGAAATCAGCAGTGCCTTCCGGGACCATCTCCACAAAAGCGGTCTCCACACCGGTCTGCTCCGCCGCAAACTGACGACCCAGATCATGAGCCCAAGTCCAACCAGCATCCCCCACCGGACCGACATAGATAAACGCCGCCTTAACCTCGACGGGCTCCGGAGCAGCTGTCGTAATCTCCGGAGCAGCTGTCGTAGCCGCAGGAGCAGCTGTCGTAGCCGCAGGAGCAGCTGTCGTAGCCGCCGGTGCACCTGTCGTAGCCGCAGGAGCCGCCGTTCCCGCATCGTCGGAGCCGCAGGCTGCGGCGACGAGACTGATCGCGAGGAGGGTCGCGATCGGGAAAAGGAACTTTCTGAGCTTGGACACGATGAGCCGCCGTTCCGTCAGGGCAAATCAGGGTTGACTCGCCCTCTCAGGGTGCAACACGGACGCGAACATCGTCAAGTGGGACCTTGGCCCGAATACTGGCTTCCACCCTCCACGAAAGCGATCCTGTTGTCTTGCAACGGCATCCCCAATGTTTGGCCTCAAGTGGTGCTCCCCCTGAAGCTTGCTGTGCCCCCGCCCTGGAGAGATCCTCTTGGGGACAACACAGACGGGTTGTATGGATTTGGGTGCGAGTGCCCTAGGAGGAGGTACCAAAGCAGAACACCTGCCTGTGTTGAGGAAAAGGCCAGGTATCCAGCTCGATGGCCACCGTTATGTGCGTACGGGGCGACATCGGAGCCCCTAAGTGTAGATACGTACAGGAGGGTCAGCGCCCAACGGTTGCGCCTACCATTGGCGCATGGTCTTCGAGGGAACAATGAGCGGCCGCATGGCCCGCACCACCATCGCTGAGGGGTTTCACATCCTTCCTGGCATGGGCAACTGTCTGGCTGCCGAGACCGACGCCGGGATGGTCATCGTCGACGGCGGGCCGGTTGGGGTGGCGCCCAAGATGATTGACCACCTACGTGGAATCACCGACGCCCCTGTCCACGCGATCTGCTACAGCCATGGCCACAACTCGTACAACGCGGGGATGGGAGCCTGGCTAGAGCACGCCGCAGACCGAGGGGACCCACCACCCCGCCTGGTGGCTCACGTCAACATCTTGGACCGCTACTCCCGCTACCGGGAGACCCACCATCTCCAGGCCCGGATGGCCGCCGTACAATTCCCGGGCCGCAACGGGGTTCCCATAGCCGCCCTTGATGACGTATTCCTCCACGTCGATCCCACCGAGACCTTCGAGGACCACCTTCTGCTCGTAGAGGGCTCCCGACCTGTTGAGGCCTACTGGGCCCCCTCGGAGACCGACGACGCCCTGGCCCTGTGGTTCCCTGCGGATGGTCTTCTCTACGGCGGCCCAGCCACCCCAGCCGACTCCATCCCCAACGTGGGTACTCCTCTTCGTACCCAGAGGTTCACCGTCCGGTGGGCCGACACCCTGGACCGCCTGGCCGCCCTGGGCGCCCAGACCCTGGTCACCGAATTCGGTCCGGTGGTGTCCGGTGCAGAGATGGTGCGAGAACGTCTCACCATGACCGCCGAAGCACTGCGCTGGCTTCGAGTCGAGGTGGTCGAAAGGATGAACCGAGGCATGAGCGAAGCTGAGATTCTCGCCGACATGTCTTACCCACCCGAATTGTTCGACCACCCGTGGATGGCTCCTACCTACGGCTGTGCTGACTACATCGTGCGAGATCTCTACCGAGAGGAAAATGGGTGGTGGGACCGCAACCCCACCACCCTGCATCCATCCCCACCTGACCAGACGGCCTTCGAGATTCTGTCCGCCCTGGGCGACCCAGCGACCGTGGTGAACCGGGCCAAGGAACTCGCACAAGGGGGGCGGACCCAACTGGCCCTCCACGTAATTGACCTGGTGGCCCTGGCCCCCGGCGATGACCCGGTGGTGGCCGAGGCCCGTGCCGTCAAGGCCGAGTTGTGCCGGGTGCGTTCCGACGAGGTGGAACCGTTCGTGTCAAAGTCCTGCTACCGCTCATCGGCCCGGCTCCTAGACGAGGGCCACACCTCCTGGCAGGACCTTCCCTGACGGGTCGACGTCGCCTACGCCGAAACCGGGCACCAACCGGTTCCCCATCCCCGGGCTCGATGTCCGAATTGACTGCCACACCTGCGAGAACCACGAGGGTGGCCCCACCCCACGGGTGAGTGCCCCTGGGTACGAGCCCCTAGGTGCAGATACGCGCAGGCGGCCAAAAGGGGAGGCGCATGGCCTCCTGTTGGGAAGTTTCGGATTGGTAGTGCGTCCTTTAGCGCGAGAGACCATCGACAACTTCCAGAAGTACCGGACCCCCTCCGAGGAGTGCCAGGGGGATGAGTCCTGCTGGCCGGCCCGTAGCGTGGGCGGCGTGGACCGAACCCTCACCCGCTTCCAGGGGTCGGTGCTGGTCCTGCTTGCGGGGACCACCTTCAGTTTCGGACCGCTGACCTTCCGCGCCCTGCTGGAGGCCGACGCCTGGCAGTACCTGTTCTACCGGAGCTTCTCGGCCGCTGTGGTCGCCACGCTGACCATCATGGTTCTCGGTCGGAATCCGATCCGTTCGATCGTCGAAGCAGGCCCTTGGCAGGCGGTGGCCGGCCTGGCCCTAGGAAGCTGCTTTGTCCTGTTCATCCTGTCGCTCAGCCGGGCCACCGCTGCGTTCGTCCTGTTGTTGCAGTGCACCAGCCCGTTCGTCGCTGCGATCCTTGGTCGTGTGTTCCTCCGGGAGAGGGTCCGACGGGACACGGTGGCAGCCATGCTCGTGGCGTCGATCGGTGTGGCGATCATGGTGGGAGGAGGGCTCGATGGCGGTGATCGCCTCGGGATCCTGTTCTCTCTCCTGCTTCCGGTCTGCCTGGGCGGATACACGGTCCTGATCCGTAGTTCCCCGGCCCGGGACCCGGGGGTTCCGACTGTGATCGGGGGCTTCATGGTCGCCGTGGTGGCCGGCCTGGTGTCACTGGGTGGACCGGGCCTCGACCTGCCGATCCGGGACGTGGCTATGGGCTGTATCGCCGGGGGGCTACTGATCGGCCTGGGCACACCGGTGTTCAACTACGCCCATCGGTTCGTGCCCCCGGCGGAGACCTCTTTGCTCCTGATCGCCGAGATCGTGCTGGCACCGCTCTGGTTGTGGGCCTGGCCCGGCGAGGTTCCGGCGACCAGCACCCTGGTCGGGGGCGGGGTGGCTCTGTCCGCGGTGGCATGGCTGACCGTCCGGTCTGCGCTCCGGGAAGGCCCTACCCGCCTCCGCTGGTCCCGTGGCCTCCACGCCGGGGCGGTAGCCACCGAGCCCGATCGCCTAGACCGGTAGCGTCAGGATCGTGCGAGCACCCGAGTCGATTTCCTGACCCGTTGAGTGGTGCGCCCCATAGGGCGAGAGACCAGAAACTCGAAAAGGTCTCCAGTACTCCATACGCGGAAGCGCTCGTACCTTCCCCGTCACGGGTAGGTGATCGACCCCGATCCGCTCGTCGGCAGAACCGGTCGCCTATTGGCAGTCCTCCAGGATGCAGGCGAACAGATCTCCCCTGAGGAGGGAGTCGGCCAGTGCCTGGAGCATGTCGCGGACGTCACGAGGCACGGCGTCCCTGTGGTCGTGGTACGGAGCCAGCATCACCATGCCGACGGTGGTCCCGGACAGAAACCCGGGCGGGCCCTCCCCGAAGCAGCAGCGCCCGTCCGATCATCCGGGGACGGACACCTGTGCCCACCCGTCAGTGGCAGGCGACCACGGTTCCGTCCTGGATCACCCTCGAGAGGCGGGAACGCATGTCGCTGACGTCGAGGTCGGAGCCGTCCCAGATCACCAGGTCGGCCAACATGCCGGGCTGAATGGTGCCAAGGTCCTCGTCGACGCCCAGCAGGTCGGCGGCCACCGAGGTCGACGACCGGAGCACCTGCGCATCGGACATGCCCAGCTTGGACATCTCGGCCAACTCGCGGAGGTTGCCGCCGTGGGGGGTGACCCCCGAATCGGTACCCATGGCGATCTTCACTCCGGCTGCCATGGCCCGCGCCACCGCATCACGATGAATCTCGATGACCTCGTTGGCCTTGGCGACCACCTGGGGGGCGATCTCGACACCGCGCTCAACGGCCTCGAGCACCCCCATCGGGGCGATAAGCGTCGGGACCAACCAGGTGCCGGCGTCAAGCATCATCTCGATGGTCTCGTCGTCGAGGTAGATGCCGTGCTCGATGGAGCGGATACCGGCGGTGATGGCGTTGCGAATGCCCTGGGTGCCCTGGGCGTGGGCCATGACGAACCGTTCGGCGGCCGATGCCTCGGCGACCAGCACGTCGAGTTCCCCGGGGCTGAACTGCGCCTGACTCGGTCGGGACCGCGACGACATCACCCCTCCGGTGGTGGCCACCTTGATGACGTCGGCGTCGGCCCGGATGAGCTCCCGGACCTTGCGACGCATCTCGTCGGGACCGTCGACGACGTTGTGGGGGCGGCCCGGATGGGCGTCCGACATGCCGGGCATGAAGCCGCCGCAGATCTCCCACGAGTCCCCGTGGCCACCGGTCTGGGACAACATGGTCAGCGAGACCTGCATGCGCGGACCGGCGATCAGGCCCCGGTCACGGGCCTCCCGGACGCCGGCGTCGGATCCGCCGGCCTCACGGACCGAGGTGACGCCCACGGCGAGGGTTCGCTCCATGCGTTCGGCAGCCTGGAAGAACTGGAGCGAGAAAGGTGACTGGAGGTGCGTCTGGGCGGAGAAGTCTCCGTCGACCATGAAGTGGACGTGACAGTCGAACAGGCCCGGGGTGACCAGGCGGCCGGTGCAGTCGATCTCGACGTCGCCGTCGAGGCCCGGCCCGACCTCGACGATGCGGTCGCCCTCGACCACCACGTCGGCGAGGAATGCCTCGTCCGAGATCCCGTCGAACACGTGGCCATTTCGGAGTATCAGTCGTGACATGGCTGGAGGCTACGGGACGGCCCGCACGGAAGCGGAATCGTCCGCGTCTGCCAGCAGGCCGGCGAAACCCACGGTGGGGCGTCGTTCACAACAGCCGCTGTCGACCTGCAGGGCGAACCGGGCCGGCGCAACCCACGGTGGGGCGTCGTCGTAGGGTTGGGGCCATGGGAATCACGGTCTCGCCTCTGACGGGGGTGCTGGGCGCCCGGATCGACGGGCTGGACCTGGGGCCGGACATGGCTCCGCCCGATGTCGCCGACCTGCGCGCTGCACTCGTCGCTCAAGAGATGGTGGTGGTTCCCGGTCAGGACCTCTCCCCTGCCGAGCAGGCAGGTTTCAGCCACCTGTTGGGCGGGTACTCGCCGGTGCCATTCGTGCAGCCGGTGCCGGAGCACCCCGAGGTGATCAAGGTCGTGAAGGAAGCCTCTGAGACCAAGGCGTTCAACTTCGGCGGGGTGTGGCACAGCGACTTCTCGTTCCTGGATGCGCCGCCGGCCTTCACCGTCCTGCACGCCTTGGACGTGCCGTCCGTGGGTGGCGACACGGTCTGGTCGTCGATGACGGCAGCCCATGACGCCCTACCCGACGACATGCGTGAACTGTTCGAGGGGATCACCTGCGTGCATTCCGCCAGCGCCTCGTACTCGCCGGCCCAACAGGAGTTGCATGCGGGCCTGTCGGGCATGGACATCCGGACGTCGGAGTCCGCCGAGGAGACACGGGATCACCCGCTGCTCTGCACGCACCCCGAGACCGGGAAGCGAAGCCTTTACTTCAACGGCACCTACGTGCGGGGCCTGCGGGGACCGGGGGTAGGCGACGGAACCGAGTCGGGCGCCACCCAGGAGAAGCACCTGCTGCGGTGGCTGCACGACTTCACCACCCACATCCGGTTCACGTGTCGCCATCGCTGGTCGAACGGCGACGTCGTGCTGTGGGACAACCGTTCGACCCAGCACCTGGCGCTGAACGACTACCCGGGCCAGCGCCGGGAACTCCACCGCACCACCGTCGCCGGCACCGAGCCGGCCCGCTGACCAGCGCGGCCCAACGGCCCAATGGCAGGGTGGCGAATGGGCGAATGGCCGGGTGCCCGAATGGGCAGATGGGCGAGCAACCAGGAGAACCCTGGTCAGTCGTCGCGGAGGAGCTCGATGAGTGAGCTTGTGTCCCAGCGGCCGTGGCCCTCGCGCTGGAGGCGTGCGTAGAACTGGTCGACCATGGCTGTGACCGGCAGGGTGGCGCCGATCCGCTCCGCCTCGTCGAACACGATGCCGAAGTCCTTGCGCATCCAGTCCAGGGCGAAACCGTGGTCGAAGTGGCGCTCCAGCATGGTGCCGGCCCGGTTCTCCATCTGCCATGAACCCGAGGCGCCCTGGCTGATGGCGGCGAGCACCCTGTCGGTGTCCAGTCCGGCCCTGCGGGAGAAGTCCAGCGCCTCGGCGAGGCCCTGGATGAGGCCGCCGATGCAGACCTGGTTGACCATCTTGGTGAGTTGGCCGCTGCCTACGTCGCCGACCAGCACCATTGCCTTGGCGTAGGCATCTATGAGGGGCTCGACGGTGGCGAACACGGCCGGATCGCCGCCGCACATGATCGAGAGCTGTCCGTTCTGGGCGCCGGCCTGTCCGCCGGAGACGGGTGCATCCACGAAGCCGATGCCCGACTCGGCTGCTGCGGCTGCGATCTCGCGGGCGACCGCTGCCGAGGCAGTTGTGTGGTCGACCAGCGTCGAGCCCTCCGCCATGCCGGCAAGGGCGCCGTCGTCTCCGAAGACAACGGATCGCAGGTCGTCGTCGTTGCCGACGCAGACCATCACGGCATCGGCGCCGGCTGCGGCCTGGCGTGCCGTCGGCGCCGAGGATCCGCCGTGGGCCTCCACCCAGGCCTCGGCCTTGGAGGTCGTGCGGTTGTAGACGGTGGTCTGGTGCCCGGCGGCCTGGAGGTGTCCGGCCATTGGAAATCCCATCACACCGAGCCCGATGAACGCACATGCCGTCATGGTCGGTTTCTCTTCTCTCTGGAGGGGTAGGCGGCTGGTTCCATCTGGAATGGCCGCCGTCTGGTCAGTTGCCGTAGGCGAGGGCCGCCATGGCGGCGAACAGGTCTGGGATTGTCCCGTCGCCGCCGTCGATCTCACGGTAGATGGCCCGGACGTTGACGGCGAGGCGTTCCCACTCGCCCCACTGCCGGTACTGAGCGAAATCGTCTGAGGCGGCTAGGTCGGCGACGGTGTCGGCGGCGCTCATTCCTGCGGCGTGGCGGTCCTGGCAGGCGGCCTCCAGCCAGGTGAGGTAGCAGCGGACCGCCCGGACGCCGGCGGCATCGGTGAGCGGGCCGTGGCCGGGAACTATCACGTCGCAGTCCAGTTCGAGGATGCGGTCGCAGGCGGCCACCCAGTTGGCGACCGGTCCGTCCCAGATGATCGGTGTGCCGTTCACGAAGAGGATGTCGCCGCAGAACACGGTGCTGGCGTCGGGCAGGTGGACCAGCAGGTCGCCGGCAGTGTGGGCGGGGCCTACTTCCAGAAGCCGGACGCCCTGCCCACCGATCCGGAGATCCAGCTCACCGTGGAAGGTTCGGTCGGGTTCGGGTACCTCGATGCCGTCGAAGGTGAACGGGCCGAAGGCCTCGGCGACGTAGCGGTTGGTGGCCTCGCCCATGTCGGCGTGCATGAGGGCCACGAGGGCGGATGGCGGCACAGCATCCATCTCGCGGGCTGCGGCCTCGGTGGTAACGACCTCGGCACCGGTGACCAGGCTGTTGCCGTAGCAGTGGTCGCCGTTGGCGTGCGTGTTGACAAGGGTGCCGATGGGCTGGGTGTCTGTGATCGGCGCCATGGCGTCGAGCATCGTCCGGGTGAGCTTGAGGTCGAAGAGGGTGTCTACGAGGAGCGAGCCGTCGTTGGTCGCCAGCAGGCCGGCGTTGGACCAGCCCCAGCCACCATCGGGTTGGAGGTAGGCATAGACGCCGTCGGCCACCTCGTGGAGGCCGGTCGTGTACGGGGTCTGGCTGTCCGGGGGCACCCCGGTGACACTACGTGCGTTCGGCGAGGAGGCTGGCGGCGGCCGGTTCTGGAGACGGATCCCGTTCGCTCCGCTCCAGTGGTGCGCCATGATCTGGCCGGGCTGGTGTGGCTACCGGGCCCGGTTGGATTGGCGCCGCCTGTTTCCCACCGGTGGTGGGCTGGTCGTTGGGCTCTTCTCTCTCTTCTCTCCCACTTCTCCCATCGCGTGGGCCGACCTCGTTGCGCCGGCCGCCGGGGTCGGTGGAGGTGAGTGGTCTGTCGGGTGACCGGTGGACCTTCCATCGGCCTCCGTGGACGACGTGGTGGTGCGTCGAGCACAGCAGGGCGAGGTTGGCGAGGTCTGTCGATCCGCCGGCTCGTCCATGCACCAATCATGAAGGAGAGGTGAGTCAGTCCATCCGGTCGACTGTCGAACGGTCGCTACCTCGGTCATGCACCCATCATGAACAAACAGGTGTGACAGCCGTCCCCCGGGCCCGCGTGGGCAACGAAGGCGTCACGGTGGCAGGCTCTTCGCGTCCTCCGGGCGGCACGAGGCTGGCCCCGAGCCCACCCATCCACATCCAGGAGAACACCCAATGGGCAACATCTGTGCAGGCCGCGTGGCCATCGTGACCGGTGCCGGTCGTGGCATCGGCAGGGAACACGCCCTGCTGCTGGCCGAGAACGGCGCCAAGGTGGTCGTCAACGACCTGGGTGGCGATGCCACCGGCGAGGGCGCCGACACCACCCCGGCCCAGTCGGTCGTCGACGAGATCGTCGCCATGGGCGGCGAAGCGGTCGTGAACGGCGCAAACGTCGCCGACTTCGACGCAGCCGGCGAGATGGTCCAGCAGGCCATCGACACGTTCGGCAGCTGCGACATCCTCGTCAACAACGCCGGAATCCTGCGGGACCGCATGATGTTCTCGATGACCGAGGGCGACTGGGACGCGGTGATCAACGTCCACCTGAAGGGCACGTTCGCCCCCAGCCACCATGCCGCCAGCTACTGGCGCGAGAAGGTCAAGTCGGGCGGCGAGGCCTTCGGCCGGATCATCAACACGGCGTCGCCGTCGGGCATCTACGGCAACATCGGGCAGTCCAACTACGGGGCGGCCAAGGCCGGCATCGCGGCGTTCACGATCATCACCGCCATGGAGCTCGTGAAGTACGGGGTGACCGTCAACTGCCTGGCGCCGGGCGCCTACACCCGCATGACGAAGGACCTGCCGGGCTTCGCCGGAATGGACGAGGAGACCCAGGAGAAGATGGCCCCCCGTTGGATCGCCGTGACCACCACCTGGCTGTGCAGCGCAGCAGCCCAGAACGTGACGGGTCGGATCTTCGACATCGTGGGCCAGCGCGTCGGCATCGCCGAGCAGTGGCGCCTCGGACCGACCGCCATGCAGACGGACGATCCGGCGGACATGACCGACGTGATCGCCGGCCTGATGGCCGAGGCACAGCTCAACTCCGACATGGGCGGCAACCCGACCGAGGGTCCGGGACGGCCGAGCCACACGATCTAGGACCTGGCCGAACAACAGGAGCAACGCCATGGCGATCGACTTCAGCCTCACACCGGAACTGGAAGCGATCCGGGCGCGGGTCCGGACGTTCGTCGACGACGTGATCCGTCCAGGCGGGGCGATCATCGACGGTGAGGGGAGCGCTGAGCCACTGGACGGCACGGACCGCCTCAAGGCACTCATCGGAATGCGCAAGCAGGCCCACGCCGAAGGACTGTGGCTACCCCACATGCCCGAGGAGTGGGGCGGCATGGGCCTCGGACACGTCGAGTTGGCGATGGTGCAGGCCGAGGCGGCCCGCTCCTACTACGGCCCGTGGGTCCTGAACTGCCAGGCGCCTGACGAGGGCAACATGCACACGCTCCTCCACTGGGCCACCGACGCCCAGAAGGAGAAGTACCTGCGGCCGCTCTGCGAGGGCACCACGTGGTCGTGCTTCGCCATGACCGAACCGGAGGTGGCCGGGTCGGACCCGACGCTCATCCGCACCAGCGCGTACGTGGATGGCGACGAGTGGGTCATCAACGGCCACAAGTGGTTCATCAGCAATGCCCACCGGGCGAAGTTCGCCATCCTGGTGTGCCGTACCGAGGAGAACCCGGAGATCCCCCAGGCCGCCAACTCGGCGTTCCTGGTGGACATCCCGTCGGACGGGTGGATCGAGGTGCGCCAGATCGAGACGATGCACGGCTCGACCGGACACTCGGAAATCCTCATAGAGGACCTGCGGTTGCACGACGACCAGATGCTGGGCGGCCGGGGCCAGGGGCACCTGCTGGGCCAGTACCGGCTGGGGCCGGCCCGCCTGGCCCACTGCATGCGCTGGATCGCCCAGGCCGAGACGGCGCTGGACATGATGGTGGAGCGTTCCCTGAACCGGTTCAGCCACGGTTCGCTGCTGGCCGAGAAGCAGGGCATCCAGTGGATGATCGCCGACTCCACGATGGAGCTCTACCAGTCGAAGCTGATGGTGCTGCACGCCGCCTACAAGATCGACAATGGCGATGACTTCAAGTCCGAGGTGTCGATGGCGAAGCACTTCGTGGCCAACAGCCTGAACCGGATCATCGACCGGGCCATCCAGGTGCACGGGGCGCTCGGATACTCGACCGACACGCCTCTGGCACACATGTTCCAGCAGGCCCGCTGGGCACGATTCGCCGACGGGGCCGACGAGGTGCACCAGATGCGGATAGCCCAGCGGTCGATCGCCGCCTGGACCGACACCGGGTCGACCGCCCGGGCCACCGGCGACCTGCCGATCTGAGCAGGCCGGCCTGAGCCGACCCGTCCCAACCAACACATCAGAACCGACACCGGCGACCAGCGGGGCCGCCGAACCAACCAGGAATTCGAGAACCAGGAGCACACCATGAGAGATGTCGTGATCGTCGATGCCGTGAGGACGCCTGTGGGGCGCCGCAACGGGGGAATGTCGACCTGCCACAGCGTGGACGTGCTGGGCACCGTCCAGAAGGCGCTGTTCGACCGGACCGGGATCGACCCCCTGGAGGTAGGCCAGGTCGTGGGCGGCTGCGTCGGCCAGGTCGGCATGCAGTCGATGAACGTGACCCGTACTGCGTGGCTGACCGCTGGCCTGCCGTTGGAGGTGCCGGCGACGACGGTCGACGCCCAGTGCGGGTCGTCACAGCAGGCCACCAACCTGGCGTACGCCCTCGTGGCCAGCGGCGTGGTGGACGCGGCCGTGGGCTGCGGCGTGGAGCTGATGAGTCGGGTCGCCTTCGGGGCGACGCGCCCCAGGGACCCGGATTCGGGCACCCCGGTGAACCGCAACTACTACGAGCACTTTGAGTTCACGTCACAGTTCGAGGGATCGGAACGCATCGCCGACCAGTGGGGCATCACCCGGGCCGACACGGACGCCTTCGGCGTGCAGTCGCAGGCGCGGGCGGCCCGGGCGTGGGACGAGGACCGCTACGCCACCCAGATCGTGCCGGTGGAGGCACCCGAACTGGACGCGGACGGCAAGCCGACCGGCGAGACGACCACCGTGACGCGTGACGAGGGCCTGCGTGACACGACGCTGGAGTCGCTGGGGAACCTGAAGCCGTCGGGTCGCGAGAACGGCGTGCACACGGCGGGTACGTCATCGCAGATCTCGGACGGCGCCGGCGCCGTGCTGCTCATGACCGCTGAGAAGGCCGCCGAGCTTGGCGTCAAGCCACTGGCCCGGATCGTGGACTCGTGCCTGGTGGGCTCGGACCCGGAGCTCATGCTGACCGGCCCGATCGGTGCCACGCAGAAGCTGCTGGCCGACAACGACCTCACGATGGACGACATCGACGTGGTCGAGATCAACGAGGCTTTCGCCTCGGTGGTGCTGGCGTGGGAGAAGGAACTCTCCCCCGACATGGAGACCGTCAACCCGAACGGTGGCGCCATCGCCCTGGGCCACCCCCTGGGAGGCACGGGGGCCATCCTGACGACCAAGGCGGTGCACGAACTGCAGCGCACCGGCGGCGAGTACGCCGTGGTGACCATGTGCTGCGGCGGCGGGCTGGGGACCGGCACCCTCATCCAGCGGCTGTAGGAAGCGCTTCCGGAACGGTCGCACGCGGACGATGAGGGCGTAGGCAACATGCCCGATACCTGCAGGGCAGTGGTGTTCCACGGGGATGGCACCTGGGTGCTGAGGGACGACTTCATGGTGCCGACGCCGCCTCCGGGCGGTGCGGTGCTGGCCGTGGAGGCTGTCGGGCTGTGCCACAGCGACGTGGCGCAACTGGCCGGGCAGAAGCACGTACCGGGCGAGGTCTGCCCGGTGGTGCCGGGCCATGAGATCGTCGGACGGGTCCACGCCCTCGCGGACGACGCCGACCTGGGTGTGGCGGTCGGCGACCGGGTGGCGGTCGACATCGTCTGGTTCGGGCCGCCGTACGACGGCAACCCGTTCGGGGTGCGCTGCTACGGGTACTCGTTCGGCCTGGACGAGGGGGCCGGGCTGTGGGGCGGCTACGGCGAGTACATGGCGGTGCTGCCCGGCACCCACCTGGCCCGTCTGACCGACGAGGTCACGGCCGCCGAGCTGACCCTCTTCGAGCCGCTGTCCAACATGGTGGCGTGGCTGGGCCGGGCCCAGTTCCAGGCCGGACAGAGCATCGTCATCCAGGGGCCCGGCCACATGGGCCTGACGTGCGCCGCTTACGCGAAGCGCCTGGGTGCCGCACAGGTCATCGTGACGGGCACCGGCGAGGATGCCTCACGCCTGGCCGTGGCCCTCGAGGTGGGTGCAGACCACACCATCGACGTGACGGCCGACGACCCGGTGGAGGCGGTCATGGACCTGACCGGCGGATTCGGGGCCAGCCTGGCCGTGGACCTGGCCAGCGCCCCGATGACGCCAGGGCTGTGCTTCGACCTGGTGCACCAACGCGGCACGGTGGTGTGGGCCGGCCTGAAGGACCGCCAGGCCGTGCCGGTGGTATCGGACAAGGTCGTGATGAAGGGCCTGACGGTGCTGGGTGGGGCAGGTGGGGACGTAGCTTCGGTGGACGAGGCGGCCCGGATCCTGAACGAGGGTGGCTTCCCGACCGGCCCCCTGCTGGGCACCGTCGTCGGCCTGGAGGACGTCGACCGGGCGATGGCGCTGCTGCACCGCGACGGTGACGAGGACGCCGTACGGGCGGTTCTGCAACACTCCCACTGACCGGGCGGAACAGACAGGCCCGACGGACGCTGGGCTCAGACGCCTTCCGTGGCGTCTGCGGCCCGGAACCGGTACTCGTCGTCCCAGAAGACCCGTGACCGGTCACCGTCGCCGGTGGATGCCGGGTCGAAGTCCCCGTCGAGGCACTTCATGGGGTGGCGGCCGTCGACGTAGCCCATGAACGGCGGGGTGATGCTGTAGCCGAGCATGGACTTGATTCGGTCGGAGTAGTCCATGGCCTTCGGGCCGACGGCCAGGATCATGTTCTCGAGCTGGCGGGCCCACGGTTCGCAGTACTGCGGGGTGATGCCGAGGCGGTTGGCGTCGCTGTCGTTGGACCCACCGCGGTGCCAGAGCGTGCCTGCGAACACGACGACCGACCCGGCCGGCATGGTGACCTTGACGAACTCGGCGCTGTCCGGGTCGGGCGTCTCGTCGCCCCACAGGTGGCTACCGGGTATGACCTCGGTGGCGCCGTTGTCGTCGGTGAAGTCGTCGATGGCCCAGATGGTGGAGATGCCGGCGGGCTTTCGGGGTCTGGGCTGATTGGTGCCGCCGTCGTCGAAGTGGAACGACTGGCGGGTCTCGCCCGGGTGCAGGTCGATGGCCAGGCACGACGTGAGCAGGTAGTTGGGCATGAGGAACTCGTCGACCATGGCGAGCACGTCCGGATGCTCGACCAAGGCGGCCACGGTCGGCGTCTTGGCGAGCATGGCGTAGACCCGCTTGGATCGGTGGCCCTCGAAGTCGTTTCGCCCGAACGGTCCGTCATCCAGGAACGGCTGGAGCTCAGCCCGGAACCGGGCGAGCGTTGCAGCGTCGAGGGCCCCCTCAAGGACGGTGTAGCCGCGCTCCTTGATCTCACCAACGCTCTGGTGGGCAGCCATTGCTCTCAAGTCTTTCAGCCCTTGGAGAAGTTCGCTACTCCGCGAAGTAGGCGAGGTGGGTGGCCTGCAGGACCTCGCCGGTCGGGGTCGCAGTCGTGAACGGGCCGCCGGCGACCTCGGACGAGACCAGGGCCAGGCAGAGGTTGGATTCGTGCTTCGGGGACCAGACGGCGACCCGGACCTCACCACACGGTGAGCCGTCCGGCGACAAGGCCGGCCACGGGTGTTCGCTGGTCTCCGCCAGGCGCTCACCCGACAGGAGGGCCTTCACCAGACGCCTCGCCGGGCCACGTGACCGTTCGGCCAACAGGGCTACCTTGCCGATGAACTCGTCGTCCCGGTCCAACGACACGTAGCGCTCCAGACCGACCTCCAGGGGCGTGGCCGTCGCCCCGCAGTCGGCCCGGTAGGAGAACAGGTCCGACTCGATCCGCTCATTCAATGTCGGACCACCCGGATGGATCCCGTACTTCTCCCCCGCCGCCCACACGGCGTCCCAGAGGTCCAGCCCACGGGACCCGTCCTGGAGGAACAGCTCGAAGCCTCCCTGGCCGCTCCACCCAGACCGGCAGAGCACGAACGGGATGCCGTCGTGGCTGGTCTCCACGAAGCCGAAGAACGGCACGTCGCGCACCCAGTCGCCCAGCAGGTCGGCCATGGTGTCGTCGGCCCTCGGTCCCTGCACGGCCAGGGGCGAGACGTCCGGCTCGAACACCCGGCAGTCCAGGCCCCGTTCGGCCGCCACCGCCTGACACCACAGGAGTACGTCGCTGTCGGCGATGGAGATCCAGAACCGGTCCTCGGCGAGCCTCAGGACCATCGGGTCGTTGATGAGGATCCCGTCGTGGTCGCACATCGGTGCATAGCGCACCCGGCCGACGGCCATGCCCCGCAGGTCACGGGCCGACACGTACCGGCACAGGGCGAAGGCGTCGGGCCCGACCACCTCAACCTGGCGTTCAGCGGCCACGTCCCACAACGAGACCCGTTCGACGAGCGCCCGGTACTCCTCGTCGGGATCGCCGAACGACCCCGGCATGTACATGTGGTTGTAGACGGTGACGTGCGTCAGCCCGTGGCGGATTAGGGCGTCGAAGAACGGCGACTTGCGGACCCTCGAGCCGAGCCCTATCTGCAGTCCCACAATCCCCTCCTATCACCCCGGCTGGTCCTACCAGTCGGGTTCGGACACGCCATGACGGTACTGCGGGGCGTCGCTGGCCGGCAGCGGCGTGTTCCCGAGGATCAGGTCGGCGGCCTTCTCGGCGATCATCATGACGGGTGCGTAGATGTTGCCGTTGGTGAGCGTCGGCATCACCGAGGCGTCCACGACCCTCAGGCCCTGCGTGCCATGCACCCGCATGCTGGTCGGGTCCACCACGGCCATAGCGTCGGTTCCCATCCGGGCCGTGCACGACGGGTGGAGCGCCGTCTCGGCGTCGGCACGGACCCATTCGAGGACCGCCTCGGTGCCGGTCACGTCGGGTCCGGGTGAGATCTCACCGCCGTTGTAACGCTCGAACGCGGGCTGTCCCATGATGTTGCGTGCGACCTCGATGGCCTCGGCCCACTCCCGGCGGTCCTCCGGCGTGGACAGGTAGTTGAAGAGCATCTTCGGCTTCTGGAACGGGTCGTCGGACTGGATCCGCACCCAACCCCTGCTGTTGGAGAACATCGGCCCGATGTGGAACTGGTAGCCGTGCCCCTCCGTGGAGACCGACCCGTCGTAGCGGATGGCGATGGGCAGGAAGTGGAACATCAGGTTCGGCCACGGCACGTCGTCGTTGCTGCGCAGGAACCCGCCGGCCTCGAAGTGGTTAGACGCCCCCGGGCCCCTCCGGAACAACCACTGGAGGCCGATCCACGGCTTGCGCCAGGCCGCCAGCTGCGGGGCCAGGGAGACCGGCTCGTTGCAGGCGTACTGCACGTACACCTCGAGGTGGTCCTGAAGGTTCTCGCCGACGCCAGGCAGGTCCACTACCGGCGTGACCCCGGCGTCGCGCAGCACGCCGGCAGGTCCGATGCCGGAGAGCTGCAGCAGTTGCGGCGTGTTGATGGCCCCACTGCACGAGATGACCTCGGCGGCCTCGACGGTCCGGTTGCGGCCCCGGTGGGTCACCGCCACCCCCGTGACCCGCGTGCCATCCACCACCAGCCGGGTGGCGTGCGCCTTCGTCCAGAGGTCCAGGTTCTTCCGGTGGAGGACCGGATGCAGGTAGGCCCGGGCAGCCGAGAGGCGTCGCCCCCGGTGGACGTTGCGGTCGAAGGCGTTGAAGCCCTCCTGGCGGTAGCCGTTGACGTCGCTGGTCATCGGATGTCCGGCCTGCTGGACGGCCTCGAAGAACGCCTGGAACAGCGGGCTGGTGGCCGGGCCCCGTTCCAGCTTCAGCGGGCCGTCGCCACCGCGCCAGTCGTCGGCGCCGGCGATGCAGGTCTCCATGCGCTTGAAGTACGGGAGGCAGTGCGCCCAGTCCCACCGTTCGCAACCGGGTGTGGCCGCCCAACGGTCGTAGTCCATCGGGTTGCCCCGCTGGAAGATCATCCCGTTGATGGACGACGACCCGCCCAGCACCTTGCCGCGGGCGTGGTACACCCGGCGACCATCCATCTCCGGCTCCGGCTCGGATTCGTACATCCAGTCGTAGAACCGGTTGCCGATGCCCATCGACAGGGCGGCCGGCATGTGGATGACCACGTCGACCTTCCAGTCCCGGCGCCCGGCCTCCAGGACCAGCACCCGGTTGGAGGGATCGGCGCTGAGGCGGTTGGCCATCGCACAGCCCGCGGAACCGCCACCCACGATCACGAAGTCGTAGCGATCAGACATGCACCCTCCGGCCGTGCCCACCACGGCGGCCCCGATTCTGCCTGATGCCAGCCCTCACCGCTCCGTGGCGTACCGGACCGACCCCCGCTGAAGCCGTAGGGTGCCGACGCCATGGAAATGACCGCCGCACCCCTGAAACCCCGGTTCCGCGGCGTGTCGCACCGCATGGCGTTCGTGGCCGCCCTGACGCTGGCTCCGATCATGATCGTGCGGGCACCCGGGGTCGGGCCCCGCTTCATCATCGCCCTCTACTCGCTGGCCGTCGTGGCACTGTTCGGCGTGTCGGCCCTCTACCACCGCATCCCGTGGAGCGAACGCGGCGACCGGATCATGCAGCGGTTCGACCACGCCACGATCTTCGTGGCCATCGCGGCTAGCTACACGCCGATAGCCGCCTTCGCCCTCTCGCCATGGGCGGCGAAGCTGGTCCTACCGCTCGTATGGGGTGGCGCGACGGTCGGCACCTGGTTCCGCCTGCGGTTCACGAATGCGCCCACACCGATCGTGGCCCTCCCCTACCTGGTGGTCGGCTGGTGCCTGCTGCCGGTGGCGCCCGACGCCTGGCACCACCTCGGCGTGGCCGGGTTCGTGCTGCTCCTGATCGGCGGCCTGCTGTACACGGCGGGTGCGGTGGTCTACGCCTTCAGGACACCCGACCCGTGGCCGGACACGTTCGGCTTCCACGAGGTGTTCCACGCCTGCACGGTGGCCGCCGCGGTCCTGCACTACGTGGCCATCGCCTTCATAGTGCTACCCAAGGCCGGTTGACGATGACCATGCGCCCGGGCCTGTTCGAACTGCGTTCCGGCGAGACCTGGCGTGATCCGTTCCCCATGTACCGGGACCTGCGCGACCACGACCCGGTCCACCACGTCGTCGACGGCGACTTCTGGTTCCTGTCCCGGTTCGCCGACGTGTACGACGCCGTGCGCGACACGGCCACCTTCTCGTCGGCCAGCGGGCTGACCGTCGATGCGGGCACCGGCCTCGACATGGGTGACGCCACCCCGATCGTCTTCCTGGACCCGCCCGAGCACACGGCCTTCCGTCGCCTGGTCGGCAACGGGTTCACTCCCCGGCAGGTGTCCGACATCGAGCCCGACGTCCGCGCATTCGTGGTCGAGCACCTGGAGCGACTCCGCGCCGATGGTGGCGGCGACATCGTCGCCTCCCTCTTCAAGCCGCTCCCCAGCTTCGTCGTAGCCCACTACCTGGGGGTACCGCCCGAGGACCGCCCGCTGTTCGACGGGTGGACAGAGCAGATCGTGGCAGCCGCCGCCCAGGGCAGCACCGACGGTCCCGAATCGGGAATCGCTGACCTGCTCGGCTACTTCAGCGAGTTGATCGAGCGACGCCGCACCGACCCGGGCGACGACATGGTCTCCCGCCTGGTCGCCATGGGCGCCGACCAGGTGTCGATCCTGTGGATCCTCGGGTTCGCCTTCACCATGGTCACCGGTGGCAACGACACCACCACGGGCCTGCTGGGCGGCTCGGCCGTGCTCCTCCACGACCACCCCGACCAGCGACGACGCCTGGCCGACGATCCGACGATGGTCCCGGCGGCCGTCGAGGAACTGCTACGCCTCACCAGCCCCGTCCAGAACCTGGCCCGCACCACCACGCGAAACGTCGGCCTACACGACACGACCATCCCCACGGGCGCAAAGGTCCTGCTCGGCTACGCAGCAGCCAACCGCGACCACAGGGAGTTCGGTGACGACGCTGAGGCCCTGGACGTGGAGCGCGGACCGACCAGGATCCTGAGCCTCGGCTACGGCGCCCACCACTGCCTGGGCGCAGCAGCGGCCCGACTACAGGGCCGGGTGGTCCTCGATGAACTGCTGGCCCGTTGCCCCGACTACGTGGTCGATGCCGACACCATGGAGTACGCCACCGGAAACTACGTGCGCCGGCCCCTGAACCTCGCCTTCAGCCCGAGTTGAGCCGCGGCCCAAAAGCGGTCAGGCCAGCAGAGTGACTCCAAGAGGCCTAGCCAGCCGGCGAAAGCAGGTAGTCGCCCCGTGCGTCATCCCACGCCATGGACACCAGGTCACGGGCCGCGGCGGCCTTGCAGAACTGCAGGAACCCGCCGTAGCCCAGGGCCCGCTCGTTGAAGCCGTCATCCCGGCGGGTGATCTCCGTCTTGAGGCCCGACAGGGCCGCTCCCTTCTTCCCGGCCTTGTCCGCCACCACGGCCACCAGCAGGTCGAACGCAGCCTGGGCGGGACCGTCGCCGGTGACCAGGTCGACCTCAGGGTCCCGCTTCGGGCCGGACAGCTCGACCACCTTGCGCTCGGCCAGGTGCCGGAGCAGTTCGGTGAAGCCCCGGAACCCGTGGTCGGCCTCGTTGAAGGTGGGATCTATGCGGGTGATGGCCCGCTTCAGGGCGGATGCCCGGACGTCCTCGCTGGAACCCTGCATGCCCGCCAGCGTGGAGATCACGAGCTCCTCCAGCGGCGGCGATTCGACCGGTACCTCGTCGTCCACGTCGGCGGCCCGGGAGGCCCTGGGAGCCCTGCTTGCGGCGATGCTGGCCTCCACGCCCTCCAGGCTGTCGTAGTAGAGGAACTCGTCGCAGGCCGGCGGGAGGAGCTTCGAGGTGGAGTCCCTCACCCCGATACCGATCACCCGCCGGTTCAGCTCACGGAGCTTCTGGACCAGCGGCGTGAAGTCGCTGTCGCCGGTACAGATGACGATCGTGGTGACGTAGTCGCGCTCGAAGGCCAGCTCCAGGGCGTCGACCACCATCTTGATGTCGGCCGAGTTCTTGCGGCTGGTCCCCATGCGCTGCGGAATCTCTATCAACTCCACCTGATGGCGGGTGAGGTGCCGGCGGTCCTCGTCGAAACCAGACCAGTCGGCATAGGCACGCCGGTAGACGACCCGCCCCCGCTCGGCCATGGCACGCGCTATCGGCCCGAAGTCGAAGCGGGCCATGCCGAGGTCCTGACGGGCACCGATGGCGAGGTTCTCGTAGTCGAGGAATAGGGCGATGCGTTCCTCGTTGTCGTCTGTTCGCATCCCGACAGCATCACACGCCCATGCCGAAGTTCCTCCGATGCCGGTCAGAGCGCTGCCGTGCGCTCCTCAAACTCCCGGGCGGCCGCCTCGTCTGCGGGAAGGAACGGTGGGCGGACCGTGGCCCAGGTGGGGTCGTCCAACCTGCGGGCCATCAGGCGCTTCATGGTCGGTATGGCCGGGTACTCCTGCAGAACCAGGCGGTAGGCCCGCACCACGTCCATGGCCGCCTCCGCTGCCGGCCGGCCGCCGGAACCGTGCAGCCGGATGACGTCGGCCACCGGGCCGGCGTTGACATTGGCTGTGGCCGTTATGCAGCCCGGCCCGCCAAGGCCCAGGGCGTCCAGCAGGGGCAGCTCGGCTCCCGGGTAGACGGTCAGGCCGTCGATGCCGAAGAGTGCTTCGGTGTTGGCCCAGTCCCCCGACGAGTCCTTGATCGCCACGACCACCTCGGGGAACTCGGCGTGCAGGCGGGCCACGAGGTCGACGGGGAAGCCCACGCCGGCCACCTGGGGGATGTGGTACAGCATGATCCGCAACCGGTCATCGCCGATGCGCTCCACCAGGCCGGCGAAGTAGCGGAAGAGGCCCTCGGGCTCCGGGTCCTTGAAGTAGAAGGGCGGCAGCACCATGCACGCCCGGCAGCCCAGCTCCATGGCATGGCGGGTCAGGTGCACGGTGCCCGGCAGGTTCGTAACACCGGTACCCACCACCATCACACCGGGATCGACACCCCCGTCCACGAGGGCTTCGAGTGCCGCCTCGCGTTCCCGGGTGGCGACGGACAGGGCCTCCCCCGTCGTGCCGAACACAGCCAGGCCCACGCATCCCTCGTCGAGCAGGCGCCGTGCATGGGCCACGAACCGGTCGTGGGACACGGACAGGTCGGCCTCGAACGGCGTCAGGATCGGCGCAACCACCCCGCTCGGCAGCAACTGACCATCTGTTTTGGACATCTGGCCTCCGACTGCAGAAACGGATGCTGCGAAGGCGCATCGTGGCACATCCGGCGCGTAGCCTGCGCCGATGCACCAGAGCACGCCGACGGGCACCGATCGGCCGATCCGTGCCGATTTCCGTAGCGACACGATCACCCGGGCCACGCCCTCCATGCGGGACGCCATGGCGAGCGCCGAAGTGGGCGATGACGTCTACGACGAGGACCCCACGGTCCGAACCCTGCAGGAGCGGTTGGCAGCCATGGCAGGCAAGGAAGCGGGGCTCTTCTTCTCCTCGGGCACCCAGTCCAACCTTGCGGGCGTGCTCAGCCACTGCGGACGGGGCGACGAGTACCTGATCGGCCGCACCTCCCACGTGCTGCTCAACGAGGCGGGGGGCGCCGCCGCACTGGGCAGCGCCATCCCATGGCCCATCGAGGTCGACGAGGCCAACCACTTCTCAGCCGACGACGTCCGGGCCGCCGTGAAGGAACCCGACCAGCACCACCCGGTCACCACGCTGCTGAGCCTCGAGAACACCGTCAACGGCCACGTCCAGTCCGCCGACCACGTGGGTTCGCTGGCCGGAGCCGCCCGTGAAAACGAGTTGGCCGTGCACCTCGACGGGGCCCGCCTTTTCAATGCCGCCGTCGCAGTCGGTGTGGGCATCGAAGCCTGGGCCACCCACGTGGACACCGTGTCGCTCTGCCTCTCCAAGGGCCTGGGTGCCCCGATCGGCAGCGTGCTGGTCGGCGACCGGGCATCGATCGACCGGGCCCACCGACTCCGCAAGATGCTGGGCGGCGGTATGCGCCAGGTCGGACACCTGGCGGCAGCCGGCCTGCACGCCCTGGACCACCACGTTGACCGGCTGGCCGAGGACCACGCCCGGGCCGGACGCATCGCCGCCGGCATCTCCGGCATCGACGGACTGGACGTCGTGCACGCCACCAACATGCTCTGGATCACGCCACCGACCGAGGCCCACAGCGCCCTGGTCGAGCATCTCGTGGCGGACGGGATCCTCGCCACCTTCTGGGCGCCGACCATGCGCTTCGTCACCCACCTCGACATCGACGACACCCAGGCCGACCTGCTCGTCGACTCCTTCACCCTCTTCTTCGCCGGCACCTGAACCGCCCCGGCCCGGCGCCTTCCACCGGTCGCCAGTAGCCTCCCGCGCACGGGCGGACCTCCCCGATCGGCCACCGGAGGGTGCAGGACATGTCAGGAACCCACGAGGGACAGGTCGTCGTCGTAACCGGCGCCGGCAAGGGCATAGGGCAGGCCATCGCCGAGCGGTTCGCAGGTGCAGGTGCCCACGTGACGGTCAACGACATCGACCCGGAGCGCGTCGACGCCGCCGTGGCGGCAATCACCGACGCCGGAGGCACCGCCATCGGTGCCGTCGCCGACGTGTCCGACAGCGGCCAGGTCGCCGCCATGTTCGACGCCACCCTGGAGGCCTTCGGCACCGTGGACGTGCTGGTCAACAACGCCGGCATCGTCAGCCCCATGCTCCACTTCTTCGAGGCCGACGAAGCCTGGTGGCGTCGCATCATCGACGTGAACCTGACCGGCCACTTCCTCTGTTCGCACCGTGCCGCCCGGATCATGGCGGCCGCCGGCTCCGGAGTGATCATCAACATGTCGTCCGGCGGGGCCACCCGGGCACACCGGGCCTTCACCGCCTACGACGCCTCGAAGGGCGGCATCGAGGCCCTCACACGGGCCATGGCGCTGGACCTCGGCCCGTACGGCATCCGGGTATGCGCCCTCATGCCGGGCTCCATCGATACCGAGGGCATGGACCAGGCGGCCCGCAACCTGCGTGGCGAGAACATCCCGCTGGGCCGACCCGGCGACCCGGACGACATGGCCGGCCCCGCACTGTTCCTGGCCTCGGCCGACGCCGCCTACATCACCGGAGACGTCATCAAGGTGGACGGCGGGATGCTCTCCCAGCAGCGTTCGGCCACCGTGGACATCATGCCGCCGAGCGACTTCCCGTCACTCGCCGACGTCCTGGCCAACGGGGACTGAGGGCAGACGAGATGGCCGGCGGAACCATGCGCATCGGAGCCGACGTCGGTGGCACCTTCACCGACGTCGTGCTCGAAACCGACGCCGGAATGTTCTCCACCAAGGTCCTCACCACGTACGACGCTCCCGAGCGGGGCATCCTGGACGGGGTGGCCACGGTCGTAGCCGAGGCTGGAGCCGACCTGGCCGACCTGGACACGTTCATCCACGGCACGACGCTGGCCACCAACGCCCTGATAGCGCGCACCGGGGCCCGCACCGCCCTGGTCACCACGGCGGGCTTCCGGGACACCATCGAGATGCGGACCGAGAGTCGCTTCGAGCAGTACGACCTGAACCTCGTGCTCCCCGCCCCGCTGATCCAGCGGAAGGACCGCCACGTACTGGCCGAACGCATCGGCGTCGACGGACGGGTGCTGCGACCGTTCGACGAGGCAGAGGCCCGCGCACTCGTCAACCACCTGGCTGACCGCCCCGAGGACGAGGCCTACGAGGCCGTCGCCATCGGGTTCATCCACGCCTACGTGGACGGTGCCCACGAACGGCGGTTCCGGGACCTCCTACTGGAGCGCCTACCCGACGTGGCAGTGTCGATCAGTTCCGAGGTCTCGCCCCAGATGCGGGAGTTCGAACGCTTCAACACGGTGTGCGCCAACGCCTACGTGCAACCGCTCATGGCCTCCTACCTGCATGAGCTGGACGAGCAGCTGCAGGCCGAGGGTGCACGCTGCCCCGTCTACCTGATCCACTCCGGAGGCGGCCTCATGAGCGTTGACAGCGCCGTGCGGTTCCCTGTGCGCCTCGTGGAGTCAGGACCGGCCGGCGGAGCCATCTTCGCCGCCGACATTGCGGCCCGACACGGCCTGGACGCGGTGCTGAGCTACGACATGGGTGGCACCACAGCCAAGATCTGCCTGATCGAGGACCACACCCCGAGCACCGCCAAGACCTTCGAGGTGGCCCGCACGCATCGCTTCACCAAGGGCAGCGGCATGCCCATCTCCATCCCGGTCATCGAAATGATCGAGATCGGGGCCGGTGGCGGTTCCATCGCCGGGGTCGACGTGCTTGGCCAGATCCGCGTCGGCCCACTCAGCGCCGGATCCGAACCCGGGCCCGCCTCATACGGGCTGGGCGGAATCCGACCCACCGTGACCGACGCCGACCTGGTCCTGGGCCGACTCTCGGCCGACACCTTCGGCGCTCCCGGAATCGACCTGTCAGACGAGGCCGCCCGTGCTGCCCTGATGAAAGACGTGGCCGACGTCCTGGACCTCGACACCGGCGAGGCGGCTGCCGGCGTGGCCGAGGTGGTCGACGAGAACATGGCCAACGCCGCCAGGGTCCACGCCGTCGAGAACGGCAAGGACGTGGCGAAGTACACGATGATCGCCTTCGGTGGTGGTGCCCCGCTGCACGCCGGTCGGCTCTGCGACAAGTTGGACGTGGACGAGTTGCTGGTGCCGCCGGGCGCCAGCGTCGGCTCGGCCATCGGCTTCCTCCGGGCCCCCTTCGCCTACGAAGCGCTCCGCAGCCATCACGTCGCAGCCGAGGAATTCGACGCCGAAGCGGTCAACCGGCTGCTGTCGGACATGGCCGACGAAGCCACCATCTTCGTCACAGAGGCACTGCCCGCCAGCGATGACGCTGAAGGCCCGCCGGTGTTGGAAACCGAGCGGTGGGCCTTCATGCGCTACGCAGGCCAGGGCTGGGAGATCCCTGTCCGTCTCGACGACGGACCGTTCGACCACCTGGGTGGCGAACTGCTCGCCAACAGGTTCGAGAAGGCCTACGAGGAGTTCTTCGGGCGGGCCATCGCCGGACTGGCCATCGAGGCCATCGGCTGGTCGGTGCGGGTCGCCACCCGGCGCCCACCGGTCGAACGGGTCGAGCGGGTCGAGGCGCTCCGCGACGTGGCGATCGATCGCACCAGGGCAATACACGACGCGGGAACCGGCATCCTCGTGGAGGCCGCTGTCGTCGAACGCTACGCACTCTCCACCGGCGACCGGGTTGCCGGGCCGGCGGTCATCGTCGAGCCCCAGACCACCACCTGGGTGTCGTCCAGCCGACAGGGGGTCGTCCAGGCCGATGGTTGCCTCCTCATCACACGCAGCGACGTCGAGGGATCCGGCCGATGAGCGAACTCCGAAACCAGGTCATGTGGAACCGCCTCATCTCCATCGTGGAGGAACAGGCGCTGGCACTCGTGCGAACGGCTTTCTCCACCAGCGTGCGCGAAGCCGGCGACCTCTCCGCCGGGGTCTACGACGCCGAGGGCCGGATGATCGCCCAGGCGGTGACCGGCACGCCGGGCCACGTCAACACCATGGCGGCGGCCGTCGTCAACTTCATCGAGGACATCGGACCCCACCGCATCTACGAGGGCGACTCCTACATCACCAACGACCCGTGGAAGGGCACCGGGCACCTGCATGACTTCACTGTCGTCAACCCGGTGTTCCGCAACGGCACCCTCGTCGCCTTCTTCGCCTGCACGGCCCACGTCGTCGACGTGGGTGGCCGGGGCTACGGGCCCGACGCCACCGAGGTCTACGAGGAGGGCCTGTTCGTACCGATCATGAAGTTCGCCGAGCGCGGCGTGGTCAACGAGGACCTCCTCAACATCGTGCGCCACAACGTGCGCGAAGCCGGCCAGGTCGTCGGCGACCTCTACTCCCTGTCGGGCTGCAACGACACCGGCATCCGACGCCTCCACACCATGCTGGACGAGTTCAACCTGGACGACGTGGCCGACCTGGCCGCCTTCGTCTTCGACCGCACGGCGACCGCCACCCGGGAACGCCTCCAGACCCTGCCGGTCGGCACCTACACCAACGAGATGCGGGTGGATGGGTACAACGACTCCGTGGACCTGGTGGTGACGCTCACCGTCACAGACGACGGCGCCCACGCCGACTTCACCGGCACATCGCCGACGTGTGCCCACGGCGTCAACGTGCCGCTCACCTACGCCCACGCCTACTTCTCCTACGCCATGCTGGTGGCCCTGGCGCCTGAGATGCCGTCGAACCATGCCTCGCTGGCCGTCTTCACCGTCAGCGCACCCGAGGGCTGCATCCTCAACGCCAAGCACCCGGAACCGGTGGCGGTACGCCACGTCATCGGACACTTCGTGACCGACCTGTGCCTCGGAGCCATCGCCGACACACTGCCCGACGTCGTGCCGGCCGAAGGGGCGGGCGCACTCTGGAACTTCCAGGTGAGCGCCCGTGCAACCGATCCGACCTCGGGACTGCCACCCCGGGAGATCCTCATGTTCAACAGCGGTGGTACCGGGGCACGACCCACCCTGGACGGACTGAACGCCACTGCGTTCCCGAGCGGCGTGCGAACCATGCCGGCCGAGGCCACCGAGCAGGCCGGCCCCATCGTCGTGTGGCGCAAGGAACTACGCTCCGGCTCCGGCGGGCCGGGCCGAATGCGGGGCGGGCTGGGCCAGGTGATCGAGCTGGGTTCGACCGAGGGATACGAGTTCGCCTTCTCGTGCATGTTCGACCGGGTCCAGAACCCTGCCCGGGGCCGCCACGGAGGCGGCAACGGAGCGCCGGGGCGGGTGTACCTGGACGACGGCACCCCCTTCGATGCCAAGGGGAAGCAGATGGTCCCCGAGGGCCGAACACTCATACTGGAGCTCCCGGGAGGCGGCGGCTTCGGCGACCCCGACGAACGGGACCCCGAGGACGTGATACGCGACCACCGGCAGGGCTACGTCAGTTGAGCGGCCCCGACCGCGCCTCCTACGACACGGTCATCATCGGTGGGGCCGTCATGGGCAGCTCGCTGGCCTACTGGTTGTCCGAGAACCCCGACCACGACGGCACGGTGCTGGTCGTCGAGCCCGACCCGACCTACGAGAAGTCCTCCACGACACTGTCCGAGGCCAGCATCCGCCACCAGTTCTCCGAACCGGTGAACATCCGGCTGTCGATGTTCGCCACCGAGTTCTTCGCCGACTTCCACCAGAACGTCCAGGTGGACGACGAGGCCCCGGGCCTGTGCTTCCGGGAGACCGGCTACCTGTTCCTGGCCACCGACGACGGCATGGACGTCCTGCGGGAAAACCACGAGGTGCAGCGCTCCTGCGGTGCCGAGGTGGCCCTGCTGACCCCCGGCGAGCTGGCAGACCGGTTCCCGTACCTGTTCGTGGACGACCTGACCGGTGCCAGCCTTGGCCTGCGGCACGAAGGCACGCTGGACGCCTACTGCCTCATGCGGGGCTTCCAGCAGCGGGCCCGCCACAACGGCGTGGAATACCTCGCCAACCGGGTGGTCGACCTGAGGCTCGCCGGAGCCGACGATGGTGGACGGCGGGTCACCCACGTGGAGCTGGCGTCAGGCGACGTGGTGTCCTGTGGTCGGGTCGTGAACTGTGCCGGGCCGAGGGGCCGGTGGATCGCCGAAATGGCCGGCCTGGAACTTCCCGTCGAACCCCGGATCCGCGCCGCCTTCGTGTTCGCCTGCCGTGAGGCCCTCGACGGGCCGACCCTGCCGCTGACCATCGACACCACCGGAGTCCACGTCCGGACCGAACCACCCCACTACCTGGCCGGTGCCCCGCCGTTGGACGACGTGGAGGTGGACCCCGACGACTTCGCGGTCCGCCACGACCAGTGGGAGGAGGTCATCTGGCCTGCGCTGGCCCACCGGATCCCCGCCTTCGAACGCATCGGCGTGACCCACTCATGGGCCGGCCACTACGCCTACAACACGCTGGACCACAACGCCGTGGTCGGCCCGGCTGAAGCAGTGCCCAACTTCTACTTCTGCAACGGCTTCAGCGGCCACGGGTTCCAGCAGAGCGCAGGCGTGGGCCGGGGCCTCAGCGAGCTCATCACCTACGGCAGGTACCGGACCCTGGACCTGGCCGAGTTGGGCCACGGCCGCATCGTGCGGGGCGAACCCTTCCTGGAGAAGGCCATCATCTGAGCCGAACCGACGTCGGGTGGTGCCTGGGGTGGCCTGACCGCCGGAGGTGAGGATCTCCGGCACCATTGCCGCCATGGAATTGCCAGGAACCTGGATATCAGCAGTTGCGATGGCGAACCTGGTCGTCGCCCGCGGCGGCAGTCCCACGACACCAACGGCCGCCGCCGGTGGGGCCGTCTGTGCGACCTGCCATGGAGGGACCTGAGATCCCCTACCCTTCGTCGGGCATGTCCCTCCCAGCCTCCGCACGCGCTCTCGTCATAGGAGGTACCGGCCCCACAGGGCCGGCCATCGTGAACGGGTTGGAACACCGCGGCCTCACCGTCACGCTCTTCCACACCGGACGCCACGAGGTCGACGAGGTTGCCCATGTCGAGCACCTGCACGGTGACCCGTTCTCGGCCGAAGGGGTGGCCGAGGCCCTCTCGGGCCGAACGTTCGACGTGGTGGTGGCCTGCTACGGACGCCTCCGGGCCATTGCCGAGGTCCTCTCCGGCCGCTGTGGCCGGTTCGTGAGCGTGGGAGGTACGCCCGCCTACCGGGGCTACTTCGACCCGACCCGATTCGATCCTCCGGGCCTACCCATCCCGACCGCCGAGGACGCCCCACGCTCCACCCAGGACGACGACGGCAAGAGCTACAGAGTGGCCCGCACCGAGGACCTCCTGTTCGCACACCAGCCCTCGGCCACCCACCTGCGGTACCCGTTCGTGTACGGCCCCCGCCAGATTGCACCGCTGGACTGGTGCATCGTGCGACGTGTCCTCGACCGTCGGCCGGCCATCATCCTGCCCGACGCCGGTCTGGCCGCGGAGACCCGGTCGTTCAGCGAAAACGCAGCCCACACGGTCCTGCTGGCCGTGGACCAGCCGACAGCCTGTGGTCGGGTGTTCAACGTGGGTGACGAAGAGGCTCTCACGGTGGCCCAGAGGGTGAGCCTGATCTGCGCCGAGTTGGGCCATGAAATGGAGATCGTGGGGATGCCCAGCGGCCTGGCCCTCCCGGCCAGGCCGCTCATGATGCAGGCCGAACCGGGCCACCGCATCCTCGACCTGTCGACCACCCGGGAGGTACTCGGATACCGAGACCTTGTGCCGGCACGTCGGGCGACGGGGCTGGCCGCCCGATGGCTGGCCGACAACCCGCTGGAGCCTGGTGGTTCGGCCGAGCAGGTGCTGGAAGACCCGTTCGACTACGAACGGGAGGACCGGTTGCTGGACTGGTGGTGGTCGGCGACCTGCGACCCTCCGAGACTCGACTACCCGGTCGAGCCCGGCTTCGGCATCTACTACAGCGGGCCGGGGACCAGCCGTCGACGTACCGACGAGCGCATCTGACGCGGTAGGCCTCCGGTCTGGAGCCGACCCGGCTTGCCCGACCGGTCAGAACGGGGCACGAACCGTGCGGGCTGGCGACACCACGAGGATGGGTCCGGGCGTTGCCTCTCCAGCCCGAGGCCGGCGGCAGCACCCATGGCCGCCCGCTCCGTCGGGCATCCCAGGCGCAGGGGCGCGACGATGGCGTGGTGGACCAGGATCTCGGAACGGACCGACATGCCGGCGCCCGGCGGCGCATGGTGGAGGTCGACCTGGCGGGACGAGACATCGTCGACCCCCGGGTGCTCACCGCCATGGGACTGGTCCCCCGGCACCTCTTCGTGGACGACACCCGGGTCTGGCAGGCGTATGAGGATCGGGCGCTTCCAATCGACCGGGGCCAGACGATCTCCCAGCCCTACATCGTCGCCTTCACCGCCCAGGCACTCAGCGTGGCCCAAGGGGACCGGGTCCTCGAGGTGGGCACGGGTTCTGGCTATGCCGCGGCGGTGCTGGCCGAGATGGGCGCTGCCGTCGTCACCGTGGAACGTGACCCGGACCTGGCCTCCAAGGCCCGGAGCCGCCTGGACGCCCTGGGGTACGGCCAGGTCGAGGTGGTTCGTGGTGACGGAAGCATGGGACGTCTGGACCGTGCTCCCTTCGACGCGATCACGGTCGCAGCGGCTGCGCCGTCCGTCCCGGAGCCGCTGGTCACCCAGTTGCGGGTCGGCGGCCGGCTGGTGATCCCGGTCGGCGGCCGTCGATCCGGCCAGAACCTGATCCGGGTCGTCCGAACCGGGGAAGGCACCGAGGTCGAGGACCTACTCCAGGTGGCGTTCGTTCCGCTCGTCGGCCAGGCCGGCTGGTCCAACTCTCAGATCGGCCCGAGGCGGGGTGCCCTGCGGCGGAACCACCCCAGGTAGGCGATTGCGACCATGACCGCCACCCCGATGCGGAGGACCGTCGTGAACTCCTCCGGGTAGACGACGCCCTCCAGGTAGCGGTCCATGAACCCGAACTCTCCTGTCTCGCTCCGCAGGCGGCGCTCGATGCCGGTGAGGGGACACGGGAAGCCGATGAGGACGATTCCAAGGGCCCAGGCGACGGCGACGAGGTGCGGAAATATGGCCCTCGGCCAGCGCCACGCCAGGAACCCGCCAACCACCAGGTACACCAGGTAGCCGAAGTGGGTGGCCATCGCGCCGTCGGCGAGCAGTCGGTGCAGCATTGGCCCCCTCACTGTCTGAACGTGTTGCCCAACGGTCGCGTCCGCGGGATTTCAGGTGGGGCTGCGGAACCGTTCCGGGTGGACATCGGCGAGCACCAACCCGGTGCCTGCGAAATGGTCGTACGGTCCGCCACCAACACGAACCACCTGTGAACCGGCGAAGGGACCACAGACGCCTCGTGCGGACCTCACAGCCCGATGGGCATCGCCGCCTGGATCAGCTGCCCGGTGGACGGTAGGTAACACCTGCCGCGATCTCCGCGGCAGCATCGAGTTCCTCAGGAGTGATCAGGGGCGTGAGGCGGACGTTGACCATCCCGGTGGAAGAAACAGCGAGGCTCACCGCTGCCGCCGAGGAAGTATCCGGCACCTCACACACCCCGATGATGTCGTCGGCGCCGTAGGCGAAGTAGAAGCACTCGACGCTCCCTCCGACAGATTCCAGCAATGCGGTCGCCTGGGCGATCCGGGAGGAGCCTCCTTCTGCCAGGAGGCCCTTGGCACCCTCGGCTGTATAGCTACCTTGAAGCAAATAGTGGGGCATGTCACCCTCCGCGGATCTCTGGCACGCCGACCCGGACCATCCTGTGGCGTCAGAACACCCTGTCACACGCCCGCAATCAGGATCAACGACGCGAGCGGCGGTACTGCTCTGGGCGGTGCCGGGCCGAGTGATTCGTCTCGAGCGCCTCAGCCCTGGCCGGGGCTGTGAAAAACAATCCCTGAATCAGGCGCAAGAACCGCCGACACAGGGACATGCAGACCCACCGCCGGAGATGGCACCGTCTGACGTATCTGCAGGGACCTCAACGGATGCCACCGAACTGCATGTGTGAGGTCTCATTTGTGGTCGCGAGCACCACTTCACCTCGAGGCGAGTCAATCGTGACGGATAGTGCCGGTGGCCCTGCAGACACCGCGATGTCGAGATCGATGGCGCGCAGGGCGCCTGCGAGATCATCGGCGTCGGGCGTCGTGATGGCCAACGCCCTGAACTCACCCCCGACGGGACTGGTGTCTTTCGGATTGGCACACTCGAGCCAATCGATGAAAAACGGCATACGCCCACCATGCGGACTCCCGATAGGGAACAACAGATCCCACACGAGGAGTTCACCCGATTCCGTCTTGCGCTGGGTGCGATTGGGACCCTGAGTCGATACGCCAGCCGATTCCAGTGCCTGGGCAGTGGCGTTGAGATCGCCTTCGGCCGCCCAGGTGACCACGCCACCGCTCGTCAGGTTGGCGAACTGTTCGCCAGCGTTACCTTCCTGGGACTGTGCCGGGTCGGGTGCGATGATCTCGAGATAGGTGGAGCCGAGGGACAGAAGTGCGTTGCGTGTGCCGAGATCCACATGCTCTCCACCGTAAGTGGCTGGTGCCCCGAACGTGTCCGCTGCCCATTCCATGCCTTCGTCCAGCGATGCCACGGCGTACATGAAGTGATCGATCCGCATGATCAAGCGGTGCCGGAGACAGGGGTTGTATCCCCCAGCCTCAGCCCTCGCCGAGGTAGGAGGCCCGCAACTCCGGGTTGGCCAGGAGGGCCTCGGCCGTGTCGTCAAGCACCACCCGGCCGGTCTGGAGCACCCAGCCCCTGTCGGCGATCGAAAGCGCCATGTTGGCGTTCTGCTCCACCATGAAGACGGACATGCCGTCGGCGTGGATCTGTCGGATCAACTCGAAGTTCTGCTGCACCAGGGCCGGGGCGAGGCCCATGGACGGCTCGTCCATGAGCAGGACCCTGGGTCGCGACATGAGCGCCCGACCGATGGCCACCATCTGCTGCTCACCACCCGAAAGGGTGCCGGCCTTCTGGGTGAGGCGCTCCTTGACACGGGGGAACAGGTCGTAGATCTTCTCCAGGTCCTCGGTGATGCCGTCCTTGTCGTTGCGCAGGTACGCGCCCAACTCGAGGTTCTCCCTGACGCTCAGCCGCTTGAACAGGCGCCGGTTCTCCGGGACCATCGTGACGCCGTTGATGACCCGGTAGCTGGTGGGCTTGTCGTTGACCACCTCGCCGTCCAGAACCACCTCGCCGGACGTCGGCGTGACCATGCCCAGCAGGGTCTTGAGCGTCGTGGACTTGCCGCTGGCGTTGCCGCCCAGCAGGCAGACCAGCTCGCCCGGGTAGATGGCCAGGTCAACGTCCTTCAGGATGTGCACCGCCCCGTAGTGGGTGTTGACCTGTCGGAGTTCCAGCAGGGCCGTGGCGCCGTCCTGTCCGCTCATGTCTTTGCCTCCACCGGGCGGCCCAGATAGGCCTCAATGACGTTCGGATCCGACGACACCTCGTCATAGGAGCCCTGGGCGATCGGCACGCCGTGGTCCAGCACGACGACCCGGTCCGAGACGTCCTTGACCACCTTCATGTCGTGTTCGATCACCACGATGGTGAAACCCCACTCGGTGCGCAGACGACCTATCAGCGCCGTCAACTCGACCGTCTCGATGGGGTTCATACCGGCCACGGGCTCGTCCAGCAGCAGCAGCCTGGGCTGGGTGGCCATGGCCCGGGCGATCTCCAGGCGGCGCCGGTTGGCGTACGACAGGGCGAAGGCCGGCTGGTCCAGGCGGTACCCGATGAGCCGGTGCCCGAAGAAGCCGAGGACCTCCTCGGCCCGCTCCCGGATCTCCCGCTCCTCCTTCTTAAAGGCCTTCGTCTGGAGCAGCGCCCCGTAGATGAGCTCTCTGGTCCGGCAGTGCTGGGCCACCATGACGTTCTCGAGGACCGTCATGTTTGGGAACAGCCGCACGTTCTGGAAGGTCCTGGCGATGCCCAGTGAGGTGACGGTGCTGGGATCCAGACCCAGGATGGAGTCGCCCTCGAACTCTATGTCTCCCTCGCTGGGGGCCACCAGCCCGGAGATGGCATTGAAGAACGTCGTCTTGCCGGCACCGTTCGGGCCGATGACGCTGACGATCTCGCCCTCGTCGATGTGGAAGTTCAACCCCGACAGGGCATCCAGTCCACCGAAGGTGATCTTCAGGTCCCTGATCTCGAGAAGGCTCATTCCTCCTCCCCTCCCCCGTCGCCCACGTTGACCGCGTCCTCGTCATCGGCGTCGTCGTCCGACTTGTCGCCCTTCAACCAGGCGTCCTGAAGGAACTCCTCCTGGTGGAGCTCCCGGCTGCGACGGGCGCTGGGCACGAGGCCCTCCGGGCGCTTCAGCATCATGAAGACGAGCAGCATTCCGTAGATGAGCAGCTTGAAGTTCTGGAACTCCTGGAGCAGGCCCGGCTGCTTTGGCCCGCCCAACACGCCGATCAGGACGAATGACCCAACCATCACTCCGGCGATGTTGCCCATGCCACCGACGATCACCACCACGAGGATGATGATCGAGATCAGGATCATGAAGCTTGTCGGGAAGACGGAGCCGACCTTGGCAGCCAGCACCGCCCCGCTGAAGGCAGCCAGCACTGCGCCCACCACGAAGGCCATCAGCTTGGAGCTCACCGTGTTGATGCCCATGGCCTCGGCCACCTGCTCGTCCTCCCGGATGGCCATCCAGGCCCGGCCCAGGCGGGAGGCCTGCAGGCGCCACGAGATGTAGATGGCGATGACGCAGAAGAACAGCACCAGGTAGAACACCGACCTTGGGTCGGTGCCCTTCACCGTGGCGAAGCCCAGGTCGACACCCGGGACGTTGGTGATTCCCTGGGCGCCACCGAAATAGGGGCCCAGCCAGTCCGACATGAACAGCAGGCGAATTATCTCACCGAATCCGAGGGTCACGATGGCCAGGTAGTCGCCGCGCATCCTGATGACGGGCGCCCCGATCAGCAGGCCGACGATGGTGGCGAAGATGACAACGAAGACGAGGGCGAATCCGAAGTGCAGTTCCGGGGCGAAGAACGGGCTGTTGGGCGATGTCAGGACAGCGGTCGTGTAACCACCCACGGCGAAGAAGGCCACGTAGCCGAGGTCCAGGAGGCCTGCCAGGCCGACCACGATATTGAGGCCCAGGGCCAGCAACAGGAAGAGGCCGACGTTGGCCAGCAGCTCGTTCATGATCTTGCCCAGGAACATTGGCAGCACGATGCAGAGCACCGCCACCACGGCGAACAGGATCATGGATGCCTTCTGGCGCTCGGCGCCCTGCATGTCCCGGTAGCGGTTGGTTACCGCCTTTACACGGCCGCTGGTGAGCACCGAAACGACGGCGATGACAGCGCCGACCACGATTGTAGAGGTGAGGGTCAGGCCGCCCTTCTTGGCGTACATGAGGTCGGTCAGCCAGTCGAGGCCGAAGCCCTCTGAGAGGTCATCGACCGCTCCCTCCAGGACCGACAGGGTCAGCAGGCTGAGCACCACGGTCCCGGTCGATCGTCGCACGATCGCCGGCACGACGTGCAGCGATGCACCGGCCAGGCTGAGCGCCCCGCAGGTCACGATCCAGGCCCCGGCCCCGAAGCCCATGCCGTTCTCGTAGGTGAGGAAGCGGAAGAGCTTCGGACTCCAGTTGACCAGCGGGTCCCGCAGGTTCCAGGAATCCAGCGCCAGCATCAGCAGAGACAGGCAGCCTCCGCCGAGGAGGCCGACCATCAGGCCGGTGACCAGGTCGTAGAGGCCCTGCTTCCGGGACTCGAAGCCCTCCAGGACCACCTGGGTGGCGGCTATGCGACCTATCAGGATCGGAATCAACAGGACGGACACGTAGCCGAGGCTGAGGTACCGCTCGATGATCTCCCGCCGGTCCAGCTCGACGGGCATGCCGACCAGGCAGATGGCGATCAGGGCGCCGCCGCAGATCAGCCCCCAGCGCAGCACCTTGCCCCAGTCCTGGTCGATGGCCGACGACGGCATGGGTGCGACAAGGGCGCTCATGCCCGCTCCTCCGACGAGAGCCGCTCTCCGAAGAGGCCGGCCGGCTTGAACAAGAGCACGAGGACCAGCACGGTGAAGGCCACGGCGTCCTTGAGCTGTGACACGCCGGGCACGCCGAGTGGTTCCAGGATGAGCAGCGGGGCGATCGACTCGGCCGAGCCCAGGGAGATGCCGCCGGCCATGGCACCGCCCAGGTTCCCGATGCCACCCACCACAGCGGCGGTGAAGGCCTTGACGCCGGGCAGGAACCCTGTCATGTGGGTGACCGACCGGAACATGAGGCCCCAGAGGATCCCGCCCACACCCGCCATCGCTCCACCCACGGCGAACGTGGTGACGATGGTCCGGTTGACGTCGATCCCCATCAGCGAGGCGATCTCCTTGTCCTCGGCAACGGCCCGCATGGCCTTGCCAGTCTTGGTGCGCTCCACGATGTACCAGAGGACGCCCATCGAGGCAGCGGCCACCACCAGCACCAGGAGGCGGGTGCCTGCAATCTCAAAGGTCAGGATGGAGCGCTGCTTGGAGAGCCACTCGGGGAGGCGCGGGTAGCTCTTCGTGGACGGCCCGAACAGCCCGAGCACCAAGTTCTGGATGAAGAACGACACGCCGATCGAGGTGATGAGTGGAATCAGCCTGGGAGAGTTGCGCAGCGGCCGGTAGGCCACCCGCTCCATCAGCACGGCCAAAGACGTCGAGAAGAAGATCGCCATCAGCACGATCAGTGCCAGGCAGAGGAGGAAGTTGGACTCCCACATCCCGTTGGCATTGAACTTCTCAGAGGCGATGAACCCGGTCATCGCCCCGACCATGAACACCTCGCCGTGGGCGAAGTTGATGAAGCCGAGCACGCCGTAGACCATCGAGTAGCCCAGGGCGATGAGGCCGTACATCGAGCCCTGGGAGAGGCCGGAAATGAGCAGGCCCTTGAACTGGTCGCCCGTGAGGCCCCGGGCGCCCGGGTTGCGCCACCGGGCGAACGGGTTGTCGGCGTCGAACTGCTGCCAGACGAAGGCCAGCAGCCCGATCACGATCATCGTGACAAGGAAGACCCGGATGAAGGTGAGGAAGCGATCGACGGACACAAGTCGCTTCGCGGACTTCGTCGAGACGGCATGGGTTGTCACTTGCTCTCCGTTGGCGTCATCGGCGATGGGCAGACGGAAGGGTAGCGGACCAACCTCGCCGTCGTGTGCCTTCAGTCACCGACCACGACTTCCACCCGCCCTCGACCCGACCGGCGGCCACGACAGGCAGCGTCCCCGTCGATACGCTCGCCGCCATGCCCCACAGCACCCACCAGGCGCTCGCCGACGAACGCAACGAGTCGGTCGAGATCTTCATCAACGGCGAATTCTTCGCACGACACGAGGCCCGGGTGTCGGTGTTCGACAGCGGCTTCCTGGTCGGTGACGGCATCTGGGAGGGGCTGCGCCTGCACCACGGACGGTTCGCCTTCCTGGACAGGCACCTGGACCGCCTCTTCGCCGGCGCAGCGGCCATCGACCTGGACATCGGCATGAGCCGGGACGAGGTGGCCGAGGCGCTGTACGCCACCGTCCGGCACAACGACATGCACGACGACGTACACGCCAGGCTCATGATCACCCGGGGCGACAAGAAGACCCCCTCCCAGCATCCCTCCAACGTCGTGGGAGGCCCCAACATGGTGATCATCGCCGAGCACAAGGCCGCCGACCCGGCCGTCGCAGCGACCGGCATCACCCTGTACACCACGACGGTCCGGCGGCCGCCGCCGGACACCCTCGACCAGCGCCTCAACTGCCACTCCAAGCTGCACGAGGTGATCGCCCTCATCCAGGCCGTGAAGGCCGGTGCCGACGAGGCGCTCATGCTGGACCCCACCGGTGCGGTCGCCACCTGCAACGCCACCAACTTCTTCGTGGTGCGCGAGGGCGGGGTATGGACCTCGACGGGCCACTACAACCTGAACGGCATCACCCGCCAACTGGTGCTGGAGGTCGCCCCGCTCGCCGGCCTCACCGCCCATCAGAAGCCCTTCTCCCTGACCGACGTCTACTCGGCCGGGGAGGCCTTCGTGACCGGCACCTTCGGTGGCCTCACCCCGGTCGTCGAGATCGACGGTCGCACCATCGGCAACGGCAGGCCCGGCCCGATCACCGCGAGGCTCCAGGAGCTCTACCGGGCGGCCGTCGAAGCCGACGTCGCCGTCGACTGAAGCCCACACCACATGACGATTCGCATCAACTGCTGGTCCGGCCCCCGGAACATCTCCACGTCGTTCATGTACGCCTTCCGGCAGCGGAGCGACACGACCGTCTTCGACGAGCCGATCTACGCCCACTACCTACGGGTCACCGGACGGGAGCACCCGGGCCGCGACGAGGTGCTGGCCAGCCAGGATCCGGACGGCGAAGCCGTCGTCCGGGATCTGATCCTGGGCGAGCATCCGACACCGGTCGTGTTCTTCAAGCAGATGGCCCAGCACTTCGTGCAGCTGGACCGGGCGTTCCTGGGTGAATGCCGGAACCTCCTGCTGATCCGGGACCCGGAGCGGGTCATCACGTCGTTCGCCAAGAACGTGCCGGACGTGAAGGTGGCCGACACCGGCCTACCCATCCAGGTGGAGCTGCTCGAATCCATCCTGGCCGAAGGCGGTGACCCCATCGTCATCGACTCCGCCGCCCTGCTGGCGGCCCCCGAGGCGACCCTTCGCACGCTCTGTGACCGTCTGGGCCTGGACTTCGATCCCGGGATGCTGTCGTGGCCCGCCGGGCCGAAGCCCGAGGACGGCGTGTGGGCAGGGCACTGGTACGCCAGCACCCACAGGTCGACGGGCTTCGCTGCCGGCCGACCCAGCACCGAACCGGCACCGGCGCGCCTCGCTCCGGTGATCGCCGAAGCCCGACCTCTCTACGACCGTCTCAGCGAGTTCACCCTCGACGTCTGAGACCCTCCAGCGGGCCGGCAGGCACCCGGGCCCATGCCAGACTCAACGACATGGCATGGATCCAGACCGTTCCCGATGATGACTGGGCTGGCGACGACGGCCTGGCCGACCTCTACGGCCGGGTGGTGGACTCCACTTTTGGACGGATCGACCGGATCATGGCCGTCCACTCGCTGAACCCCGCCGGGTTGGCCGCCCACGACGGGCTGTACCGCTCCGCGATGTCGGGCACCGCGACGCTCCGCAAGGTCGAGCGGGAGCTGGTGGCGCTCGTGGTCAGCCTCGAGAACCACTGCCACTACTGAACCACCCACCACCGGCGCGGTCTGCGCCAACTCCTGAAGGACGATGACCTGCTGGCCGCCGTGGAAGCCGACTGGACGACCGCTTCCCTGTCGGCACGGCGTCGGGCGATGATCGGCTACGCCGTGAAGTTGACCCGTAGCCCCGGCGAGATGGAGCGTGCCGACGTGGACGCCCTACGGGCTGCCGGCTTCAGCGACCGCGACGTGCTGGACATCACCGAGGTGACCGCCTACTACGCCTATGCAAACCGCATCGCCGACGGCCTGGGCATCACCCTCGAGGAGTGGATCCCGGAGGACTGACCTTTCAGGGCCGGCCCCTCAGGCGGGACCGCCGGCGTCGTCCGACGCCCTCACCGTGCCGTCCAGCGCGACGGCCACCATCGCACCGTCGTGCAGACCGTCCAGGTCCTCCTGGGCGAGCACCACCACCGGCATCACCAGACCGTAGACCTCGTCGGCGGCAATGGCTCCGAGGGCGATGATGTCGTCGCGTTCGGCCATCAGGATGGCCGCCGGTGCCGTCCCAGCCCGAACCGCCTCGCAGATGACGCTGCTACCGGAACTGGACCCCCGACCGAACGGCATGACCAGCACGCGACCGGCCACGATCTCGCCTACCTGCGGGTGGCGCTGGTCGATGATCCGACCCTCGACCGTCTCCACCCCTCCCCAGAAGCTGAGCGGCTCGTCGAGGCGCAGGACCTCGCCGCTGGCCGTACCCGCCACCAGCGGTATGGGCACCGACCCCACCTCAGGCATCGGCCCAGATCCCCTCGTCGCGCACCACCCGGCCGACGACCGCCGACTCCACGCAGTCCTCGGTGCTGCCGAAGACGACCTCCAGGCCGAGGTTCCCCGGCGCGTAGTAGGCCCACTTGGCGGAATCGGTCATTGCCGTGCCGGTGCGGTCCCGGATGATCGGCGTGAAGTAGGTGCAGGTGTCGGTCACCATGGTCACCCCGGCATCGGCCAGCCGGTTCGCCCAGCCCCTCAACTCCACCTCGTGGAGGACATCTCGCCCGGTGGAGACGAAGAACGCCACGCCGTCGCGGATCCGCCGGTCGCCAAGCAGCTCGACGAGCCGTCCGATCTCGGTGACCGAGTAGTGCGGGGTGCCGAGGCTGACGGTCCGGAGGTCGTCGTCGGTTGTCGTGGAAAGTCGGTCCCGCGCAGCACGCAGGTCCGCTGCGGTGACCGTGACCTCCGCGACGGGCTGGTGGCCTGCCAGGGCCGCTTCCAGTGTCGGGGCCTCGGGAGTGCTCCCGACCATGTGGAACATGCCGACGGAGCCGGTCGAGGCCGACGCCGCCCCCAGCGCCTTGAGGCGGTCCTCTGACACGCCGGGCGTCAGCCCGTCCACGACCGGCACGGCTTTGCCCACCAGTCGACCGATGAGACCGCCCAGGACCGGGTAGACGACGTCACGCTCCAGCAGGTCAGCGGACACCCCATCCAGTCGGATGACCACTGTGGCCCGGCGGTGCTCGTCCAGGTGCAGTCCGGCGGCCGGTGCCCGCCCGGTGATGGCACAGCAGATGTCGGCGAAGTCGCCGTAGCGGTTCGTCCGGGCGCCCAGCACCGAGTTGGCGAACACGATGGCGTTGGACTCCGCCCAGGCGATCTGCTCGCCGAAGGAGGGCCGGACCTCCAGCTGGTAGGGAGCACACGTCCAGGTGGGCCTACAACCCATCTCCTCGAAGCGCTCCATGAGCCTCCGGGACGCATCGACCTCCCCGGGGTCGCCTCTGGCGTGCTCCGGGTGGAGAAGGTCCAGGGAGGACACGTTCAGCGTGGTCGGCACGACGACCCTGGCCCCGTCGTCAGCCAGGCGGTTTGCGAAGTCGAGGACCGCCTGACCGTGGTAGAGGCAGGAATCGATGTGTGCGCCGGTGATGTCGATGAGTTCGTCGGCGCCCATGGCTGCGGCCAGACGTGTGACCAGCCGGGTGGCCATCTGCTGAGCCGGGCCCTCGGCTCCCGCCAGCCGGGCCTCGTCGCCTGCCTCGAGTCGGAGTCCCACGTCGCGGATCGTAGACCCAGCGGCGGTCAGGAACGGAAGGGAGCTGCGGACGGAAGGGCCGTCAGCAGTTCGGGTTCTCCTCGGGCTCCTCAGCGGCCGACACCACCTCGTCCACCAGGAGTTCCTGGCCGACGAAGAGGAGGTTGGGATCGTCGATGTCGTTGAGGGCCATCAACTCCTCGACGGTCGTGTCATGGCGCTTGGCGATCTTGGACAGCGAGTCGCCGGGCTGGACCGTGACGATCGCCGTCTCGACACGGTCGGCGGCGGCATCGGCTTCGGCTTCTGCCTCGGGGTCCTCCAGCAGGACCACCTGACCGACGAAGATCTGGTTGGCGTCACAGAGTTCGTTGATCCTGACCAGGGCATCGACCGTCGTGCCGTACCGCTTGGCGATCTTGGACAACGAATCGCCCTTCTCGACGGTCACGGACTCTGGCACGTCCACCACCGCCACCGTGGTGGTCGCCGGCGGACCAGTCGTGGTGGCCACCGCCACCAGCGTCGTGGCGACGGTCGGCGTCGTGGTCGTCGGCGAGTAGTCCGAGGAGGCGGCCGTGGTGGTGACGAACATCCCGGTGGTGGTCGTCTGCACGATCACCGGCGCGTCGTCGGACCCCCCACATGCTGTCGCCACGACGGCCAGGACCAGCAACGGGAGCAGGATCAGGCGCATGGTCGGACTATAGGGGCGGTCGGGCGGCTGGCCGGGTACCCCTGTCGGTCCACCGGAGCAGTCGATTCCCCGGTGGGTTCAGGCGTCCCCGCCCGTGACCGGCCACGACGGATCATCCACGGGTCGGTCCCGGCCGAAGCTGTGGATGGTCCCATCCAGACGGTGGAAGTCGGATGCCTCGTCGGCATAGATGGCCATGATGGTGACCAGCCCGGACGGCTGGTCGATGGTCCCGGCAGCGATGGAGAGAATGTCCGCCTTGTCGGTCGCCGACCAGAAGAGCGTGGAGCCACACGTCGTGCAGAACCCGTAGCGGGTGGTGGACGTCCGCTGGTACCAGTCCAGGGTGGCGTCGCTCTCGAAGTGGACGTCGTCGACGCTGGCCGCCGTGGCCGCCATGTGGTGGCCGGTGATCCGACGGCAGGGTTCGCAGTGGCAGTGCACCACGTCGCGCAACGCCCCCTCGACCCGGTAGCGCACCCCACCACACTCGCACCCGCCGGTTGCCTGCACACCCGTCGTGGAACCGTCGCCCATCGACGCATCTTCGCGCAACCCCATTGGCCTGCGGGCCGTCAGCCGTCTGCCCACCCGACCACGCACGGATCGGCACCCGGTGGTGGAATGCCTGCTTGCCCTACCAGCTCGCCGCACTCCTCGCCGCCGCCTCGTGGGCCTGCAGCAGCCTCATCGCCGCTGAACCGGTCCGGCGCCTCGGAGGACCCCGCTTCTGTCGCATCCGGATGCTCTACGTCTCAGCAATGCTGGTGGTCCTGGCCACCGTGACCGGCGGATGGTCGTCGCTCAGTCGGGACGACGTCGGGCTGCTTGCGGTCTCAGGAGTGATCGGCCTCCTGTTGGGCGACGTCGCCCTCTTCACCGCCATGGCCCGGATCGGGCCCCGTCGCACGTCCGTACTGTTCACCGCCAATGCACCGCTGGCGGCCGTGGGCGGTGTCCTGCTGTACGACGAATCCTTCAGCCTCACTGCGCTCGGCGGAGCCACGCTGACGGTCGTGGGCATCGCCATGGCGGTCAACTTCGGCTCCAGGGGCGGAACCCACGCCCACATATTCGAGCGGGTCGAGGGTTCCCTCCGGGTCGGTGCATCCTGGGCGGCGCTCGGCGCGCTGGGCCAGGCCGTGGGAGCACTCACCGCAAAGCCGGTGCTGGACGGCGGAGCCGACACCCTGGCGGTGGCAGCGACACGCGCCGTGATCGCCACGGCCGCCATGTGGCTGGTGGCCCGACCCACCGACCGGTTGGCCAGGCCGCGTCAGCATGGCGAGATCCGACGCAGCGACCACCTGCGTCTGGCCATGAGTGCACTGGTGGCCATGGTGCTCGGAATGACCCTGCTGCTCTGGGCGATCGGCCACGGCGACACGGGGGTGGCCACGATCCTGTCGGCCACCACGCCGGTGATCCTGCTGCCCCTGCTCTGGATCACGATCCGTCAGGCTCCGGCACCGGGGGCCTGGCTCGGTGCCGTGCTCACCGTGCTCGGAACCGCCCTGCTCATCTGAGGGTGGTGCCGTCCTCCGGGCGATCGACCTCCACGAATACCTCCGACAACGACTTCCTCCGGAGGTCAGGCACCTGCAGGCCGGGCAGTGGGTGGCCGATCGGGAACATCGCGAACGGCCTCTCGTTCTCCGGGCGACCCAGGAGCCTCCGCAGGAAGGCCATCGGCGACGGGGTGTGGGTGAGGGTGGCCAGCCCCATGTCGTGGATCGCGGCGATGAACAGGCCGGCGGCGATGCCCACGCTCTCCTTCACGTAGTAGTTCTTCCGCCTGGACCCGTCGGGGCGCAGCTCGTAGCGCTGCTCGAACAGAACCACTATCCACGGGGCGACCTCCAGGAACTCCTTGTGGTGGTCGGTGCCCAACGGGGCGAGTGCCTCCAGCCACTCGTCGTTCATCCGGTTCTCGAGGTAGTTGGACCTCTCCTCGGCCTCGGCCTCCCTGCGAATGTGCGACTTCAGCTCTGGATCCCGTACGGCCACGAATGTCCAAGGTTGCTTGTGCGCACCGGACGGAGCAGTGGACGCGGCCATGACGGCCTGCTCTATGAGCTCGCCGGGCACGGGCCTGGAGCTGAACATCCGGACGCTGCGTCGGGCACCCATCGCCTCGTGGAAGGCACGGACACGATCCCGCATCTCGTCGTCAGCGAGGCTCCGGGCCTCCAGGGGGACGAACGGATGACGGGCGGCCAGGTCGGCGGCGGGATATGGATGCTCGTATGAATGCTCCGGGTCGACCATCCGTCCATCCTCGCCGCGCAGGTGGCATCCGATCCACCTGCGGTGCCCGGGACAGGATTTGAACCTGTACGCCCCCTGGGGGGCCGCGGGGTTTAAGCCCGCTGCGTCTACCAGTTCCGCCACCCGGGCGTCAGGCCACGCTAGCCAGCGACGCCGGGTGGGAAGGCGGCACGGGCCCCGAGGAGGGTCGACGATCAGGTCGCCAGAGCCGCAACCGGGCCGCCGGTCAGGCCGCCAGTGCGGGTTCCTCCAACGCCAACCACAGAGAAGCCCTCACAGTGTCGGCCCTGCCGGGGTCCAGGTCGTTGGCCGCGATGACCCCCTCGACCATGTCGGCCACCACCGCTCCCCACGGCCGCCCCCTCACCACCACGGCGATCGTGGCCGAGCCGCTCCGCCGCCGGATCGAACGCTGCACGCCCGACAGCCCCGGTGGGTACCTGAACGTCGGTACGTCCAACCCCCTGAGGCGGGCAGCCCGTCCCAGCGAACGGGCGGTCTCACCGAAGCGGGCGGCGTATGTCTCGGTGTGTCGGATCTCCATGGCTTCCATTATCGATGGGGGGTGTGACAGCCACGATGGCCGGGTGTCCGACTGGGGCTGGGCCATACTCCCGGACGTGGACCCGATCGACGACACGACGGCCGAACCGGACCTGAACCCGGCCCAGCAGGCCGTGCTCGACCAGTTGGGCGCCACCGCAGCCGAGCGACCCGAGTTCCCCGACGACCTACGCCACCACCTCCGGGCCGCCCTGGAGACGGCCGTGGATCCCCACCTGGACGGCCTCCCCGCCGGCGAGGACCTCTTCGTCCACAAGCACCGCCTCGCCCAGGTCCACGGCTGCGAGGCGAAGTTCCTGGCCGACGAGCTGGAGGAGTTCGAATGGCGGGTCCCTACCGCCAGGGGCACCATCGTCCACAAGGCCGTCGAGCTGGCCGTGAACTGGCGACGGGAGGTCGAACCACCGGTCCTGGTGGACGAGGCGCTCGCCCGGTACGAATCCGACCAGGGCGGCCTCGGACACTGGCTGCGGGGCTGCGGTGAGGTGGAGCGCGCCGAGCTCCGGTCCGAGTCCCTGGATGCGTTCACCAAGTACATGGAGTGCTGGCCGCCCCTCAAGCCGGCATGGCGACCGGTTACCGAGAGCCGACTTCGCGCCGAGCTCTGCGGCGGCCGTCTGATCCTGGCGGGCAAGGTGGACCTGACGCTGGGTCGCGCCGTCGGCCAACGGGCCGGAAAGGTGATCGTCGACCTCAAGACGGGCGGCTCACAACCGGTGCACCGCGAGGACCTCCGCTTCTACGCCCTGATCGAGACGCTCCGCATCGGCGTCCCGCCCCGACTCCTGGCCTCCTACTACCTGGACCAGGCGAACTTCGTACCTGAGGAGGTCACCGAGGACACCCTCATGGCCAGCGTGGCCCGTCTCTCCGACGGCGTCGGCCGGCTCGTCGAGCTTCTACACGGCGACCGCGCCCCGACCCGGATCCCCGGCCCACCCTGCCGCTGGTGCCCCGTCTACGACACATGTGACGAGGGGCAGGCCCACCGGTCCGCCTTCGACGACCCGACCTGAGCCGGGCCGGGCGTCGATCAGTCCCGGTCAAGCCGGGCGTACTGCCCTGTCACCTGCAGCACCAGCCCGCCGCCGATGACGATCAGGCCGGTCGCCACCACCACCGGTCGGGGTCCCAGGATCGAGATCAGCCAGCCCATGAGCAGGTTGGCGAACGGGGATAGACCCAGGACACCCATGAGGTAGATGGCCATCACCCGTCCGCGCAACTCGTCGGCCACCTGGAGTTGCACCGTGGAGTTGAGGTTCGTGGCCGAAGCCAGGTGCATCGCACCGACCAGGGCCAGGGCGCAGAAGCCCACCCAGAAGGAGGGCGCCAGCGCGAACACCACGATGGCCGCCCCGTAGCCGGACGTAGCGACGAGCTGGATCCTGGAACGCCTGAAGTGGGTCAACTCCCCTGCCACCACCGGCGCCGCCAGGAGGGCTCCGATCCCCTGGGCGGAGCCGAGGATCCCGAACCAGAACGGCGAGACCTCGAAGACCTCCTCGGCGAACACGACTATCTGCTGCACGATGGGCTGGCCGGCCGTGGAGATGAGCGTGACGGTGATGATCGCCGCCCGGATTCCCGGAGCGTTCAGCACATAGCGGATCGACTCCCGGTAGTCGGAGACGACCGACGACCCCCGATGCCCACCGACCCGGCTGGACTGCTGGGGTCGGTAGAGGGTCGCCGGATCGATCCGCAGGAGGGCGACCAGGACCGGCCCGTAGAACACCGCTGTGAGCGTGAGAGCCCAACCGGGACCGAACATGCCGATCAGCAGGCCACCCAGTGCCGGGCCGAACGTCCGGGCGGCGTTGAACTGGGTCGAGTTCATCGTGATGGCGTTGCGGAGGTGCTCCCTCGGAACGCACTCCGCCACGAAGGACTGCCAGGTGGGTAGCTGGACGCCGTAGATGAACCCGCCCACCAGCAGGAGGAGCATCCAGAACCCGACGTTGCGGATACCCGCCGTCCACGTCAGGGCCATCGTCGCCGCCAGCAGGCTGCAGAGGCTGTTGGTGGTCAGCAGCACCCTTCTCCGGTCGAAGTGGTCCGACACGTAGCCGGCCAGCGGATTCATTAGCACCATCGGGATGAAGGTGGAGAAGCCCGCCATTCCCACCCACGCCGCCGAACCGGTGATCCGGTACACGATGAAGTAGGTGGTCACGTACTGGACCCAGCGACCGTTGTTGGTCAGCACACCGCCGATCCAGAAGCGGCGGTAGTTCGGGAAGCCCATGGCCGGAAAGCGGCGCCGGTCCCGTGGTGGCAGCCCGGCGGCGACCGATCCGCCCGGTTCCCCTGATGCCATCGGGCGACCCTAACCCCCGCCCGTTGACGCCCTCCCAGCGGCTGACCGCCGCCAGCAGGGGCCTTCTCCGGTCCGATGATCCACAGCACGGCATGGGAGACTCACCCCATGAGCGTGCTTCGAATCGAACGACGCGACCGCGTCGCCATCCTGACCTTCGACGATCCGGACCGCCGCAACGTGGTCTCCGACGAGATGAACGAGGAGCTCCTGGCCGCCTTCGACGACCTGGAGTCCGACGACGGCATCGGAGCGGTGGTGCTGACCGGCGCCGGGAGAGCCTTCTGCGCCGGAGCCGTCCTGGACGACCTGCTGGAGGCAGGCGAAGGCGACTCCGAGGGCTCGCTGCCCGACATCTACCGGGGCTTCCTGCGCGTCGCCCACACCACCCTGCCCACCGTGGCGGCCGTGAACGGCGCCGCAGTGGGTGCCGGCATGAACATGGTGCTGGCCTGCGACCTGGTCGTGGCCGGCCGCTCCGCCCGGTTCGACAGCCGGTTCCTGACAATCGGCATCCACCCCGGCGGCGGCCACACCTGGCGGCTCCGCAACATCACGAACCTGCAGACGGCCAAGGCCATGGTGCTGTTCGAGCAGATCCTGGATGGAGGCCAGGCCGTGAAGCACGGCCTGGCCTGGGACTGCGTCGAGGACGACGAACTGATCGACGCCGCCGTCGCCTACGCGGCCAGGGCCGCCGCCCATCCGGTGGAGCTGGTAGCCGTCACGAAGCAGACGCTGCACGACACCGCCGGCGTGACCGAATCGGTCCCGTCCGTCCAGTTGGAGATTCCACCACAGGCCTGGTCCATGAAGCAGCCGGCGTTCGTCGAGATGATCAACCGGATGAAGGCCCGGATAACCACCAGGGACTGACCAGCACGGACCCCGATGCCCGGACCAACCCCGGGCCCGGGCGTCAGTCCACCGACGGGCCGAGCCAGGTGGCGGCGAGGTCCGTCCGCCTGAGACACCACTCCTCTGAGGTGATGGCGTACCTGAGATGGTCCTCCCAGACTCCGGCGATCTCCAGGTAGCGCTCGGCCAGGCCCTCGCAGCGGAAGTCCAGCTTCTCGACGACCCGTCGGGACCGGGCGTTGCGCGGCACGATCGAGACCTGGAGGCGGTGAAGGTCGATCTCCTCGAAGGCGAACCTGCACGCCACCACGAGGGCCTCCGGTATGTATCCGTTGCCGGCCCTGTCCTCGTCCATCCAGTAGCCGACATGGGCGCTCCGGAAGGCCCCCCGCACGACGTTGGAGAGGTTCAGCTCCCCTGCGAACCGCTCGCTGCCATCACCGTCGACGAACACGCCGAAACCCCAGCCGGTACCCAGCTGACGTTCCCGCCTGCGGGCGGCACATCGCATGTTGAAGGCCTGCCGGTCCTCGGTGGGATCCGGCTGGCCGAACCCGCGTCGTGGCTCCCAGGTCGTCAGCCAGTCGGCGTTGCGTCGTCGAACGACCTGCCAGTCGGCGAAGTCCTCGACCTCCAGCGGGCGAAGCGTGACCCTGCCACCTCGTAGGACCGGACTGTCGGTCACCTCGTCGATTGCCACGACCCAATCATGGACGGCGATTGCGGCCGGGTTGCAAACCGGCCAGCAGCCGACGGTCAGTCGAGGATCTCATCCAGGGCCGCCAGGAGCAGGGTGACGTTGCGGATGCGGGCGGTGTGCCCCATGCAGCCGATCCGCCAGACCTTGCCGGCGACCGGGCCGAGCCCGCCGCCGATCTCTATGCCGTAATCGGCCAGCAGGCGAGCGCGTACCCCCGCCTCGTCCAGCCCCTCGGGCAGGCGATCGGTGGGGACCATCACCGAGGTGAGCTCCGGGAGGCGCTGCCCCTCCTGTGCGAACAACTCGAAGCCCCGATCCACGAGGCCTGCCTGGAGCTTGTCGCCACATGCCTGGTGTCGGGCCTGCACGTTCTCCAGGCCCTCGTCCAGGACCACGCCGAGACCGGCGTGGAGTGCGTAGATCATCGAGATGGGCGCCGTGTGGTGGTAGGCGCGCGCACCACCGCTCGTGACGTACCTGGCGATCATCTGGAGGTCCAGGTACCAGGACTGGGACCTCTCCACGAACCGCTCGATGGCCGCTCCAGACACCGTCACCGGCGAGAGCCCGGGAGGAACGCCGAGGCACTTCTGGGTGCCGCTGTAGGCGAGGTCCACGCCCCAGTCGTCGATCTCCAGCGGTATACCGCCCAGAGAGGTGACGCAGTCCACCAGCAGCAGGGCGTCGCCCTTGCCGGCACCGATGGGGGCGATCTCGTTGCGGACTCCTGTCGAGGTCTCGGCGTGCACCACGGCGATGACCTTGGGATCCGGATGGGCGTCGAGGAGGTCCTGTGGGTCGAGTGCCCGACCCCACTCGGCATCCACCCGCAGGACCGTGGCACCGCAGCGGGAGGCCACATCGCACATCCGCTCGCCGAACAGGCCGTTGACGCCGATCACGACCGTGTCGCCGGGCCCCAGCACGTTCACGAAGGTGGCCTCCATGCCAGCCGAACCGGTGGCCGACACGGGGAAGGTGAGCGGGTTGGAGGTGCGGAAGACCTGACGCAACCGTTCGTTGGTCTCGTCCAGGAGGGCAATGAAGTCCGGGTCCAGGTGGCCCAGCACGGGACGGCCGAAGGCCTTGATGACCTGCGGATAGGGGTTCCCGGGACCGGGGCCCATGAGGATGCGATCTGCGTGTGACATGGCGATCATCCTAAACGAAGTATCACTACTGAGGGGAAACTCTTTCCCTGTGGGGAAAACTCGTATGGACCCGGTCAGGCCTGCTGCGAGGCCACGAGGCCGTCCAGGATGTCGGACTCCGAGACCAGGCACTCGTCGAAGCCCATCTGGCGCATGACCTTCACGAGGATGGCCATGCCCCCGACTATCACATCGGCGCGTGCCTCCTCCATCCCCGGATTCTCGAGTCGCTCCGCACGGGTCTCGGTGGCCAGGGTCCGAAAGACGTCCTCCGCTGCCGCCCGGGACAGACCGAAGTGGTGGATCCTGTCCCTGTCATAGTCGGCAAGGCCGATCTCGACGGCCGCCGCACACGACACGGTCCCGGCCACGCCCACCAGGGTGCGGGCCGAGGCGATGCCCGGGACCCCACGTAGCACCTCGTCAACGTGCCCCTCGGTGATCGACAGGCAGGCCACGAGTTCCTCGGGCAGCGGAGGATCGTGCTCGATCCACTGCTCGGTGAGGCGTACGCATCCGATGTCACACGACCAGGTCCCCTCAGCCTCGGTGGTACCCATGACGAACTCGGTGGAGCCACCTCCGATGTCCAGCACCAGGAAGGGCCCGTCTGCCGGATCCAGTTCGCTGGTGGCGCCGGCGAACGAGAGACGGCCCTCCTCGGTCCCGGAGAGGAGTTCCGGACGGTGGCCGAGCACCTCCTCGGCCCTGTCGAAGAAGTCCTCGCGGTTGGCGGCGTCCCGGGCCGCTGAAGTGGCCGTCACCCGACACCGGGTGACCCCGTGGCGGTCCATTACCTCCCGGTACTCCGAGAGCACTCCCATCACCCGGTCCATGGCCTGCGCGGACAACCGACCCGTCGCATCCACCCCCTCCCCCATCCGGGTGATGCGCATTAGGCGCTCGGCGCTTCGCTGCCCGTCACCGATCAGGAGTCGGGTGGAGTTCGTACCGCAGTCCACGGCGGCCACCATCTCAGCCACCGGACCCCTCCTGCGAGGCTGGCACCTCGCTCAGGCGGGCGTGGACCCACCGCCCGACCGGATCGTCGCCGCCTGCCAGGAACCATGCGTAGTGGGCGTGCAGGCACTTGACGCCCTGCCGCGTCCCACCCACGCCACCGGAGGGCCTGTGACCCTCGTAGCCGGCGGGGATGGCACCATCGCGCTCTGCGGCGTAGCGGGCGTGGGCGTCGGCCAGCTCGACCGGATCGCAGTCCGCCTCGGCGGCCCGCACGCCACCGGTCGACTCCAGCGTCCCGATGCGGGAGCGCAGGTCGTCTCCGACCAGCCAGAAGCGGGTGGGCATGGGGCGACCGTCCTCCAACAACGGGTGGTTGCGGATCACAACGGGTGCGCCGGCTCCGTCACGGACCACCACCTCGAAGCGCCCCCGCGGCCGCCGGCCCAGCAGGCCAGCCACCACCTCGCTGTCGTCGTCAGTGGTCCCGGCCGGGGGCGTGGTCTGTGCGTCCATGGTCGGAGCCGCTCCGAGGGCCTGACAGGTCCTAGAGCAGGATCAGGACGACCATCACGACCACTGCCACGGCGAGCAGCGTCGGCACCAGGCGCCTCAGGACAGGGGCTCCGGCGGCACCCAGCAGGTCGATCGCCTCCACCTCGGGGGCGTCCACCACACGGACTGCGGGAGCCTCGTCAACCGTGGCACCGGCTTCGGCGCCATCAGCAGGGGCCTCCGCAACTGCATCGTCGATCGCTACGTCGGCATCGGCCTCGTCGCTGGATGCGGCCATCAGGTCGCTCAGGTTGTCGGCGAACTGGCCCATCAACTTCTTCGAGACGTCGGCCATCACGCCACGTCCGAACTGGGCCACCTTGCCGGTCACGGTCAGGTCCGTCGTGACGGTCACCTTCGTGCCGCCGTCGATCGCCTCCAGCTCAGCCGTGATGTCCGCGGCGGCGTTGCCCGCTCCCCTGGTGTCACGCCCCTCGGCGCGCAGTACAGCCCGGTAGCCGGTGTCATCGCGTTCCAGGAAGGAGGCAGCCCCCTTGTACTGGGCCGTGATCGGCCCGACCTTGATCTTGACCACGCCGCGGAACTCGTCGCCCTCGATCTCGAGCAACTGGGCTCCCGGAAGGCACGGAGCTATGCGCTCGACGTCGGTCAGCACGGACCACACCAGGTCGATGGGTGCGACCACCTCGAAGCCATTGTTCAGTTCCACAGCCGCAGGTCCTCCAAGGTGTCAATGTCTGCCGGATTTCCACCACAGGCTACTTCCACCACTTCGGACGCCCTCCGAACCAGCAACGACCTGGCTCCGGAATCGCCCGACATGGGCAGTTCGCCCCAGAACCTGCGTCCGACCTTGGTCGGTGGCCTGCGAAACCCGTCGAACACCGCCACCACCAGAGATCCCCCGGCCCCGGCCACCGCCCGCCAGGCCTCGGCAGGAATGCCGGGGGTGTCGGCCAGCCCCAGGACGATCGCCTCATGTCCGGCACGCTCGGCATGCTCCACGGCCAATCGGATGGAACCGGCCTGGCCATCCGCCCAGGATTCGTTGTGCAGCACGGTTGCCCCGGCGGGAATCACCACCGAGAGGTCGACCGGCCCGGTCACCACCACCATCTCGTCCAGCCCGGCAGCGGCCGCCGCGCCCATGGCGTGGGCTGCGAGGGGCAGACCGTCCAGGTCCGCCAGCAGCTTGTGGCCGGGGCCGGCCCACCGGGTACCGCCACCGGCGGCCAGCACGACTGCGGCGATGGTCCCGGTCCCGGGGGTGGTCACGGCGGGCCCTCAGTCGTGGATCGGGCCGTCGGTGTCCGAGAGGGCCCGGGCTGAACGACCGGTCCGCAGGGCGATGATCTCCGACATGACCGAGATGGCCGTCTCCTCGGGTGTGCGTGCGCCGATGTCCAGCCCTATGGGCGAACGCAGGCGGGCCATCTCGTCGTTGGTCACGCCGGCCTCGACGAGACGCCCGATGCGGTCCTCGTGGGTCCGACGGGATCCCATGACGCCGATGTAGCCGACCGACGTCCGCAGGGACGCCACGATGGCCGGCACGTCGAACTTGACGTCGTGGGTCAGCACGCAGATGGCGTCCCGACGTCGCAGTTCCGGCCCGACCTCGGCCAGCAGGCGGTCAGGCCAGTCCACGACGACCTCGTCGGCGAAGGGGAAGCGCTGGGTGGTGGCGAAGACCGCGCGGGCGTCGCACACCGTGACCCTGTAGCCCAGCACCTTCGCCACCCGCACCAGGGCGAGGGTGAAGTCGACCGCACCGAAGAGGAGCATCCTGGGAGGAGAGGCGAAGGCCTCTATGAACACCCGCAGGGACTCCTCTCGGGCCTCGCCATGCTCTCCGTAGTTCCGGACGCCGCTGCGGCCGGCAGCCAGCTCACCCAGGGCGTCACGTGCGACGACCCGGTCCAGGTCCTCGTCGCCGAGGGTCCCGTCGACCTCAAGCTCGTCGGCCGCTGGCCGATGGACCATGAGCTTGGCACCGGCACGCGGGCCGTCCAGCATGGTCGCCAGCGCCACGGGCACCTCGTCGCGTAGAAGCGCCGTCAGACGGTCGAATATCGGGGTTCCGGACAAGGGTGGGATCCTCGACTACCAGTCCAGCGGTTCGATGAAGAGGTGGATGGTGCCACCGCAGGTCAGGCCCACGGCGAACGCCTCGTCATCGCTGTAGCCGAAGGTCACCATGCGCCGGTCGCCGGTTGCGAGCACCTCGAGGGCCTCCACCACCACGGCGCCCTCTACGCAGCCTCCGGAGACCGAACCCGCCACCTGCCCGTCCTCGGTGACAGCCATCGATGCGCCCGGGAGGCGTGGCCCGGAACCCTCGAGGTCCACGACGCGGGCGATCGCCACACGCCGTCCCTGACGGCGCCAGCGCTCGAGGTCTTTCAGGATCTCCCGCATCGGCCTCAGGCTAGGGGCCGACCGCTGCTCTAGAGGAGCTTGGAGATGACGGTGCCGAAGTCCGAGGGCCGTTCGACCACGGTCACCCCGGCGTCCCTCATGATCTGGATCTTCTCGGCGGCCGATTCGCCCGCCCCCGTCACGATGGCGCCGGCGTGGCCCATGGTCCGACCCCTGGGGGCCGAGAGACCGGCGATGTAGGCGACGACCTTCTTGTGCATGTGGTCGCGTGCGTACGCCGCAGCCTCGGCCTCCTGTGGGCCGCCGATCTCGCCGATGACGACGACGATGCTGGTGTCAGGGTCCTGTTCGAAGGCCTTCAGGTGGTCGATGAAGGAACTGCCGTTGATCGGATCGCCACCGATTCCGACGCTGGTGCTGACGCCGATGCCGACGGCCTTCAACTGGGAGGCGGCCTCGTAGCCGAGCGTCCCGGACCGGCCGATGATGCCGACCGGACCCTCGGCGTAGATGTGGCCGGGCATGATGCCCAGGAGGGCCTTGCCGGGGCTGATGGCACCGGCACAGTTCGGGCCCAGGAGCGTCATTCGCTTCTCGACCCGCTTGGTCCGCATGTAGCGCTTGACCTTCATCATGTCCTGGGCGGGGATGCCGTCCGTGATGCACACGCAGTGCCGGATGCCGGCATCGACCGCCTCCATGATGGCGTCGGCGGCGAATGGCGGCGGAACGAACACGATGCTGGCCTCGGCACCGGTCTCGTTCACGGCGTCGTTCACGGTGTCGAACACAGGGAGCCCCAGGTGGTCGCTGCTGCTCTTGCCCGGAGCGGTACCACCGACCAGGTTCGTGCCGTATTCGATCATCTCCTCGGCGTGGAACGTGCCCATGCGCCCTGTGAACCCCTGGACGATCACCGGGGTCTTCTCGTTGACGATGATGCTCATGACTAGTTGGCCTCCCATGAAACGGCGGACACTGCTCGCTCGCCAGCCTCGGCCAGCGTCTCGGCCGTGATCAGCTCCACCTCGCTCTCGGCGAGGATGCGACGCCCCTCCTCCACGTTGGTGCCGGCCAGCCTGACCACCACCGGTACCTTCACGTCCAGTTCGGTCATCGCCTTGACGACGCCCTCGGCGACCCAGTCGCACCGGTTGATGCCGGCGAAGATGTTCACCAGGATCGCCTCGACCCTGTCGTCGGAGAGCACCAGCTTGAAGGCCTTCGAGACCCGGTCGGGCGATGCGCCGCCACCGATGTCCAGGAAGTTGGCCGGCTCGCCGCCAGCCAGTTGGATCATGTCCATGGTCGCCATGGCCAGGCCCGCACCGTTGATGATGCAGCCGATGTTGCCATCCAGGCCGACGTAGCTCAGCCCGCGGTCCGCTGCGTTCATCTCGCGGGGGTCCTCCTGGGACTTGTCCCGTAGCTCGGAGACGTCCTGGTGGCGGAACAGGGCGTTGTCGTCGAAGCTCATCTTGGCGTCCAGGGCCAGCAGGCGACCCTCTTCCGTGACGACAAGCGGGTTGACCTCCAACAGCGTGGCGTCCATGTCCCGGAAGGCCCTGTAGGCGCCCAGCAGGAGGTTCTCGGCCTGGGAGATGAGCGAGGAGTCCAGGCCGCAGGCGAAGGCTGCCCCTCGGGCCTGGAATCCCTGGAGTCCGACGGCCGGCTCGATCATGACCCGGGTGATGGCACCAGGATCCGTCTCGGCCAGTTCCTCGATCTCCATGCCGCCCGAACCCGACATGACGAGCACGATGCGTTCAGTCTGACGGTCCAGCACCATGGACATGTAGAGCTCGCGCTCGAAGGCGACCACAGGCTCGATGTAGAGGCGGTAGACGCCCTTGCCGCCCGGACCGGTCTGGGCTGTCACCAGACGACAACCCAGGAGGTCGTCGGCGGCCTCCCACACCTCGTTCTCGTCATTGCAGACCCGTATTCCACCGGCCTTGCCGCGGGCCCCCGAGTGGATCTGGGCCTTCACGACCCACTTGTCGCCGCCGATCTCCTTGGCCCGGTATGCGGCCTGCTCAGGGCTGTAGGCGAGGCCACCTGCTGGAATCGGCACGCCGTACCCCTCGAGCAGGGCCTTTGCCTGGTATTCGTGGATGTCCATGGCTCTGGTCTCCGTCCCCTTCTCGACTACTTGCCCCGGATGGCCGCGGCCTGGGCCACGACGTTCTCGGCCATGCGCGCCGACGCTGCGTCGATCATCCGGCCCTCCAACTGGGCGGCCCCCCTGCCCTCGGCTGCGGCCTCCGCTAGGGCGGCGATGATCCGACGTGCATGGTCGACCTCCTCGGCAGGCGGCGAGAAGACCTCGTTGGCCAACCCGATCTGGGAGGGGTGGATGGCCCACTTGCCCTCGTAACCGAGCGCTGCGGCCCTACGGGCACCGTCCATGTACCCGTCGGGGTCGTTGAAGTCGCCGAAGGGTCCGTCGATGGGTCGGATGCCGTAGGCCCGACAGGCCACCAGCATCCGGGACAGGCCCTCGTGCCACTGGTCGCCCGGATAGTTCGGGTTCAGGCCACCGATGTTGGTGGTCCGTGCCCGGCAACTGGCCGCGTAGTCGGCGACACCGAAGTGCATGGCCTCCAGACGGGGGCTGGAGGTGGCGATGGCCTCCACGTTCGCCATGCCCAGCGTGGTCTCGATGAGCACCTCTATGCCGATCGGGTTGGTGAGGCCCATGGCCTCCTCGATCTGGGTCACCATGGCGTCGACCATGTAGACGTCGGCGGCCACGCCCACCTTCGGGATGAGGATGGTGTCGAGGTGCTCGCCGGCCTGCTCGACGACGTCCACCACGTCCCGGTACATGTAGTGGGTGTCCAGGCCGTTGATCCGCACCGAGATGGTCTTGCCAAGGCCCCGCCAGTCGATGTCGCGGAGGCCCTCGATCACGTTTCGGCGAGCCTGCTCCTTGTCGCCGGGGGCGACGGCATCCTCCAGGTCCAGGAACACGTAGTCCACGTCCGAGGCCGCTGCCTTGGCGAAGAGGGTCGGGTTGGAGCCGGGGACGGCCAGTTCACTACGCTGCAGTCGCTGGCGGGCGGGGGCATATCGGGTGTGGCTCATGGTCGCTCCAATGGGGAGAAGGCAGCAATCAGGCAGAGAGGTGCACCGGTCCACCGGTACGGCCCGAACGCCACCCCACGGCCGGACACCCCCCTGCAATTGCGGTCATTCTGCACCAATCTTTCCTGCGATTCAAGTAGGTGGAACCAGAAGGACGATTTCGGGTAGGTTTTGATCATGTCACCAGTGACCTCCGTCACTCCCACCCGTGGACCCGAGCCCACCGACGCCGCCCTACGCGCCGACATCAGGCGCCTCGGGCACCAATTGGGCGACACGCTGGTCCGCCAGCACGGCGACGGACTCCTAGAGGCCGTGGAACTCACACGTACCCTGACGAGGCACCTCCGGGAACCGGGTTCCAACCGGGACGTCACCGCGGAACTCCACGAACTCTTCGACGACACGGACGTCTCCCACGCAATCCTCCTGATCCGGGCATTCACCGTCTACTTCCACCTCGCCAACGTCGCCGAGCAGGTCCACCGCATCGAGGACCTCAACAGCGGCTCGCCGAACTCCGCCAACCAGTTCGACGAGACGGTCCAGTCCCTCGTGGACTCGGGCATCTCTCCGACCGACATCGCCGAGCTGGTCGGTCGGGCCGAACTGCGACCTGTGTTCACGGCGCATCCCACCGAAGCCTCCCGGAGGGCGATCCTGGACAAGCTGGCCCAGGTCAGTGGGCTCATCGAGGAGCGCCTGGACAGCCGCCGCACCGAGGCCGAGCTGCGTCGCATCGACCGGCGCGTCGAAGAGATCATCGAAGCCATCTGGCAGACCGACGAGCTCCGCCACGTCCGACCCGAACCACTCGACGAGGCCCGCTCGGTCCTCTACTACCTGGACCAGACGGTCCGCGACGCCGTACCCGAACTCCTGGACGAGATGCAGGCGGCCCTGCGCTCCATTGGCCAGCATCTCCCCGAGGACCGCGTCCCGATCCGCTTCGGAACCTGGGTGGGCGGCGACCGCGACGGCAACCCCAACGTCTCGCCCGAAACCACCGACCAGGTACTCGGGCTGCAACGCCGGCACGCCCTGGAGATCCTCGTCGCAGAGGTCATCGCCCTGGGCCACGAGCTGAGCGTCAGCACCCGGGTTCACGACGTGTCAGACGAACTCAGCTCGGCGGTCGAAGCGGACCGGAGGACCCTCAAGGACATAGCACGGCGCGTCGACTGGTCGGAGCCCTACCGGATCCGGTGCGAGGCCATCCGAAGGCGCCTCATCGCCACCTCCGACGGCGACACCAGCCGCAGCGGCTACCGCTCGCCCGCCGATCTGGACGCCGACCTGGCCGTGATCGAGGAGTCGTTGCGGGAAAACGGCGGGAGCCTCCTGGCCGACGGCATAGTCTCGCGGGTCCGTCGGATCCTGCGGATGATCGGCTTCCACATAGCGACCATGGACGTCCGGGAGCACTCCGACCGCCACCACGAAGCCCTGACCACGCTGTTCGCGGCCAACGACTTCGACTACGCCGCCACGTCAGCCGAGCAACGGGCCACCCTTCTGGCCGCCGAACTGGAGAGCAGGCGCCCCCTCGCACCTCCCGGCACCTCCGACGATGCTGGTGCCCTCGCACTCTTCCGCATGCTCCGGAAGATCATGGACCGCGATGGCGACGAGGTCATCGAGAGCTACGTGATCTCCATGACCCAGGGCGTCCAGGACATCCTCGCCCCGGTCGTGCTGGCACGCGAGGTGGGGCTCATCGACCTGGCCCATGACACGGCCCGGATCGGATTCGTTCCGCTGTTCGAGACGATCGGCGACCTTCGCTCCATCGGCCCGACCCTCAGGGCCCTGTTCGCCCTCGAGCCCTACCGGCGGATCGTGGACCTACGGGGCGGCACCCAGGAGGTCATGGTCGGCTACTCGGACTCCAACAAGGACGGTGGAATCACCACGTCGCAGTGGGAGATCCACAAGGCCCTGAGGGCGATCCGGGAGATCTCCGACGAGACCGGCATACCCATACGCGTCTTCCACGGGCGGGGCGGCACCATCGGCCGGGGCGGCGGTCCCACCCACGCCTCCATCCTCAGCCAGCCCAACGGCGTGCTGGACGGCGAGGTGAAGTTCACGGAACAGGGCGAGGTGATCGCCGACAAGTACGGCCACCCCGACATCGCCCGCCGCAACCTGGACCTGGCGTTCACGGCCCTCCTCGAGGCATCCCTGGCCCACCGGGCACCCAGGCACGACGAGGAGACGATCACACGGTGGTACTCGATCATGGACGACATGGCCGACGACGCCTACGCGGCCTACCGGCGCTTCGTCGAGGCGCCCGGGCTCGTCGACTACTTCACCACGTCCACGCCGGTGGAGGAGCTGGGCGAGATGAACATCGGCTCACGCCCTGCGCGGCGACGCGGGGCCACGACCGGCACCTCCGACCTGCGGGCCATCCCGTGGGTGTTCGGCTGGACGCAGTCCCGCCAGATCATCCCAGGCTGGTACGGGGCAGGTAGTGGCCTCGCTGCCTGCAGGGCCGCAGGCCACGGCGACGAGCTGAAGCTCATGTACAGGGACTGGCAGTTCTTCCGGACGTTCGTGTCGAACGTGGAGATGACCCTCACCAAGACCGACCTGTCCATTGCACGCCACTACGTGGAACGCCTCGTGGACCCGTCGCTGCACCACCTCTTCGACGCCGTCGAGGACGAGTACGACCGGACCGAGGCCGAGATCCGTGCCATCACCGGTACCGACCTCCTGGCCGAGAAGCCCACGCTGCGCCGGACGCTGGCCGTGCGCGACGCCTACCTGGACCCGCTCAACGTGCTCCAGGTCGAAATGCTCCACCGGTCGCGCAGCGGGCTCCCGGACGAGGAACTACAGCGGGGACTCCTGCTGACCATCAACGGGATCGCCGCCGGCATGCGCAACACCGGCTGACCCGGCCACCACGAGTCAGTCGACCAGGACCGTGGCCAGGCTCCGGAGGGAGTCCAGCGAGTGCCCCTCCACGAACCGGTCGACGTGGGGCAACGCCGCCGCCATGCCACGTGCTACCGGCGCGTAGCCGGGCGACGCCTTCAGCGGATTCACCCACACCACCTGGTGGGCGACCCGGTGCAGGCGACCCATCTGCTCCTCCATGACCGACGGCTCGCCCCTGTCCCAGCCATCGGAGAGGATCACCACCGTGGCCCCACGGGCCATTCCCGGAACGCCCCACCTGTCGTTGAACGCCCGCAGGCCGTCTCCCAGCCTGGTTCCACCCGACCAGTCGGTGACTGCCACGGCAGCCCGGGCCAGGGCGGCATCCGGGTCACGGGTGGAGAGCTCGCGGGTCAGGCGGGTCAGCCGGGTCCCCAGGGCGAAGGCCTCGACATCGCGACGCCCGACCTTTGCGGCGTGCAGGAAGCGGATGAGGGCCCGGGCGTAGGGCTCCATGGAACCGCTCACGTCCAGCAGCAGGACGAGGCGGCGGGGACGCACGCCGGGTTCGGAGAAGGCCCGGTGCAGCGGCTCGCCGCCGGTCCGGAGTGCGGCCCGGACGGTCCTACGCAGGTCTGGTCGGCCGCGATGGGCCGCCGGACGCAGGCGCCTGGACCTGCGGGTGGCGCCGACGAGCCGTAGGCCGCCCATCAACTCGTGGAGTTCGGCGAGCTCCTCCTCCGTGCAGTCGGCGAAGTCACGGGATGACAGCACCTCGGTCCGGGACCACCTCACGCTGATGTGGTCCCCGTCGCCGTCCGAAGCCCCTTCGTCGGCAGGTGGCACGTCAGCGTCCTCGGGGACATCCAGGAGGAGAGTGATGGTGGGCTGCTCAGGGGCTGTCCCGGAACCGACCGCTGCGCCCAACCAGTGACGCTCGAAGGCCTCGTCGTAGGTGCCCACGTCCTCCGGGCGCCCAACCAGGGTCGCACGACCCGCCCAGTAGACGCCCGAACGGGTACCGGTCCCGACCTCCACCAGGGCCCGACCGAAGTCCAGGGTGCTGCCCAACGAAACGGCGATCCCGGCCCGCCTCAGGACGTCGACGAAGCCGACGAGATGGCGGTCCAGGGTGTGCCCGCCGTCGGCCGACACGGATCAGGCTCCGCGGAGCAGGCCGACCAGGTCTCCGAAGCCCCGGGACCGCAGGCGGTCCTGGTCCTCGCGGTACTTCAGCAGGGCACCGATGGTCGTCTCGAAGGCCTCGGCATCGAGGTCGTCCACGCCGACCAGCACGAGGGCCTCGGCCCAGTCGAGGGTCTCGGCCACCCCCGGCGGCTTGTAGAGGCCCATGACCCTCAACTCGGCCGCCACGACGGCGACGTCGCGGGCCAGCGCAGCGGGAACGTGTGGTGCCCGGACCCTCAGGATCTCCACCTCGCGTTCCACGTCCGGATGCTGGACCCAGTGGTAGAGGCAGCGACGCTTCAGGGCATCGTGCACGTCGCGGGTCCGGTTCGAGGTGATGACCACGATCGGTGGAACCTCGGCCCGGAACGTGCCCAGCTCCGGGACCGTGATGGCGTAGTCGGAGAGGATCTCCAGCAGGAAGGCCTCGAACTCGTCATCGGCCCGATCCACCTCGTCGATGAGCAGCACCGGCGGCATGCCGTCCTCGCTGGAGAGCGAGCGGAGCAACGGGCGTCGCACCAGGAACTTTTCGGCGTAGAGCTCGTCGGTGATCTCCGAGACGTCCGAGGCGGCTGCCCCGCCAGCCGCCTCGACGGCCCGCAGGTGCAGCAGCTGACGGGAGTAGTCCCACTCGTATACGGCCTGGGATGCATCCAGGCCCTCGTAGCACTGCAGGCGGATGAAGTCACCGCCCGACCAGGTAGCCAGGGCCCGGGCCACCTCCGTCTTGCCCACCCCGGCCTCGCCCTCGAGGAGAAGCGGTCGGCGGAGGCGCAACGCCAGGAAGATCGCCGTGGCGAGCCCCTCATCGGCTAGGTAGTCCTGGGCTGCGAGCGCCGAAACCACGCCATCCACCGAACCCACGCCGCGGATGTCGATGGGGCCGGTCATGCCATCAGGCTACGGCGTGGCGTTCCCGGGCCGATCGCCCACCCGGGGCTCGGGTCAACGACCCGCTTCCTCCAGGCCCCGACGGGTGAGGACCCGGGCGAGGTGGCAGCGGTAGTCCGCTCCTGCGTTCAGGTCGCTCGGCGGCTCCAGGCCATCTGCAGCTGCAGCCGCAGCATCGGCTGCAGAGGCGCCCGACGCGATCGCCGCCTCCACGCCAGAAGCCCGCACGGGCCGCGAATCCATGTTCACCAGGCCCACGCCGTAGCGGCCGCCGTCGACCATCACCGCGGCGCCGACGATGGCCCAGTCCTGGGCCCGTCGGTTGAACTTCTGGAAGGACCAGGTGGCATCGGGCGCCTTCGGGATCCGAATCTCGGTGAGGAGCTCGTCCTCGCCGATGGCCGTCTCCAGGAAGCCGGTGAAGAAGTCGTCCACGGCCACCTCCCGGGAGCCGGACGGCCCCTGGATGACCATCGACCCACCGAGGGCGATGACGGCCGCAGGCAGGTCCGAGGCCGGATCCCCGTGTGCGAGTGCTCCCCCGAGGGTTCCACGGTGGCGGACCTGGGGGTCGCCGACCTTCAGGGTGGCGGCTGCCAGCAGGCCGGCCTGGCTGCGAACCAGGTCGCTGGTCTCGACGTCGCGGTGCCTGGTGAGCGCACCGATGGCCAGCACGTCACCGTCCTCGCGCACGTAGGAGAGGTCCGTCAGGCGACCGATGTCGACCACGACCGCCGGGGCCGCCAGCCGGTACTTCATGAGGGGAAGCAGGGAGTGCCCGCCAGCCAGGAGCTTGGCCTCGTCTCCGTGCTCGGCGAGGAGGGAGAGGGCGTGCTCGGCAGAGGTGGCCAGCTCGTACTCGAAGGCGACCGGGATCATCGGGAACCACCGGCCGCCTGGAGGACTGCCGCCACGATGTTGTGGTAGCCGGTGCAACGGCAGAGGTTCCCCTCGAGACCCTCGCGCACCTCGGCCTCGGTCGGGTCGGGAACCTCGTCGAGCAGCGAGACCGCCGCCATGACCATCCCCGGCGTGCAGTAGCCGCACTGCAGGGCATGGCACTCGTGGAAGGCCTGCTGCATCGGGTGGAGGGCCCCACCGTCGGCCAGGCCCTCGATCGTGGTGAGGTCCTGTCCATCGGCCTGGACGGCGAGCATCGTGCACGACTTCACGGCCTCGCCGTTCACATGGATGGTGCAGGCACCACATGAAGACGAGTCGCAACCGATGTTCGTACCCGTCAGGCCGGCGTCTTCGCGGATGAAGTGGACGAGCAGCGTGCGCGGCTCCACGTCATGGGAGACGTCCACCCCGTTGATGGTCATCGAAACCTGCATCATTTCCCTTCCCGGGCCTGGTGGCACCCGACGTTCACCACGTCGGTGCCGAGGCCGTGGACACTAGTGCCGCCCCCGGATGGGGCTGCTACTCACGGAGCCATCTTTCCGAGCGACCGACCGGCGGACAGGCCGGTCACCACGACCATGGCGGCAAGCGCCACCACCCCCGGCCACGTCGTCGACCACGCAAGGGGTCCGAGGAAGCCCTGGCGTGCGAACTGCAGCACGTCCGTCAGCGGATTCACCCCTGCAACGACCCTCAACCAGCCCTCCATGAAGTGGAGCGGCACCTGGCCGGTGGACATGAACATCGAGCTGAACCCCACGACCTGGACCAGCATCATCGAGCGCATGGTCCGCATCCGGTATGCGAAGGTGAGGCCCAGCAGGCAGAAGACCACGGCCATTCCCACCGTCGCCGCGTAGAGACAGACCAGGCCAAGCGGGCCACCCCTGAGCGACAGGCCGCCCAGGGAGGACGCCAGGAGGACCGCCGTGGTCGGGATGAAGGAACGGAGGCCGGAATAGGCAGCCGTACCCAGGAGGATGGGAAGTCGGCTTCCCGGAGACAGCAGCAGCCGGTCGAAGAACCCGTTCTCGATGTCATCGGCCGCCGAGGCCGCGCCGCCTATCCCGGCGAAGACCGAACCCTGGAGGGCCGCGTACGGCGCCATCCAGTCGTACACGTTCGACGCGCCGTAGCCCTCGATGCGGGACAGGGAACTGAAGGCGCCCGTGAAGCTGACGATGAAGAAGAGGGGCATGACCAGGGTCGGGATCACGAGCGACGGTCGGGCCACCATCCTCGCCATCCCCCTACGGGTCAGCGCCACCACCACGGCAGCGCCATGGCCCAGCCCGCCGGTACCCCCGGCGACCCGACGGTAGGCCACCACGGCGGTCATGACCGGCCCAGCTTCCGGTGGAGGGCCCGGACCGCCAACGACACGGTCACCAGGGTGACGGCTGCGGGAACCGCCAAGGCCTGGATGGCGTCGCCAGCCGACCATCCGCTGATGACCAGGCGGCGCGTCGGGTCGATTACCCAGGTGATCGGGTTGTTCTCCGCCACCACCCGGAACCAGCCCGACATGAGAGCCGTCGGGAAGAACGCAGAGCTCATGAAGATCCCGACGAAGACCAGCGGGAAGGTGGCCGCCACCGCCTCCTGGGACCCCGTCCTTATGGCCAGGACCTGACCGACGCCGCCGATGGCCAGGACCAGGAGGGCCGCCACGGCCATGATGACCAGCACGGCGGCCGGTCCACCCTTCACCTCCGCGCCGAAGGTGAGGAACACCGCCACGAGGATCGCCGCCTTGATGGCAGCTACCAGAGAAGCGCCAGCCAGGCGACCCAGCAGGATCGGGAACCGGGCCACCGGGGATGCCACGAGGCGATCGAAGAAGCCGTTCTCGATGTCGAGGGCCAGCTCGGTCCCGGCGGCAGTGGCGCCGAACGACACGGCCTGGACGACGCAGGCGGGGAGGATGAAGTCCAGGAAGCTGTCCACCTCCGGGAAGCCGGGCATGGCGAGCGCCCGCGAGAACTGCTTCGAGTAGACGGCGGCCAGCAGCAGGGGGAAGACGAGACCCGGAAGCACGTTCAGCAACTGCCGACGCTCGGCCACCACCGAGCGTCGCGCCAGCTCGATCGTCTGGCGCAAAGCCGTGGCCGGACCCGGTACCGCCGACACAGGGGTCGTCCTCACGACTCGCCCCCGGCACCCTCCAGGCGGCGGCCGGTCGCCTCGCCGAAGACGTCGTCGAGGCTCGGGGCGTCCAACTCCAGGTGCTCCACCACGACACCGGCCACGTCGAGGGCCCTGACGGCGTCGGCGACCCGGGTGGCGCCCCCTTCCAGGCCTATGGCGACCCGGTCCTCCCTCGCCGGTCGATCCGGGCCGAAGGCCGCTAGGGCGGCCCGGGCGGCCTCCACGAACTCCGGCCGGACGTCGATCCGCAACGTGGGCGAACCGATCGACGCCTTTAGCGCCTCGGGGGTTCCCTCCCGCACGAGCCTTCCGGCATCGATGATGGCGATCCGGTCGGCCAACTGGTCGGCCTCCTCGAGGTACTGCGTCGTGAGGAACACGGTGGTCCCGTGCTCGGTGTTGAGACGCCGCACCTCCTCCCAGAGTGCCTGTCGGCTGGTCGGGTCGAGACCGGTGGTGGGCTCGTCCAGGAACAGGATCTCCGGCTGGTGGACCAGCGCCATGGCGAGGTCCAGGCGTCGTCGCATCCCCCCGGAATAGGTACCCACCCGACGATCGGCGGCAGCGGTCAGGCCGACGCGCTCGAGAAGCTCTGCGCCGCGGGTCCTGGCCACGACCCTGGGGATCCCGTGCAGCACCGACTGCAGGCGGATCAGCTCACTACCGGTCATCAGCGGGTCGATGGCTGCATCCTGGAGCGCCACGCCGATGGTCCTCCGAACGGCAGCTGACCCGGTGACCACGTCATGCCCGCCGACCGTGGCCGTTCCGGCGGTCGGCCGGAGCAGCGTCGTGAACATCCTCACGACCGTCGACTTGCCGGCCCCGTTCGGTCCGAGGAAGCCGAACACCTCGCCGGGAGCCACCGAGAGATCGATCCCGTCGACGGCCCTCACGTCGCCGAAGGTACGGACCAGCCCCTCGGCCTCGATCGCCGGCCTCACAGCCATGAACCGGGCTGCTGTGGGCTCATGCGCCGTGGATTGCCGCCCAGACCTTCCGCGGGGTGAGCGGAACGTCCAGGTGGGTCACCCCGAGGTGCGCTATCGCATCCAGGACAGCGCTCTGGACGGCTGGCGTGGAGCCGATTGCGCCGGACTCTCCGATCCCCTTCACCCCGAGGGGGTTGTTGGGCGTCGGCGTCTCGAGGGGCACCAGTTCGAATGACGGCAGCTCGGCCATGGAGATGATGCCGTAGTCGGCGAAGTTGGTCGTCTGCGGGTTGCCGTCGGCGTCGTAGGAGACCTCCTCCATGAGGGCCTGTGCGACGCCCTGCGCTATCCCTCCATGACGCTGCCCCTCCACGATCACCGGGTTGATGATGCGGCCGGCGTCGTCGCAGGTGACCATACGGTCGAGCCGTACGTGGCCGGTCTCCACGTCCACCTCCACGACCGCCACGTGGGTGCCGAACGGATACGAGCAGAGCCGGGTCTCCTTGGATTCGGCGTCCAGCAGGCCCTTGTCCGCCGCCGCAGCCACCTCTGCCCAGCTCCTCGTCACGGACGGCGAGCCCACTACGTGGAAGCCGCCCGCCTCCGAATCCAGGACCACGTCGGAGACGTCTGCCTCCAGGAGGTCGGCGGCGACCCTCCGGGCCTCGTCCACCACCGCCCCGGCGGCGTCGTGGATGGCCGAACCGCCCAGCTGGGTGGACCGTGAGCCCATGGTTCCCCCGCCGTGCGGGACGAGGTCTGTGTCGCCCTGGACGAAGTCGATGTCGTCGATGTCCATGCCCAGCCTGTCGGCGGCGATCATGGAGAAGGTGGTCATGTGGCTCTGGCCGTGGCTGAGTGAACCCGAATAGATGCGGGCCCTCCCCTCGGGGGTGATCTCCACGCGCCCGAACTCGTCGCCACCGGGTGCCGGCCCGGCCGTCACCTCCACGTAGGTGGCGACGCCGATGCCCATCTGCGACGGCCCACCGGCGGCCCGCCGACTGGCCTGCTCGGCCCGCAACTCGTCGTAGCCGGCCGCCTCCAGGGCCAGGTCCAGGCTGGCCTCGTAGTCGCCGCTGTCGTACTCGGTGCCCACGCCGGTGGTGACCGGGAAGTCCTCGGGCTGGAAGAAGTTGAGGCGTCGCAGGTCGATCGGATCCATGCCGATCTCAGCAGCGAAGAGTTCGATGGCCCGCTCGACGGTCAGCGTGGCCTCGGGTCGACCGGCACCCCGGTATGCCTCGGTGGGCGTGGTGTTGGTGATCACCGACCGGGCGCCCGTCTCGACGTTGGGGATGTCGTACACGCCGACCGTCATCGGCAGGGTGAACATCGGCAGGAAGGCCCCGAGCCGGGCGTAGGCCCCGCTGTCCACGAGGGCATCCAGCCTGTAGTGGGTGATGTCCCCGTCACGGGTGCCGCCGATGCCGAAACGATGCACGTGGCCCCTGCCGGGCCCCATTGCGTTCATGTTCTCGGTCCGGGTCTCGAACCACCTGACCGGTCGACCCACCTTTGCCGCCAGCCACGGCAGGAGGGCGTCCTCGGGGTACGGCGAGATCTTGGCTCCGAAGCCGCCGCCCACGTCGGGCACGATGACCTGGATGCCGCCGGCGGCCTGCTCACCGTAGAGCGCCTGCAAGGCCTCCTTCACACCGTGCGGACCCTGGTTGGACATCCACACGACCAACTTGTCGCCCTCCCATGCAGCCGCCGTGGAACGAACCTCGATCGGAGCCGCAGACGTCCTCTGGTGCACCACGCGCCCCTCGACGACCGCCTCGCAGTCGGCGAAGAAGGAACCGTCGGTGATGCCGGTTGCCATCCCCAGCAGCGCGAAGTCGACAGCCACGTTGGTGCCCACCTCGGCGAAGACGACGTTCTCGTCGGTGAGCGCTTCCTCGGGATCTACCACCACGGGCAACGGGTCGTAGTCGACGAAGACCGCCTCCGCTGCGTCCTCTCCCTGGGCGGCGAGTTCCGTAAGGACCACGGCGACGCACTCCCCCACGAACCGCACCGTGTCGGTGGCCAGGATCGGCCGATTCAGCATCGGCTCGGGGAAGGCCGGCACCAACCCGGGAAGAACGGTCGGACCATCCAGGTCAGCTGCCGTGAAGACGCCCACCACCCCGGGAAGGCCCACCGCCTCCGAGGCATCAACCGTGATCCGGGCATGGGCCATCGTGGAACGCACGTAGGTGGCATGCACCGCCCCGGCCAGGCGGGGGTCGCCCACATCGGCGGTGTAGGTCGCCCCGGTGGTCAGGAAGCTCCGATCTTCACGCCTCAGGACGCGGTTGCCGATGATGCTGCTCACTGTCGAACCTCCCAGGGGTGCCCGGTGATGACGAGGGTCGTGACCGTAGCCGGGGCCATGCAGCGCGCCCGTGCCGGAGGCTGCCCCGGCGGTTACCCGGTCCAGTCCTCGAACGGCCAGATCCCCGGCACCGCACGCTCGACACGTGGCGGAGGAAGCACCGCGTATGCCTCCTCGTCAGGCATGACGAGGTTGTAGTCGGATCGGGCCCGCCGCTCGATCTCCTCATCGGTGTTCAGTGCGTCGATGCGGTCCTCGTAGCCCGAGTTGAGGGCCTCCACCTCGAGCACCTGAACCTGCAGGTCGGCCGTGCGCTCACGCTGCTCCAGCCAGTCCCGGAACGGCACGACGCCCAGGGCAAGAGCGGCGGCGACCCCGGTCAGGGTGACGGCCAGCAGCGAGAGCCGACGCGTGGTTCCCGGACCCACCGACTCAGTGGCCTGCGAGGGCGGCCCCGCCCCTGAAGGCGGCCGCCTCGCCCAGCATCTCCTCGATCCGGAGGAGCTGGTTGTACTTGGCCACCCGGTCGCTACGGGCAGGGGCGCCGGTCTTGATCTGGCCACAGTTGGTGGCCACCGCCAGGTCCGCGATCGTCGTGTCCTCGGTCTCCCCGGAACGGTGCGACATGACCGCGGTCCAACCGTTGGCGTTGGCCATCTCGACGGCCTCCAGGGTCTCGGTGAGCGTCCCGATCTGGTTCACCTTCACCAGGATCGAGTTGGCCACCCCGAGCCGGATGCCGCGCTCGAGGCGCTCCACGTTCGTGACGAACAGGTCGTCGCCGACCAGCTGCACCCTGTCGCCGACCAGCCCGTGGAGTGCCGCCCAGCCGTCCCAGTCCTCCTCGGCCATGCCGTCCTCGATTGACACGATCGGATACCGGTCTGCCAGGTCTGCCAGGTAGGCGGCCATCTCGTCGGGTGCCAGCGTCCGGCCCTCGCCCGCAAGGTTGTAGGCGCCGTTGGAGAAGAACTCGGTCGAGGCGACGTCCAGGGCCAGGGCCATGTCCTCGCCCGGGGTGAGGCCGGCCCTCTCGATGGCCTCCATCAGGAGCTGCACCGCCTCCTCGTTGGATCCGAGGTTCGGGGCGAACCCGCCCTCGTCGCCGACCGAAGTGGAGAGGCCCCGGTTCGACAGCACCCCCTTCAGTACGTGGTAGCACTCGACGCCCCATCTGAGGCCCTCCGAGAACGAGGTCGCACCCACCGGCATGAGCATGAACTCCTGCAGGTCCACGTTGTTGTCGGCGTGCTCGCCACCGTTCAGGACGTTCAGCATCGGCACCGGGAGGACATGGGCGTTGGCCCCACCCACGTAGCGGAAGAGCGGCGCATCGGCATCGGCGGCGGCGGCACGGGCGCTGGCCAGGGACACGCCCAGGATGGCATTGGCGCCGAGGTGACCCTTGTCGTCGGTGCCGTCGGCATCACAGAGGGCCTGGTCGACGGCCCGCTGGTCATAGGCGTCCATGCCCCGCACGGCTGCAGCCAGCTCGCCGTTCACGTTGGCCACGGCGGTCGTCACGCCCTTTCCACCCCAGGCCTCTCCGCCGTCCCGCAGCTCGACGGCCTCGAACATTCCCGTGGACGCACCGCTCGGCACGATGGCACGCCCCGTCGCTCCAGAGTCCAGGAGGATGTCCACCTCAACGGTCGGATTACCCCGGCTGTCCAGGACCTGTCGCCCGCTGACGACCTCGATGCTGCTCACGACTGCCTCCTCGGCGCCAGGTGCCGAATCTCGCTCTGAACGGACCACCGGGAACGCCCCGGACGGCCAGCATCCACGATACGACGCTAGCCGTGCCCGGTGGTTGCGGTACCCCGCCCCCGATAGGCGGCGACCGCCCCGGGTTCGGCGTCACGCAGGTCCACGCCGTCAACGGCGGCCATGGCCTCCACGGCCCTCACCTCGGCCGTGAACCTGGCCACGGCTCCTCGGAGTGCCTCCTCGGCGTCCACGCCGGCGTCCCGGGCGGCGACGGCCATCCCGAGCAGGAGGTCGCCGAGGACATCGCCATCTGCAGGAACCGGGACGGCCGGCACCGCGGGGGCCATGCCCACCCCGGCAGCCCGGCGAACCACCTTCTGGGCTGCAGCCAGGGCCGGGAGGGTGGGAGGTATCCCGTCGAGGCTCGAGTCCCGACCCTTTTCCGCCTGCTTGATCCGATCCCAGTTGGCCAGCACCGTTCCGGCATCGTCGGCCTCGACGTCTCCGAACACGTGGGGGTGCCGGTGGCGGAGCTTGTCGTGGATCCCCCTGGCAACGTCTGCCAGGTCGAAGCGCCCGTCGTCTGCGGCAATGCGGGAATGGAACACCACCTGGAAGAGCAGGTCGCCCAGCTCCTCCTCGACGGCATCGGATCCGTGCCCGGTCGCCTCGTCGAACCCGTCCAGGGCTTCGAGCACCTCATGGGCCTCCTCCAGGAGGTGCGGCTTCAGCGAGGTGTGGGTCTGGTCGGCGTCCCACGGACACTCCCGTCGCAGGATCGCGACCAGCTCCGCGAACCGCTGCAGCTCGACTGCTATGGGTGCGGCCATCCGGGGAACGAATAACGAGGTGAGGTGGTCGGCGACGACAGCGTCCGTCATCTCATCCCAGGCCACCGGGAAGATCCTCTCGTCGGGACCGCCCAGCCCCTGCAGCACGATCACCGGTTCCTCCGGCGGATCGGGAACGGATGCCACCAGGTCGGCGAGCACCTCGGCGCTGTCCACCTGGGCCACCAGCAACGGCCCCCGTTCGCCTGCCGCCTCCACCGGGAACCGCCTGCCGTCCACGATCCGGACCCCGTCGGCCAGCGGATCAATGCCGAGGCGAACCCAGGCCAGGTCCACGAAGGAGAGGGCCGGGACGAGCTCCACGTCAACGCGGTCGTCGGCCAGCAGCAGCTCGACGGTGTGCTCTGCCACCATCGGCGATCCGGGCACGGCGTAGAGCACCCTTCCATGGGCCTCGGCGGCGGCCACCACCTCGTCGACCACGCCGGAGTACACCGCCTCGAAGCTGGCGGCGGTCTCATAGTGGTGGTCCAGGGGCACAACGTCGTCGCCCAGAACGCCGACCGACGGGTGCCGCGCCGTCCGCACGTACCTGTGCCGGTGGTCGGCTACCGCATCGAGGGTCGCCGTGTTGCAGAGATCGGGTCCGGCAGGCCCGAGGCCTACCACGGTGACGCCGGGTCGGCGGAAGGTCACGACCCCAGCCGGGCGAGGGCAGGCGCCAACGGCCCTGCGGGGGGCGCCACCCGACCAACTGCGCTGTCCCATATGCCGTACCGGGCATCCACCTGGATCTCACGGCTCAGCCCGGCCGCCTGCAGCAGGGCGGCAGACCTCCTCGGACCGAGCGCATCGAACGGCACCGGGTCGACGGTTCGTACCTCGTCGACGCGGATCACGTGGAACCCGAACTGGCTGGGCACGGGCCCGATGAGGCTGAGGCCCTCGGCGAGCGCACCCAGTACCGCCCTCTCGAACGTGGGCACGAAGGCGCCGAGCGGAACACAGCCGAGCGAACCACCGGCCTGACCTGAACCCGGGTCCTGGGACACGGCGACGGCCAGCGCAGCGAAGTCGGCACCGGTGTCGAGGAGGTGGATGACGCCATGGGCGTCGTCCTCCAGGGACACGAGGATGTGGCTGGTGCAGAGTTCGTACGAGAGGAGCCCGACGTGGGCCTCGTAGGCGGCCCGCACCCCGGGACCGCCGGCCTCGACCAGGTCCAGGGCGGCCTGCCATCCGATCAGGCGTGGCAGCGACAGGTCACCTGGATCCATGCCGGCAGCCAGCAGTCGGTCACGCGCCGCAGACCGTTCATCGGACGTGGCCACCACGTCGTACCCGGCCAGGAGGTCAACCAGCGCCTCGTACTGGACGAAGCGGTCAACCACCCCCGCGGTCGTCGCCGCGTCCATCGTGGCGGCGAACGACGTGCCTGTCACCTCGGCGACGAGGTCGGCCACGCCGTCACGGTCCAGGGTGCTGTCACCAACCCTCACGGCCACGACCGATGAGCCACAGGCCGATGCCACCACGGCCACGACCAGGAGCAGCACCAACCGGCGGCTGTACCTGGCAAACGGAAAGCGGGTGGTACGTATCACGAAGGATCGATGCTACGCCGCTGCTCAGCCTTCGGCGTCGCCACCGGAGGCCGTGCTCGCAGCACCCGCCGTCGGCACCAGGTCCTCGAGCATCCCGGTCAGGGCCGCCACCATGTCGCCCTTCCGGAGCGGCAGGACCAGTTGGCGTGGCGCCTCCTTGTAGCGGGCGTCACGGTGCAGGCGCCCAAGTCGGGTCTGGCGGCTGAGCGGGAGGACCACCGGCGAACAGCGGGCCATGAACTCCGGACCGCCGAGGCCGGGCCCCTTCGTGACCACCACCTCGGTGATCCCGCGGGCGACGCAGGCGGTCCGCAGGCCGGCCACCGACAGGAGCGTCTTGACCGGATTCGGCAGCGGACCGTATCGGTCCTCCCACTCGGCACGCAGGGCCTCGACGCCGTCGGCATCGGCGGTGACACCAGCGGCGGCCAGCTTTCGGTACGCCTCCAGGCGCAGGTCGTTACGAGACACGTAGTCCTCGGGCAGGTGAGCATCCACGGGGAGCTCCACCCGTATCTCAGGCAGCTCGTCGATCACCGTGCCGGCCAGTTCGGCGACTGCCTCGGTGACCATCTGGCAGTACAGGTCGTAGCCCACGGCCGCCATGTGGCCACTCTGACCGGTACCCAGGAGGTTGCCGGCGCCGCGGATCTCAAGGTCGCGCATCGCGATCCGGAAGCCGGAGCCCAGCTCGGTGGTCTCCCCGATGGTGCGGAGCCTCTCGTGGGCCTGCTCGGTGAGGGCCCTGTCCGGAGGGGTGAAGAGGTAGGCATATGCCCGCTGGCCGGCCCGACCCACCCGGCCTCGCAGCTGGTGGAGCTGTCCGAGGCCCAGCAGGTCGGCCCTGTCCACGACCAGGGTGTTGACGGTCGGCATGTCGATCCCCGACTCGATGATCGTGGTGCACACCAGCACGTCGTACATGCCTTCCCAGAAGTCCATGACGGTCGACTCCAGCGATGCCTCGTCCATCTGGCCGTGGGCCACGACCACCCTCGCCTCCGGCACCATCTCCCTGACGCCGGCAGCAACACGGTCGATGTCCTGGACCCGGTTGTGCACGAAGAAGACCTGGCCCTCCCGAAGCAGCTCGCGCCGTATGGCCTCGGCAACCGGCCGCTCGTCGTAGTCCCCCACATAGGTCAGGATCGGCTGTCGGTCGGCCGGTGGCGTGTTCAGGAGGCTGAGGTCACGTATGCCGGTGAGCGACATCTCCAAGGTGCGCGGGATGGGCGTCGCCGTAAGGGTGAGTACGTCCACGTCGGCCCGGAGCTTCTTGATCGACTCCTTGTGGCTGACCCCGAAGCGCTGCTCCTCGTCGACGACCAGCAGGCCCAGCCGCTTGAACCGGACCTGCTCGGAGAGCAGGCGGTGCGTGCCGATTACCACGTCCACCGACCCGTCGGTCAGGCCGAGGGTGACGCGCCGTGCCTCCGCCATGGTCAGGAACCGGCTGAGCACCTCCACCCGGATCGGATACGGGGCGAAGCGGTCGCGGAAGGTCTGGCCGTGCTGCTGTGCCAGAAGGGTGGTCGGCACCAGGACGGCCGCCTGACGCCCGTCCTGCACGGCCTTGAACACGGCTCGGAGCGCCACCTCGGTCTTGCCGAAGCCGACGTCGCCGCACACCAGGCGGTCCATCGGCACGGGGCGTTCCATGTCGGCCTTGACGTCCTCGATGGCCTGGAGCTGGTCCGGAGTCTCCTGGTATGGGAAGGCCTGCTCCATCTCCCTCTGCCAGGGAGTGTCCTCCGCGAAGGCGTGGCCGACCGTGGTGACACGGGCCTGGTACAGGACGACCAGTTCCTGGGCGATCTCGGCAACCTCGGAACGCACCTTCGCCCTGGTCTTGTGCCAGTCGGCGCCACCCATCCGGCTGAGGCTCGGGGTGGTTCCACCCGTGTGGGGCCGGATGGCGTCGATCTGCTCCGTCGGCAGGTAGAGGCGATCGTCGCCCCGGTACTCGAGCAGCAGGTAGTCGCGTTCGACGCCGGCGAGGGTGCGGGTCACCAGTCCCGCGAAGCGGGCAACGCCGTGCTGCTCGTGGACGACGTGGTCCCCGGGCGAGAGATCCTCGAATATGCGAACGGCGGCGCTGCGCCGCGGTCTTGTCCGACGTCGGGTCCTACGCCTTCCGGTCAGCTCGGTCTCGGTGACCACTGCCAGGCGGGAACCGGACAGGACGAAGCCGCGCTCCACCGGCGCCACGACCAGCGAGGCCCCGGGCCCCCGCACGTCAGCGTCGTCGTCGAAGCCGACAGGGGTGACCTCGATGCCGGCTTCGCGCAGGCGGCGAACCAGCTGGTCGGCGGACCCCACCCCGTCGGCGGAGACCACCACCCGGTGGCCCTCGGCCAGCAGGCGTCGGAGTCGGCCCGGTACGCCCTCGGCATCCTCGACCACCATGTCGCGGCCCCACCCGGCGGCGGCAATCGTGTCCACCCCCGGACCATCGGGCACGGAGTCGATCGTCCAGACCGGCGCACCCGTGTGGACCAGGAGGCGCTCCCAGTCGGTGTGCAGTCGGGGGAACCCGACGCCGTCAGCCCCCCAGGTGGTGGCGAGGCTGGACGCGAGGTCAGCCTCCTCCGCCTGCAGGTCGGCAATGCGGTCCCGCAGGCGCCGTGGCTCCACGGCGACCACGAGGGCGTCATCGTCCACGAGGTCGAAGAGCACCCGCTCTTCCCCGGACAGCCACGGCAGCCACGACTCCATGCCGTCGAAGAGCTCGCCGTCGGCCAGCCGGTTCCACTGCTCGACACCCCACGGCTGCTCGGCCACGAGCGCTGCCGCACGCTGGCGCACGGCCTCATCCGGGATCAGCTCCCTGCAGGGGTGGATCTCGACAACGGACCTGGGAACCGTGGCCCGCTGGTCGGCCACGCCGAACTCCATGAGGCGGTCCACCTCGTCGCCAAAGAGGTCGATGCGGACCGGCGCCTCGGCTGTCGACGGCCAGACGTCGAGGATGGATCCCCTCACGGCCAGCTCGCCCCGGTGCTCCACCTGGTAGCCGCGGCGGTACCCGATGGCTACCAGGTCGGCCACGAGCGTTGTCTGGTCGATGATGTCGCCCGGTCCCAGGAGGATGGGCGGGGTACGCCCAGCTCCCGGCCCGAGGCATTGGACGAGGGCCCTGCCAGAGGCGACCAGCACCGATGGTCGGTCGGATAGGTCACCCAACCGGTGCAGCACCCTGAGGCGTCGGCCCATGGTCTCCACGCCGGGGCTGATCCGCTCGAAGGGCAGGGTCTCCCAGGCTGGGAACAACTCGACGGCATGGTCACCCAGGTAGAGGCGGAGGTCGTTGGCGAGCCGCTCGGCCTCGGTGCCGGTCGGTACCGCCACCACCAGCGGGTGCCGGCCTGTCCTACGCACCAGGGCGGCGATCACCATCGCACGGGCCGGTTCGGCCACCGCCAGGGAGGCCGTCCGGCGGCCCAGCACCGCTGTGATGGCCGGTTCGTCGTCGAGGAGGGTCGACAACCGCTCCAGGTAGGGAGTCATCTCCAACTGGTCGAGGTCGGTCGTGTCACGGGCCTGCGTTGAAGCGGCCCATGGCGGCGTCCACGCCGTCGGCCAGGATCGCCTCGACTGCATCGGCCGCCTCGGCGACCACCACGCCCAACTCCGCCGCCTCGACCCGGGATGGCCTGCGCAGCACATGGTCGGCGCCCGACCGGCGCCCCGGAGGCCTACCCACCCCGATGCGGACGCGTAGGTAGTCCTGGGTCTTCAGGTGGGCGGTGATCGACTTCAGGCCGTTGTGGCCCGCCAGGCCGCCACCGGCCTTCACCCGTAGCGTCCCGACCGCAAGGTCCAGCTCGTCGTGCACAACCATGATCCGGGCGGAGTCCGCGATCCCGTGACGTCGCACAAGGCTTGAGACCGACTGGCCGGACTCGTTCATGAAGGTCTGCGGGAATGCGAGGGCGACGCGCTGGCCGCCGATACGGACCTCGCAGGATAGGGCCAACTCCCGGGAGCGCCGGAGCGAACCGCCGTGCCGGTCGGCAAGTACCGCCACGACCTCGGCACCCAGGTTGTGGCGCGTCCCCGCGTAGTCGTCGCCGGGATTGCCCAGGCCGACGACCAGCCAGGCCGCCGGCTCACCGGTCCGTTCGGTTCGGGACCGCCGCAACAAGGGTCGGTCCTGGCCGCTATGCGTCGTCGGCGTCGTCGCCCGTGTCGCCCGATGCCTCATCGGAGTCGCCGTCGGTCTCACCACCCAGCTCGAGAGCCTCGGCCTCGGCCTCGGCCTCGGCTGCCTCCTCGGCGGCCATCGCCTCCAGGGTCGAACGGGTGATCATGCCGACGGCGACGGTCTCGTCCGGATCCACGTCGGTGGTGACACCCGCCGGCAGGACTACGTCCGCCACCCGCAGAGAGTCGCCGATCGTCAGCGAGGAGATGTCCACCTCGAGTTCGTTCGGAATGCTGTCCGGTGCGGCGTTCACCGACAGGCTGAAGAGGTTCTGGTCGACCATGCCGTCGGCGTCGGTGACTTCCTTGGCCTCGCCGATCATCACGAGAGGCACGTCCACGGTGACGTCCTGGTTCGGGTCGATCCTGAGGAAGTCAATGTGGGTGACGTCGCGGCGAACCGGGTGGCGCTGGACGTCCTTGACGATCGACATCTGCTTCTCGCCACCGATCTCGAGGTGGATGACGGCGTTCACGCCCGCATCGGTGGTGAGCGCCTCGCGCAGGTCCACCCACGCCACGTCGATGCTGACCGGATCCTGGGAGAGTCCGTAGACCACCGCGGGAACACGCTGGTCACGTCGGAGTCGCCTACTGGACCGGGTGCCGGTCTTTCGGGTCGTGTCTGCTGTGAGGACGATCTCGCTCATGGGAGGACCTTTAGGAGAGGAGAGAGGCGAATGTGCGGATCCGGTGGAACCGACAGACGAGTCTACCGGTGGATGCGGTCGGCCGGTCAGGTGACCTGTCCGACTTCCGATCCCCGGCGCCGAGGCCCCGCCCGGCGTCAGGCCAGGTTGTTGCCGCCGAATATCTCGCTGACCGACGCGTCGCCGAAGACGGCACCGATGGCCCTTGCGATGAGTGGTGCCACCGACAGAACCTCGACCAGGTCGGGATCGGTGCCATCGGGTAGCGGCAGGGTGTCCGTGACGATCACCTTCTCGATCGAGGAGACAGCCAGGCGGTCCATCGCCGGCCCGGAGAAGACGCCGTGGGTGGTCGCCGCCAGCACCCGGGAGGCGCCGCGCTCACTGAGTTGTTCGGCCGCAGCACAGATGGTGCCTGCGGTGTCGATCATGTCGTCCACGATCACGCAGACCTTGCCGGCCACCTCGCCCACGACCTCCTTGGCCTCGACGGTGTTGAACGCCGAGTGGCTACGCCGCTTGTGGACGATGGCCAGGTCGGCACCCAACTGCATGGCGTATCGCTCCGCCACCTTCACCCGACCGGCGTCCGGCGAGACGATCGTCAAGTCACCTTCCAGGGATCGCAGGCGGTCCACCAGGACCGGCATCGCCGTGAGGTGGTCGACCGGTCCCTCGAAGAACCCCTGGATCTGGCCGGAGTGGAGGTCGACGCTGACGAGGCGGCTGGCACCCGCCTCCTTCAGGAGGTTGGACACCAACTTGGCGGTGATCGGCTCACGGCCCGATGACTTGCGGTCCTGCCGGGCGTAGCCGTAGTGGGGGCAGACGACGGTGATCCGCTTCGCCGAAGCCCGACGGGCAGCGTCGACCATGATCAGCTGCTCCATCAGGGCATCGTTGATTGACGACCCCGGCTCGTGGCAGTGGGTCTGGATGATGAAGACGTCACATCCCCGGATCGATTCCGAGAATCGGCAGTGGATCTCGCCGTTGGAGAACTCGGCGAGGTTGGGCTCACCCAGGGACTCGCCCATCTCGGCGGCGATCGACTCGGCCAGCGGACGGCTGACGCGTCCGGATACGAGGTAGAGCTTCTTGTGGGTGACCAGTTCCATGGGTGTGGTGGGTGCTCTCGTCGGCGGCGGACGTTCCGGGACTGGAGCATAGGGCGGCACCCCGGCGCGCGGATCAGCCTATGTAGACGGGCCTCGGCGGAACCATCCCGCGGGCGGGAGTGAGGGTCGTCGTGGGGGTCGTGGACGGCGCCACAGCGGTGGTCGTGGACGGTACAGCCGTCGTGGCGGCGGGAGCCACGGTCGTGCCGGTGGTGGTCGCCGGCGGCAGGGTCGTCGTCGCTGGTGCGGCGGTGGTCGTCGATGCGACCGTCGTGGTCGTCGAGGTCGTGCTCGTCGTCGTGGTCGGAGATGGCCTCACCACCGCCGAAGTCGGCGACATCGGGCTCATTCCCGTGGAGTTCCAGGCAGCCACGCGGAACTCGTGGTCCAGTGTCGAATCCAGGCCGGTCACCGTGAAGGAGGTCGCGGTGGATTCCGTGTTCGAAACCACGACCATCCACCCACCAGCCACCACACGACGCTCGATCCGGTAGCCGATGACCGCTGCGCCG